>Ga0070732_10002011_pt1 | contig 11103 bp, 10 predicted proteins | sample Coa_R1_5_FD_66449 | JGI IMG/M metagenome (GOLD analysis project Ga0070732, IMG submission 66449) | Surface soil microbial communities from Centralia Pennsylvania, which are recovering from an underground coalmine fire - Coalmine... | ecosystem: Environmental > Terrestrial > Soil > Unclassified ...
CGAGATCGTGGTCGGCGGCGGCTGGATCACTTAACACCGTCGAACTCGTCATCCGGCTCCGCCTATAATCCCCGGCATGGCATCTGCAAATCCTTCACTGCCACTGCCTCTGCCTGAAGGCCCGATCCCCTCACTGTCAGCCCTCTGGTCCCGCGAATCGGCGTCGCTGAAACAGGGAATTAAGACCGGCTTGGCGGGCGCCATCACCTACGCCATCTACACCGGATGGCACCTGCCCCAGGGCTACTGGGCGGTCTTCGCCGCGCTGGTCGTCACGCAAGTCAACCTGGGAGCAGCGTGGAAAGCCGCGCTCTACCGCACGATCGGATCAACCTGCGGCGCGGTCGCGGCGGCCTTGCTCATCCCTACCCTGGGAGAGGGACCGGTGGGCGCCGGCATCGTGCTATTCCTGCTGGCCAGCTTTTTTGGGTATCTCACCGCTCTGCACCCCAGCTTCAGCGCCGCCGGATTTACCGCCGCTCTGATCCTCGTCTTTGGCGGCCAGGGAGAACCCTGGCACATGGCTTGGTTACGCGTGCTTTACACGGTGCTAGGCGCCTTCGTCGCGTTCGCCGTGGGTGCGTTGATCTGGCCGGTGCATGCCCGTGCAGGCCTGCGCCAGAAAATTGCCAACATCCTCGGTGGCGCGGGTGCGCTCTACCGCGCAGTGACGGCCGCCGCGCTGCAGGGAATCAACAACGACCAGGAAGTCCGTGAACTCGACCGCAAACTGCACGAGCTGCGCCGCGGGATCACCCAGCAAATGGACGAAGCCAGAAGCGAGTTGGCCTTCTCACGTTTCAACCGCGACGCCTACCAGAAAGTAGTCGAACTCGCCGACCAGATTCGGCGGCGCCTCACCGGCATGGCGGAGGACAGATCGCTGTACGTGCACGCCCAGGTCGAGCCCGGGCTGGTACCTTCTCTGCCCATCGTGGCGGAGCGGACGTTGCAGAAATTCGCGGTCCTAGCGGAGTACATTCGGAATCCGAGTCAGACATCACTTTCTGTGGGCCTCGATGCCGCGACCGCCGCCCTCGATGGAAATCTCGCTAAACTCCGTGCCCAGCGTGCAACCGCTCCTTTTGCGCTGGATCGTATGGTGCCCTTCTGGGCGCTTGTCTTCAATCTGAAGGAAATCGCCCGAGATCTGAAGGAACTCGAATCAATCCTGCCGCAATTGACGGGAGCCACCGCAGGACCGTCCTAGTGTTGATGCGCGGTCGCGGGCAGATGCCTTAGATGAAACTTCTTGTACTCAACAGGGGCAAGCGCGCCAGCACCCTCGCGCAGATGATAGGCGTGATCGACTGGAAGGTCGCGGAATGTTTGTACCAGCTTTGAGGTGGGCCACGTCACCTCGACTTCGGCAATCCTTTGAGCCTTGCCGACGCCGATATGCTGCCGCAGAGGATTGCCGCCGAAACTGGATCCGTAACCCACGGTCCGGTAAATGTGCCGCACGCCCTTCGCAGTTTTTACTGTGACAGATACCCGCGCTCCGAACGCAGCCCGATTCGTCTTTACGCCTTCCAGTTCCAGCGTGATCCAATGATTCCCGTGGCCGGGATTCTCGTACAGAACGCTAGGGTATATATCTCCGCTGGCGGCCCCGCCCATTTCTTCGAAGACGTCTTCGTCACCATCATTGTCGATGTCGCCGAATGCGACGGCATGCCCCTTCTGCAGATGTCCGAAATCCCCAGACGTCGTCACATCCTGAAACACCTTGCCTTGATTATTGCGGAACATCCGGTTGGGCAGCAGCGCCTCATACGGAACGTCGCCCGTGCCCAGGTACACGTCGAGCCAGCCATCGTTATCGAGGTCCCCAAAGTTCGCGCCCATGACCAGAATGGCGCGATCCAGCTTCATCTGCTTGGTCACGTCCGTGAAAGTACCGTCGTGATTGTTGTGGTAGAGTCGCGGGAGTTCCGCCTTGAAAGGCAGACCCATCTGAAATGCCGCGATGTCATTCAGCGTCTCGACATAAAATCCGGACACGTACAGGTCCGGCCAGCCGTCATTGTCATAATCGAAGAACCAGGTCGCGAAGCTGTGGATCGGTTCGGCCACACCAGCTTGAGCGGTGACGTCCGTGAATTTCCAGCGATCGGGCCGGGGATTCTGCGGATCCATGGGTCCATCATTTCGGAACAGATGATTGCCTTTGCCCTTCACCGAAACGTATAGATCAGGGCGCCCATCGTTGTTGAAATCTCCCCATGCCACTCCCTTGACGAAGCCCATATCCGCCAGCGCGTTCGGAGCGGCTACTTCGGTAAATGTGCCATCGTGATTGTTGTGGAACAGCTGCGAAGGATGATTCTCCGTCGTATTGGCTTCGTGGCCCACGTAGAGATCGAGCCAACCGTCGTTGTCGTAATCGGCCCATGCCGCAGTCTGCGTTGGATGCAGCGACATGAGCCCGGCTTCCTCGGTAACGTCGTCGAAGGTTCCGTTGCCGTTGTTGCGCAGCAGCGACATCGGATATTTCCCATTCTGTCCCCACCAACCGCCACGCAAAACGAGGACGTCGGGATGGCCATCATTGTTGTAATCGGTGACGACGATGTTGAGTCCTCCGGCTTCACCGGTCAGCCCGGCCTCGCGCGTCCGCTCGGAAAAGGTTCCATCGCCATTGTTATGAAAAAAACGCAACTGGTCGCGCGGTCCGGACCCCGACACCATTAGGTCGAGCAAGCCATCGCCATCGAAATCCTCCATGATCGCGCCGCCGGAATGCTGATTGATGACGAGTCCCGCGTCGGTGGCAACATCATAAAATCTCCCTATGTCATATTCCGACTGGAACGTGCTCGGAGGAACGCGCCACTTTTCCGGCACATCATCGGGGTACTTGCCCAGAGTCATGGCCGCGATGTTCAGTAGCCACCGCGACTTCAGATCATTCGAATCCTTCTGCAGCGCCTCAGTGAATTCGCGAAACGCGCCTTCGGCTCCGCGCCGCGCCACGTGCACGCCTCCACCCTTGATGGGATACAGACACGAGTCCTGTCCGTGATAGTGAAGACAGTTTTCCTGCTCGCCCAGACGCAGGTACGACATGGCAAGATTCTCGCGGATAAGCTTCTCGAAAGCGGGGGTCAGGACGACTCCGCGTTGCTGGCACAGGGCGCGCAGCTTTTCTAATTCTTCGACTGCGCCCGCGCTGTCGCCGGATTTGAGCAGGTTCTCGGCCAATACTTCGCGCATCTTGATCTCGATGGGCAGATCCGGATTCTTGCTCAGGTCCTCGCGCAAGTGGCGGGCGCGCTCGGCATCTTTACTGGGTTCCAGCTTCCAGTCTTGCTCGTCATAGATTTCCTGCAAGAGCGCTGCCATCTTCTTCGTGCCAGCCGATTGGTAGGGTTCATTCGCGGATGTGCGGGAGTACGCGGCGAGCCCCAGGCCCAGGGCAATCGCAAAAAAAAGAAGAGCAGGATGCCACCGATTCACAGAGAAACACTAAACCAGCACACAAATCTTGTCACCGAAACTCGGTCGAGGCGATTAGATCAGCGCTTGCGCGGGCAGGAACTGCTTTGAGCCCGCAGAGCATCCAAAAACGGAGTGCCGGACTGCCTCAGCTTCTCTTCGAGGCGCGCCGTACAGTCGCATTCGCCGCATGCCCAAGGTTCCGCGCCATTTTCGTCGCGGCACTTGCGCCGATCGTGCGCGTCCTGCACACGGGTCAAGTCCAAGTATTCTTCCCAGTAAGAGCGTTCTTCCTGTAATGGTGTGGGGCAGTAACAGACTTCAACCCAACGTGTTGTCTGGTCGGCGCACAGCCGCGCCTCGTTCATGTTGCGCAGATATTCGCCTTCCGCCACCGACCCTTGGCCCAGAGTTTCGCTCTCGATGGCTTTGAGTAACTCCGATTCACGGCCGGGCTTCACTCGCGCTCGCACTAGATAACGCATCAACCGCTCCTCATTGCAATCCGGCTTGTGCCAGCATCTTCTGAAATTGGCTTCTGGTGCGCATGTCGATCGATTGCGCAACCAACTTTCCGTCGCGATCATAGACAAAGCTTTTCGGAATCCCTTCGACTAAATACAAATCGTGAACTTTGCGCCCCGGATCGAGCATCACCGGGTAATTGATCTTTCGCTCGGAGAGAAACGGGGAGACCTTGGCAGCCGCTTCGTCCGAGATCGCCAGCACGACGAACCCTTTGTCCTTGTATTGGTCAAACAGGGCTTGCAGGTCCGGCATTTCCTTGCGACACGGCGGGCACCAGGTCGCCCAAAAATTCACGAGCACGACCTTTCCGCGCAGATCCTGCAGGTGCCAGGACTTGCCCTGCAGGTCGACGAGTTTGAAGTCGGCCTTCTGGCGGGCAACATCAGCCGACTCGAGCTTGGCCATTGCCTCGACGAATTGCGGATCGTCCGACTCTGCCTGCATCTGCTCGTAGCGCACGAGTGACGCTAGCTCGACATAAGTGGAAGCGGGTTCGCCCGGCTTTCCCTTCGGCGGCTGCTCGCGCAGCGCCATAGCCAGCGTGGTTGTCACTTCTTGGAGCGTGTCGCGGCCGAAGTCTCCTTCGGTCGAAAGATTGGCCAGGGCGTAAGCCAGCACCAGCTTGTTCGGAACAACTGGCAGCACGCGGATCTGCAACGCGAGATCCTTCGTCGTGCGGGCGCGCACCGTGTCGTCGAGTTTACGGAGTCCACGGATCTGCTTGACGATCGGCTTCTCCTGGTCGCTCCACATGATCTTTTCCTGGGCTGAGAGGAAAGCTGGAACGAGAATCAGGCAGGCTACGATGAACGTTACAGCCTTGGCTGGGTCGCTTCGGGACAGACGGCAGAGTTGTATTTTGTATGAAGCTTTAACAACGAGAGAGTCTTTAAGCAGACGCGCCCCATCCTTTAGATGAACATCTCATCCTGCGGCACGGGACGGCGCTCTTCGCGGCTGCCGCCGTTTCTGCGTCCCCGCCCACTGAACAGGAATTCCAGGCCAGCTGTAATGCCTTGCATGATCCCCGATAACTGGCGGACTGGCGAGACGACCGTCTTATGCACCAGATCGGACGTTTGCTCCACACGATCCAGGGTGCGCCCCAGCAGTTCGTCAGCGCGAATCACCTGCAGCCGCGCCCGGTCCACCGCATCGCTGACCGCCGCATCCACTCGTTTCACCTCGCTACCGAGGGTACTGGTGATTTCCTCGAGATGATCAAGGATTACTTGAAGTTTTGGCCGGACCTCGGTGAGTATGGTGTGGGCTTCGGTGACTGTAGGCAGGACTTTGGTCTTCACTTCATGCGCCAGCGCTTCGGCTTCCGTCGCAGTCTTGCGCATCACCAGCAACATGGCTAGCAGGATACCCGCCTGTAGCAGGATGGCGAACCCCGTCAGAGCGATGAAAACTGTGAGCTTGTCCATATTCCAGCCTCTTTCCGTTCAGCGGCCTGCCGGGAAGGCGTGACCGCCGAGCTTACAAATTCTTCGGCGCGCTGGTCTCTGCCGTGCGTTCCTGATAGGCCTGGCGTCCTGCCTCGTAAGCAGCGCGGAACTGTTCTTTCTGCTGATTAAGAACTTCGCGGCCACGATCCGCCCATTCCGAAGCTTGATCGCGGGCCTCACGAGCGCGGCTGCGAACGTAATCGCGGCCCTCTTCAGCCCGCACGCGCAGCACTTCTCGGGTCTCGCTGCCCGAGCGCGGCGCATACAGAACTCCCACTAGCGCACCTAAACCCAACCCTGCCAGGAACCATACAAAACTATTGCTGTCACGATCTGACATGGAATTAACCTCCTGACCATGAACTACTAAGCGAATGGTAGCACCGTAATTCAAAGAAATACAATTGCGGTGCCCGCAGTATTCGGGCAAATGAAATGCTGTATTGGTACCCTGGGAGGCAGGAAACGCCGGATTTCCCGGGCGTTTTGGAGGGCCTGAAGCTCGGTCGCCCTACTTTTTCTGGGCAGGCGGGGTCGCAGGGGCAGCTGGCTGCGTCTTGACCGGTTGCGATTTAATCCCTTGCAACACGGAAGTCGGGCCGCCTCGCTTGGTGGCGTAGACAGAAAGAACTATCGACGTCAGCATGAATGCTACCGCTGACCATGTAGTTGCTTTCGAAAGGGCGCTGGCTGCGCCCCGGGGACCGAAGGCCGTCTGGCTGCCTTGCCCGCCAAATGCCGCCGAGATGTCACCGCTTTTGCCGCTCTGCAGCAGCACGACGACGATGATGAAGAAGCACACCACGATGTGAATTGCAACTATCAGACCATGAATCATGAGTTTTTCGTCTTTTCCTAGCCCTTAAAGTTTTGGTGCGGAAGGGGGGATTTGAACCCCCACGCCTTTCGGCGCCACCCCCTCAAGATGGTGTGTCTGCCAGTTCCACCACTTCCGCACGGATGTGGAGCGCTAAGGCGGGACAGCAACTCATTATAGCAAAGCGGTGTAGCGGCCCTGAGATACCGGTAGTCAGGTCTCGATTATCCCTCGACGCTGGCGGCTAGTCGTCCGGATGCAATTTTGTCGGCGCGACGGAGCAAGTCGGGAGCCTTGAGTCGCTGACAGAATGCCTCGAAACTTGCCTGCCGGCCCTTCCATCGCAAGTCCTCTACCGTCTCAAAGACCGGCGCGTCCAACCGCAGGGTAGCGAGTGTGCGAAACAAGAGGGCGTCGTCCCAGGCGCCGAAGAGCGTTTCGGAAAGCCCGCGCGCGCGGCGGATCGATGCGGGCCACTCCTGCCAACTCTTTGGGATGTTCTCAAGATGACCATACTGCGAGAGCACCGCGGCCGCTGCTTTGGCGCCCCATCCAGCAATGCCGGGATAGCCGTCGGCACTATCGCCGACGACGGCGAGGTAGTCGGGGATCGATTGCGGCTTGATTCCGAATCGTTCCACCACACCGGCTTCATCCCGCATTGTATTTCGCATGCGATCCAGTTGCACCACCCGCGTGCCGACGACACACTGGCTCAGATCTTTGTCAGGCGTACATATGAATACCTTCCGGACGCGTTCGTCCTGCGCTGCCTTTGCTGCCGCGGAAGCCAGCGCGTCGTCGGCTTCAAAGTACACCTCCGGCCACACGACAACGCCCATGGCCTTCAGCCCCTCTTCGAGGATGGGGAACTGCGACAACAGTTCCGGCTCGACGCCTTCACTGGTTTTGTATCCGGGATAAAGATCGTTGCGGAACGATTCCACGACATGATCGGTCGCAACCCCGAGATGGGTCGTGCCACCCTCGATCATGGACAAAACAGATGCGAGAACGCCCCTCACAGCACCGATCTCCTGACCAGAGGCATCGGTGGCAGAGGGCACGGCAAAGAAGTGGCGGAACAGTTCATACGTCCCGTCGATTAGATAAACATCCATGATTTCGTCGCGACGATGTTACATGATTTCATCGCGAATGTTATTCGAGAGGATGTTCTCAAAGGCAAAAAAGGCCGGTCATTTGTGACCGGCCTGAGGCGCTTCACTTCGTGTTTAGGTTAGTCCCCAGAGGGCAAAAGCATTTCCTCGTTGCCCGGATCGATCGTCACTGGCGTATGCGGGCAATCTCCGAGAACCGGCTGGCAAGCCGCATCCGGCCCGTGCTCAGGATGAAGCAGAGGTTTCTTCTCCATGAACTGTTCGGCTTCAGTGGACTCCGCGAGCGCCACAGTCGATGCCAGGCCGCCACTGATCACCTGCTGCACCTGATCGAAATATCCGGTGCCAACGAAGCGCTGATGCTTCACCGCTTCGTAGCCATACTCGGTTTCACGGCTGAATTCTTTTTCCTGCAACCGCGAATAAGCTGTCATGCCCGACGTCTTGTATCCGCGCGCAAGTTCGAACATGCTAAGGTTCAACGCGTGGAAGCCGGCCAGGGTTACGAACTGGAATTTGTATCCCATCCGCGCTAATTCGGTCTGGAACTTGGCAATGGTCGCCTCATCCAGCTTCTTGCGCCAGTTGAAGCTGGGGGAGCAGTTGTAGGCCAGCATTTTGTTGGGATACACGGCGTGAACGCCCTCGGCGAATTCCCGCGCCTCCTCGAGGTCCGGATGCGAGGTTTCGCACCACAGCATGTCGACGTAGGGGGCGTAGGCCAGTCCGCGCGCGATTGCAGCCTTGGTTCCTCCCTGGATGCGGAAGAAGCCTTCGGAAGTGCGCTTGCCCGTGCAGAACACCTGGTCCCGGGGATCGATGTCGCTGGTCAGCAAGTAAGCGCTGTCAGCATCGGTGCGGGCCATGATCAGCGTGGGCACGCCCATCACGTCAGCCGCAAGCCGGGCTGCCACCAGTTTCTGAATCGCCTCGCCGGTCGGAACCAGAACCTTGCCGCCCAAATGTCCGCATTTTTTAGCCGACGAGAGCTGGTCTTCGAAGTGAACGCAGGCTGCTCCCGCCTCGATCATCCCCTTCATCAACTCGAAGGCGTTCAAGGTGCCGCCGAAGCCGGCTTCAGCGTCGGCCACGAGCGGAGCAAACCAGGTTTCGCTCGGAGCCACTTTGCCCTCGGAATAATGGATCTGGTCAGCGCGCTGCAGTGCGTTGTTGATGCGCCGGCAAAGATTAGGAACACTGTCGGCCGGATACAAGCTCTGGTCCGGATACATCGCGCCCGCGTTGTTGGCATCAGCAGCCACCTGCCAGCCGCTCACGTAGATCGCCTTGAGCCCGGCCTGCACCTGTTGCACCGCCTGGTTTCCGGTCACCGCGCCCAGCGCGTTGACGTAGGGCTCAGTCTTAAGCAGATGCCACAGACGCTCGGCGCCCAGGCGAGCCAGCGTATGCTCGATGAAAATCGAGCCGCGGAGACGCAACACATCCTCAGCCGTGTACGGCCGCTCAACGCCTTCCCACCGGGGATTCGTCTTCCATTCGTTTGCGAGGCATTCCTGAGCCAGAGCGTATTGCATGGCGCGTTCTTGTTCGCTGCGTAACTGCTCAGAAGGGCGCTGGTTGAAAGGATGGTGTTGGTGTCCGTTTCCGTTAGCCGACATATGTTCTCTCTCCTGAAAAATTGGGTCTGAAATTCCTGTGGGGGGAACTTGTTATACGCGGTCGAATTCTCCGGTGACGATCATGGCCTCGCTGATCTCGCGCGCGCGGCGGAAGCGCTCCCTTTCCTCGTCTGGCGTGCCTCCAGGAAGGTCGTTCAGCAGGCGATGAAGCTCTTCATCAAATAGCTGCGTGATGAACTCGGGGGTATGTTTCACGTTTTGCCCGCTTTCGTCTTCGATCCGGACCAGATCGCGATGCAACACGCGTTGCGCAATCATGAGGCGGTAGATGCGGTCGGTGGCGAGATCTTCCATGTAGCCGTCGAGCAGGCTCGCGCCATTGCCGATCAGCACGCCATGGCGATAGCGGATCACCGTGCGCACTGCTGCTCTGGTGCCTTTCAGCGTTCGCGCCCCGACTCCCTTCGGTAGCGGTCGTAGATCCGGGTAACGACTCGCACTGGCCGGACGCGACAGAAGCTGATTCGGGTAAGGGAACTGCGCCACCGCGATGGCGTTCTGATCCGGGTGGCCGGTCCAGGCGCCGTCCATCAGGCAGTTAGCTTCGTTCTTCTTATCCTGTTCCAGCACAGCCAATGCGCGCGCATTCAACTCGGCATCTTCGCGACTCGGATAGAGCGCCGTCATCCCGCCAATGGCAAGTATTCCGCGATGATGGCAAATGTCGACCAGCAGTTCGCGCAGGTTTTGGAAGAACGGGACATCGTGCGGAATCGTGTTCCGGTCCGGCAAAACCCAGTCGGGATCATTCAGGTTGAAGTGAATGAGGCTGGCCATGTAATCCCAGCGGCCGAGATCCAGACCGACGATATGGTCGCGAAGATGGTAGGCGAATTCCTCCATCTGGAAGGCGAGCGGGTGCGACTCCACCAGCGCCATGCACTTGATGTAATCCAAAGGCAGGCTGCGCCAGCGCGCCAGCGTCTGGAACAAATCGCGCCACCACAACGCTTCTTCAGCCAACTCCGATTTCGGAATGTAAATGCAAAGCGGATGCTTGAGCTGCGCCGGATCGATGCTGTAGAAGACCCGCGCCATGTCGATGAGGGAAGCGGAAACCAGTTCCCCTGGGATAAGCCCGGCCTGATGCATATGCAGCCCGCGCGGGCGGGTGAAAATCACTGTCGTACTGGGCTGGATGGTAACCGTGCGCTGGCGCTTCTTATCGTAGTAGCTGAGCGATCCGCGCAGGCACTGGAGAATGTTGGCGACTCCGGTTTGATGATGCGACCACTCGTTCACGCAGGAATCTTCCAGGTCAAGCATCACACCAGGCGCGCCCGAGTTCAGCATCTTGACGCAGAGATCGGCATCGTCAGCCGGGCCGGTCATCTGGTTGCGCTGATCCTGGCACCAGTCGGGCAGCGTGATGCGCCAGCCATTGCGTACGGCGTCGGAAGGGAAGCGGTGCTGCGGCTTATTGCCTTCCAGTGCTGACTGAAGGGTTTCGGCGCGGCGCACGATCAACTGTTGCTGCCGCGCAGTGAAGGCGCGATGCAGCGGCAGGAAAAAATCCATGAAGCCGGCGGGCAAATCTCGTGCCGGATCAAAGCCCGGCGGGGTATGGTTCACCGGATTCAGTGAGGTCCCGGTTTCCGGATTGGCGACTGCGCTCGGGGTCATTCTCGATATACTCCTTAACGGATGTTCAATATAGTGAACAGTCATTCACCATGCTGGCCGATGGTAGGGCAGGGTCGTTTGCCGGTCAAGCCTCTTGTTCAATATGCAGAACATACATTCATTTTGTTGTCCGACTAGGGGTTTGCTAGGATAACGATTCGGTAACTCTTGTTTATGCCGTCGAATCAAGAATCTCCCTCGGTTGCGGTGGAACGCGCGTTAGCCATGTTGGAGGCGGTTGCCCAGGAGCCAGAAGGCCTTTCCAACGCGGAAATCAGCCGCAAGCTTCAGATTCCAAAGAGTTCGGCGAGTTATATTCTTCGCACTCTAGAAAAGCAGGCTTACCTGAACCGCGATCTGGGTACGGGAAAGTATCGGGTCGGGCTGAAGATTTTGAGCCTGGGCCGCGGAGCCTTGAGTGGAATCGACGTGCGCGAAGTGGCGCTCCCCATCATGCGTCACCTGATGGAAAAGACAACTCTCAC
>Ga0070732_10002014_pt1 | contig 11098 bp, 8 predicted proteins | sample Coa_R1_5_FD_66449 | JGI IMG/M metagenome (GOLD analysis project Ga0070732, IMG submission 66449) | Surface soil microbial communities from Centralia Pennsylvania, which are recovering from an underground coalmine fire - Coalmine... | ecosystem: Environmental > Terrestrial > Soil > Unclassified ...
TCGGCAGGGCGGTCCGACAGAGCATGCTCGGAAAACGTGCCATTGCCGTTGTTAATCAATAGTACGCCGTCGCCGAATTCATTGACGACCATCAGGTCCGGCCAGCCGTCGTTGTTGGCATCCAGCCAGGCGGCCGAAAAGGTCGAGCGTTGGCCGCCTCCCGTGCCGCTCGACGCCGTTACGTCCTCGAATTGCCAGTTGCCCATGTTACGGTACAAGAAATTCCCGCCGCCACGGTTGCCGGTGCCCTGGAGCCAGGAATGGTTGCCGGGCGGGGCATTGCGCGTGGCATAAATGTCCAGCTTGCCGTCGCGGTCGAAATCCGCCACCTGCAGATTGGAGATGTCGGGTGGAAGCGGTAAGTTGCAAACGCTGGTGTAGTCGAGAAAACGCTTGCCTTCAACATTGCGAAAGACGCTGCGCCCCAGAATCAAGTCATCGTAGCCATCACCGTCAATGTCGATCCACGCTGCCGCCGAGAAGCCACGGGGCGGAGTCCGGGGCAATCCCATTGGGGTGGTGACGTCTTCAAACGTGCCGTCGGGGCGTCCTTGGTACAGTGCAATGCCGTTTACATCGGTGACGAGCATGTCCAAGATGCCGTCACGATTGAAATCGCAAACGTAAACGCCTCCCGTGGTCGCCACAAATTTGTCGGTCTTCCAGTTGTCGTGAAGATACGAAGTTTTAAGCCCACGCGCTTCCGTGACGTCGGCAAACAGGTAAGACTGGCCTTTTGCGGTCAAGATCTGCGTTATGCCGGCGGCGCGCAGCCAGCCGGGTTTCTTCAGCGTCTCTTGGGTAGGCCGCAGGATCTCATAGCGCAGATTGATGATGACTTCGATGGGCGGTCCTTTGCCAGGCTCGCTGTTCAGCCGCAGCAGCGCTGTGCCTTCCCATCGCCCGTCGAATTGATCCCGCTGCTTCGGATCGAACGTTATTGGCTTGAACTTGACCTTGGGAGCCACCGCAAATTGCTTGCGAACGGCGATCAAGCGGCTGACAAATTCGTCCCGAGTGAGTGCCAAAGGCGGTGAACCCGAGTCCTCCAGTCGTTCGACGTCGCCATATTCCGTCTTCGCGACCACATGCTTGGGGTCGCGCATGTCGGCGCCGGAAAAATCTTCAGCCATTATTTGCCGGAGTGCCGCGCCGTCGGCTTTGCTGAGCGCACTGGCCAGTTGACTGAAACCGTCTTTTGCCAGCCGGTTCAACTCGTGCTCGACCTGCCAAAGATACTCGGTTTCCGAACTCGGCAATTGCAGGGTTTCGAATGCCGGATCGCCTTTTTCTTTCGCCGGCGGAACGGGTTTGATTGGCGTGTTTGCCCCCGGGACGACGTGCTTGCGGGCAGCGAAAATGTCCGGCAGATAGAACGAAGTGCCGGGAATAAAAGCGGCCGCAAGCGCCGGCACGAGCAGGATAATCGCGATAATTGCCACACGACGAAGGATCACGGTTGAACCCTTTGGCATGGAAGAAGGGGCATAATCTACAGCTCTCGACGAGTCTTTGAGATTTTAATCGCTAGGGAGCGGCATTGCAAGCAATTTGGTGGGGGAAGCTGTTTGGGGGAACCGACCGGGTTTCACTAATGGTTCGCCTTAGCCGTCATTTGTCCTTATCGCCGCTTTTGATAACTTCGAGCTTCATGACGCGCAAGCGCTCAGAGAATAGCCACTCCACGCGCACCCGGCTCTCCAATGGCAGTTCCTTGATTGCATTTAGCATTTCCGGGGTGCCGCCGCGGTAGACGTAATACCGGCGAGCTTTTTCTTCGCCATCAGCCTGGACTTCGATCCAGTTCTTGTCTTTGGCCGTCACTTTCCCCGTCACCGTGCCTTTCTTTTCTGCTTCCTTCGGCTGCTCCTTGCTCTCCGCTTCTTTGAGGACTTCCACCTTCACCACACGCGGCCGTTCTTCGAAGTCCCATTGCACTCTCACCCGGCTGCCGACCTTGAGGCCCTTGATCACTTCCACCATCTTTGTATCGGGCCCGCCACCCTGGTTGGGGTTGCCGCCTACCCAGTGCGGCATGTAGCGCCGGGCCTTCTCTTCGCCGTCGGCCTTGACCTCGATCCAGTTATCGCCCTTGGCCGTGAGCATGCCTGTGACTGTGCCGGATTTTTTCTCGTCCTTCTTCTCGTCGGGCTTGCGCTCTTGCGCGCCCGCGGACACCGCCCAAGTGCCGGCAACCAATATCAGCACCATTCGCCAAGCTATTCGAACCAACATGCAAGGTCCCCCTGGTGCAATCGGAATAGGCTCTGGTAGGAGGCAATGTACATGAACTCTGCCAACCGTGCAATTGCTCGCACGTTCGTTTACAAATGGCAAATGCCAAGAAACAGGTAAATAACAAGGGCAAAGAGAGCGGCAAGGGGCAATGTGGTCACCCAGGCCAGAAGGATCGACAGAATGGTATTCTTTCGGGCCGTGCCGGTGATTATGCCGATCCCAAATAATGAGCCAACGGAGACATGCGTCGTAGAGACGGGCAGTCCGAAGCGGCTGGCACCGGCCACGAGCAAGGCGGTAATGAAGTTAGCCGTGAATCCTTGGCCGGGGTTTAGCCTGGTGATTTTGCGGCTCATCGTTTCGGCGACGCGGCGAGCGTTCAAGATACCGCCCACCGACATCACCACCGCGACGCAGGCGAGGCCGGCGTTCGGCGCCAGGGCGTTAGCGGCAACGAGCAGGGCCACGATTTTGGGCGTATCGTTAAGCCCGCGGGCGAAGCTGACCGCGCCGCCACTTAGGTAATGAAGCGCGTCGAGCAAGGTTCCCGCCTCGAGCCCCAATAGACGGCCTTGATAGCGCTGGACACATTCCTGGGACGTCCCCACCGTTATAACTTGCCCAGTGCTCGCATAGGCCATAGCGCCGCCGGGAAGGGCTTTTACCGCATGATAGCTCATGCCGAGGCAAACACAGGTCTCCGTGGTGACGCCGCTTCCACGCCGGAGCCGGTGCATTAATGGATAGAAGCACAATGTAAGCGCGATGGCTATCATGGGACTGACCAGCAACGGAAGTACAAATGATGAGCCCAGAGCCGCGAACTTGACATCGCCATGGGCAGCCAACAAGCCGGCGCCCACGAGCCCGCCCGTGAGTGCGTGCGTTGTCGACACGGGCAAACCCAACCAGGTTGCCAGTATTACCGTAGCCGCAGCCCCCAAGCTGACGGCCAGCAGGAATTGCGGTTCGGCTGTCACCGCGTCGGGCACCAGGCCTTTCCCTTTGAATCGATCAACCAGGCCTTGGGCAATAATTAAAGCCAAGAGTGAGCCGGCCAGTGTGGTCACCGTGGCCCACGCCATTGCCCGACGATAATTTGTGGTGCCGCTGCCGAAAAGTGTCGCCACGCCCTTGAAATTGTCATTGGCGCCGTTGCTATAGGCGAGGAAGACGACCGCAACGATGATGGCAGTAACCAGAACGCTCACGCCAACGCTCCCGCCAATAACAGATACGATGTGAATTTGATTGTAAGAATTGCGAACGGATGGAGAAGGTCGCGATCGTTGCCAGAACAATCATCCGTAAATCGCATCAATCGGCGTGCCCGTGTTGAGTTTGATGGGCCGATTAAAGCGGTCGTGGACTTCGGCATGATAATCGACGCCGAGCGCCTGATAGATGGTCGCCCCAAGGTCCATCGGCGAAAAGCGGTTTTGAATCGGGTCGGAGCCGGTCTTGTCGGTCTTGCCGATGACCTGCCCGCCGCGGACGCCGGCGCCGGCGAACATGGCAAAGAACGCCCGGCCCCAGTGGTCGCGACCGGCATCTTTGTTCAACTTCGGCGTGCGGCCAAATTCGCCGAACATCGCCACCAGCGTTTCGTCAAGCAGGCCCCGGCTCTGCAAATCGTCGAGCAGCGCAGACACCGCGATGTCGAGCGGTGGGAGCAGCTCTTTTCCCAGGCGCGGGAAGATCTTGCCATGGCTGTCCCAGGTCTGGACATGCCCCATATTGGCCTGCACCACCGAGACGCCGGCTTCCACCAGCCGGCGAGCCAGCAGTAGCGACTGGCCGTATGCGTGCCGGCCATAGCGGTCGCGCAGCACCGCCGGCTCGCGGTTAAGTTCGAATGCTTGGGCGACCTTGCCGGAACTCAGAATTGTGAACGCTTTCTCTTGTTGCTCCAAGAGCGGCTGGCTCTGATTCATCTGCTGCAAAAGCACCCGCCGGTCGAGCAGACGGTCGCGCCCTTCGGCCAATTGCAGGCTGTCCACCCGAAAGTCGGGCCGGTTCGGGTCTTGCTTGATTTGCCACGGGTCATGCTTCGAGCCCAGGATGCCGGCATGCTGGCCCGGCCAGACGAGCGGGCCTTCCATCAGGAATGTCGGCAGGTTCACGCCGGTGGGCACGCCGTCGCTGCGCGGATGGAAATAGTCGAGCGCCCCGGAATAGCAGGGCCAATCATTCCGCGAAGCGATCTGATCAAAGATGCCGTTCGGAATTGCCATGCCGGTCAGCACCTGGTGCGTGGCGAGCAGGTGATTGTCTTCGTGATGCGCGAGCGAGCGAACCAGCGTGCAGCGGTTCATGCGCGCGGCGATCTTCGGCAAGTGCTCGCAAATCACCAGACCCGGAACCGTCGTGGCGATGGGCTTGAACTGGCCGCGGATTTCTGCTGGCGCTTCCGGCTTCATATCAAACGTGTCGATGTGACTACAAGCGCCCGTAAGGAAGACAATGATCAGCGACTTCGCCTTCGGCTTCGGACCGTTTGTTGTGTTGGCTGAAGCGCGTGACGCCAGCACGCGCGATAGCCCCAATCCGAGCGCGGCCGAGAAACCAGTCTGAATAAAACCGCGGCGCGATAAGGTAGCAAACGTGCTGGCGTTTGGTGAATTCATGGAACATTCCCGAAGGCGGGCATTTTATGGCGGGAAGATCGCAAGGATCTCTATGCAATTCTACTCCATGAATGCGTGGAAACCAGGGAAAAAGCAAGGAAAGTAACTGTCTTGAGCCGGGAGCGCCAGCGACCGGATGAGAAGCGCGGTCCCTCAACCGGTCGCTGGCGCTCCAAAGTCGAAAACCGTCAACCCACTGCTCCCATCAAATCTCCACTGGCCGTCTCGCGCGCGATGCCATTGAAATTCGCCCCAGGGCCGGTCTTCACGTTATAGCCCGCTCTTTTCAAATACTCCGACACTGCCGCCGGTGTGTTCTTTGACAAATCCAGCTCGAGGCTGCCGATCGTGTGCATCCGCGGCGCGGCCGCGGCTTCCTTCAGCGCCCGCTTCTGGCCCACGAAGTAGGACAGCACATCGAAAAGTGTATTCGGAATGCGGCGGCCGCCGGTCGCGCCCATGGCCGCCACCGGCTTGCCGTCTTGCAGCACCACCGTCGGGCACATGTTGTGCAATGGCCGCTTGCCCGGGCCGGGGCAATTGGGATGGTTTGGATGCGGGTCGAAGCGGCTCATGCCGTGGCCCAGGACCAAACCGAGACCGTCCACGGTGACTTGCGCGCCGAATGATTCACCATGCGTGAGGGTGATGGCGACCATCATGCCCTGCGCATCCGTGGCGGTGATGTGGATGGTACCGCCGGCATTTTTTCCATCCGAACTCGCGGGAAGGGCTTTGCCTTCCGCCAGGGCCTGCCGCGCGCGCTCGGCTGCCTGTTCGGCATAGGAACTCGATAGAAGTCGCTGTACTGGCACGTCAACCTTCTCCGGATCGCCAAGCAGCTTCAGACGATCGTGCCAGGCCAGGCGCAGCGCCTCAACGCGGGCATGCGTGGTTTTAGGATCAGTGGCGTCGGATTTCTCCCAGCCAAACGCCTTGAGTGTCGTCAACGCTTGCAGCACCGTGAGGCCGCCGGCGGTAAGCGGGGCCGTGTAGATCATGCGGCCATTCCATTCCAGTTCGAGCGGCTTCACTTCACGTGGCTCGTACCGAGCCAGGTCGTCGACGGTCACAAGGCCGCCGTGTTTTTGAAACTCGGCCGCAATTTTCTGAGCGATGTCGCCCTGGTAAAACGCCTTCACGGAATTCGCATCGGCCAGTTTCTGCAGCATGTCGGCCAATTCGGAATTACGGAATGTCGCGCCTTCGGGCCACGGCTTGCCGTCTTTAAGGAACAGGCGCGACGAGCCCGGGTCTTTCCTGAACTGCCCTGCGGCATTCTCGATGGCTTTCGCGCACCGGGCTGAAACGGGGAAGCCCTCGCGGGCAAAACGAATGGCCGGTTTGAGCGCCCGTCCCATCGCCCAAGTGCCGAACCTATCGAGCGCCAGTTGCATGCCGGCCAACGTACCGGGCACTCCGGCTGCCAGCCAGCCGTGTATGTTGATGCCGCCTTTTACTTGCCCTTTGTCATTCAGTGGAAACATGTCGGCACGTGCGGCAGCCGGGGCCGCGCTGTTGAAGTCGATGGCCGAAACCTTCCCATCGGGTTTCGCAATGATCATATGCCCGCCGTAGCCGCCGATGCCGCACATCGGCACCGCTACCACGCCGGCAACGAGCGCAGCCGTTACTGCCGCATCCATGGCATTCCCGCCGGCCGACAGCGCTTCCAAACCGGTCGCTGCGCCTTCCGGATGGCCGAGAACGAGCCCGGATGTCTTCGGCGGCGATTGGCCGAATGCCGGGAAGCCGGCAGCGACTGAAGATAGGCCAACGATTCTCAGAAAGGCGCGGCGGTCGAAAGAAGAAGGCACCGGATTCTCCCAATAGGAACTGCAATCTCTCATCGCATGCTGTTGTACTTGCTGCAGCGACAAAGAACATCTTTCACCACGTACGCCTTGTCATCTGGTGGGGCGTCGATGGGCTCGTACAATGTCGGCCAACGAATGGCTTCGCACCAATCTCATCAACGGAGGCTGCTGATGTTGCGAATGATTTTCACCCTCGTGGCTTGCGCTGTGTTGGCATCGATCGCACTCGCCGAGGACAAATACGTAAAGCTGGTCCACGTCGCCAGCGGCAAGGCGCTGGCGGTGGCCGATGGTTCCGACGAGGCCGGGGCCAAAGCCGTCGTCGCGAAGGACGACGGCTCCAAGTCGCAGCAATGGAGACTCGAAAAAGACGGCGACCATTACAAGATCGTGAACCGCAAGAGCGGCAAAGTGCTCGACGTGGAACAGGAATCGCTGGAAGACGGCGGCTCGATCATCCAGTGGGACGACAAGGCCGACGGCAACGACAATCAGCGCTGGTCGTGGGACGGCAGCGGCAAAGAACGCCGGCTCAAGTCGAAGTCCAGCAGCCTGGTTCTCGACGTGGCCGAAGACGCGAGCGTGATTCAGAAAAAGCCCGATGAGAAGGCGAAAGGCCAATTGTGGCGGGTGGTGGAAGTGAAGGAGTAGATAACGTTTGTCCCGCGAATAGTGCACATCGCAGGGCTTTTCTCCCTCTTCCCCTTTAGAGGAGAGGGGACGGGGTGAGGGGGTTGGGGATCTCGCGCGGCGCCGCTACCCCCCTCACCCCAACCGTCTTCCCCCAATGCGGGGGGAGAGGAAGAAGATCAGAACATGTCGCGGCCCGTTAGAATGGCGCTCCGCACATTTCCATGCGTCGTCCCGCTTACGAACTGATCCTCGCCTTTGCCACCATCGCCGTGATCGGCTTGGCGTATGGAGTCATCTACCGCCACGGCTTACCGCGGCCTGGCGGACCGGCGGGGCATTCGCTCGGGATTTTCGGATTTTTGTTGATGTTAAGCACGGAAGTGCTTTATACTTTGCGTAAACGCTGGAAACGTTTTCGCTGGGGCCGGATGCCGGTTTGGCTTAAAGTCCATGTGTTTACCGGAGTGGTCGGTCCGTTTTTGGTATTGCTCCATACAGCGGGCAAGTTGCATGGCGTGGCGGGCGCGGTCACGCTGCTAACGCTGGTGATCGTCGCCAGCGGGTTCATTGGCCGCTACATTTATGCCGCGGTGCCGCGCACGGTGGCCGGCACGGAAAAGACGCCCCGCCAACTGGAATTGCAAATCACCCTGGCCGATAACGAAGTGCAAAGCCGCGGCGTGAAAGGGCTCAGCAAGAAAGCGATCGCGGTCGCTTCCGAGATGCCGCCCCGTGGCTGGAAATTGATTGCCTTCCGAGTTTGGCTGCCGTTACGACAGCGCTGGCGCTTGCATTCGGCGCTGCAAAGCGTGCGCAAGCTCGATCCCGAACAGGCGCAGGGGCTGGAAGATTTATTCGTCGAGCGTTACCGGCTCCTGATGCAGATAAACTCGCTGGCGCTCGCCAAGCGGATGTTGGGCTACTGGCACCTGGCCCACGTGCCGCTCGGCGTGGTGCTGTTTACCCTGGCATTCGTTCACGTAGGCGCGGCGATGTTTTACTCCACGTTCCTGAAATAACGGAGCGAAAGCGGTGCGCAGCCGGTGGATTCGCAGCCTGGCAATCAGCGTGCTCACGCTCGGCGCGGTGGCGATGGTCGTGTACGCCGCCGGCGGGCGGATCTTCAGTCCCGGCGCGCTCAATGCCGAAGCGCGCGACGGCGTGCAACTGGGCGGCGTGCGCTCCCATGCCGAGATTGACGGCCAGTGCTCCGCCTGTCACGCCGCTCCCTGGAGCCGCACGACCATGGCCGCGCGCTGCCTCAATTGCCACTCCGACGTGCGAACTCAAATTGATGCTCATGCCCCATTGCACGGCAAAATGGCGGATGCCATGCAATGCCGCACCTGCCACTCCGAGCACAACGGCCCCCATGCCGCGCTCACGAGCCTCGAGCAATTCGACCACGACATGGCCGCCTTCCCGCTCACCGGTAAACACCGAGACGTGGAATGCCAGGGCTGCCACAAAAGCAAAGTGTTTCTGGGCACGCCGCAAAGATGCGTTACCTGCCATGCCGATCCGGTCGTACATAAGGGAAAATTCGGCACGGAATGCAGCCAGTGCCATTCCACCGCCACCTGGAAAAGCACCTCGGGAATGAACCTGGCCAAGGGCACATTCAGTCACAACACCACCGGCTTTCCGCTCACCGGCAAGCATTCGATAGTGGAATGCAAGTCATGCCACGTAAGCAACGTGTTCAAAGGAACAGCGAAAACGTGCGCTTCCTGCCATGCCGAGCCGCAGGTCCACAGAGGCAAGTTCGGCACCGAGTGCGGCAGTTGCCACACCACGGCAACTTGGAAAAACGCCGGCGGAGCGCTGGCCGACCTGCAAGGAAAATTCAACCACGATCTGGCCGCGTTCAAACTTACCGGCATGCACAAGATGGTGGAATGCGCGGCTTGCCACAAGAACAATATGTTCAAGGGCACCGCCCAAAGTTGCTCCGCTTGTCATGCCGAACCGGTGGTTCACAAAGGAAAATTCGGCTCCGACTGTGTGCACTGTCATTCAACGGCGACGTGGAAGAACACGGGCGACGCGGTGGGCTGGCTGAAGGAGAATTTCAACCATGAACTCGCGGCCTTCAAACTCACCGGCAAGCACAAGACGGTGGACTGCGCAGCCTGCCACGTAAACAACGTCTTCAAAGGCGCCGCCCAGACCTGCGTCAAGTGCCATGCCGAACCGCAAGTCCATAAAGGCAAATTCGGCCAGGAATGCGCCCAGTGCCATTCCACGGAAACCTGGAAGGGCGCGAAGTTCAAGCACACGTTTCCGCTCGACCACGGCCGGCGCGGCCGGGTAATCGAGTGCGTCACCTGCCATAACAAGCCCAACGACATGAAGGCTTACACCTGCTACGGTTGCCATGAGCATGAGGAAGCCCGCATCGCGCGCAAACACCCGAAGCTCAATGCCATGCAGTTACAGAATTGCGTGAAATGCCACCCCACCGGACGCGAAAACGAACGCCGCGGCGGTGAGCGCGAACGCGAGAGGGAACGTGACGACGATGGCGGTGCCGAAGACGGCGCGCTGGAGCGCTGGTTGAAGCAGGGCGATCGGTTTGCAATCAAGGAATGGAAGTGATTCTTGTAGGGTGGCTGGAGCGCAGCGCAACCCACCGAAGAGACCTTCGGAGTGATGTCATGCTGGAGCCGGAGATCGGGTGCGATTTCGCGCGCAAGTTCATCGAGAAGCGCCAAATACTGACCCGCACAATTGGTTGGCTGGACAGGGATTTGGTTTGGAAACTATTCATCATGACGGGAAGTTATTTCGGTTGGAGGCCAACATTTTTTGGGTTCAAGACATCAGCAGAGTACGATGTGATTCCGTTGGACCTAATCGCCAGAGCGGAGATCAGGGCACGAGGGTTCCCGGCAAATAGACAAATTGTCGTCAAGTGGTGGGGAAAAGAGAATCAACTCCAAACAATGTCCTTCAATTTCTCGCCGATTTACACGCAAACATGGATAGAAGCGTTTGAAGAGGCCGGCATTATCTTGGCCGGTGCAGAAAGATGTGACGCCCGGACTTTTAAAGGCTTCCTGCGGAATTATGCCTGGCTGATCTGGCCGCTAGCATCCATCGCTACGATCGCCACGATCTGTCAAACCTGTTGGGCACTATGGCCGGCGCACACCGGCCTTGCATTCGCTTTGTGCTCGGCTGGGGCCGCGATTGCTTTCATGTCGTATTACATATACCGGTCAATACGTTCTTAATGCGCTGCCGAAGAGGCCTCAGTGGCGACTGGCAGATTGGTTTGCGGTTAAGGAATGGAAGTGATTTTTTGTAGGGTGGGAGCGCAGCGCAACCTACCTCTCCACTACCTCATTCCCCAAACAATGCCGCCTTCACCCCGCCGCTGCTCAGCGGCACCGTGCGCCCGAGCGCATCGCGCACTTCCTGCTTCGGATCGACGTCGAGCGATTGAAGGAGGCTGGCCGAAAGGTCAGCCGGCGTGATCGGATCGCTCGCCGGATAAGCCGCGAAGCGGTCGGAGCGGCCGATGATGCGGCCGCCGGGCAGCGGCCCGCCGGCCACCAGCAGCGAATAGCACTGCGACCAGTGATCGCGGCCGCTGGCATCCACGCCGTTGCCGGTGAATTGCCCAAAGCGCGGCGTGCGGCCAAATTCGCCCATGCACACCACCAGCGTGCTGGCGAGCAGGCCGCGCTCAGACAGGTCTTCCAAAAAAGCGGAGAAACATTGATCGAACGGCGGCAGCAATTCCTCGCGCAGTCGGCGGTTGTTGTTGAAGTGCGTGTC
>Ga0070732_10002015_pt1 | contig 11098 bp, 27 predicted proteins | sample Coa_R1_5_FD_66449 | JGI IMG/M metagenome (GOLD analysis project Ga0070732, IMG submission 66449) | Surface soil microbial communities from Centralia Pennsylvania, which are recovering from an underground coalmine fire - Coalmine... | ecosystem: Environmental > Terrestrial > Soil > Unclassified ...
CTGCCATGATGTTCACTGCCGCCTCCCCGCGAGCGCCAAAATCTTTGGCACATAGTTGGAGTCACAATCGGCGCAGTCTGTGCCGGTCCCGTTATAGTGGCGGACACCTTCGGCGAGACCGTACTGCTTAATCAGCCCGCTGAGAATTGAGGCACCTGCGTGCAGATTATCGTTCGGATTGAACAGGTTGATGGTGTGCTCAAAGTCAAAGGACCCTTTCCAAATCTTCGGCATGATCTGAGTGAGACCGATTGCACCACGGCGCGAGACGGCCATAGAATCGCAAGATGACTCAACGGCGACGGTCGCAGCCAGAATGCGGGGGTCTATTCCTGTCTGTAAGGCTTCGCTGGCCACCTTGCCTATTAGCGCGGCGTCCGCTTCGGCACAGCCTGGGGCTCGTCCGAACACGCGGGCCACGTCCAACGCAGCGATGTATTGCTGGTTGGTTGCGTCAAGGGCTGCAGGCTGCAAGACCACGACGGGCGCGTTGGTTGAGTGAGCCGCCTGATATTGCCGATGATAGTGACGGCCCTCCACGAGTAGCGCCGCAGTCACGAGGATGATGGTTGTGCAAATTAGTAGTATCGGTTTCATGGTATTTCCTCCATATCAAATTAATTGCCTTAAATGTTCCATTCTTTTTTTCCAGTTGTGGTTATGACAAAGAGTTTGAAACCCTTTAGGAAAACCTCCTCAGACAAGCCGGGAATAGATACAACTGGTTCCATGCTTTTTTCTATCCTTTGCGCCGTCATTCTTTATATGGTCTATAACAAGCATGTCGGGGTCAATCACCTCGCATTTCGGCCAACAACATTGCATGATGCCGTCTTTGCCGTAGTGGGTTAAACAAAGCACCTTTCGTTTCTGCTGATAACCGTTGACTCGTGTACGAAATTTATTCACACAGATTCTGCATTGGGACCGAAGTTTAATGGCTTTTCTGCCGCACTGAAGACAGAGGTGTTTTCTTTTTCTCTCTGCGTTTCGGCGACGACCCGTTGCAGCCACTGCGTCTAGATGTCTCTGACAGCGACTATGACCGAACACCGCAAATTCAGAACAATCTTTACAGGTCCTAGGAGAACACTCTCTGCATTCGTTGCAGCGTCTATCATGCATGCACATTCGATGCCCGTGTTTGTCTCGGCGTACTTTCCTGACGAATGTAGTGAAAGCTTTCATAAAGCATTATAGGGGTCAAAGCCTAAATTTGTCAAGCAGCGATTTCACTTGATGTGCGAGACGAACTCGACAGTCGGTTCGGATATATAAGTTGGTCGGACTTCGCTCTGCACACCATGCCGCAGGTTGTGATGCTTCAGTTGCGTCAGCAGCGTACCGAAAAATCGGGCGAAAATGTTCAACTCTTCTTCCTTGTTGATTTGGGGCGTGTCCATGTTTGTGCCTCCTCTGGCACACTCGCAGGATAGCAGAATGGCTTGGCAGGTCAAGGGTACGAAAGTACTGTTTTTGATGTAGTACCGATTGTGCTTGACAAGGTACCCCGCCCAGGCGTACAGTTAGCAAATGAAAGAAATTCTCCAATTCGACGCCACAGACTTGTATGGCATCTACATGACGAAGATGACCATCATGGAATTTCGGGATGCCCTGAACCGGGTCCTGCGAGAAAAAGCCGAGGCATCCAGGGAACTGGAAGAGCAGTCTCGCCCAGTCCATCGGCCCAACTGTTTTTGAGGAGCACATATGAACGACCAGTGCAATATCTGCGGGTCCTATGAGAGTCTGCTTCCTTGCGCACATTGTAAAACCGTGCTTTGCGAGCGTTGCCGGCGAAACTACGAGCGAGTGTGCGAAGAAATGCAGAAGCGCAAAGCGCGCGGCGAGGGGCCTACGGTGCGCAATCTTGGAATGACACGCAACGCCACCATGCCCGCTGTGCTTGGCGCGCCGTACGACCTTTCAAAGCCGTCGCTCGATCCCGCGGAGTTGTTCGGGCACGGCGTAGAGGTCTCAACAATCTTGAATCCTCTTGGCTTGGGGTCTTCCGTAGAAAATCCCCTTGTGGTGCGGCACGTCGCCGACGTGGACCAGGGTCTTGCAAGTGTTAAGGATTTGCTGAAAGCGGCGAAAAACGAGACCGGCAAATAAGACTTTTTCACCAATAAGCATGGACACCAGAACATGTCCGCACTGCACGAGGCCGCTCGTCACCGAGCACGAACTAGAAATCAATTGCTGTCTGCTGTGCCGCCGCTTCGCGCTGTTGCGCGGCACATGGCCAAAGATGAACATCGAGGAGAAGAACATGATCGCCGAGCTAACCGATACGCAAGTCGCACGACTGCTGGAACTGTGCGGGAAGATCGCCAGGATACAGCAGGAACTTCCCGTCGCGCCTAAAGGCTTCGACGTTTCGCTTGAAGTTGCAAAGCACCTCCGGTCTAGCCTTGAGAAGCAGAACGCCGCTCTCGTGGAGCTAGGGGCGTTACTCCGCTAAGGGGTGAGAGTTTGCATCCAAGTGCTCGTCCAGGCGGTCTAGGTAAAAGTCTGCGCTGTACCTAATCGGCTGCGCAGTGCGCGGATACATCATGTTTAGGTACGCCAAAAACAAAATCAATTGAAGTGTCATGGTTTCACCGTCACATCATCCAGCCATTCCTTGCCATTCTCGATGCGCCACGCCTGATTGCGGAAATAGGTGGCTAGTGTCGGTTCATTGCGAATCTCGGCGCGCTCTGCCGCGTCGATCCACGCTTTGGTGCGGTTGCGCATCCACTCCTGGACTTTCTGTTCGGGTGTCGATCGTTGAGATTCCATTAGCGTGTCTCCTCTGTTGGTTTGCAATCGCAGAATGCTTCGGGGCGGTCGAGCTGAAGCCGGACCCGGTCCAGGTTGTTCATGGCTTGGTTGAAGTCTGCCCAAGTCGGATACTCTCCAATCATCCGCCCGTGGTTTAGGACGCGATATTTGTGGTCGACGTACTCCGCAGAGATTTTCATGACCGAGCCTTTCTTGGTGCTTTGAAGGTCGACAGCATCCCGCCCAGAAAGAAGGCCAGGACTACCGAGGCTGCTACCCAAACAATTACAGCGTGCAGTAGAATGCGAGTCATCGTGCCTCCTATAGTCTGTCGACGAACGCCAGCAATCTCCAAAGCAGGATGCAGGCCAGCAACAAAAAGCTGAGCGGGAACCAAATCAGTGGCGAACCTCCGACTTAATCAGTTTGACGGGTGCGCCGTCATAAAACTCGGTGATGGATTCTCGCCAGTATTCGACCAATTCAGCATCGAGCGGCTGGTCATGTTTGAATTGAATCATGACTTCCTCATAGCCCGAGGGAATTCCTGCTGCCTGTTCTCCGACCCATTCTACGCTGTACAATAGACGTGTTATCGTGCCTCCAATCGGTTGAGACGTTCCCAAAGTTCATTGACCTGGGGTTGCGTGATAGCGGGCGCAGCCTGCACCGGCCTGACTTCGAAGATTTGGACCACCTGAGCCCTCGGGCGCAGCCCGGTGTCGTGGATGACGCCGTCGATTAAGGCGGTCGCATGGTTGCGCGTGCTGATGACGTAGCGGCCTTTGCGATAGCGCCGCGCCACATCGGCGACGGTCGGGTACTTTATCTTAGTGATGAAACCATATAGACGATTATAGACTTGGACGTTTTTGGCTCCGACAGGCACCTCGACGAATTCCACGAGGCCAGCCTTCTGGGCTTCGGCGAGAATCTTCTCTGGCCACCAGCCCTTGTTATTTTTTCGTCCTGACCGCTTCGCCACATCGTGCGCCACATCATACGGCACATCGGCGGCGAGTGCGAAGCTGCGCACTGTGCAATCCTTGTTCTCGCAAGTGTATCCGCTGGACTGGCGACCGCCATCGGTTTTGCAGAGGGTGGCCACTATCGCACCGCCAGTTTGGCTGCGAGTTTTTCCATGTCTGTTTTGATGGCGGCGATGACCAGTGGCGCGTCGGTATGGGAGTACAGCGAATTCGTGGAGACGAGACCAGCAAATTCGCCATTGAGTTGAACATGCGCGTGGCCCATTGTGTTGGCCTTGGGGCAGCCTGGGAGGTTCACAACAGTGACGATATCGCCCGGAACCAGCGCGATGTGATGCGCGGGGCGGAAGCGGTCCATCATGTTCGGGTAGTAGATGTAGTTGCTGTTCGCTCGGACTTTCATTTGTGTTGCCTCCTTAACTGTCCCCATTCTATAGAATAGGGTCGGCGGGCACAATGGTACGAAAGTACTTTTCTGCTAGTACTCCGTTAAGCCACTCAAACCCACTAGAATCAACGCCTTACGGCTCCGCTGTGGGCTTGCGTTGGTCAACGAGGTTAGAAGTTAGTCGGAAGTCGGCACGTTCGGCGCGCGCAACCCGACCGCTTGCTCAAGCCTGTACAGCAGTTTGTGAAACGGCCCGGTGTCGCCACAGTTGTCGCAACCCAGGTCATAGTCATAGGGCGAGTCATTGCGAACCTGATTGTCTCTCAACTCGGCTCGCAGCGCAGCGAACACAACGGCCAGCTTCGCTTGCTCGCGCTTCATGAACTTCGGCGCTGTCATGATTGGTGCCTCCTCGAATTAGTATTTGACTCCTAATGCTCGCAGCCCAGCGTATAGGGCGGCGTCGTCGGCCAGAGCGCGACCGCTATGCGGAAGAGGAGAACCAGCCTCCCAGACCGCGTCATAGGCGCGCTTGACGTAGAGCCGCGCGGCCTTGAGGGAATTATCCTTGTCCGCATCCTGGTCGGCCAGCAGCAGACTCAGGAGTCGGCGGTCAACCTGTATCAAGTACTCTCGTGCTTCCAGATTGGTCATGGTGTCTCCTATGCTTCTCGAATTTCCGAACGTCGGGCAACGTAAAGCCCGTCTGGTGGTCCTGCTCTATCAGAGTCGCTTACCGTTTCCGATAACGCCGCCCCGCATGCTTTCTACTGCACCACCTTAATTCATGTCCCGATTGCATAGCCAGTTTACGGGAATCCCAAAAAGAATGCAATAATACAAAAGTACTGAATTTCGTGCTTGACATCTGGTACGGGTTTTTGGTACTGTGAATCGTGAGCAGCACACCAATAGAAGAACCGGGCGAAGTACACGGCCCGTTCTTTTCTTGTCCGATATGTAAGCGGACGCTGATGACGAATGACCCTCCAGGTCGAATGGGCTTCTGTCAGCGGTGCAAGAAGCCAGTTATGCTAGAGAATTGCAAGAAACGGGAGCAGTCGTGATTACAACAGCCACAGCGCAAGGTCGACGCCCATACCAGGAAGACCGCAGTTTCGTCTACGCAGTTCCCGAAGGAACTTTGCTGGGTGTGTTCGATGGACACGGCGGCGACTCCGTTGCTTCGTGTCTTTGCGCCGAGTTTCCCAAATTTTGGAGTGCCGTTGATGGGAACCAATATGTTGATGCGCTGTTTAAAATTTTTGTGATGGCCCACTCGGTCACACGCGAATATCACGCAGGCTCGACAGCATCTGTTGTGTTCATCCCTTCAGATGAAAAGACTGCGTACATTGCGGTGCTCGGAGATTCGCCTGTCATCGCCGAACAGGCAAGCGGAGAGACTTGGATTGGTCCTGACCATAACGCGCGCTCGAATCAGGCAGAGCGAGATTTAGCAATTATGCGCGGGGGTATCTATGATGGCGGGTATGTCTGGGCTCCCCAGGGACGATTCAGCGATAATGAGCAAGGTCTCCAGATGACTCGGGCGCTTGGTGACTATGCGTGTCGCAACTTTTTGAGCCGGATGCCGGAAGTGTTTACAATTCCTCTGGGGGACTGGCTGCTCGTGGGCTCGGATGGATTGTTGGACCCAACACATCTAAAAGGTGACCCGACTGCAGCCATCGTCGAATACATAAACTCCGGGCGGGGTTCGGCGACAGCGGACGATTTAGTCAAGCGAGCCATCAATATTCCGACCAACGACAATGTCACTGCAATTTTGTGGAGACGCAAATGAGCATGCACAAAACCATTAGCTTTGTCAAGAGCACGATTCGCCTGATAGGATGCGGGTTCGGAATGATTTACTTCTGGCATCACTTTTTGCCGCTGCACGCCTTTGCGTTCTTGTTCATCGCTGAAATCCTTGGCATTGTTGAAGAGCGATACGAAACACCCGCAGGCGAATCGTTCAAAAATTTCGCCGCTTATAATACTCGCACGATGTGTACGGCAGAAGCCATGAAGCAAGGCCCATGGGCGGTAGGGCCGGAGATGAAATGAGCGACTTCTATAACACGACTACGCCACGCGGGCGCAAAGACTATAAGTGCGAATGGTGTGGCGAGAAGATTCCGACAGGCGAGAAGCATGTTCACTTCGTTGGCATCTGGGAAGGTGACTGGCAGAACTGGCGCATGCATAACGAGTGCCACGAGTTTGCTTCGGAGTCCGAAGAAATGCAGGACGGGTTCACGCCATTTGAGCACGAGCGCCCGGCAAAGGTAACGTAATGAAACAACCTAAAGATATCATGCGCGGAAAAGCCTACGATTTCGCCATCGGCGCAATTGAATTCGGCCACGAGCCCGAGCAGTTCTTCAGCAAGATAGTCCGTGAGCATTTGCCGCCTGCACATCAATGTGGGATGGCTGCCGCGGCTGCTGCGATGAAGAGGAACAAGTCATGAATGATGCCAAAGGTTATGCCACATACGTGTACGGGGCTGAAGCCATCATGCAGTGGAAACTGAACACTGATCTGAGTGAACTCACAAAACCGCGGATTTGGTTGTGGTATCGATCGAATTGGCGTATCCTGCACATCGATGGATTCGAGCCGGGATACGTCAGCCGCAAAATCAGTTTTAAGTGGAGTCAGAAAGTCGGCGAAACCACAGATGACGGTGTACATATTTGGAAAAATGTGGGCTGCGCGACCACGCAACTGAGATGACGAAGTTTAAGACTTTTTGTTCCATAAGTAGAGGCAACCACAGGAGTTAAGTCATGAATGCCGCCAATAAAATGCCCGAGGAAGTGACGCTGCTGATAGATGAGTTCTTGCGTGATCTGACCGCTCGCGGCATCAGCGTGTTCGGGCTCGCCTATCGTTTGGAACCTGAGCCTGCGATGGCCATCATGCGCAATACCGCAGGGGACCCGGCGTCCCAGGCAGAGTCCATGGCTCGCATCATCAAGAGCGCTGTCCAGGATCATCGCATCGACGAGCACAAGGTTGCACCGCTGAATTGAGGGAAGTATGAACTGGTTGTTTCACCTGTCCGATCTACAGCAATTAATTTTGGCGATGGTGTGTTTGGTTGCGCTGATAGCCACAGCCATGGCGCTGATTGACGAGACGCTATGAACGGGCCGCTGATGGATCGTCTTGGCGATGGCTCCGATGCTTGGCATGGTCGAGATGAGGCAGTCGCAGCCTTAGAGGAGCGGATTCGGACGCTGGAACGAGAAAACGACCGCTATGCACAGATCGAATCTAAGGCGCTCACTGAGGCGATGGCACGCATCGACGCGGGGATGGCGCTGGCAGAACGAGTCAAGAAAACTCGTACAGCATGGCTTGAGCAATACGGCGTTCCAATCTCTCAGGAGTTTGTAGACTTTGCTGTTGCGATAGGCGAACTCCTCGTCGCCCTCAGCCCGCGTCCCCAAACGCAGAGAGGAACAAGATGACATTGCAAGCGATCCGAGTGATTATTCTAATCGTGGCTGTGGTCATCTTGCTGTGGCGACGGCTGGCTGGGAGGCTGTGATGGATGATTGGATGATATGGGTTCTGGGTGCGCTGGGCGCAACTTTGCTGATTTGTATTGGCGTTGTGGCTTACGAGATGGTCATGCTGTGGATAGATATTGGGAGGATGTGATGGACAAAGCGCGATTCATTGAGCAATTCACGACGCAATTCCTGGCGACATGGGCTGCAGAGCAGTATCGGCTGCATGGCGCAGAGTCCGATGATTGGCTGAAAAATCCGCCTCTTGAAGTAGCACAAATCAGTGCTCGGTAGATGTGGTACGAAATGATAAGGCGGTTTGGTCCGCCAGTCCCATGGCGATAGTGCGCAGTGCGGTTCGCTTTCCAGATGGCCGGCGGGTCATTCTCGTTGCCTCGCATTCCAAAGCAACAGCGCACCGCTTGGGCTGTACTTTCAATGAGTTGAGAGACCAGAGGAGAGACAGATGGTAGATAGAACTGAGTTGAGAGAGGCGCTGGCTAAGGAAGGGAAGAAGTTTGATGGGCATGTGATTAACGGCAGCCTCGAAGCAATGATGGTCGTGGTTGAGGATGCTATTGCGAAGGCGCTGGTGTGGGCTGGCGAGTACTCAGGCTATCTTGATGGGCGATAAGAGGATGTGATGACGATTCAGATTACAGATGGACCGAGTTTGTGTGACCCGCATGACGTTGCTCCAATTCAGGTGCTGGATGGGCTTGGGCGTGATGGCGTTGTGGTGGCGGCGATTGGCTGGCGTGTTCGTCTTGCAGTGTGGTTTCTGCGGCGGTACGTTCGCAGATGTGTGGGGGCGTGATGGGAGGCAGAGCCAAGTGTTTGCATACTGTTGAGCGTGTGTCGGACTCCAATGGTGCGATGATATGTCCTGAATGCAGGAAGGATTGGCGTAGGCGGGACTATCAGAAGCATTATGTGCACCACATGTGGGCTCAGACTCGGATACGAGCCAAGCGAGATGGCATACTGTTTGATTTGACTGAGGCCGATATTGTTATTCCTGAGTACTGTCCGGTATTAGGGATGCCGCTCGTGGTGGGCACGTGGGGCTATACAGAGGCCTCGCCATCACTCGATAGGTTTATTCCGAGCCTCGGGTATGTGCGCGGTAATGTGGCGGTGATATCTAATCGAGCGAATCGCCTGAAGAGTGACGGTACTCTCGATGAGTACATGAAGTTGGTGCACTGGATGCAAGCGGTAAAAAGTACATAGCGCAGGTGTCTATGGTGTGGCGCAATTTTGATGCCAAACTATTTTGCGAGCGACAAAATTTGTCGTTGAAACGCCAATTTATGTCACTATGACAATAAACGGCGCTCGATATGACATAAACTGTCACTACTGACGTTATTTGTCACTCGTGGCAGACCGTCAGCATGTCTCATGCTATCGTCACTCAAACTTTCGTACCAGTACTATTGCATTAAGTCTTTTGTTTCTTTCAACTTACTCGGTCTCAGTATTTTGGAATAGTCCGAGGTGTGCGTGCTAAGTCCTTTGTCTGCTCAATAAACTGGTGTGGTTTAGTGAGCACTGGAAAGTCGCTCTTAAATAAACCCCGCATCATCAATCGAATCAACGATTTAGCAAATCATTTCCAGTTTGGCACGCGACGTGTTGTGGACCTCGGCGTGCAGGGGGAGCAAGCAGGGGTCCCTTAGAGAATCTATCTGGGAATTTTTCCACCCCAAGCCTCAGCCAGCCAAGCCTAGCTTGACTACACCCTCATAGACTGTCTTCTTAATGTTTGTTACACTCGCCGTAATTTTTTCTTGACATCCCTTGGGGTATTTGCTATCATGTATTAATATGGCATCCATAGAGATAGAAATCACACCCAAGTTTGCCAAGAGCACGGCAAGACCATTGTCGTCTATCAAGCGAACGTCCCCCGACTGCAGCCGTGTCCGCTCTGTAAAGTCGAGGAGGAACTGAATTTGTCGCAAGCTGCATTCGATAATTTAGAGACCGAGCGCGACGGGTTGAAGAGTGACCTCGACGAGCGAGAGAGCACCATCTCTGATTTAGAGTCGCAGGTCGCTGACCTGGAAAAGAATGGTGCTGAATGAGCAACTATACCGTTCTTGAAGCGGGCGAAGGCAAGCACGTTAAGGCGTGGATGACCGGCGTCGACTTCGGCGCGAACACCATCCAGCAACTTTTGAAGGCCGCTCGCCTCTCGTGTGTTCATCCGTATGTCGCCGCAATGCCTGACGCTCACCTCGGCTACGGGTCGACCGTGGGGTCCGTCATCCCGACTCGTGACGCCGTGATTCCTGCAGCGGTCGGCGTGGACATCGGCTGCGGAATGCTTTATCAGCCGCTCGACATTCATCGTGAAGACCTCCCGACTGACCTCAGTGAAGTACGTGCGGCGCTTGAAGCTGCGATTCCGAACGGCGGGCCGGGCGTTGCTGGCTCGTGGGGCGAGTACATCCCGCAACGAGTCCGCACGACCTGGATGCGAAAGTTCGATGTTACATATCAAGTGCTCTGCGCCCGATATCCCGAAGTCAAGTCGCAGTTCGCTATGTCCCAACTCGGGACCCTCGGCACAGGAAATCACTTTGTCGAGTTGACAATCACTGATGAAGGGTCGATAGATGCGGGCGGCAGCGTTGGTATTCTGATTCACTCTGGGTCCCGCGGCTTGGGCAATCGCATCGGCTCGCATTTCACGCGGCTCGCCCGCATCTATTGCGAAGGTCATCACATCAGTCTCCCCGACCGAGACCTTGCTTTCTTCCCTCGGGGCAGTGGCTATTTTGATGAATACTTGGCGGCGGTTGGTTTCGCTCAAGAGTACGCATGGGAGAGTCGGCTACTGATGCTGCAGGCGGCGTACGAGACCCTCAATCAGTTTGTCGGCTTCGCTGGGATTGGCCGGGGGGTGCTCATTCACTGTCATCACAACTATCTGGCCGAGGAAGTTCACCACGGGGAGAAGCTGTTCATTACTCGGAAGGGGGCCGTGCGCGCTGCGGAGGGGGACATGGGCATCATCCCAGGTTCGATGGGCGCTCGCACCTACATTGTCGCCGGGCTCGGGTCCGAGGATTCGTTCTGCTCGTGCTCGCATGGCGCAGGTCGGAAAATGAGTCGGACAGAAGCCAAGAAGAACTTCACCGTCGCAGACCACGCAGCCGCGACACTGGGTGTCGAGTGTGATAAGACTGAGGGGACACTCGACGAAACCCCAGGCGCATACAAAGACATCGAGGCCGTCATGGCGGCGCAGAGCGACTTGGTCACGCCGTTGTACTCTGTCAAGCAGTTCCTTTGTGTCAAAGGCAAGAGCGAAGGGCACCGATGGGACAAAAAGAAAATCGAGGAGGCTGTATGAAGCGAACGGTTGGAATACTGGGCGGTGCGATGACTGCAGCGATGTTGGCGGCAGTGGCTGG
>Ga0070732_10002016_pt1 | contig 11096 bp, 8 predicted proteins | sample Coa_R1_5_FD_66449 | JGI IMG/M metagenome (GOLD analysis project Ga0070732, IMG submission 66449) | Surface soil microbial communities from Centralia Pennsylvania, which are recovering from an underground coalmine fire - Coalmine... | ecosystem: Environmental > Terrestrial > Soil > Unclassified ...
CGTTGGCTGCCTTATCAATCAAATGAGACGGGGCTTCCGAAAGTTGCGGAGCCCTCTGCTGCCGCACCAGCCCTCCGAGGATATCCAGACAGAAGTCGCAATCTGAGAGATGTGCCTCGAGACGTACCCTTTCCTTCGGTTCTAGGCGCTGTTCTAAATAGGCGGCTACCAGCTTGTCAGATGGGCAATTCCATTTTCGCCGCGCAATTTTTCGTGGCCCTGACCCGATGGCCCGAATTAGTTCGTATTCATCCATGACTAAAAAGCTGAGGCTGGGACATTTTCTGTCCACTCCTATTTCACGGACACCACCTGCTTTTTTCCGCCGGTCAGGTCATGTTTTTTCGCAGTTTCTCAAGAATCGCGGCAATCCGGCGATGGGTCCGCTGTGCATCACCAACCGCCGTCAGCCGCGCGATCTCTTCCAGGGTCAGGCTCTGTTCAAAGCGCAGGCGGATGAGCAGCCGTTCAGGCTTGGACAGCTTCTGGAGAGCTATCCGGAGCTGGTGTTCCTGTTCGCGAGAGGTCAGCGCCAATTCCTGGTTAGGGTGCGGGTCGGCCGGGTCATTGGCCGGCGCTTCCATTACGCCGATGTTCGATTCCTGTGACATTGATTGCAGCTGCAGTTTTTGCGTGCTTCGGAGCCAATGCTGCCGCGAACTCAGCGATTCCTGGATCTGCCCTTCGGCGGCGGCAAGCCGCTCCAGGGTCAGCCCGGGAAAGGCCGGCCGCAGCGAAACCAGGGTATCCTCCAGGGACAGGCCCTTTTCGAAATGACAGCGGTAAACCTCCGCTTCCAGAGGCGGAAGCTGCGCGATGGAACGAAAAAGGCGTGGCCGGCCAAACTCCTTGCGCCGCCAATCAAGGCATAGGTTGCGGACCACCACCCGCAACCAGGTGGAAAACGCTGCCGATCCAGCCGGCCGAAAGCGCAGCAAACGGCGAAAACTATTCTTGCTCAGCTGTTCGCAGGCGAACAGAAAACAGTCCCCCGCCTGATCTTCGTCAGAGGTCGAATACCGGCAGGTCTCGAAGATAACGGAGCTGTACTGGCCTAAGAATTCCGCCCACACCTCTTGCGAGCGGCTAGAGCGAAGTCCTTCCAGGAGCAAAGCGACCGTAGAGTCTTGCGTGGACATCTGGTCTTGCCTGGGGCAACGCCGGAATACTCCGGACACTTGCGGAGCGCGCGCAGTCTAGCCGAGGAAGGGCACAAAGTCCAGAATGTTATGACGCAAAGGAGGAGAGCGCCCCTTCTCTTCCCTGCCGGGGATTGGACTGCCGGGTACCCACAATAATCTGCAGGAATCTTGATTCTCGTAACGTTCTGAAAGTAAAGACTTCCGCATCTGCAAACTCTTCAAGCAACTGGCGGATGCTGACTTAGCAACATGCTGGCCCGCGGCAGGCGCACCTACCAAACTTCAATTCCCGGCGTCGGGCCGGATTTGGCGAATGCTGAGTCTGTGATATCTGCCGAGTACCGGTGAAGGACCCTTGCATCGCACGCAGGGAAGTGATTTTTGCCACACAACTGTGCCGGTGCTCCTGCCTCGGTCTTGTCGCCTTCCAAAGGAATCGGTGTTATGGTGGTTACGCCAATCCTGCTGGGCTGCGTCCACCCTCATGAGCTATCACCACCACCGTTCCGTTCTTCGCCAGATCCTGCAGAAACCTTCCCATCCTGCCTTCCCGCCAAGCATTCGGCCGTGATGGTTCTGTTCTGACCACGACCTTGCCGTCCGGTTCGCAATGCAGTACGACTTTCGACCTGTGGGGTCGCAACTCCTCCGCCATTTCTTCATACAGCAGCCACATACAACGTTTAAGGCGCCTCCCTGCCAAAAACAAGTGATTCTGGCGCACGTCATTGCGTATAGGCTCGTGTTGCAGCACAAGGACTTGTGCCGGCGTCTCCGGAATTGGTTTTTGGCGCTAAGGCCAGTAACTACGAAAAAAAATTAAGTTCTCGCGCGAAGGTGGGAGTGCGAAACCTAAGCTGTGGAATTATGGGCTATCGTACTAAATCCTGACTAAATAATGGGTTCGTTGCGGTCCATTGGCGGATTTCGGATGATTCGGCAGCATGCTGTCTCTTCGGCTGGTAATCACAGCAGGGTTCCTCGGCCATCGTATCTCCGGTTAGAGCGAATGCGCGGGCGCGCGAGCCGCCACATATCTCCCTAAATTCGCAATAGCCGCACCTCCCCTTGAGCTGCGAGGCGTCGCGCAGCTGCCGGAACACCGGCGACTTGCGGTACAGCTCGGGCAGTCCCTGCTTACGAATGTTTCCTGCCGCAATCGGGAGGAAACCGCTAGGAAAGACTTCGCCGAGATGAGAGATGAACACAAAGCCCTTGCCGTCATTTAGCCCTCGCGGAGCGCGGGCGATGCCGTCGCCGCCCAGTGCCGCGGGAAACGCCTGAGCCGCCGGAACCGATGTCGCGCGGGATGCCACGCCATTCTTCCGCTCCTCCGCTCTACGTTGAAGGAGGAAGCGGCGATAGTGCTGCGCCTCGGTGGTTTTGATGTCGAAGTCCACACGTCCCGACGTCCGATACAGCTTCTCGAAGACGGTCTCGAACTCTTCGGCCGTGATCAGGTCGGAAGTCTGCCCCCGCCCAGTGGGGACCAGGAAGAAGACGCTCCAGAGCACGATGTCGAGCTTCTGGAGCAATGTCACCATGGCATCGAAATCGTGCAAGTTACGGCACGTGATGGTGGTGTTGATCTGTACCGGGAGGCCGAGCTCGCGTGCCCACCGGATCGCCTTCAGCGTGCAGTCGTAAGAGCCTGACACCCGCCGGAACGCATCGTGAATCTCGGCAGTTGAACCATCGAGGCTCACCGCCAGCCGCGCCAGACCGCGCTCTTTCAGCAGCCTGACGGCCTCGCGGGTCAGCAAAGGTGTGGCACTGGGCGTCATCGAGGTGTGCACCCCGCGCTGGTGAGCGTATTCGACAAGATTAAAGATGTCCGGACGCTTCAGCGGATCGCCGCCGGTGAGAACGAAGACAGGCACACGCATTTCAGCGATCTGGTCGATGAGCCGCTTGGCCTCATCCGTCGAGAGTTCGAAGGGGTTGCGCGCCGGCTCCGCACACGCGCGGCAATGCACGCAAGCCAGATCGCAGGCCTGAGTCGTCTCCCAGATCGCGATGTACAACTTTTCGTTAAAGTCCAGATTCGGCGTACCGGCCATGTCCGACGCTTCCTGGATGATTTGACCATTTGTCCCGGTCGTGACCTATGACCTTTGTCACAGGCACTTTTTTACCGCGTCTGTGACCGAAGTCATACCCGCCGCAAGGTGCGGAACTTACCCTCGATGTAAGCGGAGGACATGATGGTCATCACCGAGAGTTCCAGCGTCGCGGAGATCGTCGAAGCTGTTCCCGGGGCGCGTGCCATCTTTGACAAGCATGGCCTTCATGGGTGCGGCGGTACGCACGGACCTACCGAGCAGCTCTCGTTCTTTGCCTCTGTCCACCAGGTGGATCTCAAGGCGCTCCTGCAGGAGCTGAACGAGGAAGCGCAGCGCCCCCAGCAGCCACTCGTTTACCAGGAAACCCTGCAGGATTTCATCTATCGTCGCTTCTTTAAGGCGGGCATCGCTATTGTGCTCAGTGTCGGCGCCCTATGGGGCGCGGTGAACCTGGCGCAGATCGCGATTGGCAAGAGCTTCCTCCAGTTACGTCTCGTACAGCCGATACACGCGCATGCGCACGCCATGATCTTCGGCTGGGTGGGTCTGTTCGTGATGGGCTTTGCCTATCAGAGCTTCCCGCGCTTCAAGAACACGACCCTGTGGCGCCCCGACTTGGCCAACCTCTCGTTCTATCTCATGGTTGCGGGGATCATCGCAAGAATGTCGGCGGAATTGCTGATTGAGACCGGCCCCGGCCTGGCGCTCGGGGTCTTCTCAGGTGGAGTGGAGCTAATCTCGATTTTGCTGTTCCTTACCCTGCTCTACAAGACAGCAAGCAAGTCGATTGAACCGCGCAATCCCTACGAGAAGTTTCTGGTCGCCTCGTTCCTGTGGTTCTTCGTTCAGGCACTCCTCAGCGATTGCTTCTTCTTTGCCAAGCTGACAGCCCAGGGGCAGGAGCAACTGATCCGCCGCATTGCTCTCATTGACGGATCATTGCGCGACATCCAGCTACTGGGATTCGCCGCGCTGATCATTGCGGGCGTCAGCCAGCGCTTCGTACCTGTGGTCTATGGACTGAAGCGGCCAAAGAAAGATCGCCAGGCGCTTATCTTCGCGCTGATGAACGTTGCTCTCGTGCTCAACGTCATCAGTTATGTCGCCGTGCTCACCACCGGCAACGTCGCCTGGGGCCTCGGCCTAGAGATCGCCTACCTGCTGATGCCGGTATGGGCGGTGCTGCTGGCAATACAACTAGGCATCTTCAGCAAGCCCACCCAACCCGACCGCACCTTCAAATTCATCCGTGCAGCGTACGTTTGGCTGATCATCGCCAACGGGATGATGCCCTTCTTCCTGCTGTACGGCATCCTCACCCACCAGTGGTTTGCGCATGCCTACATGGGCGCACATCGGCATGCCTTCACCGTCGGTTTCATCAGCATGATGATCATGGGCGTGGCGGCAAGGGTCGTACCGATCTTGGCAGGGGTTGATTCCCGGAAACTCTCTGCCCTCTGGGGGCCGTTCCTATTGATTACTATCGGCAATTGCGGACGCGTACTGCTTCAGATCGGGACTGACTTCTTCCCGAACATCTGTTATCCGCTGGTCGGTCTTACCGGCTTTCTCGAAGTTGCGGCTCTGACCTGGTGGGGTGTCGGCCTGTGGCGCATCATGAATCGCTCCCATGTCGAACGGGCGAAGGTGCTCGCAACTCCTGTCCCGCAATTGGTAGTTCTTCGTTGATTCCCGAGAGGCTCCGACCCTTGGGTGACAGTGATTAACCAACGCGGGGCGAATCGCCCTGCTTGGCGGTCCGCCGCAGGATGACAGTTCGTTCGTAAATGATTCACCTTTCGTGGCCGATGAATGGGAAAACGTTGATGCCACGGCAGGTCGCGCACCGCGATGGCTGCGCATCACACTCGTCATGTCGCAAGCACTCTCAAATTCGCAATCTGGACCGCACGACGATAGTAACCGACAATTCTTCGTCTTTGATCTGCATGCTGAGACCAAAGCTCTGAAGGCTCAGCCGCCGGCAAACTCCGGACGTATAACACGGATGCTCGTCTCGCTGCCTACGCGTCGGGTGCTACTGGTATGGATGAAGTCCGGCGCTCGCTGGGACGAGCACACGGCTCCGGGGCGAATCACAGTTCAAACGCTGGTCGGTCGCATTCGTATGACCGTGTCGGAGCAGACGCTCGACGCACCCAGCGGGCGGATTATCATACTCAACAGCCACGTTCCGCATGACGTCAATGCGATCGAGGAGAGCGTGTTCTTGCTGACCGTGGACCGAGATGCGGCTTAACACGACTAAGCTCTAAACGGGTTTTACAAATGGCCGAATTTCCAACTCGGATTGAGGCTCGTGCCGGTCGGACGATGTCCCCGACCGAAATATTCGAGGTAGCGAACCGGCGCGAGAAGGCCCTGTCACGGGTGCTCGTGACCTACATCTCAACCGGTCTGATTTTCATGCTGCTGCCGGGCACTTTTCTCGGTGTGTGGAACTTAATCTCAATCAGCAGCCGGCAGGCCTCAGAGGGCATTTCTCCCGCGTGGATTCAGGCACACGGACATGCGCAGGTGTTTGGTTGGATCGGCAGCTTCATCCTCGGTATCGGTTTCTATTCCATTCCCAAACTTCGACGGCTGGAACCGTTTGCCATGGGCAGCGCATGGGCTTGGTGGGCCATGTGGACGACGGGAGTGGCCCTACGCTGGGTCGCCAATGTGTACGGCACGAGTTGGCGTGTCTTGCTGCCCGTTTCCGCAAGGCTGGAATTGGTGGCGCTTCTGATCTTTCTCCGTGCCGTTTCCGCTCATCGATTACAACCTGGCGAAAAGGCAGATCAGCGTTGGGTCCTGATGGTCATGGCTGGTACGGCTGGATTGGCCGTAGCTCTAGGGATGAACCTGTTTGAGAGCATCCGTCAGGCCACGCACGGTTTGGGACCAGCTTTCTCGCCCGACTTCGACCAGAGGTTATTGGCGGTGATGGCGTGGGGCTTCATGGTTCCGTTCGTCTGGGGGTTCAGCACGAAATGGCTCCCCGTATTCCTCGGGTTGCATCCGACGAACGTCCGTCTGATACTCGTGGGAACGGCACTGAATATCATCGCCGTTGTCTCCGCCCTTGTAGTTCACATGCGGATCGCCGCCGTGCTCTGGATGTGCGCATCCGCGATTGCTGCGATCGCGCTCCAGATCTTTCGCGCGTCGCGTCAACCCGCCAAAATCAAAGGCGTACACGAGAGCTTTCCGGTATTCGTACGCATCGCTTACGTATGGCTGCTGGCGGCAGGAGCACTTGCGATATGGGCATCGTTCCTCAACGAGGCAGCGGGCATTTGGGGAGCGTCGCGCCATGCATTGACGGTGGGCTTCATCGCAATGATGGTTTTCTGTGTGGGGCAGCGCGTCTTGCCGGCATTCGCCGGAATGAAGTCGTTGTGGAGTCCGGCCTTGATGCTCAGCGCAACTTTGGTTCTCACCGCTGGATGCTGCGTGCGGGTCAGCTGTGAAGTGCTGGCGTATCAAGGCTATGCATCGTGGGCATGGAAAGCCCTGCCTGCTTCCGCGATCTCTGAATTAGCTGCTGTGACTGCCTTCGCCGTAAACATCATTGTGAGCTTCGCGCGGAGCTCGCCCAGGCCTGCGGAGCGTGCAAGCGGGGTGCGCCAGACTTCGTGATATTCGATGTCTGGGTATCTCTGCGGAAGTCATGAGATTTTCCGGACCTGCAACTCGGGATTCGGATTCAACGCCAATCACCGCACGGTACGTAGTTTCCGGATTGCCGACTATCCACTCACTGGCGATTCACAATAATGAGTGGCATTGAGTGTTCGGCGGCTCGCAAACTATTGTAGGTTTTCGATCATCCCGATATTTGCCTGCAGCATGCGCTGCGCCTCGAATGCGACATGACGCGCATCGGGAGATACATCGAAATAGTTCTGCGTTTCGATCTCGATATTGTTCCAGTAGGATTGGATGAGCCGTATCGTTACAGTCCGCGCGCGACCCTGGCCATCCCAGCCAATGCGCCACAAAATTCCATTCAGGTCACCCTTGCCTTCAAGTACATACATTTGGCGGCCGAAACCGCGGGCGTACCAAACGGCCCATCCACGGAATATCTGCCGAGTGTGCCCCTTTTTGTCGTCGACCCAGATGCCGGCATCTGGATCCCCTGCGCGCGAGGTCTTAACGATGTATGCGAACGAATCCTCGTTGGGAGACCAGCGCGGCGCAAAACACTGTTTGCCCATCGGGCAGCGCCCAAGCAGCACATCTTTCTTTGCTTCCGTATCGAAAGAGTGGATGGTGCCGTCGTCACGCAAAAATAGCAGGCGGCCGTCGGGTCCCACGTCGAACCATTCATCAGTCGCGGACGTCGACATCAGTGTCGTGGGAGCACCACCTGAGATCGGCACATAGCGGTACTCGTCGCGGTCGAGTTCAGCCTGATAAATCAAGTGTTGACTGTCAGAAGTCCAGCGGGGAAATACGTTGACCGCTCGATCCTGGACCAACTCGATGGCATTCGACCCGTCGGCATTCGCTACCCAGATGCCCTCGTTTTCTACCCCCTTGAAATTCGAAAAGTACGCTAGGTGCCGCCCGTCTGGAGAATACGCGGGAGCCATCTGATTTCGGGCCGGATCTTCGGTGAGCGGCTTGGGTGCCTGTTGCGCCAGCGACGCCGTATCGAGCTGCGCGATATCCATGTACTCGCGGTAAGTCGAGAAGACAATGCGCTTGCCGTCAGCGGAAACGTCAAGTTGTGCATCGTCCCCCTGTCCGGAAGTGATCGTTTGCGGGGTTCCGCCCCGAGCAAAAATCTTCCAGATGTTCATCGCGCCAGCCCGACTGGAGGCAAAATAGATGTACTGCCCGTCTGGCGACCAGGCTGGCGAGAGGGCCAGTGCATCCGCTTTCGTGAGGCGCTGAACTTTGCCATCATCGCGATTGACGACTGCGAGTGCGCCGTACGGTCCTCCCGCCTTGATGATGAATGCAATGCGGCGCCCGTCCGGAGAGAATGACGGTTGCGTGTGGCCAAAAAATACCGCGGAAGGAGAGGTGAGTTGACGGGCGTTTTGACCAGAGCTGTCGGCGATCCATAAGCCTCTCGTCGAAGAATCCTCATACGCGAGCTGGCGTCCGTCGGGCGACCAGGCTGGATCCTTCGCTCCGATAATCAGCCGACGTGGCGTGCCGCCAAGAGCCGGTACCTCCCACACATCCCACAACCCGAAATCATTTAGTTGGCAGTAAGCCAGCATCGTTCCATCCGGGGACCAACGAGGACGGGATTTCAGAGTCACATCACTCGTGATCTGGATGAGCTTCCCGCCGCCTACCAGCCCGACGTAGACGTTGTAGTGACCATCGCGATTGGAGACGAAAGCGACGGAGCGGCCGTCGGGCGACAATGCTGGTTCAGCCTGCACGCCGGGAAAGTTCGTAACCTGGACAAAGCGCATGTCAATACGGTGTGGACGATTGAAGAGAATCCCGGCAACTCCCGTCAGCAGTGCGACAGTCGCGAAGGCGATTACGGCAATCCAGGTGCGCGACCTAGCCTTGGTCCGCGTTACCGGTACGCCAGCAGGCTGCTGCGACTCCCGGCACCAGTCTAGTTCGGCCTTGAAGTCCGCCGCGTTCTGCCACCGTTGGTCGGGATCTTTCGCCAATCCACGACGAACGACGTGATCGAGTGCCGGAGGCAACAGCGGGGCCAGGCTGGTGAGAGATTCCGGCTCGGACTGCATGATGGCGCCGATAAGCCTCGCACGTGATTCACCACGGAACGCAGGCTGTCCCGCGACCATTTCGTAGAGCACAACTGAGAGCGCAAAAATGTCGGTGCGGGCGTCGGCGTCTTTGCCCTCCAATTGTTCGGGCGCCATGTAGTGAAGCGTGCCAACCAACGTCCCTTCTTCGGTCAACGATTTCGAGAGAGTCGGACCATCCGTTGCGACAGCTCCAGCGAGGAGTCCGCTCATCGGCTTCGCTAAACCAAAATCCAGCAGTTTAGCGCCTGCTTTCGTGAGCATGATATTGGCGGGCTTGAGGTCACGGTGGACCACGCCATGACGATGCGCAGCAGCCAGTGCGGAAGCAATCTCGGCACAGATCTTTAGTGTTTCGCGGGCTGGCACAGGCCCTCGATGAAGTCGGTCAGCGAGCGATTCACCCTGGATGAATTCAAGAACGAGATACGAGATTCCTTCCTCCTCGCCGATATCGTAGACGGCACAAATGTTTGCGTGCGACAGCGCGGAAATAGTGTGAGCTTCCCGCTGGAAGCGCTCGCGGCGTTGGGGGTCAGAGGAGAAATGCTCGGGAAGAACCTTGATTGCGACCGTGCGACCCAAGCGCGTGTCGCGAGCCTTGTACACTTCGCCCATCCCGCCGGCACCCAGGGGTGCGATGATTTCGTAAGGACCGAGTCGGGTTCCTGCGGAAATCCCCATTTCCCCTCTTGGAAGTGCCTGGATTGTACAACGAATGTTCGCTCTAGCGGAGTTGTGCCCGGTGTGACTCAGGTTTGAACCGTTTGCTCAAGCCGTTGACCCTTCGTCGAAATTCACACTAGTTTCACCGGGCGATTCACGGGCAACTCGGAGACTGGGAGTCCGTCTGCTGTAGGTTCCGAATGGCCGACCATCCACTCAGAATCGTCGGGCTTACTGTGAAGGTATCCTCGGGGCTATAATTTCGCGCACCGATGGCCCTTACCTCCGGCACTAAACTCGGGCCGTACGAAATCCAAGCACCGCTCGGCGCGGGCGGCATGGGTGAAGTCTATCGCGCACTCGACACTCGTCTGCAGCGCACGGTCGCTATCAAGATTCTTTCCTCGCATCTTTCTGAGAGTTCCGAGGCCCGGCAGCGTTTGGAGCGCGAGGCCAAAGCCATCTCTTCGTTAAACCACCCCAACATCTGCACCCTCCACGACCTCGGGTCGCAGGACGGCACCGACTTCCTGGTCATGTTCAAGGCGAGACGCTCGCCGACCGCCTGCACAGGAGCGCATTGCCACTAACTGAGGCACTCGCAATCGCCGTCGCTATCGCCGACGCGCTCGAGAAGGCACACTCCCGCGGCATCATTCATCGCGATCTCAAGCCCGCCAATATCATGCTGACCAAAAACGGCCCCAAGCTGATGGACTTCGGCTTGGCCAAGCCCACGGCCGCACTCGGGGGCGCCGGTTCTGCCGGCCCGCTCACTCCCTTGACTCCGACCGTGAGTCTGGCTTCGCTCAGTGCGCCCGCTTCTCCATTCACGGAGAAGGGAACCATCGTGGGGACATTCCAGTACATAGCGCCCGAGGTCCTGCAAGGCGCCGAAGCCGATCCGCGCTCCGACATCTTCAGTTTCGGCTGCGTGCTCTACGAGATGGTCACCGGCCGTCACGCCTTCGAGGGGAAATCGCAGTTCAGTGTGCTGGGCGCCATTCTCGACAAAGAACCGGAGCGCATCAGCACCCTGCAGCCCACTTCTCCGCCGCGGCTAGACGAAGTCGTTCACAACTGCCTGGCCAAAGACCGCGATCAGCGCTTCGGCTGCATGCACGACGTCAAGATGCAGCTCAGCGCTCTTGCCAGGTTCGATCCGCAAGCAGCCTTAGCCCCGGCGGCCTCCGCTCGGCCGGCACGCTCGTGGCCAACCCTGCTGGCTGCTGGAGCTGCCATCCTCACCACTTTCTTCTTCGCGGTTGCCTACGTAGGCCTCGCAACCCGCCCCGCACCGGTGATCCGCTCCTTCATCTTGCCTCCGCCGGGAGGGTTTTTTACCACTTCGGGGCTGGTGTCGGGCTCGCCAGCAATCTCACCGGATGGAACCCGGCTGGCTTTCACCGCTCGCGACGACAAAGGCAAGGTCCTGTTGTACGTTCGCCCTCTGAATTCGGTGATCCCCC
>Ga0070732_10002017_pt1 | contig 11094 bp, 6 predicted proteins | sample Coa_R1_5_FD_66449 | JGI IMG/M metagenome (GOLD analysis project Ga0070732, IMG submission 66449) | Surface soil microbial communities from Centralia Pennsylvania, which are recovering from an underground coalmine fire - Coalmine... | ecosystem: Environmental > Terrestrial > Soil > Unclassified ...
AGACGCTTGCCGACGTGATCGCCTTCAATGAGCGGAACAAGGCCAAGGAGATGCCGTACTTTGGTCAGGATCGCTTCGTCAAAGCCCAGGCCCGGGGACCGCTCACCGACAAGGAATATCGCGAAGCGCTGGAAAGTTGCCGCCGCTTGATGCGGAAAGAAGGAATCGATGCCATCATGGACAAACACCAGCTGGATGCCTTGGTGGCGCCGACCGAAGGTCCAGCCTGCCTCACTGATCTGGTCGTCGGCGACCGTTTCCTGGCCAACAGTACGACTGCGGCCGCGGTGGCCGGCTATCCGAGCATCACGGTGCCGGCCGGTTTTGTATTCGGCTTGCCGGTGGGCATCACCTTCTTCGGCCGGGCCTGGAGCGAGCCGGTGCTGCTCAAGCTGGCCTATGCCTTCGAACAGGCGACGAAGGTCCGCAAGCCGCCGCGCTTCCTGCCGACGGCGGAAATTCGTTGACTTCGCCGAACCAATCGAATACGTTGTCGCCTCCGTCCGTCTCTTGTCGAGACAGACCTTGCATATAGTCTGAATGGCAAGATAAGACCTTCCCATTTTAACACCTCTTCCTTTTGGAGACGCGTATGAAGTCGATCCGGATGATTGCGGCAAGTTCCTTTGCGCTGTTGGTCTTCGTGGCCACAGCGCCGGCCGAGACGAAAGTGGAATTGAAGGGCGTGCATCTGTGCTGCCCGGCCTGCACCAAGGCCGTGGGCGACATTCTCAAGAAGGTTGACGGCGTGCAAGGCATGTGCGACAAGGATGCGGGCACGGTAACCATCACCGCGAAGGACGATGCGACCGCCCAGAAGGCGCTCGACGCCCTGGCCGCAGGCGGCTTCCACGGCACCACCGACAGCGCCAGCCTCAAGATCAAAGACGACAGCGGTGTGAAGGCCGGCAAGGTCAAGACGATTACGCTCACCGGCGTGCACAACTGCTGTGGCGCCTGCTGCAAAGGCATCAAGACGGCGGTGAAGAAGGTCGATGGCGTGACGGGCGATACGGCAAAACCCAAATTGAACACCTTCGAAGTGACCGGCAATTTCGATGCGGCCGAACTCGTGAAGGCGCTGAACGAGGCCGGCTACCATGTGAAGGTGAAAGAATAGACTGAAGGTGAATCCGCCTCTTCCCACGGCCTCGCATCAATAGTCAGATGCGAGGCCGCGTTGTTTCACTGCATGCAACCCCATCGATACAATAAGCGATCATATCGTAGCAGAGAGGTCAGAGGTCAGGAGTTGGAACGACTCTTGCTGACTTCTGACTTCTGACTTCTGACTTCTGGTTATTCGGACGGTTTCGCACTCACGTGTTGGAGAAAGAGCAATGCGCGCCGTCGACATCATTCGCAAGAAGCGCGATGGCCTTGTTCTCTCCCAAGCCGAGGTTCAGGCGTTCGTCTCGGCAGCGACGTCTGGAACTTGGCCCGACTATCAGCTTTCCGCCATGCTCATGGCAATCTGGCTGCGCGGCATGACTGACGAAGAAACTGGCGCGCTCACCCAGGCGATGACCCACTCCGGCATGGTGCTTGATCTCTCCGAAATCCCCGGCCCCAAGGCCGACAAGCACAGCACCGGCGGCGTGGGCGATTCGACTTCGTTGGTGCTGGTGCCGCTGGCCGCGGCGTGCGGCGTGATAGTCCCAATGATGTCGGGCCGCGGCCTCGGCCATACCGGCGGCACGCTCGATAAGCTCGAAGCGATTCCCGGGTTCCGCGTCGGCCTCTCTCCGGAGGAACTGAAGACTGCCCTGCGAAAAGTCGGCGCGGCGATGATTGGCCAGACCGGCGCCATCGCCCCGGCCGACCGGAAGCTCTACGCCCTGCGCGACGTCATCAGCACTGTGGAGAGCCTTCCGCTCATTGCCGCCTCCATCATGAGCAAGAAGCTGGCCGAAGGCATCGGCTCGCTGGTGCTCGACGTGAAATTCGGTAAGGGCGCCTTCATGAAGAAGATTGAAGACTCGCGCAAGCTTGCGCAAACGATGGTGCGGATTGGCAACCATCAAGGAGTGAAGACCGAGGCGCTGCTTTCGGACATGGATGCCCCATTAGGCTTTGCTGTGGGCAATGCGCTCGAAGTGATCGAATGCCTGGAGACGTTGAAGGGCCGCGGACCGGCGAAACTAGAAGCATTGTCGCTGGAATTGGCCGCGCGCATGGTGCGGCTATCGGGGATCGCCAAGACCCAGGAAGAAGCGCTGGCGAAAGTGCAAGCCGCGCTGCGCTCCGGCCAGGGCGTAGAGAAGTTCCGGCAAATTGTCGAGCAGCAGAGCGGCAACCCCAAAGCGGTGGACGATTACACTCTTATGCCGCTTGGCCCGAAGCGTCTGGCGGTGACTGTCGACCGTGCCGGCTTCTTGTCGAGCTTGCAAGCCGAGCAACTGGGCCGGGCCGCGATGCTGTTAGGCGCCGGCCGCGACAAAGCCGAAGACGCAGTGGACTTCAGCGTTGGCTTGCGCTTGCGGGTAGGCATGGGCGATGAAGTCAAGAACGAAGATACCTTGGCCGAGTTGTTCGGCCATGACGATAACAAATTGCACGCGGCAGCGGAGATGGTTCGCAGTGCCTGCGCTGTTAGTGATGTAAAGCCACCGGGCGTAGGGCTGATCGCAGAAAGTATCCACTGAGTCTTTGAGCCAAGAGCGCCAGTGACTGGATGTTGTGCGCACAACATCCAGTCGCTGGCGCTCCTGGCGATGCATAATGGACAAGATTGGAATCTTGTCCCATGTCTACCCATCTTCGCCAAAATCCCAATAAGCGGAATTTTCGCCCCGATTGTTCAAGTTCGCTGCCCAAACACCCGATTGACAATGGATGAAGATAGGCTTTATCCGCACCCTGCTGGGATTGCGCAAGGCCGGTTGGCTGCCATGGAAGGAAGCCGATATGCTCCTCACTCCTCAACTTGCGCTCTTCGGCCGCACTCTGCCGCGCAGAAATTACGCCGGCCTCTTCGTTCTGGCTGCGGTTTTCCTGACGCCGGTTGCGGCATTCGCGCAGAACCCAACGCCAACTTACTTCAGCAAGCGAATCTTCAACATCACCTTCAATTCGGGCCGCGATGTGCAAATGGTTCGGCTTTATATGTCCACCAATCAGGGTGCCACCTGGGACGTGTACAAAACGGCCGGGCCCAGCGATCGCGGCTTTGACATCCGCGTGAATCACGACGGCACGTTCTGGTTTGCGAGCCAGTCGGCGTTCTTGAACGGATCGTTTTCACCGGCCACGGTGGCGCAGTTAAAGGTGGAACAAATCGTCATCGTGGATACTGAGCCGCCGCAGATCAACTTGCGCAGCACCGCGCCCGAACCGCTCTCCGGCAGTGAGGTGAAAGTCGGCGTGCAGTGGGACATTCGGGACGACAACCTGGACCTCAACACCATTCGCCTCGAAGGCCGTTACGTCGGCCAAACGTTTTGGACGCCCATCCAGAATTCGCCGCCCGGCAAGCCGTTGCCGGCCCAGGGGCAGGATTTCTGGCGGCTGCCGCAGGGCCAGCGGATGGAAGTTCGTATTAGCGCCATGGACAAGGCGCGAAACCCGGCCGAGCAGATCGTCACGCTTGGCTCGAACGTCGGGCAAATGACCGGCGGTAGCGGCTTCAGTGACGGCAGTCGCGGCGGCATGGTCCCGTCGCCGAATATCTATTACGTCAACAAGAAGACCGTCACCCTCGAATTCGAAATCAAGAAGCGGCCTCCCTCCGGGCTGGAAGCTATTGAACTCTGGGTGACGCGCAATCGCCAGGAATGGCAGAAGTCGCCCACCGAGAACCCGGTGCCGGCAGACAGCGCTCAAAAAGCGACCGTTACTTACGAAGCGCCCGCCGACGGTCTGTACGGCTTCATGATCGTGGCCCGCAGCAAGGCGAAGCTCAGTTCCGGCGAGCCCTCGAAGGGCTCCGATCCTTCGATCTGGGTTGAAGTGGATACCGAAGCGCCGAAGATCGAGCGCTTCGACGTCGGCATCGGCACCGGGCCCGAATCACGCAGCCTGGTGTTCAACTGGAAGGTCACCGACAAGAATCTCACCCATGAGTCCATCCTCCTTGAATATGCCAAGGACAAGGACGCCTCGAAATGGGAAGAGATCGCCCATGATCTCGATTTCAACGCCCGCGATGGCACTGGCCGCTATGTCTGGGCGAAACCCGAAGGCGAGCCGTACCAGTTCTTCGTCCGCATCCGTGCCATCGATCGGGCCGGCAACACCAACGCGAAGGTCTTCGACAAGCCCATCGTCTTTGACTTCACGCGACCGGAAGTGGAAATCAAAGGCGTCGAGCCGATGAAGTAGCCCTTGCTTGCGCTGTGGGCTAATTCCATCACTCACTCGCTTGCAGCGACGCGTTGAGCGCTTTCGCAATCCGCTCCTTGCACTCTTCCAGGTGCGCCCGCACGGTTTCATCGCCGGTGAACTTCTTATCTCCCATCGCCGTGTCGATGCGCTTCGCGATCTCCTTCAAATGGAAGCGCGCCAAGCTGCGGGCATCCGGCGGGACCGAGACGTTGCCGATGGAGAAGAAAATGCCGCCGGCATTGGCCGACCTTGGCCCGAGCACCAAGCCCGTGAGCTTCTGCAGATACTCGCGCTGCAGATTCCGGCGCACAATTGACGATTTGACGTTCGGCCCCTTGTCGCTCACGAAGAGATCCAACCAAATAGAATCCGTCAGCGAGCGAAAGACCTCGGCCAGTTGCAGCGGCTGATCGTCCTTGTCGCTCTTCTCGGACAGATTCTGAATCCTTGAAAGCGTGTCGGCTGCGAGCAGTTCGTTCAGCGCCACGCGCTGGATCGCCAGAATCCGCTCGTTGAGCGGAAAATCGACATTGCTCATCACTTGCCGTTCATTGCCCCAGTGCATCCAGCGGTCGGCCGCCAGTTTCCGCAGCAGTTCCGGCGGGAACTGGAACGGCCGGTCGGTGAAAACGTGGTCGTTCAGGAACTTCAGCGCATCGCGCTGCTTGGTTCCCTTTACCGGCACAAAGGGATCGCGAGCATTCGCGTCGCCGCGGTGATCGCGGTTCATGTATTCGCTGCCGACGTTCTTCGACACCAGGAACGCCATGTCGCCGTATTGCCGCAGTAGCATCGAGAAGGCTTGCCGGGCCCGCTGATAGCCGTCGCCCTTGTCGACCACGCGGTCGGCCAGGCCCTTCAACAACTCTTCGATGAGTTGGATGCGGTCCTGCGCGTATTTCATCGGATCGGAGCCAAGATCCCATTGGTTAATATGCGGGTCGCTGCTGGCCAGCAAGTCCTCATCGGTTCCGTAAATCAAATCCGCCTGCGGCGAGCGCGATGCGATCTTCTGCAGCTCCGCCACCTCACCGTCGGTGCCGCCAGAGAGCGGCTTGTAGGCGTATTCGATGGCCCAGTAATCGTACGGGCCGATGGTCGTGGTGAACCAGTCGCCCTGCTTCACGCCCTTGGGGGCGATGTTCACCGGATGATAATCCATGACTGAGGCCGACAGCCCTTTCGCCCTGGTAACTGCCGTATCGTGCAACTGCTCGTTCTTGAGCCAGGTGCTGGCCTTGAAGTTATGTCGCAATCCCAGAGTGTGCCCCACTTCGTGCATGGTCGTTTCCTTGATCGCTTGCAGGATCATTTCCTCCGGCACCTTTTCGCCGGGGTTGCGGGCCATCCACGCCATCGCCGCCATCGACAACTCATAGCGCTTGTGCGAAGCGCACTGGCAGAAGCCTTGCTGGAACAGGCGGAAGTGGTCGCGCATCTGCTCTTCACCAGTCGCCGGCTTCTCGCGATTGTTCCATCCCTGGCCGGGCCAGAGCGGTTGCGGCAACCCCCAGCCGCGCTTCATCGCCTGCATAGGGCTGGCCGGTTCTTCCAGGCCGTTGGCCGTCTGGAACACCGGCTGCTCCATCTTGTAGTAGCGCACCATGCTGGCATCGAAGGTGATGTCGGCATCGAGAATTTCGCCGGTGAGGGGGTTGGCCCTCGATGGCCCGATAGCATAGCCGCGATCGTGCGTCAGCCAGCGGAACGTGTTGTAATTGATGTCTTCCGGATCGAAGTCTTCGTTTTCCTGCTGGCGAACTTCGATGGCGTCCTTGAAGCCGATCTTCTCGAACGCCTTGTTCCATTCGAGAATGCCCTCGCGCACGGCCGACCGATACTCATCGGGCACCGAGTTTTCGATCCAGAAGATGATCTTCTTCTTGGGCGGCACCAGCTTGGCGCCTTCCTTCCAAGGCGTGCCGTCGGCCCGCTCGAGCCGCCAGCGATTCACGTAGCGGACGAAGGCCGTGTCGCGATTGTCGGTGGAGTAATCCTTGATGGCCGTGAGGAAATAACCCACGCGGTCGTCGGCCACGCGCGGCTGGTAGCCGCCCGCCAGTTCCACGAGCCCATAATGGACAACCACGGTCTTGCCGCGCGAGTCGATGATGCTGTCGCCGCCCGGCCGGCCGCCGTGAAACGTGACCGAGACTTCTAGCTCAATGTTCTGCTTGAATGCCTTCACCTTCGCCCAGCTGGTGCGCTGCGGATCGACCAGGCCCAGGCTGAGTTCCTGGCCCAACTCCGCGAAGTCGGTGAAGAACATATCATTCAGATCGACCACCACGGCATTCTTGGCCGGGTTAATGGCCTGAATCCGGAGCGCGAGCAGCACCGAATCGGAATAGGTGGTCTCGACAGCCCGAGCGACGGGCGAACCCGGCTTGGCCTGGAAGTGCACATTCCGGCGAATGACCTGAATGCGATCGCCCACGCGCTTGAACATGAGCACCCATTGCTCGTCGAAGTTCAATGTCTCGCCGCCGAGCCCGAGGCCGCGGGCAATGGCAATCGGCGCCAGCAGCGGCTTGTCGTACTGGTGCGGCTGGATCTCCATGTAGACGTGGTCGTCCTTCTGGTAGAGCTTGAAAAGCCCTTCGTGCTCCTTGGCCCCTTTCACGAGCTTGGCGAAGTCGCCGAACTTCTTTTCCGGAGCGTCGTCGGCGGGGTTCTGTGCGGGAGCAAACGCTGCGATGGTGAATGCGGCAATGAGTGCTGTGATAGCCTGATGGATGCGCATTGTAAAGTAACCTCGATTCTTCGCTCGTAGTTCCGCCTTGAGGCGGAGCGTGGACCTTGTCCACCGCCTAAATGCGGAACTTCGAACATTGTTCATACAATCTTCCCGATTGCTAAAGATTACCGGACCGGAAGGGTTGGTGCAATGACCGGGGCCAGAAATCGGCTGGGGAAGCTGTGCGGGGAATAGCGGTTGTATGTGCAAGTCGGGTTGTGCCGTGGAAACGGTCTCATCCGGCGGGACCGGTATGCGCTGAAATCCGCTCAAGGTGCGCGCCGGCGCGCTCATGCAAGTTGACGCAAATCGTTCTCCGAACTGCTGTTGCGAGAGTGCGCAGCGCGCCTTCACACAACTTGAGCTAAATGGGCGTTGAGCGGAGCTAGTGCGCGCGCTGGTCCATGGAGCGGTGCTTGGGGCGTGGCGGTTGCTGGCGCGATGGTTGGTACGCATAAAAGTCCCTGACCTTTCGATTGGTCTCGTGCGGGCCACGAAATGGAGGCCTCGTCGAAGTCAGTCGCGGGGTTCCACGGAGAAACTCCAGGCTGCATTTTTCCACTTCCGGGCGCGCTACACCGCGAGTGCGGCCATGGTGCAGCATGGCTCCCGGTCCGTCTAATCTGGTTAGTGTACATATGTACATTAATCCAAGTCAAGCGAAAATGCAACAGAAAAAGGGGCATTGCAAGTTAATATGACGTTCGTCATATTAACTTGCAATGCCCCTTTTTCCCTGCGAGCAAACCAAATCCGCGGTCATGCGATCGCGAGTCGTTTGCTCTTCCCGGTTCGCCGGCGGCGCAGCCAAAATAGCCCTAGTCCAACCGGGGCCGTGCTGGCGAGCAGCACGAAGCTGGGAGGCGCCGGGGTCGGCGTGATCGTGAACCCACTGTCCTGGCTCAGAACATTGGTACCGTTACTCGTGAACGATATGTTGGTCTCTAGCGTTGCCGAGTAGGGCGGCACGGCGTTAAATTGCAGCGACCCACTGCTGACCGCCGTGTGCGGCCCCGTGTCGGCGACGATGTTGGTGCCGCCGGGACCACCCGTCGCCCCGCCGAAATCCTGGTTGCTCTGATCGATCCAGATCTGGGAGGAAATCCCGCCGGGAGGCCCGAAGGCCTCTCCGAACGTATATCGCAGCGTGAAGGGTTGCGGAGCAGTTAAAAGAGAAGTCCGTGTGGCTTCGATAATGACATTTACTGGCCCAGACGGTGGCATTCCCGAGAGGGCAAGGTCTATGGCCGAGAACGCGGTGCTGCTAGAAGATGTGCTTACGGCGGCGATGTTCAGCCCGTCCACCGTCAGCGATAACGGACCACCCGAACTGGTTGTGGTGGTAAACGTCGCGCCCCCATCCGTGCTGTAGCGAAGCTCGAAATCGGCGCGAGCAACAGACGGCGTCCAGGCCATGGTAGCGACAATCCACGCCGCTACGGCAAGTGACAGGGATTTGAAAAACCGAATCATACGAGAGCTTCCTGAGGTTTTGGGCCCAGTGGTGCATGCCACGACCGAAGATCGAACGAGCGATCGTTGGGTCGGAAACAGCCGCCCCGCCGGAAGACCAGGCGCGAATTCTAGCGGCGGAAGGTCCTTAGCGATTCGTCCATTTGGGTTGACGGGAGGAGTCTCGAGCGGAAGCGCGATCGATGGCGGCGCTTCGGCGGTTGCTCCCGTCCATGGACAAGTGACGGCAACCCTTGCCGCGGGTCGCCTCGTGCGGTGAGACTTTTGCAAGTGGCAGCGTTGCCACCAAGGAGGAGCAATCCGGACTTGAGACGCGCGCTCTTACCCGAACTTGGGGGGAGAGGCCAAAGCATCGTCCCACTTGCTGTGGAACGGATTTGCTTTTGCTAACACCGATTCATTCAGGAATGTAAGACAATAGACATCATATCGAGGCCCGTATGAGGGTCAAGCATCGACAAGAAGAAACAGGGATTCGGGGTCGGGCCGCGCGGGGCACCCGGGAACCATGAAAACGACTCGGGCTTGCGATATGCTAGCCGTTGACCCGGCTGCGGACGAAGTCACGGCACTCGGCCCTCAGGAGAGCAGAAACCAATGAAGCGATGCTTCGTCATTAGCCCGATTGGGCCCGAAGGGTCCCCGATCCGCGAGCACGCCGACGATGTGTTCGACTACATTATCCGGCCCGCCATGGAGGCAAGCGGCATTGAGCCGTTTCGGTCGGACCATTTGAAAGAGCCTGGTAAGATCAGCGAGCAGATGTTGCGCGAGATCCTCAGCGACGATTTGTGCGTCGCGGTCCTTACCGGGCATAACCCCAATGTCTTCTACGAGCTGGCCGTCGCGCACGCTGCCGGCCGGCCGGTGATTGTCCTGCTCGAGAAGGGGGAGGCGCTGCCGTTCGACATTCGCGACCTGCGCTGCGTCTATTACGATCTGAAGCCGCGCTCGCTCTTTGACAAGATATACGTGAACCAGGTGGTGGCGCACGTGCAAGCCTTGGAGGCGGGTGGCTGGAAAGCGCCCACGCTATTCGACAAGGCGGTCGTGCATTCTGCGGCCAGCGACGACGTGAACACGTTCTCCTTCTACCGCAACGGCAGCGCGTTCGGCAGCCCCGACAGCTGGCTGGAGCTGCTCCGACAAACGGAGAAGGTTTTCGAGATCATGGGCATTCACCTGGGGCCCTGGAGGGGTAACAAGGGATTCTCAGACCTGCTGGCACGGAAGGCCGAGGAGGGGTGCGCGGTTCGGGTTCTGCTGATGCACCCCGACAACCCCAGCCTTCCCGAAATGATTAATGAAACCCTCACTGATGTCGACCTGGAAGTCACCATCCGCGAGATCAACGAGATGGCGAAGTATTTCGGCCGCATCGCCGAGAAGAGCCCGAACATCGCGGTGCGGCAACTCCGGCATGGCACGCTTCACTGCCAGACGACGCGCACGGATTTGTTCGCGGCGTACCTGCCCTACCTCTATAGTCAGCGGCGGAGGTACTGCCCGCTCTGGCAATGCAAGGCCGGGTCGGCTCTATACGACCTTGTTGTCGAGGAGTTCGACGGCCTGTGGCGCGTCAACGATGCCGGCTCCGATCCGAATGCGCAGACAGGGAGATGAGGCCGCTCTGCAACTAAACCATGCCGCTTGTCCCGATTGAGAAACCGCCATGTACCGGCTCATTGAAGCACTTGGTGGTCCCATCCTGGAATGGGAATTGAAGCGGGCGGGGCGGGGATATTTGCGGAAGTTTTTTGTCTTCGGTTATGCCGCCTGGTTGCTGCTGCTGGCCCTTCTGGTCTTTTACGCAGCGCGTCCCCCGGTGGGCGGTCCGCCTGATCCGGACGAATATTACTTCGACCATCTCCGCGCCCACCACGATCAGGTCATGTTTTTCCTCGACACCTACCTCGCACAAATACTGCAATACCAGCTGATGCTGGTCATTGCCATTACTCCCGCCCTCACGGCCAGTTGCCTGGGGCAGGAGAAGGAACGCGGCACGTTCTTCTTCCTGTTTGGAACCGAGCTAACACCGCGCCAGATCGTGCTGGGAAAATTGCTGGGCCGCCTGGTTCTGCTCGTGCCCGTGATTTTCACCGCGGTGCCGTTGCTGGTGTTCATGGTCTCCTTTACCGGCCAGGAATTCGCGCTCATTTTTCTGGCGCTAATACAGCAAATGATTGTGGCCTTCACGCTCGGCGCGGTTTGCCTGCTCATTGGCATTTGGGTGCGCCGGACGGCCGACGCGGTGATTGTGGCGTATTTGGTCCTGGCACTTGGCTGCGCGGCCATTCGCTGGCTCACGCCCTCATTGCGGCACTCCTTTTGGCTCGATCCCGTGGCCAGCCTGGAGAAGATGCTGAACGGCGGAAGCTGGGTGCCATTCGTGGTTCACCTGGACGTTTGGGCTTTGGCAGGAGCCGGCTGCCTGCGCCTGGCGTGGGGACAGGTGCGGGAAGTTTGCCTGCGCCAGCCCGACCAGCGACCGCCGCGGCGAGTCTGGGCATTTCGGCCGCCGGTGGGCAATGATGCCATTCGCTGGCGCGAGTGTTTTA
>Ga0070732_10002018_pt1 | contig 11090 bp, 7 predicted proteins | sample Coa_R1_5_FD_66449 | JGI IMG/M metagenome (GOLD analysis project Ga0070732, IMG submission 66449) | Surface soil microbial communities from Centralia Pennsylvania, which are recovering from an underground coalmine fire - Coalmine... | ecosystem: Environmental > Terrestrial > Soil > Unclassified ...
AACCATTGGACCATGGCCGCACGAAGAACTGCAGCTTTCGCCGGGACGTCCAATCCGGCGCAGCGGTTTCGACTGGTCTTCAGAGATTCTCCAGTTCCTGGACGAGCACGTAAATGGGAATGCGTCGCCTGAGTCCTGCGAACCACCCGTTCATTATTGGACATTGGCTGAGGAGAAATGGAAGTCCGCGGCGACCTGGCCACCACCCTATTCGTATACCGTGGACTATTACTTTTCACAGGACTGTTCTCTGGATACAGAATTGCCGCACGACGATTCTGGGACCGATACCTACATGGTCGATCGTTCTGCCGCAGAGAAAGCGCAGACGCGCTGGGCACTCGACTGGAAAAAATATTGTCGGATAACTGCGGCCGATACGAAGCTGCTGCATTATGACAGCGACGTTCTAACGTGCGATCTTGAAATAACCGGCCATCCTGTGCTGACACTCTTTGTGGAATCGACATCTCCGGATAGCTATTTCTTTGCTTATCTCATGGATATCGACCCCCAAGGGCAAGTCCGATGCGTAACCGAGGGGTTGTTTCGTGCGCTCCATCGCCGGGCCGCTACCGATCCCGGCCGTGCTCCTTACGGTGATCTTGTTCCTGCACACAGCTTTCTGTCTACAGACTCGTTGCCGCTCAGGGCCGGGTTGCCAAATGAAATCAGGTTTGATTTGTTACCCGTTTCCTATCTCTTCCTTGCCCGACATCGAATCCGCGTTGCGATCAGTGGATCTGGCCCGGCCCATTTCGAATCATTGCCGGGACCTGCTCCGGTATGGCGGATATTGCGCGATCACCGGCACCCTTCCCGGCTGAGTCTGCCGGTGATGCCCCGAATGCAGGGTGATACCGTGATGCGCACTATCAGAGTTGCGGCAGTGGGCGAAGATGTTTCGGTGGATCACAAACTGGGGGTGCCAAAATGAATACTGCCAGTGTTCCGAAACATGAATTTCTGAATTCACCCGAATATCTGGCGATCAAGGAATTGGTCGCTTCACCGCTCGACACGGCGGGTTTGCACGAGGAATTCAAGGCATTGGCGTCACGCGTGCTTTCCTTCTGTGACCGCTCCATGGTAGTTGGGTTCCTCGACATGCAACTGGAGTGCTTGACGCGGGACAGCATGCACCAGACACCGCCGGTTATGGCCAATGGGCCTGCCGGTGCTCTCATCGTATGGGTCGCACAACCGAAGCCCGTGGACCAATGGCGCCTGCGTTACCTGGAGGGACTGTCTTCCGCTTCCTTGCTGGACATGTCGGTGAGTCATCGCGCTTATCGTTGGATATGCGGAGATCGGCCGCAGTTTCGGATGCTTACTCCGGACCGTGCGATTGAGATTGACCGTTTTGATCCCGACGTGACGCTGGTCGAGCGCGAGAGGTGCCTGATGGGCGAAAACGCCCTGCTGCACGCGGCCGCCGGAAGCGTGATTCAAGTGGAGGCTGCTGCATCCGCAGTGCTCTGCGAGTTTATCTCCCCTCCCGTCCTCTCTTATAAGTGGTCGTTTGACCGCGATACTCTTTGTGCTTCCAGGATTTCATTCGCTTCGCTGCGCCTGGGAAGGCTGCAGTTCCTGATATCAGCTGCAAAACATGTGCTGCCAGCGGCCGTGTTGCCGCAGATCGAAGTTCTTCTTCAACATCCAGACCCGTGGATACGGTCCTGCGCCCAGGAACAATTACGGGCCCTGGAACGCACAACGGCATGATCGCGTTCCCAAATGCACCGAGCAATCGGTCCAGGAAAACTCTTCTCTTGTTCGGAAACCTCGCCAGAACGGTGCTTGCCGCTCCGGCCCTATGAAAAGGAAAAGACGATGATAGCAACTGAAACTTTACCTCTCCAAGATCAACTCAAGATATGGAACAACGCCAAGGAATTTACCAAGGAACTCGCTCAGCTGATGCCGGAGGACAAATATGAGTTCACGCCTGCACCGGAAGCGCGGAGTTTCGGCGAACTGATGAATCATCTTGCCTGGTCAAACTCCGCGATGATCGGTATGAGCACCAGTGGCAAGATGCCTTTTGAGAAACCCACACGCAATGACAAACAGACTGTACTGAACACGATTGAGGATTCCTTCGGCTACTGCATCCGTACGCTCGCAGGGTTAACGCCTGAGCAACTCAGTGCAACGGTTCAGGGGACCTCCGTGCAAATATTCATTTGGCGGGCGGTTGCCCACACAATCCATCACCGTGGGCAGGCGACCGTCTACTTGCGCCTGAACGGTATCAAACCGCCGACCTACCGATTCTGATTGACGCGGCCTGGGCGGCACGACCGCCCTGGTGATTGCTCGCAATCGTAAAGGCCAAGGGAACTCAACTGGAAAGATTCAAGGGAGCACCAAATGGCAATTACAATCGCACCGGATGCACATTCCACTGATACCCTCACCCTGCCTGATGCTGTCGCAGAGATAAAATCGAAGGTCGTTCCCGATGAGCCTGACACCCTGTATGAAGTTGTGCCGGCCCTGCGGGCACTGGCGCGCAACCGGAGCTTCCTGGCAGAGTGTCTGCTAGAGAATCTGGTCAAGCCCGATCAAGTCATGGGGGAAACGGCCACGGACACAAGCCTTGTATTCTGCCGCACGCCGAGACTGGAGATTCGCGCCAACCTGTGGTTTCCACCGCAGCAACTGCCGCCTACCTGGCAGAAGGAGGCGGAGAGATTCCCGTATCTCATTCCGCATACGCATCGCTTCGACTTTGTCACCATCGGGTATCTGGGGCCTGGATACCGAACTGCCATTTTCGACTGGGAAGGGGCTTCAGAGGATGCAGAGCCCGGGCAGGAGGTAAAGCTGCAGTTTCTGGAGGAAACGGGATTGCCCGAAGGAAAGATCATGCGCTACACGGCGTTCAAGGACGTTCATTACCAGCTTCATCCTGAGGATTTCTCGGTGTCCTTGAATGTCATGATCTTTCCCCAAAGCGTCTATTGCCGGCAACCTCTGTTCGATATTGAGAAAAAGCTGGTGCGCATCTCACTGTTCGACTCTGCCACTTCACAGATCATGGCTTGCCGCGTTGCCGCGGCCACCATGGAGCCTTCGCTATTTGAGCGGCTCGAGCATATCAGTCACGAACACGAGAATCCACGGGTGCGCAAAGCGGCGCGCGAGGCACTTCCGGCTGGCTCTCACTAACATTGACCCGGTGGACTGAAAGCAGGCATAACTCATGAACCCATTCTGGCAGGGCAGCGCGGCGAACATTCAGTTTTGGCTCGACAGGCTGAACGTGCTGGGCAGCGTGTTGGTGATAGGGGCCCACCCCGACGACGAGAACAATGCGCTGCTGGCCTATCTGGCGCGAGGACGCAAGCTTCGTACCGGGTATCTTTCGCTGACGCGGGGCGAAGGCGGCGGAAATGCCATCGGAGCGGAGCGCGCCCCGCTTCTGGGAGTGATTCGCACCCAGGAGCTCCTGGCAGCGCGCCGGATCGACGGGGCCGAACAGTTCTTCACACGCAGCAGTGATTTTGGGTTCAGCAAAACGGCAGCGCACACCCTTGAAAAGTGGGGAAAGAAGAGCGTGCTGGGCGATATTGTCTGGGTCATTCGCAGCTTCAGGCCCGATGTGATCGTGCAGTGCTTCACCGGCACGGCGATCGATGGACATGGTCATCATCAGGCGTGTGGACAGGTTGGCCAGGAAGCCTATTCCGTTGCTGCTGACCCAGCGCAGTTTGCTGAGCTCGGCTTGCCGCCGTGGCAAGCAAGACGCATGTTGCTGGATGCCCGCACTTTTCTGAAACGCAAAGACCCGGAAAACGGCCCAGCATGGATTACGCTGGATGTGGGCGAGTACAGTCCGCTGGCCGGCAAGTCATTTGCCGAGCTCGGCGTTGAGGCAGGATGCCAACACAAGAGCGCGGCCCAGGGCAGGGCAAACCGGTTGGGCACCCAGCTGAACACATTACTGCCTATGGCCGGTGAAGCTGCGGTCAACGACCTGTTTGACGGAATTGATGTCAGCTGGCGCCGCCTAAATGATGGTGACGAGGTGGCGCCAATCCTGGAAGCCGCGGCCTCGGGCTTTGTGCCATCGGACCCCGCTCAGACTGTACCGCGATTATTGCAAGCCCGCCCATTGATCGAGCGAATACTGCAACACGACCAAACCACGTGGGCGCGCCAAAAACTCGGGGAACTCGATGAAACGATCGCACAGTGTGCCGGGATACGAGCGGATGCATCGTGCGAAGTTCCCCTGGCAGTTCCGGGAAAAGAAATCGAGGTGACGCTGAGCGCTCTGAACAGGTCGTCGATTGGCGTGCATTGGCCTGATGTCGGTCGATCTCTTGAGTACAACCAGATTGTCAAACACAAGTTGAAATTCCCGATCGGCGACGACGCCCAGTACTCGCGGCCGCCATGGTTGATCGGGAGGGAAGCGCAGGAAGAGGGGAGGCACGCGCAGATTTGCAATGCCGCATCCGCACCTCGCATGATGGCCGACTTCGATATCAATGTGGCCGGCCAAAATATCCATCTGCGGCGTGAGATTGAGCACCGCTGGGTCGACCTTATCGAAGGCGAGCTTGCATCCTCCGTAGCTGTTGTTCCGCCTGTTAGCGTGAGACTGGTGGAGAAGGCGATGGTTTTCGCAAATGGCGGCGAGCGCTCAATCACTCTTGAAATGGAGGCCAATGTCGCAGATGCGTCTGGGGAAGCGTGGCTTGAGCTAGACCCGGGTTGGGACGCAAGACCCCGAAGTCAGCCTTTCCAGTTGCACAGTGCCGGTGAACAGGCCATGCTGACCTTCCGCGTGAAACCCGGCTCGCCAGCATCGCGGATATCTGCGGTTGCCCGGGTCCAAGGAATACTTTGCAACCTTACCAAGCACGTGATCCGCTATTCCCACATTCCGGCGCAGACAGTGTTGATGCCGGCTGAGGCCAAGGCTGTGAACGTGGCGGTCAGCCTGCTTGCCAAGAACATCGGCTACGTCATGGGAGCGGGCGACGAGGTCCCGGCTGCATTGAACCAGTTGGGTGCGACCGTGACGGTCCTGGCGCGTGGCGACCTGGCGCATTGCCAACTCGCGGAATTCGACGCGATTGTAACCGGTGTCCGCGCCTACAACGTTTGCGAAGACTTACGTGTCCATCAGCAGCAGTTGCTTGAGTACATCTGTTCCGGAGGTACTTTGGTGGTTCAATACAACATCGCCGAAGGCGGGCCGTACTGCCGCGGGAAAGATACGGGAGAGCTGGCGAATATCGGTCCCTATCCCCTGAAGATCGGTTGTGACCGGGTAACCATGGAGGATGCACCAGTGAGGTTGTTGAAGCCCGATTGCGTGTTGCTCAACACGCCCAATCGAATTACTGACGATGATTTTACAGGATGGGTGCAGGACAGGGGCATGCATTTCGCCTGTGCGTGGGACCAGCGTTACGAAACCATTATTGAGTCGCACGATGCCGGCGAAGTGGAACATCCAGGCGGCATGTTGCTGGCACGCTGTGGCCAGGGGGCCTATATCTATACGGGTTACTCCTGGTTCAAGCAGCTGCCGGCCGGCGTTCCCGGAGCGTACCGCATCTTCGCAAATCTGGTGAGCGCGGGCAAATCGCTTCACGCGGAGCGGCAGGAAATAGTAGGGGCCGTCGCCGGTATCGGAAGCTGAAGTTCATTTCTGCGACAAGGAAGCTTCAGTGAATATCTCCTAACCATATTCAAGAGGAAGTTCCATGAAAACAGATCCGTTGACAATCCCCACCATGACCGTCAAAGACTTCTCGATGGATCGGCTTGACGTGAGTGGTCCCGTGCTGATCACCGATGGGCTCGCCGGTTGGCCAGCTCTGTCTCGCTGGACGCCGGAAACACTACTTTCGCTTACCTCAAAACAGGTTATCGACCTTTCCATGTCTAAGTCAGGGAGGTGGCGATACACGCCAGCCGGCGATGCCTTTAATCCAGAGGCGCAACACCGGATCGCGGATGTGCCGATTGCCGAGGCGGTACGCAAGATCACGGACAAGTCGGAAAGCGCAAAATACTACGTCTCACAGCTGACGGTGGCAAAAGAGTTGCCCGAGCTGCTTGCGGACCTCCGTTTTCCTCTTCCCATTGAATCAACGCAAATCAATCTTTGGTTCGGATCATCAGGGACGGTCTCGCCGCTTCATTTCGACAGAACGCACAACCTCTTTGCTCAAATTTACGGGGACAAGAAATTCACCCTCTTCGCACCGGACGACACGACCTATCTTTATCCTTATCCTGCCGACGCCGTGTTCCCTCATTTGAGCGCCATAGACTTGGAGGAGCCTGATCTGGATGCATATCCTCTGTACCAACAAGCCAAACCCCTGATTTTCACCATTCATGCCGGGCAACTTCTTTTTATGCCGGCATTCTGGTGGCACCACGTACGTTCTGAAAGCGTCTCGATCTCGGTGAACCAGTGGTGGTATGCAGAGCTTCGCGACTTCAACGGCGCCAACGCGCTGCGTCTGTTGCGCACTGAGTATCAAAAGGACCGCTGGGCACGAATTCGAGGCACTTTCCAACCTGCTGGCCGGAGCCTGCTCGAATCGGCGGAAGCGGTTCTTCCAGTAAGCCTTGAATTGGCCGTTCTTGCCGGAGCGGCTGCAATGCACGAGGCCGGCAGCGGTTATGAGGCGGATGAACGGCCGGAGGACCCAGTTCTGGGAAGCCAATGGCAGTCACTGGTGCAGCCGGTGCTGGAAGGGCGGACGGATGGATTGGACGCCGACGACGTGAGCTCATTCCTGCAGCGCATTCGCCTGGCATTGGAAACTGCGGCGGCGTTGAAGACATCATAGATGGAGACCCAAAATGGGAAATAACATCGTGATTTTGAGGAAAAAGTTAAAGAGAATGGCTAATCCTCGCTTGTTTTCGCGCATTGCATCCCACTAAAATGCTCTGTCAGAACAGGGGAGAAAATTCATGGGAATTCTAAAAGACCTCAGATTTGGCTTGCGGATGCTGTGGAAGAATCCCGGGATCACTGCTGCGATGGTTTTTGCTCTCGCAGTCGGCATCGGTCTAAACGTGATGGGCTTTACCCTGGTGGAGACGGTGCTGTTCCGAAGTTTGCCACTCAAGGACGCCAATCACGTCATGTTTCTTTCCTGTAACGACCAGCAGCGCAGTGCGACTGATGTGGGTGTGTCATATCCTGATTTTAAGGATTGGCAAGCACAGTCCAAGAGTTTCGATGCGCTGGCGGCATATACCAATCGGCAGATCGTCATTAGAGATTCGGTATCAACCCCAGACCGCCTGATCGGAACCCGAATCACGGTGAATACTTTCTCACTCACTGGCCAAAAGCCGATCCGCGGACGCGATTTTCTTCCCGGAGACGAAGACCCAGGTGCCGCTCGTGTTGCCATCATCAGTTATGACCTTTGGCAAAAACGGTATTCGGGCGATGAGAACGTCGTCGGCAAATCCATCTTTGTAGACGGCACGCCGTCCACCATTACCGGGGTGATGCCTAAGGACATGAAATTCCCCTTGCTTTCAGATTTGTGGGTGCCGCTGGTCGCAACTGGTCCTTACGAGAGGAGAGAGGTGCGCAGCGTGCAGGTTTTCGGTCATCTCGCGCCAGGAGTAACATTGTCTGCAGCGCGGACTGAGATGGAAGTTATCAGCCGACGCCTGCAGGAGCAGTACCCGGCGTCAAACAAAGGTCTCAAGGCAACGGTGATTCCTTACAACGAGGAGTTCACCAAAGGCAATACGCGGGCGACCTTCCTGATGCTCCTGGGCGCGGTCACCTTTGTCCTATTGATTGCGTGCGCGAACGTTGCGAATTTATTGCTTGCGCGGTCATCGGTACGTGCGGCTGAGATTTCCACCCGCATATCACTGGGCGCAAAACGCTGGCGTATCATCCGGCAGCTCCTCATCGAAAGCGGCATTGTGGGCATCCTGGGCGGTCTTGTTGGATTGGCCTTCGGTCTCCTGGGCGTTCGCATGTTTGATCTCGCACTCGCCAATATTAAGAAGCCTTACTGGATCGTTTTTCGGCCTGACTGGTCCGTCTTCGCCTATCTGGCGGGCATTTGCTTTCTGACCAGTATTCTTTTCGGCACTGCACCCGCCATTCAGCTCTCGCGGACCAACATCTACGGTGCTTCCAAGAGCACGGGCAGAGGACCGAGAGGCGGTAGATGGGCCCGGGTCCTGACCAGCTGCCTGGTTATATTTGAAGTGGCGGTTTCCGTCGTGCTGCTGGTTGGCGCAGGACTGATGATCCGCAGCTTCCTTAAATCATACGAGACCACCGCGGGGGTGAATGGGAACCGCTATTTGACAATGCGATTGGCGTTGAACCAGAAATATGCGGAGCCGGACGCCAGGATTCAATTCTACGATCAGGCGCGGGAAAAACTGGGTGCGCTGGCGGGGATCCAAACCGTTAACGTCGTCTCCAACCTCCCCATGCAGGGCGCGCTGGAGCGCAAGCTCGAACTCGAAGATAAGCCGTCGCAGGACGCAAAATCACGGCCCAGCGTCTCGATGATGGTCGTCAGCCCCGGTTACTTCCAGGCTCTTGGAATTTCATTGATCCGTGGACGAGTGTTTACGGACGAGGATGGGGGGACCGGCAAAGAAGCCGTGATCGTAAACCAGCGTTTTGCCGGCAAGTATTGGGCAAATGGAGAAGATCCTGTCGGCAAGAGAATCCGGCTCTCCGACGACAAAGAAGGTCGGTGGTTGACCATTGTTGGAGTTAGTCAGGACGTTTTCCAGACAGATCCCAGAAAACTAAACATCGATCCGGTGGCCTATGTTCCCTACCGTTTTGACCCGGAGCCATCTTATTTCGTGTTGATGCGTTCCAGCGTGCCCCCAACCTCTCTGGGTTTTTTGGCCAAAAATGAGATCCAGCAGATTGATCCGGACCTTCCTGTATCGAACGTCATGACGCTGGAAGAAAGTTATGCGGAGGAGCGCTGGCCGTATCGCATTTTTGGATCGATGTTTGCTCTTTTTGCGGGGACAGCCCTGCTTCTGTCTGCCGTGGGGCTTTTTGCGGTTATCTCCTATTCTGTCGTGCGGCGAACGCAGGAGTTCGGCGTGAGGATGGCGATGGGCGCGTTACCTTCCAACATATTGACTCTCATCCTGAAGCAGGGGATGCTGCAATTGGGAACTGGTTTGGTGATCGGGGTCGTCGCCGCTCTTGGGGTGGCGCGGCTTTTGCAGAACCTTCTGGTCCAGATTACCGCGGTTGATCCCAGAACGTTCATAGGCGTTGCAGTGCTGTTGCTGATCGTAGGATTCCTTGCCTGCCTAGTGCCGGCAAGGCGCGCGTTCAAGATAAATCCAGTCACAGCTCTCAGGTACGAATAGAGTCCGACATTGCAGATGGATGAAGCTACTACGAGCACTGAAATCAGATGTGCGGCTGGCTTGCGCGAATAGTTGCCTGACTCCAGGTGAATTTGCACGCGACTTGGAGCCGCTTTCAAGAGAACCCTAAGTCACTGTTTATGGAGATGTGGACTCCACAGAGCTGCTGGAAGTAGCGGACGGGCTGGGCCCTGCTTAGCAGCGTCGCTCTCTGTTCCCACCGATTTTCATTCATTTCCGCTTGCGAACCGTAGCAGTGAGAATCATGCGATCACAGTCTGAGCAGATTCAAGATGTCTTGACACAACGCCCAACGGATGCACTGAAGGTCATCGGAGCCGATGATGTTCAGTCGCTGCTGGGGGGGCGCGAAAAGGAAATCATGGAGACGGTACGCAAAGCGTACGCCAGCCACGCAACTGCGCAAAGCTCGTTGCCGCACTCGTCGTTTCTGCGGTTTCCCGGCCAGCCGCGGAACAGGATCATTGCGCTGCCCGCGTATCTGGGAGACCCCTTCAACGTTGCGGGTATCAAATGGATAGCATCGTTTCCGGGGAACCATGATGCGGGGCTGGACCGGGCATCGGCCGTGATTGTTTTGAACTCGACCGAGACAGGACGGCCCGAAGTCCTCCTCGAAGGCTCGCTGATCAGCGCCAAGCGTACTGCGGCCAGTGCCGCCCTTGCCGCGCAATATCTGCACCCCAATCCAGACGTGGATACAGTGGGGTTGATCGGTTGCGGTCTCATCAATTTTGAGATCGCCCGGTTTCTCCTCTTCACTTTCAGCAAACTGAGGCGATTTGTTCTGTTCGATAACAGCCAGCAAAATGCGGAGCTCTTCCGGTCCAGGTGTCGCAATCTGTTTGGCCCCGTGGAGGTGGACATTGTGGCAGCGAGCGAACATGTTTTTCGGATGGCCACGCTTGTATCTTTCGCCACTACTGCGTCCGAGCCTCATGTTGAGAGAATTGACGACGCATTGGAAGCCACGACCGTCCTGCACGTTTCGCTGCGCGACCTCTCGCCCGCGCTGATCCTGCGCTATGACAATGTCGTCGACGATATCGATCATGTGTGCCGGGCCCAGACTTCGCTCGACCTTGCGCGACAATCGTCGGGGCATGCGGACTTCATCCGCGGCACACTGGGGGAAATCATTCTCGGCAAGATAGCGGCGCGAAACCCATCCAGCAACATCACCATTTTCAGCCCGTTCGGTCTAGGAATCCTGGACCTGGCCTTGAGCAAATTTGTCGTTGACGCAGCGCGAGAGCCTGGTCTGGGTTTCGAAGTCCCATCGTTCCTGCCACAGTCGTGGGGAAGCGCCAAAGCACTTTAAAACAAGTTCAAGTACACCAAGAACAAAACCAATTCAAGGAGAATAAGACATGCCGCAAATTGGCCGGTATTGCAAAGCATATTCCAGGGAAGCACTGGCGCGGTTTCCTGGGTGGAGTGAGAACCCGCGGAAGCAAGTGGAAGGACAGGAGACGGCAAAAGAGCCTGACTATCTTTTCCTGCAGCAAGACTACACCGTAACGCGTGGAATCTATCTCGACGAGGACGTCGTATTCAATCAGGTTACGCCGGAATGGGTGGAGTTCTGCAAGACGGAGCTGCGATTTGAAATTCCCAGCTATCACAATGTTGTCCGCGAGCAAAAAGCTCCAGAGGAAACGGCTGCAGAGGCCACTACGGTCCAAAAGGCCACTGCA
>Ga0070732_10002019_pt1 | contig 11082 bp, 12 predicted proteins | sample Coa_R1_5_FD_66449 | JGI IMG/M metagenome (GOLD analysis project Ga0070732, IMG submission 66449) | Surface soil microbial communities from Centralia Pennsylvania, which are recovering from an underground coalmine fire - Coalmine... | ecosystem: Environmental > Terrestrial > Soil > Unclassified ...
TGTCGTTTCATGATAACGGCGAACTTCTTCGACGATATGCGGGTTCACCTGTTGTTCAATGGACTCCGCGGCAACCCGCAGCGCATTCTTCACCGCCAACGGCGTGCTGGCTCCGTGGGCGATGATACAAATTCCATTCACGCCGAGCAGCGGACTGCCGCCATATTCCTCGTAATTTGTTTTGTCCTTGATCGTCGTAAACGCGTCTTTGGCGAGGAGTGCGCCGATTCTTCGCATCGGACTGCGCACCAGCTCGTGCTTGAGCCATTGAAAAATCGCGACGGCGATTGATTCGCATGTTTTCAAAATTACGTTGCCGACGAATCCATCGCAGACCACAACTTCGACGGGATCTTCAAAAAGGTGCCGACCTTCGATGTTGCCGACAAAGTTGAGCGAAGTCTTTTTCAGCATTTGGAAGACTTCCTTCGTTTTCTCGGTCCCTTTCACGTCCTCTTCACCGAGCGAAATCAAACCGACCGTCGGGTTGGTATAGTGAAGCACGTGCCGCGAATAAACCGATCCCATGATCGCGTATTGCAAAAGGTGTTCGGGCCGCGCGTCGATATTTGCGCCGGCATCGACCAAAACGAAAACGTTGGTTTCTGTGGGAAGGATTGCCGCGATCCCTGGGCGGTCGACTCCAGGAAGCGTCCGCAATTTGATCATGCTCGCGGCCACCGCAGCTCCCGTGTGACCTGCGCTGACGATGGCGTCGGCTTCGCCGTATTTCACCAAATCGACTGCGCGACTGACGGAAGAATCTTTTTTGCGCCGGACTGCCGACCAGGCTTTGTCACTCATATCGACGACCTGGGTGGCATGGACGATGTCGATCTTACGATCATTGCAGCCGAGTTTTTTCAGTTCGGCCTCGATTTGTGGGGTATCGCCGACCAGGAATAGTTTGCTGATGTGCGGATACTCCCGCAGCGCCATCACAGCACCGGGCACAGTGTTGGGCGCTCCGAAATCGCCGCCCATCGCATCCAAGGCGATCTTCATGAGAGGGAAATTTTGCGGGCTTTAGGGGCTCTTTGCAAAACGAAAATGAATATAGAGCGGCCTCAGTGCCGCGATTAATCAGATAGAGTCGGGGCGCTCAGGCCCCGCCCACATTTATTTGCCTGCGACGGTCAAGACCTGACGGCCTTTGTAATAGCCGCAGGAGGGGCAAACGGTATGACCCGCGACTGTGCTGCTACATTGCGGGCATTTTGTGAGCTGCGGACGATGCCAGCGGTTGGCCGCTTTGCGAGTGCGCAGGCGCATCTTCGAAGTTTTGCGTTTTGGAACTCCCATGGGCCGCTTATTTAAGCATCGTTTTAGGGAAAAACAATGGGCGGCCCAGTTGAGATTGAGTCGTTGAGAAAACATTGAACCTGCGGTCAGCTCGACATCTCAACCGCTCAACGTCTCAACTTCAATTTGTCCAGCTCGGCCCAGTCGTGTTCCAGTTTCTCGGCACGCTCTTGCTGCGCCGTGTCCCTTTTTTGCGGGGTCGGCGCCTTACAAACCCGTCCCTCTTCACGATCGCACCGCGGATGCGCGGGGAGATTCAGCAAAATGTCTTCGCGCATGAACGGTGAAAGATCGACGGTTTCAGGGCCTCGTAATTCGGTATGCAATGCGAACGCCGGAACTTTGATTTGGTGGACGAATTTCTCGAGGCAGCCAACGCAAGTGAGCTCGACCGGTTGATCGAGAATTCCGTTGGCCCAAAGCGCACCTTCCGCCACGCCGACGTCGATGCTGTATTTCATCGGGCCGGCGCACCGAACGCCCTGTGATTCGAGGCCTTCGATCAGGCAATCCTCCTCGCCCTCGAGATGCAATCCCTCGGACGGGATCTGCTTCAAATGAATTTTCACTCCCTGGTTCCCGTTTATCGCTTGAATTTTTTCCCTAACGCGGTCGTAACAATTGCCGGCACAAACTTGGAAACGTCTCCGCCGAGGCGCGCGATTTCCTTCACCAGACGCGAGCTCAAGTAAGTGTATTCCTCCTTCGGCATCAGGAAGATCGTTTCCACGCTGCTCTCCAGTTTTCTATTCATCAAGGCCATCTGAAATTCGAACTCGAAATCAGAGACGGCCCGTAATCCGCGGATGACGGCGCTGGCTTTCTCGTTCCGCGCGAATTCGATTAACAACCCATCAAATTGGGTGACGCGAACATTGTCGATCTTGCCCGCCGTTTGGTTCAGCAGCTCGAGCCGTTCCTCGAGTGAAAACATCGGCAGCTTTTCGTCGTTGTGGGCAACTGCGACGATCACTTCGTCGAAAAGCTTTCGGGCTCGCTCGACCACATCAAGGTGACCGTTGGTGACGGGATCGAAGCTGCCCGGATAAATCGCGCGCTTCATGCTGCCGAAATTCAATCATCACCTCTCAAACATCAAATCCGTTAAATCGACGGCTCGGGTCCACTGCGGTTTTTCGACGTTCGGTTCCATTCATTTGCCGAATGCTGCGCGAAGGAGGAAGATTGTTGTCTGGCCTGATGATGAATCCGTCCACCTACAAGAAAATCGCCGTGGCGAGCACATTTTCGCCGCGTTTCGAGCAGGTTCTCTCGGAAGCGAAACGAATCCGGGACCGGTTCGGCTCGACTTTAAGTTTGATTTACATCGGCGAGCAAAGTGACGAGACCAACCAGAAGTTCGCTTCGATTTTTGACCGCCTTCAACTGCCGAACAATTCGCCGGTTCATTACGGCCAGGGCGATCCGGCCGACGGTATCTTGCAGGCGATCACGGCCAACAACGTCGACCTGATTGTTGCCGGCGCGCTCGAAAAGGAATCGGCGTTGCATCCGTTTCTCGGAAACGTTGCCCGCCGGCTTTTGCGCGAAGCGCCGTGTTCGGTGGTTCTTTTCACTCATCCCGCGGTCGAGCCCAAGCCGTTGCGAAACATCGTGTTCGTGGTGAATTATTCGACGCACGCCCAGGGTGCATTCCAAGATACGGTCAAACTTGCGGAAGCCGAGCCGACCGAATGTCTCTATGCGATTCGGGTTTACACCACGTTCGACGAAGTGCGGGCATCGACGTTCGTCGGCAACGGCGACGGAGCCCCGCGTCCGCGAACTTTCCAGGAAGAAGAGACTGCATTGGAGGAATTTGTTTTGGCCGCGGGCGAGACCAAAGTGCCGATTGATGCGCGCTGCATTCGTGGCAACACCGGGTTCGCCGCGTCAGATTTCGTGAAATCGGTCGAAGCCGACCTCCTGGTTGTGCCAGTGCACAAGGGTGAAAACTCCAAGGAACGTTTTCCGAATCATCTTGCCTGGATCGCCGATGTGATTCCATGCAATCTCTGGCTGGTCAGGTGATTCGATTCAATCGCTGAGCAACGCAAGAAAGCAGGAACGAATTGTTTGGGAATTTCCGGCGTTCCTGTTTTCCTGAGATAATTCCGAAATGAGTTCTGCGCCTGAGTTTCACCCTTTCGGACCGTCGCATCTCGTCGTCATCTTTCTGACGGTCAGTGTCCCGTTTATGCTCGCACTGGTCGTTCACCGCACCAAATCGCCACGACTGGAGCTCTCGATCCGGCTGACAATAGCGGGGCTACTCTTGCTAAATTATGTCGCATACCTGTTCGTAGCGCGGAACTTCGGCGTCGATCATTGGTACCGGCTGTTGCCGCTGCAACTCTGCGACTGGGCGATGATTGTGATTATCGTCGCGCTTTTGACGGGTAACAGTCGCTGGCTGGAGGTGGCGTATTTTTGGGGGATCGGCGGGACGCTTCAAGCGATCATTACTCCGAATCTGCAATTCGGTTTCCCGGATTTGCGCTTCATCAGCTTCTTTGTGGCGCATTGCGGAATCATCATCGGGATTGTCTTTATGATGCTCATTTACGGATTTCGGCCGCGGCCGATTGGGATCCTTCGGACGTTTGCATGGACCGAAGTTTATTTTGTGGTCGCGTTCACGATTGATCGCATTACGGGCGAAAACTACGGTTTTCTTCTGCACAAACCCGAAGCCGCCTCGCTCCTCAGCTTTCTGTCCGATTCGCGCCCAATTTATTTGCTGGGATTTCATTTGTTGGCCCTGGCTTTTTTCTCTCTGCTCTACGCGCCGTTCGCCATTGTCGATCTCGCCAGGGGAAAATCTCTAAAGAACGCATGAAAGCAGGAAGGAACTCTTTAAAATTCCTGCGTTCCTGCTTTACGCTCCCGCTAGTTCATCCATCTTGTTCCCCGGTTTATGGTTTGCTGCACAGCGGCATGATTCCTTAGAGATATGGCGGCAAAGGTTTTACGTGTTGGCAAAGTCGCGATTGGCGGAAGACGTCCGGTTTTCATTCTCGGGCCATGCGTGATCGAGTCGGAAAAGTTTGTCTGGCGGATGGCGCGCGAGATTTCGAAAATTTGCCGCGGTGAAGACGTCGATCTGATTTTCAAGGCGTCCTACGACAAAGCGAACCGCACCTCGGTGAAATCATTTCGTGGGGTCGCGCCGCAGCAGGGTTGCGAAATTCTCGCGGCAATCGGCGAAGAATTGAAAGTTCCGGTGACAACCGACGTCCATTCACCGGACGAAGCGAAACTCGCCGGCGCGATGATCGATCTCCTGCAAATTCCGGCATTCCTTTGCCGGCAAACCGATTTGCTGCGAGCGGCGGCACAGACCGGTCGCGCGGTGAATGTAAAAAAAGGACAATTCCTGGCCCCGTGGGATGTGAAGAACATCGCCAAGAAGCTGACCGCATTTGGTAATAACAAGTTCTGTTTTACCGAACGCGGGACAACGTTCGGTTACAACAACCTCGTGGCGGACATGCGGTCTCTTTATTGGATGCGCGAAGCCGGTTACCACGTCATTTTCGACGCCACTCATTCGGTCCAGCGGCCGGGCGGAGGAGGGGACAAAACTTCCGGTGACGGCGAGTTAGCGCCGATTTTGGCGCGCGCGGCGGTCGCTGCCGGTTGCGATGGAATTTTCATGGAAGTGCACGAAGATCCGGCGCGTGCGATGTCCGATGCCGCCAATCAAATTCCGCTAAAGGATTTGCCGAAGCATCTGCTCATGTTAAAAGCTATTCATGCTGCCGTTTCGTGACGGTCGCTCCGGATATTGGGGCTTCATTTTCTTTGGGTTGTTGATCTTGCTAATGGCGGCGATCGCCCATCCAGTCATTGCCGCGAAACCGAAAGCGAAGAAGCAGAAGGCTTTAGCCGAAACGCCAAGCGCCACTCCGAGCGACCAGAATTTGGCGAATATTCCGCTGCCGATCGGTCACGAAGCCAAGGGTCTGGTGCTTCCGGATTTCGATCTGCAGGGACATCTTCGCGGCCGATTTGAAGCGGAAAGCGCGAAACGGCTCGATGAAGTCCACATCGGCTTCCACGCCTTGAAGATCATAACTTACACCCCTGAAAACCAACCGGATCTGACGATTGAACTCACCGATTCGGTTCTGAATATGAAGACGCGAATCCTGAGCTCCAACGAGCGGAGCACGATCAAGCGTTCGGATTTCAATATCGTCGGCGATTCGGTCGAGTTCGATACCAATTCGCGCGTGGGCAAACTGGTTGGGAACGTGAAGATGGTCATCACCACCCAGTCGAAATTGTTGAACACCCAAAACGAGTGAGCAGGACCGTCGTCGTTTTTTGCATTGCCGTTTGGGCGCTGCCGTTTTGTTTGGTCGGCCAGACCAACTCGCCATCCCTTTCGCCCGCGCCGAGAAAGGAAAAGAAAGAGAAGTCGTCGCCCAAGGCGTCGCCGGAAAAAGGCGTTTCCCTGCTCGGCCCGACTAATTCGCAATCAAACGAACCAATCACGACGGAAATTTACGCGGACGACGCGTTCTTTGATTCGAACAAGAACCAGGGAATCTTCAGCGGCCACGTAAAGGTGGCTGATCCGAGATTCACTTTGCAGGCCGAGAAGCTGACCGTGTACATCACCAAAGGCGAAAACCAGGGCTTGGAGAAAGCGGTCGCTGACGGAAACGTCGCCGTCGTGCGCGATCGTCCCGATCCGAACGGAGGCCCGCCGACCCGCGCGGTTGGACGCGCCGATCAGGCGACCTATATCGCCACAACCGGGGACGTTGAGTTGCGCGGAACGCCACGAGTTCAGGAAGGGGTGAACACACACATCGCGACGAGTCCGGACACTGTCATGGTCGTGAATCAAAAAGGACAACTGACCACCCGCGGCCCAAGCCGGACCGAAATTCGACAGGAACCGAAGACCGACGATAAAAAGGACGAGAACAAGGACGACAAGCAAGGCGGCGACAAAAAAGACAAGAAGGATGAGAAAAAAGGTGAAAAGAAAAACGAGACAAAAGCCGCACCTTCGCCACACAGTTCAGCTACGCCATGATTAGTCAGACTCCTGCTCGTCCAGGTCCGCAGATCGCCAAGCCCACCGCGGCGAAGGCCGATGCGGTTGCCTCCGGCGCGACGGGCAACGTGCTTGAGACTGATCAGTTGGTAAAAATCTATGGCGGCCGGTCGGTCGTCAACGGCGTGAATATCAACTGCCGCGCCGGGGAAATTGTCGGATTGCTTGGTCCGAACGGCGCCGGCAAGACGACAAGCTTTTATATGATCGTCGGACTTGTTAGGCCGAACAGCGGCCGGGTGATTTTTTCGGGCACGGATGTGACAAACTACCCGATGTTCAAGCGCGCTCGTCTCGGCATGGGTTATCTGCCGCAGGAGGAATCGATTTTCCGCAAAATGACCGTCGAGCAAAACATCATGGCGATTTTGGAGACTTTGCCGATCAGTAAAACCGAACGGAAAAATCGCTGCGATCAATTGCTGCACCAATTTGGGATCGAACGAATCGCGAAGAACCAGGCGTTGACCTTGAGCGGCGGTGAAAAACGGCGCCTGACGATTGCGCGCTCACTCGTCACCAAACCAAAACTGTTGATGCTCGACGAACCTTTCAGCGGCGTCGATCCGATCGCCGTTTACGATGTTCAGCAAATCATCGTGAACCTCCGCAAACTTGGTCTGGCGATTTTGATAACCGACCATAACGTCCGCGAAACCTTGTCGATCGTCGACCGCGCTTATTTGATCTTCGAAGGCCGCGTTGAGAGCGAAGGCACCAAAGATTTTCTCATCAACGATCCGATCAGCCGGCAGCTCTATCTCGGCGAACGGTTCAAAATGTAACCGAATCCGCCCGGCGGATTCGGAAATTCCAAATTCCAAATTCCGAAACAATTTTCCAAAATCCGAATTTCAAGAATTCTCGGTGTTTTCAGCTTTTAATTTTCGTTATTCGGATTTGTTTCGATATTCGCATTTCGGGTTTCGGATTTAAGCGCGTTTCTCCCACCGCCAAACTGTCAGTCCGTTCTCCGAATCAATAGCATCGCCAATCTTGGTGAGTCCGCATTTCTTCAGGACGCTGGCGGAGGCGTTTTCTTCGGCGAGGGTATGCGCGCAAATTGTTTTCACCCGCGGATCTTTGGTCGCGAAATCAATTAAGGCCTTCGCCGCTTCGGTCGCGTAGCCACGGCTTTGGAAGGCTGGGGCAATGCCGTAGGCAATTTCAGCAACGCCGTTTGAGTCCGGCGGACCCGGAAACCCGCACGTGCCAATCAAAGTGTTGTCGTTCTTGTGGATGATCGCGAAGCCGAACTGCCATGGATCGGACTGTTTCGCATTTTCCAGGCGCGTTTTGAAATCGTCCGACGCCTCGATCATTTGCTGATGAACTCCGGCAGCGACCCGAAGGCCTGCGGTATTTTCGAATTCGTGTTCGCTCCGAAGCAAGGCCCGCAAATGCCGAGGCAAGTGTGGCGCTAAAATAAGATTTTCGGTTTCAATCGTCATTGGTGTGACAGGCGAAGGCAAAATTCGCATTAGCGTCGCTTCCGCGCTAGAAGTTAGGGCGTTAATGAGCGAAACGGCAGCCGCAACCCGGGATCGAGTCACGCCCACTCAGCGGCAGAACGTGCCGGTAGTCACGGTCGAAAGCTTCTACAATTCGCATGCGGACAAGCTGCAAATGAAATTGGAAGGACCGCGGGTCGGCTTTCATCGAAAAATTCGCGAGCCTACCATCAATCGTCCCGGTCTCGCCCTGTCTGGTTTCTACACCTATTTCGCGGAGAAGCGGGTCCAGGTCTTCGGCGCCGCTGAACATTCCTACATGAAAAGTTTGCCGCAAAAGCTGCGGGTAAAGCGTTTCCGCGAACTTTGCGCGCGAAAAATCCCCTGTGTCGTCGTTTCGCGGGGTTTCCATGTCGATCCCGCCCTGGTCAACGTTGCGGCCGAGGAAAAGATCGCGGTTTTTCGGACGCCGATGATCACGATGAAATTTATCAATGCGGCGACGATTGCTCTCGAAATGGACTTCTCGCCGACGACGACTGAATTCGGCAGCATGGTCGACATTCTTGGGATCGGCGTTTTAATTCGCGGAGCCAGCGGCATTGGCAAAAGCGAAACTGCCCTCGGTTTGATTGAGCGCGGCTACAGCCTGGTGGCGGACGACGTCACCCGAATGACTTCGATTGAAGGACGCGAATTGATGGCGACGGCCCCGGAACTCACTCGCAATCACATGGAAGTGCGCGGCATCGGCATCATCAACGTGGCTGCGGTGTTCGGCGTCGGGGCAATTCGCACGGAAAAGCGGCTCGATCTGGTTGTTACCTTGAAAGAATGGGACAGCGTCGACGAAATTGAACGGGTCGGAATGGAGCGCGAAACTTACGAAATTCTCGGATTGAAAGTGCCGCATGTGACGATTCCAGTTCGCCCGGGCCGTGACGTTGCGCGATTAATCGAAGTGGCGGCCATGGACCAAAAGCTGAAAGGGCTTGGCCGAAACAGCGCAGCAGATTTTAATACGAAACTGATCAACTTAATGGAGCCAACGTCGAAAAATGGGCCTGCTTAGCCGCCGCGCGGCCGATGCCGGGCCGATCCAAAAACTGGAAAAGGACGTGCCGGTGATAAACCGGCTCGGCTTGCACGCGCGCCCTGCGGCAATGTTTGTTCGAATCGCCAGCCGCTACCGCTCCGAAATCTGGGTTTCCAAGGAGAGCGAGGAGGTCAACGGCAAAAGCATCATGGGTCTGATGATGCTCGCCGCCGGCCAGGGCTCGAAACTCCACATCCGCTGCGAAGGACCAGATGCCGGCAAGGCCCTGGCCGAGCTTGAGGAATTAATCAATGCGCGCTTTAACGAAGATTGATTCCTTTATAGAGTCGCACGCGGATGAGCGGCGGTAACAAAGAAGTTCGGTTTCGTGGAATGGGCGTCTCGCCCGGGATCGCCCATGGCATGATTCACGTCGTTCGGGACGATCTCGACGACGTCGTGCGTTATCACATTGAACCGTCGCAAATTGCAAACGAGATCGCGCGCTTCGAGGCCGCACTCGTCCAAACCCGCGTCCAGATCCTCGAGATGCAGCAAAAAATTGCCGAGAAGATCGGTGCTCCGGACGCGGCGATTTTCGATGCGCATCTTCTTGTGGTCGAGGACCGGACATTAATCGACGAGGTTTTGCGCAGGCTTGAAGCGGAACACTGCAATGTCGAATGGGTTTTTCAGGAAGTCGCGACTCACTATGCCGAGACCCTGAGCAAAATCGACGACCCTTACTTGCGTGAACGCGCGCTCGATATCCAGGACGTCACGCGCAGAATCATCCGAAATCTACAGGGCAAGGCGCCCGGACCGTATTTGTCGGCCACCAAGCCGCACATTTTGGTCGCGCACAATCTCACGCCATCCGACACGGCCGGCCTGAATCGCCAGGTCGTTCTTGGAATCGCAACTGATCTGGGCAGCCGCACTTCGCACACCGCAATCATTGCCCGATCGCTAAATATCCCCGCGGTCGTTGGGTTGCATGATGCGACTCAAAAGTTGGAGAGCGACCAGCCGGTCCTGGTTGATGGCTACACCGGCCTGGTAATTGTCGATCCCACTCCGGAAACGCTTGCCTATTACGGCGAGGTCCAGGTGAAAAAAGGTTTGGTGGCGAAGGCATTGCGCGGACTTCGCGAAACGACTTCAACGACTGCCGATGGACGCCACATCGTCCTTTCCGCGAACATCGAGCTCCCAACCGATGTCGATGCGGTCAGCGAAAACGGCGCGGAAGGGATTGGGCTGTATCGCACTGAATTTCTCTACATCAATCGCGATACTCTTCCGACGGAACAGGAACAGTACGACACCTATCGAAAGGTTGCCGAGCGGGTGCATCCGAATCCGTTGATCATCCGCACGTTCGATCTCGGCGGCGACAAGCTCGCGGTGGGTGTGGTCGAATTGGGTGACGAACTGAATCCGTTTCTGGGCTCGCGGGCGATCCGTTTCTGCCTCGAGAACACCGACATTTTTAAAACGCAATTGCGGGCAATCATTCGCGCCAGCGCCGTCGGCAACGTGAAGGTCATGTTCCCGATGATTTCCGGTCTCGAGGAATTGCGTAGCGCTCGTCAAATTTTGGAAGAATGCCGGAAGGAAGTGGGCACGACTGGGGGCGCCACGATGGAAGTCGGTGTTATGGTCGAAGTTCCGAGCGCGGCGATTTCGGCCGATCTGCTCGCGCGCGAAGTCGATTTCTTCAGCATTGGGACGAACGACCTGATTCAGTACGCCATTGCGGTTGATCGCGTGAACGAGCGGATCGCCCATCTTTACGAACCGACTCATCCCGCGGTCCTGCGTTTGTTGAAAATGATCGCGGACGCGGCGCACGCGAACAGGATTTGGGTGGGCGTTTGTGGCGAAATGGCTGCCGACGTTGCGTTGATCCCGTTGCTGCTCGGGCTTGGCATAGACGAACTGAGCGTCGGCGCGACTTCAGTGCCGCGCGTCAAAGCGGCCGTTCGAAATTTGAAAGTGTCGGAATGCCAGGCACTGGTTGCGGAAGCGCTTCAATTGCAAACAGGAGCTGAGATTTTGGGACGCTGTTTGGAACTGGCCACAAAACATTACGGCGATCTGCTCGGCTAATTTAGGTAGCTGTTTCCAGGTAGCGGCGCCTGACCTCAGTCGCCAAGGCGCTTCGCTAGCAAGGCCACTTGAACGCCCGCATTGGCAGATGTTGATCTTTGATTAAGTTC
>Ga0070732_10002020_pt1 | contig 11077 bp, 12 predicted proteins | sample Coa_R1_5_FD_66449 | JGI IMG/M metagenome (GOLD analysis project Ga0070732, IMG submission 66449) | Surface soil microbial communities from Centralia Pennsylvania, which are recovering from an underground coalmine fire - Coalmine... | ecosystem: Environmental > Terrestrial > Soil > Unclassified ...
ATTTGAGGTGCTTCGGAGTGTCCGGAGGCTTCGTCTCAAGGTGGCCAACAGCGTGGTTTCCCGAGGTGAGCACGCGGATGGGACGCGATCCGAATGAGCGGGCGTGCTGTTGCAGATAGGTTTCGTCCGCCCCTGTTTGTTCCATTTCCGAAGCATAGGAGTCATACATGGCGGCTTTGGTTTGAGCGATTTCCAGCACTTTGGCATTCAACTCCTGCGACCACGCCGCCTCCGGCAAACCCCGAAAAAAATTCTGAGGGCAGGTCGCGGGCAAGGACTTGTGTTCAGCAATCGCATCTCGACATGCGCGCATGTCTTTGGGAAGGTCAGCGAGTCCTCGATGTTCCTCTTCCTGCATTGACTTTGGTTCGACGTCGGTGGAATCGGCGTCAACCAATACCAGCCCCGCAACCTCGTCCATGTACAGGTCCGCAAATGTGCGCACGTTGTCGCCGCCAAAGGCAGATCCAACCAAAATGTAGGGCCCAGCGATGCCCGCATTATGAAGCGCGGTGCGCAGCTCCGTGGCGATGTGCCCGCTGCTGCGCGGCATGGGACCAGGCTCGCTGAATCCTGCCCCGGCCCGGTCGTAGCTGCAGGCGCGTGTCCACTTTGCGATCTGTGGCTGCACCTTCGACCACGCGGGCGCCCAGTCTCCCCATCCGGAATCGAAGACCACCGTGGGCGAACCGCTCCCCATGCAGTAGAGATTCAGGCGAAATCCCCTGGCGTCGACTAGTTGTCCGGGCCGAGCATAAACAATATCCGCGGGAGCGCTGCCGCCGCTCGCTCCTTGCTGCGCGGAAACTGCAACTGCGGAGATGAGCACTGCCAAGAGCACGATTTGTGTTGGCTTCATGTCGTTGTCCTCGATTTGTCACAACCACTCGCGGGAAACCGCTACTTCACGGTGAACGGCGCCGACGCCGTCACATTCTCCCATTCGACGAGCAGTTTTCCCTGGGCGCCGCCGATGCCCGACAGCGTGATCTTAAGGGTTTCGACCGGAGATGACGGCTTGCCCATGGTGAGCGAAGCGCGGCCCAGTTCGGTGGCCGGATCATTGGTGGTGGCGCCCTCGCGAATGCCGTCCGGTGAGACCCCGACGCCCCAGATGTGGTGGCCGCCAGCCATCAGGGTTTTGTTGACGATCAGCTTCCACTGACCGTTGTCGAGATCGGCGTACAGGGCATAATCTCCCTTGGGAATGGCGAGGCCATTCAGGTCGAGGTCGGCGTCGGTGTGCAGAACAGTGGCGTAATCGGCACCCAGACGCCATACCTTGCCATACGGCTCGAGCGCGCCGGCGCCGCCGAAAATGTGGCGACCCCTGACGGAGGGTGCATGGTAGTAGATCCAAATGTTCTTGCCGTTGATGTTGACGCTGGTTTCGGCGCCTGGACTCTTGGTGTTCTTAGTGGCCAGGTCTTCCTTCTTCACCTGGGCGACGGCCAGCGTTATCCCGCTTAACAAAAGAGCACTCAATAGGATTCGTTTCATTTGCGATGTCGTTCCTTTCTCTAGGGAGTGACATGTAATGTTTTCATTTCAGGGCGAAGCGAAATTATTTCTGACCACCTCACCATTCTTCATGACGAACCGGACCCGCTCGAGCATGTGATGGAAGAGGGCGACGCCGGGACCGGCCTTGCCGGCGCGAGGTATGGAGTTTTGAGTGCGATCCGCTGGGCGGACGGAATTCGGAAATGGCGGTTCTTCTCCCCACGTGGCCGCGGTCAAAAGGATTACGACCCACAACGCTCGCGATCGCATAAAAAGCTTCCTTACTACATAACTCGGCAATGCTACTACATAATACGTATTTGACGCAGTGACATCGGAAAGGTCACCTGCGCCGGGCAGCGGCGTAGGGAAAACTACTGCCGGCTAGCGGTCGAGGGCGAAGGTGTGCCACGGTGGCGCAAACCGGCGCACATTGCGGACTCGCCAGTCATTAGCTCGAAGTCGCCGTATCTTCGATACTTCACCGCCGCGAATCCGGCGGCACCAGGCCATTCGCACGGTAGTAGACGACTAGTTGTCCGTAGTGCTCACCGCTGTGCTCGATGGCGATCGTCCAGATGTTGGAATTGTGGGCCAGGCGGTTCCCGAAGGATTTCGAGGTCTTGTCCAGCCCGGCGTCGCCCTGCTGTTGAATAACCTTGGCTCCGTCGGCGACGGCCTCCTGAACGAACTTGACGATGTCGGCCTTGGTCTTGAACTGCTCACGCGTAGGATTGTCGCCATCGCCGAAGTCGGGTCCGAGGTTTGATCCGGAGATCCTGCGGAGCAGGACGAAATCCAGTGCGGCGGCGTGCAGAAGATTCAGGGCAAAGGTGCGTTCGTCCTTCTGCACCTTGAAGTCGTACTTGTCTTCGGGAAAATCCTGGGCCATGGCGATGAGCTTGTTCCCGATGTCGTTCCACCTGTCCAACATCTCATCGGATCGAGACTTCGCCGGGGCGGGAGATTGATTCTGTGGCTGTCCCTGACTGCACAAACTCGTTGCGACCACAAGAAGGATAGCCGCGGCCAGCACGAACCCGGATTGCTTGCAGAATGAATTCATTGTGCGCACCTCGTTAGACTTGTCAGATTTACGGCATTCCTTTCGGCGGCGCTCGGATGCGACGCATCGTGTCGATGCACAAACTCGCCGATCTCGTCTAGCGAGACGAGAGGCCGTCCCTGAATACGTGTCCGTCCTTCATCACGAACCGAACTCGCTCCAGCTCAGTTATGTCGGTCCTTTTGCGCATACGAGTCCCCCTAACCGACGCAACCAACTGCACTTCAAGATTTCTTGCAGTTTCGACGTAGCTAGCGCTTAGCGATCCAACAACAAGCCGTATGGGCCACGGTTCCAAGCACGCCAGCGGCGAGTGCTGTGCCGAACAGCGTCAACAAGACTGCGCTGGCGGCGCGGTTCGCGGGCTTGGGCTGAGCGGCGGACAAATGCGCGAGACGAAGTCCTAAAAATGATGAGGCTGATGACTGCAACAGGAGCGGCTCTTCGGGGTTGGCAAGTTTCGCCAACGCGGAAACCAGTTCGCCACCGCGTGCGTTTTCGATCACAGATTCGTCACAGGAAAGCTCGCGATAGAGCGCCAAACGCATTCCCGCAATCCAGACCAGGGGATGAAACCAAAACACGCAGCGGGTCACTTCGTACACCAGACGTATCAAGTTGTCGCGTCGTCGGGCGTGCGTCAATTCGTGCAGAACAACAGCGTCCAATTCGTGTTCACTCAAGAGGCGCTCGATGCCCCGCGGAAGAGAGATGTGGGGACGCAACACTCCATTTACAGCTGGAGCCTGGTCGCTGTCGCTGAGCTGGACTGGCACGCCACTTGCATCCCAGTCTCCCTTCATCGGGGGGAAACTCTGCCGAACTGACGGGCCCTCGCGATGCTCGGTGTGAATGCGCCAGCACAACCGTACGAACATCATCAGGACTGCAATTGACCACCCCAGGCATAGTGCGGGGGCAAACGCTCCATGCATCATCTGATAAGCAAGGTCTCCGATTGCTGCGAATGGCGTGGCCCAGCCTAGATGTGCCGTGAACGATTTATCGAGAACCGCTCCAATGGGCAAAATGAAGTTGAGCGTTGTCGCCACCCAGATCCAGTATTTGGTTGTCGCACTGCCCAAGGGAAGCGAGGTCAGAAGCCAAGCCGCGGCAGCCACGGCGGAGGCATAGAAAAGGTGAACTTCGTAGTAATACAAGGAGGCATTGAAAAGGTGCACTTGGTAGTAATAAAACCCGCTTGTGACGTGCTCAAGCATGCTCTTGCCCTCCCTCTTTCCGGCCTCTCTTCGCGCCCGGCGCTGCATCTTGCAGGGCTTTCAAGTCTTTGAGCGTGATCGCACCGGTCTCCAGAAGGTTCGAGACCAGCATCCGAGGCGACCCCCCGAACAACTCGAGCAGATCCCGAACCAGTCCGCTGCGGAACTCGCTCTGGTCGATGGCGGGCTCGAACAGTTGAGCATTGCCAATTTTCTTCACTTTGCGCAGAGCCCCTTTTTGCTCGAGCCGGTAGACGAGGGTCTGAACAGTTGTGTAAGCGACGCGCTCATCCTCCGGCAGACTGTCGAGAATCTCGCGGACGGAACAAGTTCCCAGTTTCCAGTACTGCTCCAGGATTCGGGTTTCGGCTTTGGACAAACGCGCTTTGTTCATGTCTCCTATGTTCCTCGGCAATGCTACTACAAGATACGGCGTTACGGATAGGAAATGTTCGCCCGTCAGGGCGTCGTCATTCTAGCCGGTCAACACGAATAGTTCACGACTCGCGAAGGGCAAATATCGGGTCTACTTTCGTCGCGCGACGGGCGGGAAGATAGCTGGCCAGCACGGCGACGACAAACAAAAGCAGAGGCACGAATAGAAAGACGGCCGGATCATGGGGGCGAACTCCATAGAGCAAGCTCGACATCAGGGAAGCGGTGGACGCAGAGAAAATCACCCCCGCCACGATTCCGATGCCCGCCAGCGCTGCGCCCCTTCTTAAGAAAAGCTTCAAGACATCCGCCCTTCCCGCCCCCAAGGCCATACGGACGGCAATCTCCCGTGAACGTTGTCCGACCAGGTATGCCAACAAACCGTAAATTCCGATCGAAGCTAGAAGCAGCGCCACGCTGGCAAAACCACCGACTAACTGCGCCGAAAAACGCCGGGATGTCAATGAGCGGTCAATCAATTCGTTCATCGAAACGACACCGAAGACCGGTAGGTTCGGATCGATGCTCCAGACCGTGCGGCGAATCTGCGACTCGAGCGCTGCCGCCGGTAGTGATGTGCGCAACACGATGCTCTGCGATCTCCATGGGTCTTGAAAAGTAGAGACATAAATGTGCGGAACGCCATCGACGTCCAAGCCATCGCTTTTGATGTCTCTCACGATGCCGACGATAGTCATCCATGGTTTGGCGGGATCGTGTCCGAAGCGGACTCGGCGCCCCAGGGGATCGCGATCTAGCCAATATCGGCGAGCCGTCGTTTCGTCGATGATGACGACCGGCTGCCCACTTTCTCCATCGCCATCAGTGAACGCACGGCCACGCAACAGCGGAGCCTCCATCAAGCGGAAGTAGTCGGGACTGATCCGAGTTCGTTCTGCGTGTAAGTCCTGATTGGATTCGACTGGCCGATCTTCGATGATGAGCGGCTCGCTGCCGGCTGGGTCGTTGAGTTTGTGATTGGTGGTTGGCACATCCGTGGTGATCGCCGCAAGTTCCACGCCGGGTATCGTCTTCAAGCGCCGCAGCAGTTCCCGATCGAAAATAACTTTCGGAGTAATGCCGCGGTACGGGTCCTGGTCCGGATTGTCGGGAACCGGAATCCATACGTTCGCGGTGACAACCTGGGTCGGATTAAACCCGGGATTTTCCTGCAGCAAATCGCGCAACGTGCGCAGCAGCAGCCCAGCTCCGACCATCAGCATGACGGCCAGCGCCAGTTCCGAGACGATGAGGGCGTCCCGAAGGCGTCCCGTCTTCGTGCTGTAGCCGGATCCCCGGCCACCTTCCCGAATCGCCGAGGAGACGCCAACTTTCGACAATTGCAGTGCCGGCGCCAGTCCAAAAATCAAGCCGGTAACAATGGAAATCAGCAAGGCAAAACCGACCACGGCTGAATCGATGCTCACTTCATTCAGCCGGGGAATATTCAGCGGCACGAATCGCATGAGAAAATGCAGACCAGCAAGCGCAGTCAAAACTCCGGCCACGCCTCCCACAATCGAGAGCAGCAGAGATTCGGTCAGCATCTGCCGGATCATCCGCCCGCGTGTTGCTCCCAAGGCCAGCCGCACGGCCATTTCTTGCTGGCGTCCTGAGGCTCGGGCCAGCAGCAGATTGGCGATGTTCAATGAAACAACGAAGACGATCAAAATGACGGCGCCCTGCAAAGCCAGCAGCATGGGCCGAACGTCGCCCACAAGAAACTCCCGTAGGGGCCGAATCTCGATGGTCCATCGCGACTGCGCCGGATAGGTGGCGGGAAATTCTTGTCGAATTTCGGCGGCTACCGCTGTGAGCCGGGCCTGCGCCTGCTTGATCGTGATTCCACGCTTGAGGCGCCCGATCACCCCCGCGTTCAGGGTACGCTTGCTCCGAATCGGCTTCGGAAAAGGATCAGCGCTGAAGCCGGCGGCAGCCCATACCTCCACATTGCCCGACACCGTGAGATTAGGATGGTGAAAGTCGGGAGGAAGAACCCCGACGATCACACACGGATCCCCGTCGAGCCGGAGGTTGCGGCCAATCACATCGGGAGCACCACCGAATTCGCGCCGCCAGAACGCGTCGCTGATCACAACGGAATCCGAGAAACCCGGCTGGTAATCCTGCCGCCCGATAAGACGTCCAATTTGCGGGGTCGCGCCGAGAATCGAGAAGTAGTCAAATCCCACGACTGCCAGTTCAAGACGCTCCGGCTGCTTGATACCAGTCATGGCCACGCTGCCGCCAGCCATGGGACTCACTTGCTCGAACACGTCGGCTCGGGTGGTGAGGTCCTCAATTTCCGGCTCAGAATACGTGATGTCGCGAAGTCCTAATCCCGGTTCGTTGAAAACGATTCTCACCAGGCGATCAGGGTCGCGGTAGGGAAGAGAGCGCAGCAGTACGGCATTCACGATGCTGAAAATCGCGGTGTTGGCCCCCACTCCCAAAGCCAGGGTCAAAATTGCAACCGTGGTAAAACCAGGATTCTTAAGCAACAATCTCGATCCGTAACGAATGTCCGAGCCCAGTTCCCCCCACCAGCGCACGCCCACCGATGCCCGCATGGCATCCTTATGAGACTCGATCCCGCCGAACTCAATCCGCGCCTGTCGCACCGACTCTTGCTGGGAAATGCCTTTGCGAACCAGGTCGGCGGCGTAGCTCTCAATGTGGAAACGGACCTCCGCGTCCATTTCACGTTCAAGCCTCTGCCCCTTGACGATCCACCTCAACCAGGAGCGGAATCGAGCCACAAGATTCATATCTGCTCCGGAGTAGTGCGCAAAATACTGGCGATCAACGATGCCATACGGTTCCACTTTTCGGTCTCCGAATGGAGTTGCCGCCGGCCGGCCGCGGTCAGGCTATAGAACTTCGCTTTGCGTTTGTTGTCCGACTCTCCCCACTCGCTGGCGATCAAGCCCTGATGTTCCAGCCGGTAGAGCGCCGGATATAACGAGCCTTGCTGGATTTCCAGCTGTTCGCCGGAGATCTGTTGAATCCGCAGCAGAACCCCGTAGCCATGCAACGGGCCCAGCGAGACAGCTTTCAGAATCAGCATGTCCAGCGTGCCTTGCAGCAAATCAATCGGTCGGCTCACGTTCTCTCCTCGTGCGTCTAGGAGACCTTATCAAAAACTCTCCTAGGTGGTCAAGGAGAGAGTCGATGGTTGTGCGGAAAGCGATATCCCCCGCGAGTTGCAGACGGACGATTAAAGCTCAATCTGGTAACGGACAAACGGTGATCGCTTGGCCACGCGCTCGTACAGCCGGCGTGCTGTGCCGTTGAATTCTTCGGTTTGCCAGTACACCTGCGCGGCTCCTTTTTCCCTGGCGGCCTGCGATACCGCGGCAATGAGCCTTCGTCCCACCCGCCGGCCGCGCGCAGCCGGAATGACAAACAGGTCCTGCAAATAGCAATTGCCTCCCATATTCCAGGTCGAGCTGTGATAGAGGAATTGCACCAGGCCGAGCGCGTCTCCCTCCGGGTCCAAGGCTAGAAAACCCTCGATCTCGCGGGTCTCACTCAGGCGCTTCCACGTAAATTCCGTTACCTTTTCCGGCACTGTCTTTTCGTAAAACTCAAGATAACCGAGCCAGAGCGGCTCCCACAGCCCGCAGTCGGCGCTGGTGATTGCGCGAACTATGAGTTCGGGAATGGGATTGCGCGTGGGCCGAAGTATCGCATGCGATGCGTTATTATCCTCCGGTTTCACAACGAGATCTCTCCTTCAAACACAATTACTGCCTGGCTGCTAATCAGCAGGTAGTCATCCACCAACTCCACGTCCATGAAACCGGACCGCTCCGATGCTTGAAACGATTTCATTCTGGTCTTACCCAATCTCTCCGACCAGTATTTTGCGAGAAAGGTATGCGAGCCGCCCGTGACCGGGTCTTCATTGGTGCCGCTCCACGGCCAAAAATAGCGCGAATGAAAATCAAATCCATCACCAACGGAAGGCGCCGTGACCAGCACGCCGTTTATCGAATTATGCGACCGTAAAAGCGCTGCGAAGTCGGGTCTCAAATGCGCGAGCACGGAGGTGGAGGCAATTTCAAGAAGCAAGATCCTGGTTTCATTGTTATATGCGACATTGCGCGCCGAACTGAGCCCCAATGCCGCCAGCAACGCCGGCGGAACCTCAGCTGCGTGAGTATCGTAAACCGGAAATTTCATCGTGATCCCGTGTCCGGAGACCCGAGCAGTCAGATCGAGGTCCTGGATATTTCTGAAATGGACCTCGGAGAGGCCATATCTGGAAAACATCGCCTTGGAGGAAGCGAGGGTAGCGTGGCCGCACAGAGGAATCTCCATTTTGGGTGAAAAGTATCTGATCGAGAATCTTTCCTCGGAGTCGAGCCTTGAAAGAAACGCGGTCTCGGAAAGGTTCAACTCGCGGGCAATGTGCAACATGGTTTCATCGCCCAAGGGCGCTTCCGTGATGCAAACTCCTGCCGGGTTTCCTTTGAATGGCTGGTCCGTAAACGAGTCGATGATGAATGTCTTCATGTTGGGCTTTTTGATGTCGTCGGTACGGCGACGACCTGTCATCTCGGCCACCACGTGCTAATGCCGCTTCCTCTTATAGACGTCAGGATTGACAAGCTCCATGTGCCGTTGCGGGTTGGCCAGCGGCCTGAACCCGAACTGTTGGTAGAGGCCGTGCGCGTCGTTCGTGACCAGCGACCAGCGGCGCAAGCCTTGCAACTCGGGGTGTTCCATAATGGCTTTCATCAGTAGCTTCGACAGGCTTTGCCGGCGGTGCGATTCCAATATGAACACGTCACCGATGTACGCGTAAGTCGCGCGGTCCGTAATGACGCGGGCAAATCCAACCTGCTTGTCCCCATCGAAGACGCCAAAACACATTGCATTTTCGATTGAGCGCTGCACGATTTCTCGTGGCACTCCCTCTGCCCAATAACAGTTGGTAAGGAACTGGTGGATCATTTCCACATCGAATCTGGAACTGTCCGTAGAAATCGTGTGTCGCGGATTCGGCATATGGCTGAAAAATACTTTCTGAGTTGCGTCCTATCCCTTCCGGGGTCGCATAAGCCCTCAGTTGATTCCTCGAGTTCGTTTTCCTTCCTCAACTCAAACGTTAGGCCACGAGCCGCCGGGGGATCAGGACGTAGATGACCCAGGGAGCGATGGTGGTCTCGTTCACCCAGGGGAACGGTTCGCTGCCGGTGGCAAGAGGCTTGTATCTCGCGATCAGCTCGAGATCCGCGCGGCGATAGACTTCGAGGTAGTCTGCGTCGGTCCACAAGATGTCTTCCGCCGGCCGGCGGTCGGCAAAGTCCGTGGTAATGATTCGCACGATGTCGCCGCTCTTCGCGGTTGCATTTTCGCGATATTCCTTGGTCGAAAAGGAGGTCCACTCGTGCGTGTAGATCTCCGGGGATGAAACGATGCTGACGATCGCCCCTTCCGGCCTCAATAGTTGGGCCAAGCCACGGAGGAGCTCTACCTTTTTGCCCCAGCCCGGGATGTTATCGAAGGTAAAAGCGGAAACAACAAGATCGAAGCTGGCGCTTTTCAGGCTGCTGAAATCACCTTCGCCGATGAGGCGATAATCCCCAGAGGAATCTGCCAGTCGCGCCTTTGCGATCATCGCCGAGGCAATGTCAACCCCAAGAACATCGAAACCGCGCTGTTTCAGGAAGCGCGTAGAACGTCCTGTGCCGCAACCGAAATCAATTGCCCGCGTACCGCGGACATGCTTTCCTAAAATCGTCGGAAGGTCGCGGAAGGCCAGGTAATAGGTGTTGGCAAACTCCAGCACGGCGTAGGCTTCTGCCCGTGTGGTGTCGTCATAGCAGTTGGAAAATGGCATAGCGGGTCCTCTGGAACTACTTGGCAGCGCGTGTCTTTCCATTGGCCTCCGCCAGTTGTTGGGCGATAGAATCCACCGTCGCGATCGTCGCAAACCGGCGCCGGAGCGTGTACTCGGTCCGTTCGCGAATCGCATCAACCCCCAATTCCTCTCCTGGCTTGTCATGGTTCGGGATGGGAAAGGTCATCGTGGCTTCAGTGACGAAATCCACGGCATATCCCAGGTCCGCAGCCACGCGCGCTGAAGTTTCGCAGCACTGCTCCATTTGAATACCAGTGATCACAACCCGACGTATTCCCTTTTCCATCAGTAACGCGGGCAATCCTGTGCTGGTAAAGCAATTCCGCGTGTCTTTGTGCAGAACAGGTTCTGAGCTTCGCGGCGAAAGGAAATCCATCAATTTGTAATGTGGGCTGCCGCGCTCAAAACCGGGGTCGTCATCGGTATGCAGTACATAGATCACGGGAAGCCCATGTTGGCGATAGAGTTCCACCAGCCGGCCGACGTTCTTCTCGAAGTCTTTGTTGTTTCGTTGCTCCCATCGCGGCCCAACCTTGAATGAATCCTGGGCATCAATGACCAGCAGCGCCGATTCTGAGATGGGAACTTTCTTGTTGTAAAGCATTGCATCCTCCTCCGTCGCACTCAGTGCGGTGTAATTTATGCGCATGACAAAGCGGTCAGGATTCCTGCGGCGTCTGTTCCCGCTCGAACGCGCTTTGTAACAGGATGATGAGCATTGTCGATTTCACCCTTTTTGAGCGGAAACAGAATGAGGTTGGCATTGATTGCAGCCAATCTCAGCAGGAGTCGTCACGACTCGCGAATTCTACTTGCTCGCCGTGGTTTCCTCTGCGTTTGCCATCACCGCCGCTTCTTGCGGTGGAGATAATGCCTGCTCGAAGTCGGCGATAAGATCTGTTACACCTTCAAGCCCCACTGAAACTCGGATCAACCCCGGCGCAATACCCGCCAATTCGATCTCCTCATTGTCCAGATAATGAG
>Ga0070732_10002022_pt1 | contig 11069 bp, 10 predicted proteins | sample Coa_R1_5_FD_66449 | JGI IMG/M metagenome (GOLD analysis project Ga0070732, IMG submission 66449) | Surface soil microbial communities from Centralia Pennsylvania, which are recovering from an underground coalmine fire - Coalmine... | ecosystem: Environmental > Terrestrial > Soil > Unclassified ...
GAAACCGCGTAACGTCCACGTCACTTCCGGTCTGGCGGTTTTCCAGGACGGGACCGCTCGCGACCTCCTGCACCGGCACCGGTTGCAGCCGATCGAGCTGAGCACGCCAGGCTTCCACCAGCCCGCGCGCCGAGCAGGTCGTCGGCAAATCAAGAGTGAGCGCAATCCGGCTCAGCGACGTGAGCACATTCGAGATCACGCGGTATCCGGCCGGATAGCCCTTGATGCGGTCGAACAGCAGGGCGGGGTTGCCCATGTCCCACTGGTATAGATCGGTCAGCCCGCCGATCTCGCTGGTGGTATCGGCGCCGTCGACGTGGGTAAGCTCGCCCAGCGCGTCCACGCGTTCGATCCATTCGCGAAGGTCGGCAACTGGCATGCGGGCCAGTGTACGATTCCCTGACCAGGTATGGCCGCCGCGGTCGCGTTCCTTCAGCCCACCTCGATCGCGGAGACCATCGACTCGCTGACGGCATACGGCGAGGACGCCAGAATCGTCGCCGGTGGCACCGCGCTCACGATCATGCTGCGCGAAGGGCTGATCCACCCAACCGCGCTGATCAGCCTCAATGACATACCCGGCCTGCGCGCAATCGAGGTTGCCGACGGCTATCTGCGATTGGGCGCCCTGGTGACGCATCGAGACGTGCACACCAGCAACCTGGTGCAGAAAACGGCCCCCATGCTGGCCAACACGTTCGGTGTCGTTGGAAACGTCCGGATTCGCAACGTGGCCACCGTAGGTGGAGTCCTCGCCGAGGCCGATTACGCCTCAGACCCACCAGCGGTCTTTCTTGCGCTCGACGCTTCCATAGAAGCCACAGGCCCAGGTGGAGTCCGCCACATTCCAATAGCCGATTTTTTCATCGGCTTCTATCAGACCGCTCTGGCCCCAGACGAAGTCCTCACCGCGGTGCGGGTCCCCATTCCACCGCTCGGAACTCGCGGTATGTATGAGAAGTACGTCACGCGCTCGTCTGAAGACCGGCCGTGCGTCGGCGTGGCGGCAACCGTGCGGGTCGCGCCCGACGGCCATACATGCGACGAATTGCGCGTGGCGGTGGGCGCCGCCGCTGAGACGCCTCAGCGTTTCGCCGACGTGGAGCAACTGGCACGCGGTGCTCCACTCGACGACGACGTGGTGAACACTATTGCCGACGCGTACGCAAATCGCATTGATACACTCGCCGACATGCGTGGCTCCGCCTGGTACCGCTCCGAGATGGTCCGCGTCTGGGTGCGCCGGGCGATTGAGCACGCGAGAGATCTCGAATGACCCGGCCCGCGCAGTACTCGGGGATGCTCGATGCGACCGACCGCGTCACGGGTCGCGTCGACTACACGATCAATCATGAATTGCCCGGCATGCTGCACGCACGCCTGCTCCGCGCCACAACACCGCACGCGCGAATCACACGCATAGATGCAAGCCGCGCCAGAGACCTACCCGGTGTGGCGTTGGTCCTCACGGGTGAGGACCTCAAGAATCGCCGCGATGTTACTCCGTACCACGGTCCCGTGTTCAGAGACCAGCCGGTGCTGGCAATCGATAAAGTGCGTTACGTGGGCGACCCGGTCGCGGCGGTGCTCGCCGAGGATCCCGACGTTGCAGCACAGGCGCTCGAATTGATTGATGTCGAATATGAGCACTTGCCGGCGGTGTTCGATCCGCTCGAGGCTTTACGCGACAGCGCTCCGCGGGTCCACGACTCACCGCCGCCGCTGGGTGCCACGTTCTCTGACCTGGTCATCCACACCGGCCCGAGCAGCAATATCTGCAATCAATTCCAGCTTCGCAAAGGTGATGTGGAACGCGGGTTCGCCGAAGCCGACTTCGTGTTTGAAGACACGTTTCGCAGTCCGGCTGTCCAGCATGTTCCACTCGAAACGCACGCGTGCCTCGCCCAGGCGGAGGGCGGACGAGTGACAGTCTGGTCGACCACACAGACACCTCACCCGGTCCGCGCTCAGCTGGCCGAAATGTTCAGGCTGCCAATCAGCGCCGTACGTGTCATCGTGCCGAACCTTGGCGGCGGGTATGGAGGAAAATCCTATACCAAGCTCGAACCGCTGACGGCGATTCTGGCTTACCTGGCGCGGCGCCCGGTCCGCCTCCACCTGCGGCGCGACGAGGAATTCGTGACGATCACCAAGCACGCGGTGATCATCATCATGAAAACCGGCATCAAGGCGGACGGTCGAATCGTCGCGCGCAAGAGCACGTGCTACTTCAATACAGGCGCGTACGCCGATATCGGGCCGCGTTTGATCAAAAATGGCGGCTACGCGACCGGCGGTCCGCACGCGATTCCCAATGTCTGGGTCGATTCCTATGCCGTCTACACCAACCTGCCTCCAGCCGGTGCGTTCCGCGGCTACGGTGTCTCACAAGCGGCGTGGGCCTACGAAACGCAGCTCGACATGATCGCCGCGCGCATGCACACGGATCCGTACGACCTCCGGATGAGGAATCTGCTCGTCGACGGCGACACGGTCATGACCGGCGAGGTGATCCATGATTGCCACTTTCGCGAGCTGCTCAGCCGTGCCGCGCAGGCAATCGGGTGGGATGCCGACGAGCAGCCGCAACGCGTTGGCAACACGGTGCGCGCCAAGGGGCTCAGCTGCATCATCAAGAGCACTGTTACGCCGTCAACCTCTACGGCCAGCGTCAAGCTGAACGAAGACGGCAGCGTGAATGTGCTCACCAGCTCTGTCGAGATGGGCCAGGGAGTGAAAACTGCCCTGGCCGTGATCGCGGCTGAGAAGCTGGACATTCCAATCGATCAGGTCCACGTTTCGGAGGTTGATACGGACGTCACACCCTACGATCAGCAGACGACCTCCAGTCGGTCGACGCACTCAATGGGCAATGCGCTCATGCACGCCATGGACGATGTGCGCGAGCAGCTCCTCCGCCTTGCCGCCGAAGAATTCGAGGTTTTCTCAGAGGACGTCGTGCTCAAAGGGGGACGCGCGAGTGTGATCGGTTCGCCCTCCCGCTCGGCCGCGTATAGCGAGCTGATCTCCCGCGCGCGCCGGGGAAATCTGCTCGGGCACGGCACGTTCAGCACCGCCGGCGGACTCGACCCCGAAACCGGCCAGGGCATCGGTTCGGTGCACTGGCACCAGGGCGCGGGCGCCGCCGAGGTGGAAGTCGACCTGGACACCGGTCGCGTGCAAGTCCTCCGCTATCACGGCGCGGTGTACGCCGGTCGCGTCCTCAATCCGGTCCAGGCAGAGCTGCAAACGGAGGGCAGCATTGCCTTCGGCCTGGGGCAGGCGCTGTTCGAGGAGATGGTCTACGACGGCGGACAGCTGCTGAATGCCAATCTCGGCGATTATATGCTCGCCAGCTTCAAGGATCTGCCGGAGATTGGCGTCTCAGCGGTCGAGCACCTGGAGGCCAATGAGATTCACGGCATCGGTGAGACCTCCCTTCCGCCGGTGATGCCCGCGATTGGAAACGCGGTGTATCGCGCCACCGGAGTCCGTATCCAGGAGCTCCCGATCACACCTGAAAAAGTCCTGCGTGGACTACGTGAGCTCCGCGATGGATGAAGACGGACAACTCACCCTCTCGCTTCACGTAAACGGGCGCACGCATCGGGTCAAGGCCCGCGCGCACCACACCTTATTGGAGGTGCTCCGCACGCAGCTGAAGCTGTTCGGCGTGCGCGAAGGCTGCGGCGTTGGCATGTGCGGCGCCTGCACCGTCCTCCTCGACGGCAAACCCGTGAGTAGCTGCCTGTTACTGGCGCCTCTCGCTCAGGAGAAAGACATCCTCACCATCGAAGGTCTTCAGGGTGCTTCGGGCGAGCTCCATCCAGTACAGCAGGCGTACATTGACCACACGGGGTTCCAGTGCTCGTACTGCACCCCAGGTTTCATCCTGAGCACGGTTGCGCTCCTGTCCGAGCATCCAGACGCCACTGAAGACCAGGCCCGTGAGTACCTGACTGGCAACCTGTGCCGCTGCGGAAGCTACGTAAAGATCCTGGAGTCCGTGATGGACGCCCGCGACCGGTTGCGCAGACCGTGAAAATTGGCTATCACCTGACTCCGTTCTGGAGTCCCACCGACCGGCCGCCCACCCAGATTCTCGATGAAGCCATTGAGGTCATTAGAGAATCCGCCAGTATGGGCTTCGGCTGGGTCTCCATGGGTCAGCACTGGCTCTCGCATCCGACGATCTGGCCGCAACCGTTTCCCTTCCTTGCGCGCATTGCGCCCGAGACGGGATCGATGCGAATCAAAACCTCGATGCTGCTGTTGCCGCTGCTGAATGCCGTCGAAGTGGCGGAAAGCGTCGCCACGCTCGACCACTTGACCCACGGTCGTCTCGACGTGGGCGTTGCCATCGGCTATCGCGAGGACGAGCTTTTAGCAGCCGGAGTCTCTCGCCACGACCGGGTTCGCAAACTCGAAGAATCGATCGCATTGATGAAAGAGTTGTGGAGCGGCGACACCGTTTCGTTTGACGGCCACTACGCGCACGCGCATGGCAGAATGGGCTTCACGCCGCTCCAGAAGCCGCATCCGCCCATTGAAATGGCCGCCCAGAGCCGCGGCGCGACCGAGCGGGCCGCCCGCCTCGCGGATGCCGTGTTCTTCGGCCCACAGGTCGCCTGGCGCGATATCGCCTCGCTCGCCGCGGTGTACCGTCGCGCGCGTTCAACGCACGGACGGGTATATGCCTCGCGTTGCTTGATGGTCGGCACAAGCAAAGAGGATGCCGCCTCGCGCGCCAGGCAGTACCTGGAGCGGACCTTCCGCATGTACTCCACCTGGCAGATGCAAGAGTCCAGCATGGTGCCGCTCCAGCTCGACTTCGAGCGCAGCCTGGACGACTGGACGGTCCACGGCTCGCCGGCTGATTGCGTTGAAAGCCTGCTTCGAGCCCGCGACGAAACAGGCCTCGACGGCGTCGGCTTCACCATTTACAGCCTGCCGCCCGACCCCGCCGCACGCATCGACTACCTGCGGATGATCGCCGAAGAGATCGTCGCCCGCGTGACATGATGTGAGGCATGCCCAAAGCCGAGCGCGAATTCTTTCCCGCGGACGAAGTTGACTGGACCCCATCCGGCGGCGTCGCGGGGCTTTCAGAGCGGATTCTGGCCCTGGATCCGGAGACTGGCGTCGCATCGCGCATGCTGCGCTTCGGTCCGGGCACGAATACCAGCGCCGCGGGGCCGCAGGTGCATGCGTTCTGGGAGGAGGTCTACATTCTCGAGGGCTCGCTCCACGATCTCACCCTGAAGCGCGCCTTCACGGCGGGTATGTACGCCTGCCGGCCGCCAGGCATGCCGCATGGCCCCTGGGTAGCCCCAGACGGCTGCCTCACGTTCGAAGTACGATATGCGGCACGGGGGTGATGCATGGCCCTGGCCCGATCTGACATCGTCGCGTCCATCGAAGACCTGGAGCGTTTTTCAACAGACCTGCAGCAGCTGAGCGTGGGCGCCCTGTGGGCGGCGGCGGCCCAGAGGACGCAAAAGCGCAACAGTGACGAATCGGTTGAACCGTGTGCGCAGGCGGTGGGCCATGTCTGGCGCTGGAAAGACCTGCGTCCGCACGCGCTGCGCGCAGCCGAGCTGGTGGGTACCCAGCAAGCCGAGCGGCGCGTTCTCCAGCTGCGAAACCCTGGCATCACCGACCGCTCGGCGACCACCAACACCCTGTTCGCGGGCATTCAGATCGTCATGCCCGGCGAGGTGGCACGCGCCCACCGCCACACCATGGCAGCCCTGCGCTTCATCATCGAAAGCGACGGTGGCTACACCAACGTCAACGGCGAGCCAATTCCGATGCGGCCTGGCGACCTGGTGCTCACGCCCAACTGGTCGTGGCACGACCACGCCAACGATACACAGTCGCCGATGATCTGGCTGGACGGACTCGACGCGCCGTTAGTCCGCATGCTGGAGTCGGTATTTCAGGAGGAGTTTGCCGACGAGCGGCAGCCGCTGTCGGTGTCTCGGGGCCTGACACAATCGAAGTACGGGACCGGACCTTTGCGACCCGCTTGGGAAGAGGTCAACGTTGACCACTCTCCGTTGATGCACTACCCGTGGTCGACAACGCGCCAGTCGCTGGTGGAGCTCGGTAGTTCCGTCGAGGGCAGTCCGACTGACGGCATTTTGATGGAGTACACCAATCCCGCCACCGGCGGGCCGGTCATGCCCACCATGGGCTGCTTCATCCAGATGCTGAAGCCAGGTCAGCGCACCGAGGCGCACCGCCACACCGCTTCGACCATCTATCACGTGGTCGAAGGCCGCGGCTACTCGATCGTAGGCGGTCGGAGTCTGGATTGGGAAAAGAAGGACGTCTTCTGTGTCCCCGGTTGGACAACCCACCAGCACGTCAACGCGTCGTCAACCGAGCCGGCCTTCCTGTTCAGCTTCACCGACGCCCCGGCCCTCAAGGCCCTTGGTCTGTTCCGCGAGCAACCCATGCCAGGCGAATTTGGCTGACGCCACCCCCGAACTCCCCTATAGACTGGCCGCCACTATGGCGGAAATCCAACATCGGTTTGTCGAAACCAACGGCATTCGCATGCACGTGGCTGAGGCTGGCGCCGGACCGCTCGTGGTCCTGTTGCACGGCTTTCCCGAATCCTGGTACTCGTGGCGCCACCAGTTGACCGCGCTCGCGGAGGCCGGCTACCACGCGGTTGCTCCAGACCAGCGCGGTTACGGTCAGACCGACCGTCCCCAGGCAATTGAGGCGTATTCCATGCTGCATCTGGTCGGAGACGTGATCGGCTTGCTTGACGCGTTAGGCGAACAACACATGTTTGTGGTGGGCCACGATTGGGGCGCGCCGGTCGCGTGGAATACGGCCCTCTTCCGACCGGACCGCGTGAGCGGCGTGGTGGGACTGAGCGTGCCGTACCGCCCGCGCGGTCCACGCCCGCCACTCGCACTGTACAAAGCCGCGCTTGGCGAAAACTTCTATCAACTCTATTTCCAGAAGCCCGGCAGAGCGGAAGCGAGCCTGGAGCGAGATGTTCGACGCAGCGTCCGCACGGCCCTGTACGCCGTCTCAGGTGACAACCCGAAGATCCCGACAATGATGGTCGACCCGGAGCGTGGCTTTCTCGGCGAAACTGAGGTTCCCTCACAACTGCCGAAGTGGCTCTCGGAGTCCGACGTCGACTATTACACCGGCGAGTTCGAGCGCACCGGTTTTTCTGGTGGACTGAACTGGTACCGCAACATCGACCGCAATTGGGAGCTCACCGCGCCCTGGTCCGGTGCCCGCGTCCAGGTGCCGGCGCTCTACGTCGTCGGCGACCGCGATGTCGTCTACCACTTTCCGGGCGGCGGACCTGACATGGTAAAGAACCTCAGCCAGTTCGTCCCAGGACTCAAACAAGCCGTGGTGCTCGAAGGCTGCGGCCACTGGACCCAGCAGGAGCGACCCGGCGAGGTCAATCGCTTGCTGCTGAATTTTTTCCGTTCATGAGCCACGCAACGCCTCGAGCACGTGCGCGAGCAGATCACTCTCCAGCACCGGTGCTGGCTCGAGTGTGAAGCGGCGCCTGAACTGGCGCGCCTGGATCAGCGATACCACCAGCCAGGCCAGGCTCTGAGCGGGCACATCCTTCCGAATGGACCCCTGTGTCTGCCCGCGCGCCAGGATCTCTGCGATCGCATCGGCAACCCGCGCCGTGCTGCGCCGCAATACGGCTCCAATCTCCGGCTCGAACTGGAGTCGGTGCGCATCTTCGAAGAAGACGCCAAACATCGGCGCCGTGTGCAGATGGTCCACATGTTCCGAAGCGAGGAGATTCCGCAACCACTCGTACACGTCCGCGTGCTGCGCCGCCAGCCCATGCACATGAGCCTCGGCCTCAGCGGACACACGCTCCAGCGCCGCTGCGAACAGGTCCGCCTTGGTGCCGAAGTTCTGATAGATAACGGGCTCCGTGACCTCGATGCGCGCGGCGATGTCGGACACGCGCGTTTGCTCGTACCCGAGCGCGGCGAAGACCGGGATGGCAGCCTCGAGGATGGTCGCCCGTCGTGCGTCCGCGGAGAGCCGTCGCCGAGCCATTGTTGACAAAGGAGCTTACCAGAGACTAAGTTTAGTCACGACTAAGTAAGAGGTAAAGGGGCTCGCCATGGGAGCACATTCGCCACTCGCGCACCTGATTCCCCGATCCGCGCACTCGGCCGCCACGCGCGGGCATGCCCTCGGCGCGCCACGTCAGTACGACGCCTTCGTCAACCTGTTTTTTCTCGGGCGGCGCCGATCCTCGTTCGAAGCCCTGCAGCGTGCCGCCGGCGTGAAGCCCGCTCAGGCCGTGCTCGACGTGGGCTGCGGCACTGGCTACTTCGCGCGCTTGCTGGCTCGCACCGTCGGCCCGGACGGTGTGGCTGTCGGCGTGGATGCGTCTGCCGAGATGATCCGCTTCGCCTCCGAAAAATCCACAGCCCCGAACTGCCATTTCCAGATCGGTACCGCCGAGTCGCTCAGTTTCCCTGATGCACACTTTGATGTGGTCGTCTCGAGCCTGTTCATGCACCACTTGCCGGACGATCTGCAGCTCACCGCGCTGAAAGAAATGTGGCGCGTGCTGCGACCGGGTGGGACGCTCCTGATCGCCGAGGCGTACGTGCCAGGCGCCTTCGGTTGGCGGTTGCTCGCGCACCTCCACGGTTACGATCGCATGGCGCACGCAGTTCCGGCGCTGGAACGCACGATCGGCGAGGCCGGCTTCGGCCAGCTCCAGTCAGGCGTGGCCCCGCCGTGGCTCCGCTACGTGCGCGCCACCAAACCCTGATGCTCTCCGATCAACATATACTGCTCGATGCAGTCGACGCCGAAACCGGGCCGATGCTGGACCTGTTGCGCGATCTCGTGCGCATTCCGAGCTCAGGTCGAAGAGCTCAGCGGGGTTTTGAGCTCTGCTCGCGAGTCACAACGTACTGCAGGTGGTCCTGCAAGTGGTGGTTCAGGAGCAAGTCGTCGCCGAAGTCGTTGTCCGGGTCGCGCCAGACCGTGTGGATGTGGTTGGCTTCGCCCGGCAAACCTGCGCCCACCTGAGCGTTTTCGAACTCCACCAGGAACGAAGGCCCCTGCACGCGGTAGTAGTGCGGTTTGCCGCGCTCGGGCTGACCGGCCCACGCGAACGTGAATTGCTCGAATCCAGCCCGGTCCAGCCGCTCCAGGTGCAGCCGCGCGGGCTCCTCTGGCAAGCGTTCCACATACCCCGCCACAATCTCACGGAAGAGCGACATCTGCCGCGTGTTCATGGAAGCACCGGGCAAACCTTTGGCCTGGTGGCGAATCCACTTCAGCATCTCTCGGTCCTGATCGGAGATGACGTAGTGATCGAACCCGAGCTCGTGATCGCCAGGGAGTTCCTCATCGCCCAGTTTCTTGACGACGCGCGTGACAAAATCCGGCGGCGCAACATCATGAATGATGGCCCGCTGTCGCTGAGCAGTCTCCAGCGCATCCAGCAGGAGAAAACCGCGGTCCTCATCATCCGTGAGCGGAGAGAAGACGCCAAAGCGGGCCGGTTCTGAACCGAGCAGCAGCGGAGTCGGCGCGACGTACGTGCCATCCACAATCGTGAAATTCACCGCGACGTGGTGGCCAACCATGCGCCACGCCCACGTTTGCTCGGCGTGCGGCTCGCCGAAGAAGCTGAACTGGTATTTCCCAGAATGTCGAAACTCGGCGGCCGCCAGACCGGCGCGTGGCGCATTCAGCTCGCGCAGCACGTTTTCAAATGACATGATCGACACGGCTCTGGTGTAACCGGGCAGACTCAGCGCCGAAGCGAGTAATTGCTGCGCGAGCACCTGCTGCCGATCGGTCATCTCGCGCAGCGGCAGACCATTGGCGCGGTACTTCGGGATGAAGTCCCAGTCGCGCCGCTCCTCTTCATTATCAAAGGCGAACAGCGCCCTGGCGAGCTGGTCACGGTTGAGGTTGCTGAGCAGTGCGTCGGCTGCCGATCGCATGCGATTGGCGTAGGCGCGCATGTCAAGGCGGGAATCGAGTGTGGTCATCCGATCAGCGAGCATTATTCGAATTCTCCGAGATTGAAGTGTGCGTCGACGCAACCGCGATCTGCTTCAAGATGGTCAGTCTTCCACGCGCAGCACAATGGCGGCGCCGGTGTCGCCGGCCGCGCAGCCGGTGAAGACCCCCACTCCGCCGCCGCGCTCACGGAGCGCCTCGATCAGCTCGACGATGGCTCTTAGCCCCGTCGGTCCCTGCGGATGGCCCCAGACCAGACTGCAGCCGTACGGATTCATCTTCTCCAGCGGATAGCCGGTTTGACGATGGAAGTAGATGTCGTTGACGGTGAACGGATTGTGCGTGGTCACCACATCCACCTGGTCCCAATTCAGACCGGCGTCATGCAGCGCGCGCTCGGCTGCCGGAACCGGCGCTTTGGGCATGCGCGCGGGTTCGACGCGGGCCTGTGCCGACGCCAGGATGCGTACCACGCCGTCACCTGAGATGGCGCGCGCGCGGTGCTCGGTCGTAATCAAGGCGGCCGCGGTGCCATCCGCCGGGTGCGTCTGCATCCCGTTGGTGACGGCACCGTTGGGCAGGATGGGCTTCAGCGCGGCGAGTCCTTCACGGCTGGTCGGGAATACGCCTTCGTCGGCGTCGATGAGCTTCGGCTCGGCGCCCCGCTTGCGACTCGGCAGCGCAGCAGCGACCATCCAGCGCTTCTGGAACGCGCGGTCATCGGCAAGGGCGCGGCCATACTGCTCGTAGCGCAGGGCAGTGACTTCGTCGAGCTCGTCACGAGAAATGCCGATCTCTTCGGCGACGTTTTCGGCCGTCTGGAGCATCGACTGGCCGGTGTTCGGATCCCGCGCGAAATTGTCCAGGGTCCAATGCTCTGTGCGCGGTGCGCCTCCAAGACTCGAGGGCGCGGGATAGAGCATCAGCGGGCTGTTGCTGGTGCGATCAGTCGTGAGCACGAGCGTGAGTTCATCGTCACCCGCTTCCAGGCTTGCCGCGGCGAGCTCGATACACACGGCAGAAGTGGCGCACGCCTGCGACACCATCGGGCCGCTGATACCCGGCGC
>Ga0070732_10002024_pt1 | contig 11064 bp, 8 predicted proteins | sample Coa_R1_5_FD_66449 | JGI IMG/M metagenome (GOLD analysis project Ga0070732, IMG submission 66449) | Surface soil microbial communities from Centralia Pennsylvania, which are recovering from an underground coalmine fire - Coalmine... | ecosystem: Environmental > Terrestrial > Soil > Unclassified ...
GCGGCGGCGCGACGTGGTCGAAGTAGCCGCCGTGCTCGTCGTACGTCAGGAGATACGCGGACGAGCTCCACGCCCTGGAGCGCCGCAGCGCGCCGATGAGGTCCTTCTGCAGATCCATCCCGACGGCGACGTTCGCCGGCGGGTGCTCGTCGAGGTGCTGTGAGAAGCTCGGGACGATCCACGAGACCTGAGGAAGCGTCCCGCGTGCACAGTCGGCGAGATAATCGTGCTTCGTTGCGACGGTGCGCGGATCGTGCGCCCAGCGGCTCCAGAAGACGGCGACGTTGTCCGTGTCGTAGATCGGATCCGTTCCGACGGTGTAGATCTTCCAGGTGACGTGCGCCTCGTCGAGCAGGTCGAGGATGATCGGCCAGCGCTTCGAATCGAAGATGCCGGTGCCGTATCTGCCATTCGTCGTGATGCCTCCGGACGTGCCCGACATGAGGTAGAAGCGATTCGGCCACGTCGGTCCGAGCACCGAGCAGAAGTAGTTCGCGCACAGCGCCGAGTCGGCGAACAGGCCGTAGTAGAACGGAAGCTCTCTCGCGGTGTAATACCCGATGCCGGTCGGCCCACTCGATATGTAGAAGCCGTCCATCTTGCCGTCGTGGACCTGCGCGTGGACGCTCGCCCAGTCGTGCGGCACATCGGGAGTGGACAGCGTCTTCAGCTCGGTCGGTGCATGCCTGTGCCCGCTCGCGTCGGGCTGTGTGTACCCGGAGGGCGGCCCGAATCCTCGTGCGTGCACCGTCGGCGCGTAGCCGAAGTAGTGGTCGAACGACCGGTTCTCCTGGCAGGCGATGACGATGTGCTCGATCGGAATTTTCGGCTTGCGCGTCGGTCTCGCCTCGGGAAGGCCGGCCAGCGCAGCGCCGGCGACGGCTGCGCGCTCGAGGAACGTCCGCCGCGTAAGCGTGTCCCGCATCTCCGCGCGACCCTACTCGAGCGCCGCCCGCAACGCGCGCGCAGCAGCCTCGGGGTCGTCCGCGTCGCGAATCGCGCGCACGACCGCGACACCGGGCGCGCCGGCGGCCGTCACATTCGCGATATTCGAGAGATCGATTCCGCCGATCGCGAACCACGGGATGGTCACACGCGCCGACGCGGCGCGCACGAGCTCGAGCCCGCCGGCGACGGACTCCGTCTTCGTCGGCGTCGAGAACACCGCGCCGACGCCGAGATAGTCGGCGCCGGCGATCGCGTCCAGCTGCGCCTCCGTCTCGATCGAGAGGCCGACGAGCCGGTCCTCGCCGACCGCTGCGCGCGCGGCCGCGACGGAAGCGTCCGACTGGCCGACGTGCACGCCGTCCGCGCCGCATGCAGGCACGAGATCCAGCCGGTCGTTGAGGACGAAAAGTGCTCCAAATGCGGCACATGACCGCCGGAACCGCCGGGCCGCCGCGACGAGCTCGGCGTCTGGCTGCTGCTTGTCGCGGAGCTGCACGACGTCGACGCCACCGCGGAGCGCGGCCTCGAGCACGGCGGCCGGCGTTGTGCCATCGAGCACGAGGTAGAGCCGGGCCTCAGCGAGTCTTAACCGTCGATTCATCCGCTGAAGCCTAGGGTGGCGAAGTGATCAGGCTTCTTGCAGCCGTCCTGAGCGCGGCTTCGATCCAGACGTCGCCGCTGCCGGGCGCCCTTCTCATCGCCGACCGCGGGAACGACCGCATGCTCCTCGTCGACATGCACCATCACATCCTGTGGCATTTTCCGACGCCACGTGATCTCGCGAAGGGCGTTCACCTGAACTTCAACGACGACGCGTTCGTCGAGCCGGGCGGCACGGCGATCGTCTCGAACGAGGAGGAGGCGCACACGATCGTCTCCGTGAACATCAAGACGCACGCGCGCGTGCACCTGTACGGCACGCCGGGCGTGCGCGGCAGCGGCCCGAACGAGCTGAACACACCCGACGACGCGTACGTCCTGCCGAACGGAACGCTCACCGTCGCCGATGCGTACAACTGCCGCATCCTCTTCATCCGTTCCCACCGGATCGTGCGGCAGATCGGCACGACCGGTGTGTGCCGGCACGATCCGCCGAGATATCTCGGCGCCGTGAACGGCGATACGCCGCTGCCGGACGGCGGCGTGCTCGTCTCGGAGATCCAGGGCTCGTGGATCGACGACATCTCCGCGAGCGGCCATCTGCGCTGGGCGGTTCAGGCACCGGTGTCGTATCCGTCCGACCCGCAGCCGCTTTCGGGAGGACGGATCCTGCTCGCCGATTACGCGAGCCCCGGCGCCGCGCTGATCATCAACCGCCGTGGCAAGGTGCTCTGGCGCTACGGGCCAAGCTCGGGGTGGGGCGCGCTCGACCATCCGTCGCTCGCGATGATGCTCCCGAACGGGAACATCGCGGTGAACGACGACTTCAGGGATCGCGTCGTCGTCATCGACCCGAAGAAGAACCGGATCGTGTGGCAATACGGCCGTGCGGACCTTGCGGGCACGAGCGCGGGACTGCTGAACACCCCGGACGGGCTCGACTTCGTCCCGCTCGGGGCCGGCAACGTGCCGCTCTGGGCGGCCGTCCATCACCCCTAGCGCACGAACATATGTTCGTATAGCGTAGCCGGGTGGCCTACGTCGAGCTCCATGCGCACTCGGCGTACTCGTTCCTCGACGGCGCGTCGCAGCCGGAGGAGCTCGCCGCGCGCGCCGCGGAGCTCGGCTACGAGGCGCTCGCGCTCACCGACCACGACGGCGTCTACGGGTCGCTCGAGTTCGCGCACGCGGCGAAGCACTTCGGCGTCCGGCCGATCACCGGCGCGGAGGTGACCCTCGCCGGCGGTGCGCACGTCACGCTCCTCGTCGAGACGGCCGCGGGCTACGCGAACCTCTGCCGGCTGCTCACCGCCGCGCACGCCGACACTCGACCGAAGGAAGGGAGGGAGCCGCTGCCGCCGGCGCTCGAGCAGGCGCTGCTCGAGGAGCTGAACGATGGGCTCGTCTGCCTCTCCGGCTGCGCCCGGGACGGGCTCGCCGTGCACTATCCGAACGCAGCCGCCCGGCTTGCCGCCGCGTTCGGCCGCGACCGCTTCTTCGTCGAGCTGCAGCGGCCGTACGAACGCGGCGACGCGCGCCGCAACGCTGCGCTGCGCGACCTCGCCGAGTCGCTGCACGTGCATACAGTTGTAACTGGAGACGTGCACGCGCACGACGTCCGCCGCGCCTCGTTGCAGGACGTGCTCGTCGCAATCCGCTGCCGCACCTCGCTCGACGGCTGCGAACGGGAGCGGCGCGGCAACCATGAATGCGTTCTTGCTGCGCCCGCAGACATGCTCGAGCGCTTCCCCGGCGACCACGACGCGCTCGCACGCACGAGCGAGCTCGCAGAGCGGCTCGAGTTCGACCTCACGCAGGAGCTCGGCTACCGCTATCCCGACTTCTCGGACGGCGTCGATCCGGCGATCGCGCAGCTGACCCGCATCTGCAACGACGCATTCGCCGGGCGCTACGGCTCCGACCGGGTTGCGAGAGCACGCCTCGACGACGAGCTCGCGCTCATCGACGAGCTCGGACTCGCCGGGTTCTTCCTCCTGCACTGGGAGGTGCTGGAGCTCGCACGCGAGGTCGCGCTCGAAGTGCGCGGCACCGGGTCGATGCGGCATCTCCTGCCGCCGGGCCGCGGACGCGGCTCCTCGGTCGGCTCGCTCGTCTGCTATCTGACCGGCCTCTCGCACGTCGACCCGGTGCAGGCGAACCTCTCGCTCGGCCGCTTCATCAATCGCGAGCTCGTCTCGGTCCCCGACATCGACCTCGACTTCCCGCGCGACATCCGCGAGAAGCTCATCGTCCGCGTCACCGAGCGTTACGGCCGCGAGCATGCGGCGCTCGTCGCGACCTTCGCGACGTACCGCTCGCGCGGCGCCATCCGCGACGTCGGCAAGGCGCTCGGCCTGCCGTACGCCGACCTCGAGCGTCTGGCCAGGCTCACCGACGGCTGGAACGCCGCGCGCGTCGCCGAGGAGGTGGCAATGCTTCCGGATGCGGAGCAGAAGCTCGCCTCGCCGCGCTGGCGTGCATTCGCGGAGCTGTGCACCGAGATCGGCGGCCTCCCGCGGCACATCTCGCAGCATCCGGGCGGGATGGTCATCTCGACGCGGCCGCTCGTCGAGCTCGTGCCGGTGCAGCCCGCGGCGATGGCGGGGCGACAGGTGTGCCAGTGGGACAAGGACTCGTGCGCGGACGCGGGCTTTCTCAAGATCGACCTACTCGGCCTCGGAATGCTGTCCGCCGTGGAGGAGTGCATCGACACGATCGCGCGCACACGGGGGGAGAAGATCGACCTCTCGCGCATCCCGCTCGACGATCCCGACGTGTTCGCCGAGATCCAGGCTGCGGACACCGTCGGCTGCTTCCAGATCGAGAGCCGCGCGCAGATGCAGACGATCCTGCGCACGCGGCCGGAGAACCTCGACGACATCACCATCCAGGTCGCGCTCGTCAGGCCCGGGCCGATCCAGGGCAAGGCCGTGCATCCGTACATCGACCGGCGGCAGAAGCTGCGCGAGGACCCGAGCTACGAGCCGCCCGCCGACCATCCGCTGCTGAAGGAGCCGCTGCGCGAGACGCTCGGCGTCGTCGTCTTCCAGGATCAGGTGCTCGACGTCGCCATCCATCTCGCCGGCTTCACCATCGGTGAGGCTGAAGGGCTGCGGCGCGCGATGAGCCGCAAGCGCTCACACGCGGCGCTCGAGTCGTACCGCGAGCGCTTCGTCGCCGGCGCGCTCGCGAACGGCGTCGACGACGCCACCGCGAACATGGTGTACGACAAGCTCGTCGCGTTCTCCGGCTTCGGCTTCCCGAAGTCGCACTCGGCCGCGTTCGGACTGCTCGCGTACCAGTCGGCGTGGCTTCGCCACCACTACTACCCCGAGCTCCTCGCCGCGCTGCTCAATGCGCAGCCGATGGGCTTCTATCCGCCGGCGACGCTCGTCCGCGACGGGCAGCGCCACGGTGTCGAGACGCGGCCTCCCGACGTGAACCGCAGCGAGGTCGGCTGCTCGATCGAGGACGGTGCGGTGCGCGTCGGGCTCAAGTACGTGCAGGGCGTGGGGGAGGACGATGCCGAAGCGGTTGTCGAAGCGCGGCCGTACGGCTCCATCCGCGAGCTCGCGCAGCAGACCCAGCTCTCCGGCGACGAGCTGCGCGCGCTCGTCGAAAGCGGCGCGTGCGACTCCTTCGGACTGCGTCGGCGCGAGCTCCTGTGGCAGCTCGGCCTCGTGCCGCGCGCGCAGACGGTGCCGGGCTCGGGCGGCGAGGAGAAGCAGCTCGCGCTTCCACTCGACCCGACGGTGGCGACGCCCGATCTGCCCGAGCCGTCGACGTGGGAGAAGGTGCTCGCCGACTACCGCATGACGAGCCTCTCCATCGGTGTGCACCCGGTCGAGCTCATGCGGCCGCACCTACCGCCGGGAACGCTTTCAAGCGTCGAGCTGCGCGACCGGCCGAACCGCTCCCACGTCCAGGTCGCCGGAATGGTCGTCGCCCGGCAGCGGCCCGCGACCGCGAACGGCGTCGTCTTCATGCTCCTCGAGGACGAATACGCGCAGGTCAACCTGATCGTGCTCCCGCCGGTCTACGACCGCTTCCGCGGCGTCGTCCGGGGCGAGCCGCTGCTCCTCGCGCGCGGCCGGTATGAGCACGTCGACCGCAACCGGAACATCGTCGTGGACGAGCTCGTCTCTCTCGCGCCCCTCGCCCGCGAGCTCACCGAAGGCGCCGACGTCCACGGCTCTCTCCCGGCCGCGCATCACTTTGGACACCGCTAAGAGCCGGGTGAACGTGCGGCGCGCTTTCACCCGACCACGCGAGTCACTGGCAGAAGCAGCGGGACGCTGTGCAGGCGTTCGTCGAGGGCCGCCTCAGCCATCTGACGCTCATCAATGCTGCGTGCGCGATTCGCGATGCGCATGTCGACGATGCATCGGCGACGGCAGGTGCGGTACCAGGTTGAACGCCGAGTTGACGAGCGCGAGGTGCGTGAAGGCCTGCGGGAAGTTGCCGAGCTGACGCTTCGATCGCGGGTCGTACTCCTCAGCCAACAGCCCGACATCGTTCGCGAGGCCGACGAGACGGTCGAAGAGCGCCACCGCTTCGTCGCTGCGGCCGAGCAGCTCGAGGCAGTCGACGAGCCAGAACGAGCACGGGAGGAAGACTCCTTCCCCCGGCGGGAGCCCGTCGACGTCGCTTTCCTGCGTGCGATAGCGGACGACGAGGCCATCCACGACGAGGTTCTTCTCGATCGCCTCGACGGTGCCGCGCACCTTTGAGTCGGAGGCCGGCAGGAAGCCGACGAGCGGAATGAGAAGCAGGCTCGCGTCCAGCTCCTTCGACCCGTACGACTGCACGAACGAACCGAGCTCCTCGTCGAATCCCTTGGCGCAGACGTCGGCGTGGATCTCGTCGCGAAGCGCACGCCAGTGCTCCAGCGGACCGTCGACCGCGTGCTCCTCGATCGAGCGCACCGAGCGGTCGAACGCGACCCACGCCATCACCTTGGAGTGGACGAAATGGCGCCGTTCTCCGCGGATCTCCCAGATGCCCTCGTCGGGCCGGCGCCAGATCTCCTCGAGGTGGTCGAGCAGCACCTTCTGCAGGTCCCAGGGGTTCCTCTGGAACTCGAGCCCGTGCACACGCGCCTGGTAGAGCGCGTCCACCACCTCGCCGAACACGTCGATCTGCAACTGCTCGCTCGCGGCGTTGCCGATGCGAACGGGCGCCGACCCCTCGTAGCCGGCGAGCCACGGCAGCTCCAGCTCCGTCAGGCGCCGCTCGCCGGCGACGCCGTACATCACCTGGATGTCGGATGGATCGCCGGCGACGGCGCGAACGAGCCACGTGCGCCACGCACGTGCCTCCTCCTCGTAGTCGGCGTGGAGGAACGCGAGGAGCGTCAGCGTCGCGTCGCGCAGCCAGCAATAGCGGTAGTCCCAGTTGCGAATGCCGCCGATCCACTCCGGCAGCGAGGTCGTCGGCGCTGCGACGATGCCGCCCGTCGGCTCGTATGTGAGCGCCTTGAGCACGACGAGTGAGCGGAGGATCACCGCTCGCCACTCGTCGGGGATTTCCGCCTTGCACGCGCCGATCCACTGGCGCCAGAACTCGTCGGTGTCGGTGAGCGCGTCCTCCGGGTCGGTCTGCGGGGGAAGGTCGCCGTGCGACGGAAACCACGCGAGGACGAACGGCACGCGCTCGCCGGCCTCGACCGTGAACGTCGACACGGTGCGCAGGTTCTCGCCCTGCGTGTGCGCATCGGTGCGAAAACATACGCCGTCGGGACCGGCCACCGCGACGCGGGCGTGATCGATGCGCCGCACCCACGGGACGATGTGCCCGTAGTCGAAGCGGATGACGAGCTCCGATCGCATCTCCACCTTGCCGCGGATGCCCTCCACGATGCGAACGACGTTCGGCGCGGCGTCGCGCGGCGGCATGAAGTCGTAGACGCGCACGGCGCCGTCATCGTTCTCCCATGTCGTCTCGAGGATGAGCGTGTCACCGCGGTACTGACGCGATGTCGTACCGCCGGCCGCCGGCGCGAGCAGCCAGCGGCCGTTCTCCTCGTCACCGAGCAGCGCGGCGAAGCAGGCGCCGGAGTCGAAGCGTGGGAAGCACAGCCAGTCGATCGACCCGCCGCGTTCGACGAGCGCGGCGGTCTCGAGGTCGCCGATCATCGCGTAGTCCTCTATGCGAGCCATCGCCACCGCCTCCGTGCCGCGCGTTCGAACACCGATTCGTATTCTTCTGCGGCGTCCTCGTCGAGAGTGCGGGCGAACCGATCGCGCATGTCGGAGAGCGCATCTTTCACGACATCGACGACGTCCATGTAGTCGCCGTACGCCTCCTCGGCGTGCTCGCGGCCCGCGCCGTCGTACTTCTCCTTCATCTCCTGCACCTCGGCGAGGAGGCCGCCCGCCTCGTCCTCGGCGAAGACGTCGAGCTGCCGGGAGACGAGGTCGCCGAAGCGCCTGCGGAACATCACGCGATCTCCCGGTACAACGCGAGATGGGCTTGCGCCGATGCGTCCCAGGTCAGCTCCGCGCGCGCACGCTCCGCCCCGGCGCGAAACGGCTCGGGATCGCTCAGCACCTCGCGGATCGCGGAGGCGAGCCCGTCGACGTCGCCGGGGGCGACGACCTTGCCGGCGCCGAAGCGGCGCACGGGCTCGGCGACGCCGCCGACGTCGTACGCGATCGCGGGAACGCCCGCGCCGAGCGCGCGCAAGAGGGCGCCGCTCTGGTCGAGCTCGGGCCGGTACGGGAAGACCGCGACGGTCGCGTCACCGAGCGCACGGTCGAGCTCGGTGTCCGGCAGGTAGCCGAGTCGCCACTCGACGTGGTCGCTCCGGAACGCCTCGATCGGTTCGAGGGGATCTCCGGCGACGAGAAGTCGCGCGCCCGCGCGACGTGTCGCTTCGACGGCGTCGCCCAGTCCCTTGTATGCGCGGATGACACCGAGCGCGATCACCGTCCGTCCGTCGTCGCAGCGCTCGGGGTCGCTGTGAAAGACGGGGTGGGGGATGACGGTCGTGTCGATGCCGAGGTCGGCGAGCGCCGCGCGTCCGCGCTCGCTGTGCACGACGACGCGGTCGAAGCGTGCGAGCAGGTCGCGCCAGAGACGCTGCTTCGCGGCGGTTCGCCGCGGCAGGAGGTCGTGCGCGGTGAAGACGGACGGCACGCGCGGCCGGAGCAGCCGGGCATCGAGCTCGGGCACGAGCCATTGCACGTGAAGGACGTCCGCGCGGCGGTGGTTCAGCGACGCGACGCCGAAGGGATGCTCCGCGACCTTCAGCGGCACGCGTAGCGGCGACCGTCCGAAGAGACGCGACGAGAGCGGGTAGTACGGCTCGCTGCGTACGTAGCCGTCGGGCGCGGGTGCCTCGCCGAAGCGGAAGCGGGATGTGACGAGCTCCACCTCGGCACCGGTGCGAGCGAGCGCGGCCGCGAGCTCGTGGTCGTACGCCGGCGTGAACGCGGGAGGGTCGGCGAGGACGATTCGCACCGGCCTAGGCTACGCGCGTGGCGTTGGTCGTCCGTACCTGGAATCTCTTCCACGGCAACGCCGTCCCGTCCGAGCGGCAGGGGCATCTCCAGGAGATGGTCGAGCTCGTCTCGGCGGACGGCCCCGACATCGTCTGCCTCCAGGAGGTACCGGCATGGGCGCTCGGTCACCTGGAGCGGTGGAGCGAAATGCACGTGGTCGGAGCCGTCGCTGCCGAGCCGCTGCTCCGGAGCGCCGAGCTCGGCCGCTGGATCACCGATCTCCATCACGGCCTCCTCCGGTCGGCCGTGACCGGCGAGGCGCTCGCGATCCTCCTCTCGCCCTCGCTCGGAGTCGTCCACGAGCGCCGCGAGCGCGTCGGCCCGAACCGCGTCCTCCTCGGCGTCACGCTCGAGGACGGGACGTTCGTCGGCGACTTCCACGTCACGGGCGGCGCCGTTGCGGAGGAGCAGTTCCACGCCGTCGTGCGCCTCGCCGGCGACGGTGCCGCGATCCTCGCCGGCGACGTCAACCTCAAGCCGCCGTACGAGCTCGAGGGGTTCTCCGTGCCGCTCGCCGGAAGCATCGACCAGATCCTCGTGCGCGGGCTTCCGTCGACTCCGCCGGTCGCGTGGCCGGCCGAGCGACGCAGGAGTCGCGGCCGCCTCCTCTCCGATCATGCGCCCGTGGAGGCGACCGTCGGATGACATTCGAGGAGGCACGCGCGCAGTTCCCAGTCCTCGAGCGTCTCGCGTACCTCAACGCCGGGACGAACGGCCCGCTCGCGCGGTCGACCGGCCAGGCCGTGGTCGAGGAGACCGAGGCGGATCTCGAGCGTGGCCGCGGCGGCGCCGACTATTACGAGCGCATGCTCGCGCTCCGCGCCGAGGTGCGCACGGGCTTTGCGGCTGTGCTCGGCGTCGCGCCGGGCTCGATCGCGCTCGTCGACTCGACGTCGCGCGGCTGCATGACCGTCCTCGCCGGGCTCGGGCTGACCTCCGGCGACGAAGTCGTCACCACCGACCAGGAGCACTTCGGGCTCATCGGGCCGCTGTACGCAACGGGCGCGCACATAGTCGTCGTCGAGGCCGACGAGGAGGCGATCCTCGCGGCAGTGACGCCGCGCACGCGCCTCGTCGCGACGTCGCACGTTCTGTGGACGACCGGCCGCCGCCTCGACCTCGCGCGGATCCGCCGCAAGAGCGACGTGCCGCTGCTCGCGGACGGCGCGCAGGGGGCGGGAGCGATTCCCGTCGACCCCACGACGGTCGACTTCTACACCGTGTCCGCGCAGAAGTGGCTGTGCGCACCCGACCCTGCCGGCGCGCTCTACGTGCGCGATCCCGACAGCCTGCGCGTCGCGCAGCCGTCGTCGTTCGCGCAGGAGTCGTACGAGCACAGCGGCGCCTTCGTTCCGAAGGAGGGCGCGCTGCGCTTCGACGGCGGCTGGATCGGAGTGCCGGCGCTGCGCGGGATCGCAGCCGCACTCGCCGTCCATCCGGAGTGGCGCTACGAGCGCGCCGCCGCGACGGCGGCCCGCTGCGCCGCGCTGCTCGAACCGCACGTGGTAGTCGTCACGCCGCCCGGCCACTCGACGCTCGTCTCGTTCATTCCCAACGGCGATCCCACCGAGCTCGTGGCCGCGCTCTACGAGGAGGGCGTGGTCGTGCGCGAGCTGCCGGGCCGCAACCTCGTGCGCGCGTCAGTCGGCTGGTGGACGAGCGAGGACGACCTGGAGCGCCTGGTCCGCGGACTAGCCGGGTAAGCCGAGCTCGGCCGCGATCGGCTGCAGCGCCTCGACCACCGTTCGAATGTGGTCGTCGAGGTCGACGCCGAGCTCCTCGGCGCCCTTGTAGACGTCCTCGCGATGGACGCCAGCGGCGAACGACGGCTGCTTCAGCTTCTTGCGCACCGACTTCGGCTCGAGCCCGTCGAGACCGGTCGGGCGAACGAGCGCGCACGCGTGCACGAAACCGGAGAGCTCGTCGCAGGCGAAGAGCGCTTTCTTCAGCGCCGTGTCGCGGGGCAGGCCGAGATGCTCCGCATGCGAGAGCACGGTCTCGACGACGACCTCCG
>Ga0070732_10002025_pt1 | contig 11061 bp, 11 predicted proteins | sample Coa_R1_5_FD_66449 | JGI IMG/M metagenome (GOLD analysis project Ga0070732, IMG submission 66449) | Surface soil microbial communities from Centralia Pennsylvania, which are recovering from an underground coalmine fire - Coalmine... | ecosystem: Environmental > Terrestrial > Soil > Unclassified ...
AATGGCGCTCATGGTCATGAGCTGCACCTGGTTATATTTGTCGTAACTCGACATTCCCTGAAAGCGGCGACCGATGAACAACAACTTCATCAGTTCGCGCGGATTCAGAGTGGTCGGATCGGGGGGCACCATGCTGAGAATCGGCTTCACGAAGCGGCACATCGCCTGCATAGCCTTGCCGAACTCGTCATAAGCCTCGGCGTCGACGCGCGAGTGCCGCGCAATCTCGCGGTGCGTCTTGCCATGATCGTTCACGCGCCACAGGTAATCCCCACTGGGCATGGGCGTAAACGTGCCATCCAGCGGAAGAATTTCCAGACCGTGACGGGGAAGATCGAGGTCACGAATAATCTCGGGGCGCAGCAGAGAGACGACATACGAGCATACGGAGAACTTGAATCCCGGGACGATTTCTTCTGTGCAGGCCGCGCCACCCAGCACGTGCCGCCGCTCGAGCACCAGCACCTTCTTGCCCGCGCGCGCAAGATAAGCAGCGTTGACCAGGCCGTTATGGCCACCGCCGATCACGATTATGTCGTATGAGTTAGCCATGACTTCTCGCCTTTAGCACCTATCTTTTTCTGTGGAATGAAAAACGGAGCGGCAAAGTGCAGCGGGCGGATTAGAGTCCGCTGGGAAGAACGGTCCAGCTTCTGAGGATACTCCGCAACTTTGGCATGAATGCGCGCAAGTGTTGGGTGTTTTTCCTCTCTTTTAAAGTCGTGCCGGTTTGAGGCCGCTTGGGAAATGCTATACGGCGTCGTTCAATGCTCCGACAGCGGGTAACGCCGTAGTGGGATCCTGAAGCCCAAACGCCCATTGATAGCAACTAGACATTATCAACAAATTGAGGCTATCTGTGAACTAGTTTCCTTGGCTCCTGAACTCTGATGAATCAACGTTCCGCTCATGGATTGGCTACAACGCGGGTTCGGAAATCGTCAATGCCACCCGTGACCCCCTCATAGACAATAATTTCGCCACGTAACTGTTGAGAACAGGCGCGATTACACAACCGTGCGCTTTTCCTTCCCCAAAATCAGTGTCCAGAGGGAAAAGCCAACGATATCGACGAGTGGCCGACTTGTCAGTGAAGCAAACCCTCGACAGGATAGCCAGCGATTTCACTCATTGGTTCGCGTCGTGCCGTGCACAGCCAAAAGGCCGCGCGGTAAAGCGCGGCCTTTTGTTTCTGAGGGCGCAGCACATCGCCGTCAGGTTGATGGATTAGAAGCGAACGCGGACCCCGAATTCCATGGACCGCGGTGTATAGGAACCGGCATTGTTCGTACCGTTGCCTTCGCCCGGCGAATTGCCAAACGTCCCGGGAGAACCAAGAGCTATGCCGATCGGATCAAGAAGCTGGGAGTGGTTCAGAACGTTGATGAAGACGACCTGGAATTCACTCGCGATTCGCTCGGTGATTTTGATGTTCTTCTTGATGCTCATATCCATGTTCCAGTACGGGAGACCAGTGATCACGCCCCAACCCGCATCTCCCCCCACCAGCACAGTTTTCAGCGCACGTTCTCGACGCATAGGCAGCCCTCCTCGCTACTCCACCCCGCTCATAGCCCAGATGTCGCCTCCCTGTGGGCGGAAGCGGTCGAACATCACCCATTTCCCGTCCGGCGACCAGACGGGGTAGTCGATTCTTACATCGGAGTCGGGGAATTCGTAGACCTTCTCCGGCTTTCCTCCGTTGACTGGCGAAACCCAGAGTACCTTGTGCCCTACGACATCAATAATGCGGCTGCGATCCGGTGAGAACGACATGTGCGAGCCGCCCATCATCGTTTCCGAAAAGGGTTGCGGTTCGCCTCCGCTGAGGGACACCTTCATCGTTGCAGGCTTTCCGTTGCACGTGCAGCGAAAAACAATGCCCAATCCGTCGGCAGCCCAGCGCATGAAATGCCCCATCACGCCAACATTCGTCAACCGACGCGGGTTGCTACTGTCTGCGTTCATGACCCAGACCTCAAGCCGACCGCTCTGGTCCGACTGGTAGGCAATGAATGTGCCCCCGGGCGAGTAGAACGGGTTCACGTTCACGCCGGAGTTCGATGTCAGACGCCTCAGAGTTCCCGTGGCGATCTCGACTTCCCAAATATTCGGGCTTCCCGAACGCGAAGAGAAGAACGCGATCTTGTTTTCGTCGGGCGACCAGTTGGCTTGGAAATCGCCTCCGTGCCCCGTGGTAAGTTGCCGCGTGCTGGAGTCAGCGAGCGTAAACAGCCAGATGTTCATGTCTCCAGCACGGTCGGAGTTAAAGGCAACCATTTTGTTGTCAGGTGACCATGAGCCTCTGCTGTCTTCTCGTGTCGTGCTGATTACTGCCTCCGGCGTCCCGGTTGAAAACCCGGTTTGCGGAGAGACCGGAAGTCTCCAGATGTCGGCGTTCTGGCGCAACGTAGCATACGCGAGGCGCTTGCTGTCGGGCGAGACAGCGACCTCAACGTCCTGTCCGGCTCCCGCGGTCACCTGTTGCAATGAACCGCCTGGTGTTCCATCTTTGTTCACTCGTGCCCGCCAGATGTTTATACCGCCGCTTCGGTACGAGGAGAAATAGATGAACCTGCCTGACGGTGACCATGACGGGCGTATGTTGATGAGGGAGTCGTTGGTGATCCAGTTCATCTGCTTCGAGTCAAGGTTCACCGTCCGAATGTCGAACTTCGTCCGCACAAGATTCTGGAAGACAATCGTCCTGCCATCGGGAGACCAAGCAGGTGCGACATGGGCCACCTCCTCACTCGTATCTGTCGTGACCTGCTGAGGGTTGTGCCCTTGGCGGTCGAGTACCCAGATGCGGCGTGGGCCAGCCCAAGATGCATCCACTGCTATGTGCTGTCCATCGGGCGAGTAAGCCGGATTGAAGGCGTTCTCAACAAGTTTGGTTTCTTCGCCGGACGCGAGATCGAGTACCCATACGTCGCCCTCTTGAAACATGCCAAACACATCGCCGGGCTGTAGCTTCACGCCCGGCTGGTGGGCACGCACAAATGCAACCTGCTTGCCATCAGGTGACCACGCGGGCTGGAGTTCGTCAGAATCCCCACGCGTTAGTTGCGAGTCCTGACCAGAAGCTAAATCCTTGCGGAAAATCTTTCGGATTTTGCCGACCTCCCCCGTGTAGAGGAGCACCTTGCCAGCAGGCGACCACGCCGGATACTCCTCGACTCCCTCGGCGAATGTCACCTGCGAGAGCGCTGTGCGAAGGGGCGTCCCAGAGCCTTTCCACCTCGCGCCGACCACGAGCAGAATGGCGACGACGGCGACCCCGCACGCTGTGGCAAAGACTCGCCAACGCGACCATCGTTTCGGCTGCACACTCGGCTGTGTCAGCGCCAATCGCGCCGACTCCGAATCTCGTTTGAGCCGTTGCAGGTCGGTGCGGACCTCCGAAGCATGCTGGTAGCGGAGGTCTCGATCTTTCTCAAGACATTTTGTGATGACATTTTCGAGCCGAGGAGGCAGTTGGGGATTCAGTCGTCTAGGCGCAACAGGAGCATGGTTTAGAATTGCGTCGAACACCAGACCAGAGGTGTCAGCGCCAAACGGCAAAGCTCCGGTTGCCATCTCATATAAGACTGAGCCGAATGAGAACAGATCAGTGCGCGGATCGAGTTCCTCGCCCCTTACCTGCTCTGGAGACATGTAGGCGATTGTTCCGAGCGTCGAACCGGGACTGGTGAGATGCTCGTCGGTAATTTCCAATGTAGGAGCGCCCTCTGGCACTGATTGTGCCTTGAGCGAGAGCTTCGCCAGACCGAAATCAAGAACCTTAGCGTGTCCTCGCTTCGTGACAAAGATGTTTGCAGGCTTGATGTCCCGGTGGATAATGCCAGCCGCATGCGCGGCGTCCAAAGCATCGGCGATCTCGATGGCAAGGGAGAACGTGGTTTCCACGTCCAATGGCTTCCCTGCGATCCGAGCCTTCAAGGTCATGCCATCCAAGAACTCCATGACGATGAAGGGTTGACCGTCTTGTTCCCCGATCTCGTGTATGGTGCAAATGTTTGGATGGTTAAGCGCAGAAGCCGCCTGTGCCTCACGCTGGAATCGGGCTAGAGCTTGGGTATCCTTGGCTACCTCGTCAGGCAGGAACTTCAAAGCGACAAACCGATGCAGCTTCACGTCCTCAGCCTTGTAGACGACACCCATCCCGCCACCGCCGAGCTTCTCAACAATGCGGTAGTGCGAGATGGTTTGCCCCACAAGTTGGGAAGAACTCACCATTGGCGGGAATGTTATGACGCAATCGTGGCTAGGTCAATTGGAAGAGTTTAAGTACAGAAATAACTATTACAGCTTCGCGTACCGTGGACGATGAACCTGGGGCGTGTGATCGCCCGCGTTCGGTGAAAAAAAAGATTCCGGTTTAATGGAAGCTTGGTCTGTCTGTCGATTCGCTGCCACCGAGAGATAAGGAAAAGTTCGCGGTCATGCAAACGTCAATCAATTGCCAGGAGCAATCATGAATCAAGACGGCGTAATTCCGGTTGCAACCAATGCCAAGCGCACAACTCCTGACCAACCGAAATACTTCCCTAATCCCTATAACCGATGTTGAAATCAGGGCATTGCACTCAAAATCCCTTAGCAGAAACTCACACCCAACTCTCTTGTCTTACCACTCTTGACACTAAAGCCTTAGCGCCCTAAGCTGAGAATCAATTCCCGCGAATAGCTCGGCTTTTACGACACGTCGGAATAGTTCGCTCGTTCCTCCTGAAGTGATAGCACCCGAAGTACCAGACCACGACTCAGGTTCGCGTTGCGCGCCAGCAATCGTCCCTAGTGATTCTCTGGAGGTTTTTGTCCATGATCGAAGTTCACGAACTGCTGCGGAAAAAAGAGAACGAGCTTGCCCGCGTCCGAAGGGAGATCGAAGCACTGCGGACCGTCACAGCCCTGCTCTTGGAGCCAGATGACGTTGGGGACTTACAACCCGGTCCTGATCTGCACGCATCGCCCGTTCCTCTTAGGGCTTCCCTTGCCGAAGAAAATGCCCTACAAGACACATCATCGCCCGACTCTGATGAAGTTTTGTTCCACTCTGTATCGCTGAAGCGGAGCCGCCTCCGCGAATGGATCGGTCGCGCCGTAGGCGAATAGCGCCAGGATGTAGAGGGCACTGAAAAGAAGGGAGCACTTTTCCAAGGATTTCTTTGTCACGCGAGTCACGAACTCGGCCTGTTCCTTCTCGACTTCTGCCCACTTCAGTGGAACTGCAACGACCGTGGGAAAAGTATCCGAATTGAACAGGGCGTCCCGTAGCCATTTGCTTCCATCCTCTCGAACTGCTACGGCGTGATGATCTCCGCGGTTTCGCGTCACTAATGTTCATCGGACAGCCTCTACGAACTCGGCGTCGATGATCTTCGGTTCGCTGACCTTCGGCCCCACGCCCTTCAGTTCCGCCACGCGTGACGCCAAGTGCCACAACGCTTTATTGATCCGCACGTCCTGGTCGATGCCCTTGATGCGGCGAGTCGAGACGCGGCGTAGTCGGCGGCCTTCAGCGTCGCGCCGGATTGCGGAGAGTCCGCCGACGATCACGTTCTCCTGCACGCGATTCAGCGTGCGCCACAAGTCGCTGCCAATGTCCTCGTGGCGTCGCGGGACGAGCAACTGAGACGCGGTGATGGGTGTCGTAACCTTGCCTTCGGAGTCCGCGAAGCGCAGAGTGTGCGCGGCTTCCGCGAAGGCGCGTTGCTCACCGTCCGTGAGTTGCAGCCGCGTCCAGTTCCGCACCGTGACCAAGGACTTTTGCGTCTCGCCAATCAGGCGGTGACTCCCGTCGAGCACAGCCTGCACGATGTTGCCTTTGTGCGCGATGTTGATCGCGTCGATTTCGCCGTCGCTGACGAGCATGCCGTTGCTGCAAACCAACCTGTAGAGTCCGGCAATGAGTTTGTAGGCGCTGCTGCCGTCGTGCGAGTTAATGAGAACCACTTCCGGAATCACATCGCCAACGACCAGCGGCCCGACGTCGGAATGCCGGAACCTGAGCATGTGCTTGGTGAAGTCTCCTTTGCCGATGACGCGCGTGCGCGACTGCACAGCGCTGAAGGGCTGGAATCCCGCCGCGATCATGGCCTGGATCACGCCGCTCGTCGGGACAAAGCCATACTTCGCGCTCATCGCGTCGAACGGGCGGGTTGCCAGTGCTGACGGTGCACGTTGCCCGATCTCTTCAAGCGTGAGCGGGGTTTGGTCTTTATTGATGAAGCTTTGCATTGTGTTCCTCTATTTCTGCGCCGCCTTGGGAGCGGGGCGGTTGTGGCGCTTTAGTTGTAGGAGGTCGGGTGAGCAATCGGGTCTGCACAGAGCAAGTCCCAGCACGATCCGCAGCACGCCGATATGAAAAGCTCTCTTTCCGCGGGCGAGAGATACGGCGTTCCGTTGCAGTCCGTGAACGCGAACTGCACGAGCATTCCTTTCGCGTGCCGCTCCACGTCGTCGGGATCCACGCGCAGCGCGACCCAACTGCGGCACACGCAGCAGCGCAGAGCGATGAGTTGTAGGTTTGTTCCGTACATTGCCCGTTCTCTCCCGGGCATCAGGAAGGAGCCGAAAAAACAAAAGCCGCCAGAATCAGGCGGCGGTCGTGGCTTGCGAGGACTTTGTTTTTCCCCGCCACATCGAGCCCTATGTTCCGGACTCAAGGCACCTTAGAGGTTGGTTTTCTCTCTAACCTTCAGGTTGCCGGATGGCTCGTGGAAGCCATCACTCCTGATGTCTATCTATAATGTACACCTTAGTAGCGTTGGTGTCAAGCGTAAAGTGTGCATCTACAATTACTTACGGCTAACACCAGGGGTCGACTGCACAAAAGGAAAGGGGCAAGGGGCGACATGGGAATCGCCCAGGGGGCGAATCCGCACTAACGGAGAGGATTAGGAAATCGAGCCAAGATTTCCGCCTCCGCCTCTAGCCAATCCTGAAGAGCAAAACCGTGTCCTTTTCCGCGTTGTTCGTATAGCTCGAACGCGCGGACTTGCACTTCTTTTTCTAGTAACGGCTGCAGTGGCTCGCTCTTGGCGAGGTCGGTAAGAGAAATCAGATTCATGTTTTAGGCCTCGTGCCTTTCGGTGGCGGGCATAGCGGCTAGGTTGAATTCCTCGGAATGCTTCAGCTTAACGTGTGTGCGAAATGCTTCATAGAGCGTTTCATTGGTCCTTTGCAAAGTGCTCGGCCCGTCGGTCACGGCCTTTTCGACGCAGATGGTTTCATGGCACTCAGAGCACTTGCCAAAACGGTGACTGGCGCGATCCATCTCGTCCCTTGGCCCAAGCCAATCTACATCGGTCAATTCTGGTCTTTTCATGCCGTCAGCTTCCCATAGGCAGGACGGCTTGACCATACCCTGAACGCTTGACAGGCATCAAAGATTCAAACGACATGGTAGATTGAGAGAGGTTTTGAGCGTAATGGCGATTTTCACCAACTGACAAACCGTTAAGCATCCTTTCGATGGACAATTCCAAGAACCACCCCGACGAATAGTCCGAGCAGGGCCACACCCAGCGTGACGAAATAGTTTCCTGAGCCGAAGGACAACTGCCAGCCCAGAACCACGCCGGCGCCCAGCCCCGTTGCTGTAAATTTGAGGATGTTCTCAGTCACGCCTGCTTGATTGGCCAATCCCTCAATGAGCGAAATCTAGATTCATCGCCAACGGACCCTAGCGCAGCCGGTTGTCGGTCGTTTCATAGCTGTAACCTTCGCCTTTGACTGTTACCAGCCGCTTTCGGAACGTTCTTCCCAGTTTCTTTCTCAGCGCAGAAATATGAGCGCGAGCGAACCATTCTTTTGGGCCGCCAGGACAAGAAGACATCTTCACCGGCGATACAGGTCTTCCAGCATTTTCCAACAGCAATTTGAAGATCGTGGCTTCTATGCGAGACAGCTTGAGTTTCCTGCCAGCCACAATTAATAAAGATGATCTCTCATTGAGTGTCGCATCCCCGACGACCGTGAGGTTGTCCCGAGGTTGCCATCGTTCTGACACTTCTTTTGCCGCCTCGTAGAACGAGGATAGCGAATCGAGACGCTTCCCAGCAGTTAGCAGGGGATGGCCCTCACGCAAGATCTTGTATCGATTCATTAGGCTGCCAACCTCGGGAACAAGATACATCGCATCGAACCCATTCAAGCTCTCGTTCGTCATGCAGATCAGAGAAACCATGCGTTCCTCTTTGCGATGCTTTATGAGTATCCATCTTGGTCCATCCAAGGTTGGCCTGAGAGGGCGGCACGTATGGACGGCAATTTGAACATGATTGTCCAATTCCACTGCTTTCCGACAACTCTGGTTAGGCAGGCGAATAATCCGCAGCTGGGATGGAAAAAGTTGGCTCAGATTGCTCAACAACTGCGTTCGCAAGTTTTGCCCTTTCCTATACCCTTCCATAGCTTTGAAGGTAAGCAGAGAGGGTTTGTAACCTATCAACTCATACGCTTGCTTCATCGATCCGAAACGACGAACAAACGCACGATGATCGAAAACACCTCGCTTCTTCAACAGCTTTTGACTCAGCTTTCCCTTTCGTCTGAGTACTTTCTTCATTTCGCCAAGATAATAGCTGTCCGGCTTGCTTGCCTTATAATTCCGTACTTGCATCAACCTTTGAACACAGGCGAACTGCTCAGCGCTGACGAGCGGGACGAACGCGTTGGGTTTAGTAACCCATGCACTTCGAGGCAACCTAGTCGCGCATCGATTGAACGATTTGTTGGTCTTTCCCCACACGTTGGAACCTGTGTATTTCTCATTTTTTAGAATGAGGTAAACGTTCAGCATGTTCCAACGTTTGCCGCCAATATACTTGATCCTTCTGCGATTGAGTTCCTCCGCGATTCGCCGGGGAGACTGGCGTCCTTTTGCTGCAAGCTCAAAGATGGTGCGAATGACCTCAACCTCATGCCTTGGGCCGGGAACGAGTATTACTCGGTCTGACGTGAGGTTCTTGCGTTCGTGGAACTTGAGAATTTGTCTTCGACTACCATCCTCGGAAATCATCATCCGTCGAAGTCCATAGCCTGGAGTTGAACCGACCCGAAAGCCTTGAGCTACAAGGCGCCGCAGCCCCGCTGATACTTTGACGGACAGTTCGCGACTGTACTCTGCTGCCATGGTTCGCTTCAAAGTCTTCATGATCTCATTGGGTAGCTTCCCGTCGTTCTCGAATTGCTCTGCACAGTAATGGACAGGAATGCCCGCACTCCGGCAGAGGAACTCATAGTGGGCTGCTTCGTCGGTGTCCTGAAAGCGTCCCCAGCGGCTCACGTCATAGACGAGAATGGCCCGGAAGCGCGTTTGGCCGCCTATTACGTCCTGAATCAATTGCCGAAGTCCCACGCGGCGCTTGATTCCAATGCCGCTCTTTCCGGGATCAGCGTAGGTCGCAACCACCTCATACCCGTGTGCCGCTGCATATAGTCGAATGGCGGCCTTTTGAAGAATGATTGAGTTCGGTTGCTCTTCCGTAGACATTCTCAAATATTCCGCCGTCGGAACTAACGACTGTGTTGGCATCTTAAATTCTCCTCGTATGGAAGCCAGCGGGTGCAGCTGGCGATCATCCCGCACTTTTATGTTTTCCGTTTTGCTTTCGAAAGGTCTTTTCTCCAGTCATAGCCGATCAACTCATACGCTCGGGCGACCGTTCCGAACCGCCGCCTCAATTTGTGCGAAGAAGTCAACCTGGGTGCGGCGTTAATGATTGGAATGCTGAGTCGGCCATGTGAGGCTAACAACGAACGGAGATGCTGCAACATCTTCTCATCCGTTGTTCGCCCGTTGTGCCTCCAGTCGTATCCGATGAGGTCGCAAGCACGACGCAGGCCTCCGAATCGGTACCAAAACGTACGGGCGCTTGGCATCCCGACGCTCTCGTCGATGAGCTTGTTGCTGAGCTTACCCTTTACTCTCAATAAAGAGCGCAGCTCTTGTAGGAGTTGCTCGTTTGTTTTACGTGTTCGGCCAGCACGAATCTCCTGAGCCAGTGCAAAAGTCTTGGTATCCACAATCTCTTCATGGGCCCCTGGACAGATGACCCAATCAGATGTTGGTACTGCTACGGGAGCAGAGCCGAGTCTCGTCGTGGTGCGATTAAACACATTGCAGCCGACATACTTCGGATGCGAGAGCAGACTTGCGACGACCGAGTGAGTCCACCGCTTGTTTTGGACGCTTGGAACTCCCCGCTGATTGAGGTCGCGGGCTATGGCCTTGAAGCTCAGTCTATCAACAATGAATTTCCGAAAAATCGCTCGTACTTCCTCAATCTCGCAAGCAGGCCCCGGAACAAGAATCACGCGATCCGTTCCTATACTCTTCATCTCGCCATGCGCCAAGAGTTGCTTTGGAGTACGGTTCTCAGAAACCAATAGACGCCGCAGTCCGTATCCAGGAATACCTCCTTGTTTAAAACCAAGTTGAGCCAAACGTTTCTGCCCTGCAATGACCTTTACACCCAGCTCTCGGCTGTACTCTCCTGCCATCACTCTCTTCAGCGCTTTCATGATCGAACTGGGCAAGCTCCCGTCGTTGACGAAGATCTCGGCGCAGTAGTGAATCGGAACGCCAGCCGACTTGCACAAGAACTCGTAATGCGCCGCCTCATCGGTATCCTGGAATCTTCCCCACCTGCTTACGTCATAAACCAAAATTGCTTTGTAATCGGTGTTGCCGCCGGCCACGTCCTGTAGCAAGTCACGCAGTCCACGCCGGTTCTTAAGGGAAAGACCGCTCTTTGCTGGATCGGAGTAGGTCCGAACCACAGTGAACCCGTGGCCTTCGGCGTAGCTCCGTATCGCGGTCGATTGGTTTTCTGGCGAATATTGCTGATGTTCGGTTGACATGCGAAGGTACTGCGCGGCGCGAATGAGAGACGTGGCATCAGTCATGGTGCCCTCCTAAAAGGGTCCATCGACGAACGCCTTAAGAACTTTAGGAAGAATTCTGTGGAAAACTTGCCTTAACAGCTTCCGATAGGCGATCTGACTCCCCCCGGCATCGTCTCCCTGCGCCATCCCAGGCACATACCACAA
>Ga0070732_10002026_pt1 | contig 11061 bp, 8 predicted proteins | sample Coa_R1_5_FD_66449 | JGI IMG/M metagenome (GOLD analysis project Ga0070732, IMG submission 66449) | Surface soil microbial communities from Centralia Pennsylvania, which are recovering from an underground coalmine fire - Coalmine... | ecosystem: Environmental > Terrestrial > Soil > Unclassified ...
AGCGATCATCTGGTGTTCGCGAATATGGAGGCGGACTCGATGATCCCGCAAGGAGCGCAGCCTCTTGGTTTCTACGTCAATGAGAGCGCACCGGGGCCGTCGGATTTGAAAATTTTGAATTCGGAAGCGCATCTCGATTACGACGGTTTCCGATTTGATGGAGCGGCGACTGCGATCACTTTGGTGAATGACAAGGCGTATGCGAATCGCGATGGGGCGCTGGTGGATAACACTGGAGGGGCCGCGTATTCCTACTGTCATTTTTACGCGTCGAGCCTGGCGGTTGCGAATTCGACGGATATCGAATACACGAGCGGGGCGGGGCCGGTGGCGGGAGTGGGGAATATTGCGGCAGACACTCCGCCGACGGTGCAGGCGTGGCAGCGGTATCCAGCACAGGTGACGTTGACGGTGGACGACATTGGGATGACGCAGAATGCGGATGCGTATTACGCCGGTACGGTGCTGCCGATTGCGGATGCCGCGGGAGTGCCGGTGGGTGTGGCGATCACGGTTGGATATCCGGTGATCACGCCAATAATTTTGGAGATTCAGGAATGGGTGAATGATGGGCGGGATGTGGTGGCGCACTCCGTCTCGCACACCTATTACACCAACACCAATGCGCTGAATGTTCAATACCTGGGGGCGGGGACGGCGGCGACGCTTGGGATCAGCGGGAAAGCTCTGACGATTAGCGTGGCCGGGGCAGCGGATAGCGTGAGTTACAACCTGGAGCAGGGACAACCGCAAGGGACGATTTATGGATTGCGGCAGGCGCTGCTGGCGACAGGAAAGTTTACGGCGACTGAGCCGACTCCGTGCCAGGGGCCGTACGGGACGGGATGCTCAGCTTTTACGGATCAGGCGCTGCTGGCGCAGGATCTGGCGGACGTGAGCGGAGTGGACGTGAAGAGCGCGGCGTACGCGATGCAGCTGGATGTGACGAGGCTGACGACGGATGAGATTACGTTATCGCGGCAGTGGATGACAACGAATCTGACAGGGCTGCCGGGGACGCCGGTGTATGTGTATCCGGGAGGGTATGAGACGCCGACGATGCAGGGAATTGCTGCGAGCGTGCCCTATGGCGGGGCGCGCGGAGCACTGAAGGAAGATCTGGGAACGAAAGACACGTATGCAAGCGGGATTGATGTGCAGAACATTACGAGCTTTGGAGTGAATCCGTCGTGGCAGGGTCTGCAGGCTCCGGCGCTACAGCAGAAAGTGCAGGCGCTGGTGTGGAAGGAGATGGTGTGGGGCGTGCCGTGGGGAATTTTCTGGCACTTCAACGGGGCGACTCAGACCGGGGAGTTAAGCGCGACAGAGGTGGCGAATCTGATTGCGGATTTGCAGGCGGCCGGGGCGACGATTCAGACGAATACCGGACTGGTGAACTGGTTGTGCAGCGGGACGCTGGAGACTGGGACGGATGGGAATTTTTATTACAAGCTGCCGGCCACGATCAATTTGTCTTCGAGCGGAGGGCTGGACTTCCGTCCGACGGCGGCATCGCCGGTGGTGGATGCGGGGATGAACCTGGGAGCGGCATATGCGATCGACATTAATGGCGTCGATCAGAACAAATACGGGAGCGGGTGGGAGATTGGAGCGCACGCATTTATTCCCGGGACAGTGTATGGGCAAGGGAGTGCGGGAGGCGCTTACTTTTCGGTGGGGGGAGCGCGGTAGGGAAGTGTTGAACGATGGTTGATTGCTGATTGAGGTTGGTTCTTAGCAGAGAGATCCATCAGCAGGAGTCAGGTAAGAAAAAAATCTTGAAAAGTGAATTGGTGTGGGCGACTGGTTTGTCGCGGGGGTGAGAGTTTGTTCCGGAGAGAGGATTGTGGCGCAGGAGTCGAAGTCCCCACTTCTGGCAAAGGCGGCCAGAAGTGGGGCACCCGGGTTCGTTGTTGGTGATGCATTAGGACGTCAAAGGCCCCACCCTGTCTTCGCAAAAGGCGCGAAGACAAGGATGGGGCACCCGCACGGGCGGAAAAGATCGAAATCACTACTAGGAGGTTGGGATGATTGGCAGAAGTGGCGTGGTTCGAGGAATGGTGGCGGTGGTGTTGTGCATGACCCTGGTGTTGGCGGGATGCTCGACGGATTGGATCGGGCAGGCGGAACAGATTGTGGCGGCTTTGATTCCGGCGGCGGCGAACATTGTGACTCTGGTCGCGGTGCTGGAGGGCAAGGGCGTTTCGACGACGGATATGCAGATGATCCAGAACGCGGGGGCGCAGGCGGGATCGGATCTGCAGCTGGTTCAGTCGTTGATTGCGGCTTATCAGAAAGCGGATGCCACGACGAAGCCTGGGATCATGAACCATATTGAGAGCGCGATTGGGGCGGTCGAGGCGAATTTGCGGAACTTGCTGCCGGCTCTGCACATCCAGGATGCGACGACGCGGGCGAAGATTACGGCGGTGGCCGGGATTCTGCTGTCGGAGGTGCAGTCGCTGGCGGCGATTGTGCCGATGGTGAAACAAGCCAGTCCTTTGGCGGGGCCGGCATTAGCAGCAGCGAGTGCGACTCGGATGGGGCAAGTTAAGGCTCCGCTGACAGCGAGTGAGTTCGTGAGCTCGTATAACGCGACCATGACGGCGAAGACAGGGAATGCGGAGTTGGATCGGGCGACGGCAGGTTTGAGGATTCATGAGCATGGGAAAGTGGCGCGGGTGGTGTCAGCTGGGGTGTTGAAGTAGGGAGAGAAACTTAACCACAGGGGACAAAATCCCCACTTCTGGCAAAGGCGGCCAGAAGTGGGGCACCCGGCGGCCAGAAGTGGGGCACCCGGAAACGGAATTGGAAATCCTCACTCTACGAAAAGCGCGTAGGGTGGGCGACATGAGATGAGTTGAGGACGGATGACTGGGGATTTGAAGTTGTTGGAACAACTCGGGAAGGCGCTCGACTCCCGGATCGATGGGGAGACGGTGCGGGATGCGATGATCACGCACATGCTGAGGATCCGGCGGAAGGGCTTGGGGGTGGGACGGTTCGAGTTGAACCGGGCGCAACAGGAATATTCGCGGAAGTGCACGAATAGAAACATCGTATTGAAGGCGCGGCAGCTGGGAGTGACGACGTATGTGGCGGCGAGATTTTTCATTCAGACGATTACGAATCCGGGGACGCTGACGGTGGAGGTGGCCCATACGGAGGAGTCGGCGGAGGCAATTTTTACGATCGTGCGTCGGTTCTGGGAGAACCTGCCCGGAACGATGCAGCGAGGCGCGCTGAGGACGTCGCGCGCGAATGTCCGCCAGTTGGTATTCCCGGCGCTGGACAGCGAATACCGGGTGGAGACGGCGGACGATAACGCGGGGCGCGGGATGACCATCCATCGATTGCATTGCTCGGAGGTCTCCCGCTGGCCTCGCGGAGGAAGAGAGACGCTGGCGTCGCTGCGGGCGGCAGTGGTTCCGGATGGGGAGATCGTCCTGGAGTCGACCGCTAACGGCGCGGCGGGAGTCTTTTACGAAGAATGGCAGAAGGCGGAAGAGACGGGATATACGAAGCATTTTTTTCCGTGGTGGTACGACAAGACGTATGGCAAGAAAGTGAGGCGGGGCAAGGTGCTGCCGCTGACTCCGGAGGAAGAGGAGTTAGTGAAGCGGAACGGGTTGACGGAAAAGCAGATTGCGTGGCGGCGGGAGGTGTGGAAGACGATGCGCAACCTGTCGGTCCAGGAGTATGCGGAGGATGAGATGTCTTGCTTCCTGGCGTCAGGGGAGTGCGTGTTTGATCTGGCGTCGATTGACAAGGCGGCGGCGCTTGCGGAGCACCCCATGGAGTCGCAGGATAACGGGCGGCTGGTGATCTGGCTTCCTCCGAGTGAGGGGAGGCAGTACATCATTGGAGTGGACACGGCGGGGGGAGGGTCGGAGGGAGATTACTCGTGCGCGCAGGTGATTGACAGGGCTACTGGGCTGCACTGCGCGGAACTGCATGGACACTTTCCGCCATATGAGTTGGCGCGACGAGTGGCCTCGCTGGGAAGCTTGTACGGAAATGCGCTGTTGGCCGTGGAGAGAAACAATCAAGGGTACGGAGTGCTGGCGCATTTGAGGGATCTGGAATACGAGAATGTTTATGCGCACGGCGGGCAGGACGGTTGGTTGACGTCGGTGGTGACACGGCCGGCCATGATTGAGAATCTGGCGGCGACGTTGGTGGAGGCTCCGAAATTGTTTCAAAGTCCGCGACTGCTGGGAGAGTTGAAGACATTTGTCCGTCATGCGGATGGGCACGGAGCGGCGGCAGAGGGGGCACATGATGATTCGGTCATGGCGATGGCGATCGCGCACCAGGTGAGGAAAGAGGATGCAGGGCGGGGAGTAAAGACGAAAGCGGTGGGGATGGGGAGTATTGCGGTGGGGTGAAGAAGAGCGAGGTTTCAAGGTTTCAGGGTTTCAAGGTGGAAGGACATCGGCGAGAGAGTCAAAATCCCCGCTTCTGGCAAAGGCAGCCAGAAGTGGGGCACCCGGCAGTGGGTGAGGGAGACGGAGGTTTCAAGGTTTCAGGGTTTCGAGGTGGAAGGACATCGATGAGAGAGTCAAAATCCCCACTTCTGGCAAAGGCGGCCAGAAGTGGGGCACCCGGGTTATGGGGCTGTGGGAATGTTCATTCGTCACATCTTCTGTCGCGTGAAGTGAGTTATGATTTCGGGTTTTGTCGGCGGGGGAGTCAGAAATCCCCGCCATGTCGTCGCAAAAGCGCGATGACAAGGACGGGGCACCCGACTGTCCCAAGAGCATTGTTGAACGATAGTGGTGGAGGCGGTCCAACACGTGAGGAGGATGCGGGGCGGGGCGCAGGGGCATCTGATGCGCTGCGCGGACGGCCATTATTACGTTGTGAAGTTCCGGAATAATCCGCAGCATTTGCGGGTGCTGGCGAACGAGATGCTCGCAACGCGACTGGCAGAGCGGGTTGGATTGCCGGTGCCGATGACCGAGGTGGTGGAGGTCGATGAATGGCTGGTAGAGCATACCCCGGAATTGAATATCCAGCTGGCGCATAGCACGATCCGTTGCCAGCCAGGGCTGCAATTTGGATCGCGGTATGTGGTGGATCCGACGGAAGGGCAGGTGATGGATTATCTGCCCATGGAGATGCTGGACCGGGTACGGAATCTGGAGACGTTCGCGGGAATGCTGGTTGTGGATAAGTGGACGGGGAACGCGAACGGGCGGCAGGCGGCGTTCTGGAGAAAGTCACGGGAGAAGAAATATACAGCGTCGTTTATCGACCAGGGATATTGCTTTAATGCGGGAGAGTGGACGTTTCCGGATTATCCGCTGCGTGGGGTGTATGCGCGAAATGAAGTGTACGAGGGAGTGCGCGGGTGGGATTCGTTTGAGCCCTGGCTTTCGCGGGTCGAGAAGATTGAAGAGGATCTAGTATGGAGCGTGGCGGGGCAGATTCCTCCGGAGTGGTACGGCGGGGAGTGGGAGGCGTTGGAAAAGTTGGTCCGGGAATTGATCACGCGACGAGAACTGGTGCGCGGGCTGATTGAGATTTTCCGGATTTCGCAGCGGAGGCCGTTTCCGGAGTGGAGGGAGAATTAGTTTTCCTCACGGAGGCACAGAGACACGGAGGAAAGTCAAAATCGCCACCTCTGGCAAAAGCGGCCATAAGTGGGGCACCCGGACTTGTTGAATGAGCGAGAAACGAAAACTCGAATTTTTCTTGCTGCGTTATGTGCCGAACATAGTGAGGGAAGAGTTCGTGAATATTGGGCTGGTAATGACTGAACCTGGCGGAGATGAGCGCGGTTTTGCCGGTATTCACTTCACAAAAGATTGGCGTCGAGCTCGACGGGTGGATACGAATATCGATGTCGAGGTGCTTGAGGCTCTGGGACGAGAGTTGGAACAGAGGCTGTTGGATGTCGATGAGAGAGGAAGACTGCTGCACCAGATGATGGATTGTTATTCCAACCTGGTACAACTTTCTCCGGTGCGGTACTGCCTGGCGGAAGATCCGGCGCGCGAATTAAGAGATCTGGCGTCGAGGCTGGTCGAGATGCCGAAGCCAGGCGAGTGGCTGGAAGGGGCAGAGCCTCCCAAGAAGACGGGAAGAAAGTGGATTCACTCTGGGATGACTGATGCGTTTCGATCAGCGGGAGTGTGGGAGTTGCTGACGAGAGATGTATCCGCATCTCCGTATACGAACGATAAGGATGATTTCACTTTTGATTTTGGGTATGCCGTCGGGAGTGAAATCAAGCTGTTCCATGCGGTGTCGTTGGTTGACGTAGGGCTGGAGACACGTATGTTTCCGTTGCGGGTGGCTAAAATTCGTCCGAAGATGGCGAGCATCAGAAACGCAGAACCGCGATTCACGGCTATTGTGGAAGATAACTACGATGAGGACGACAGCGTAGTGAAAATTGTGCTCGCGTTCATGAACGACGAGGAGATTCGGGTAGCTCGCATGAGGGAGATGCCGGGGATAGCGGAGGCCGTCCGAGTGGATTTGGGCATGTAACCCATCGTGAACAAAAATGACGGCTCCGCTTTGGCGGAGCTTTTTTGTTGGCAGGAATGAAAGGCCAAGCACAGAGGGGACAGAGGAACACTGAGGAGTGAAAATCCCCACCCTACGAAAAGCGCGTAGGGTGGGGCACCCTCGGGAGTTATGAAGTGCGAGGCGCGGGGGTGGATACCGCGGTGCGGACGAATGGGTCCGCGCCCACATGAGTTCGGGCAGGGAAAAAACAATTATGAAAATTGCAGAGAGTTTGCGCGGCGCCTGGCGCCGGGTAGCGGGAGTGTCGGCGGCGGCGTCGCCGATGGCGATTGAGAAGAAGCGGCGGACTTCAGGGTTGCCGTCGATCTTTAATTCTTATGGGCCGCTGACGGAGGCGATGCCGAAGCCGACGCCGTATAACCTGCGACGGTTTTCGGAGACGCCGATAGCGCGGCGGGCGATTAACTGCATCAAGGATCGGATTGCGGGGATGCGGTGGAGAGTGCAGGCGCGACAGGGGTACGCGATCGAGAGCATTCCTGACGGCGCGGCTCGAGTGCGAATTCTTACCGACAACTTTCAATCACCGAATCCTGATGACTCGTTTCGGTCGCTGGCGGAGCAGGTGTTGGAAGACATTATTGTCGGCGGGTATGGAGCGATTGAGGTGCAGCTGAATCCGTGGTGGGAGCAGTCGGACGAGGTGGGTTCCGGGCAAAATCCCCACTTCTGGCAAAACCGGCCAGAAGCGGGCCACCCGGCGGTTGTCCCCACACAGGCGACGCCACTGGTTTTGTGGCCGGTGGATGGGGCGTCGATCCGGATGAACTTGGAGTGGGATGGATCGCCGACCTCGCAGAGATATTTGCAGGTGAACGACCAGGCCGGGTCGGACTCGCAGATCAAGTTGAATGACGATGAGCTGATTTATATCCGGCTGAATCCGCGGACGCATACGCCGTTTGGTTTGGGACGGTTGGAAGTGGCGTTTGAGACGATCAATGCATTCTTGGGAGCGCACCGGTATGCGTCGCGGCTGGCGTCGAATTCCGTGGTGCAGTATGCGCTGTGGCTGCAGGATCTGACGCCGGAACATCACGAGCGGCTGATCCGGTGGTGGCAGGACGAAATTGAGGGCACGGGGAAGGTGCCCATCTTATCGGTCGAGAGCAAACCGGAGGTGCTGAGGTTCGGTGGAGGCACCGATGCAGACTTGCGACTGCAGTGGCAGGAGTTCCTGCTGCGAGTCGTCGCTTCCGCGTTCGACCTTCCTCCGTTTTATTTGGGAGTGGAGCGGGATGTGAACCGCTCCACCGCGGAGGAAATGAATGACCTGGCGTTCCGGCAGGCGATTGTTCCGACGGCGCGTCTGCTGGCGGAAGCGCTGACGCGGGATGCAATTGGGAAGAAGTTGGGATGGAACGATTTGGAGTTTGTGTTTGCGGATGTGGATGCGACCGACCCGTTGGAGGAGGCGCAGATTCAGCAGATTCTGCTGCAGAACGGGGTGTTGACCGTGAATGAGGTAAGGAGAATGCGGGGGTTGCCGGAGTTGGCGGAGCTTCAAAAGCCTTGACCAGTGAGGGCACGGAGGAAGTCAGAGTCCCCACGCTGTCTTCGCAAAAGGCGCGAAGACAAGGGTGGGGTACCCGGCGCGGAGGGAAGTCAGAAATCCCCACTTCTGGCAAAGGCAGCCAGAAGTAGGGCACCCACGTTAGGAGAGCGCGCAAAAAAATTTGACACGCAGGAGAGCCTTCGAGCTCGCCTGCTTCGCTCAGGATGACACTTTCGGGAAGATGCGGGGGCGTGATGACGATTGAGTTGGAGAGTATGGCGGTGGAGATGCCGGAGGTGGAGGGGCATCCGAATCGGGCGGAGTTTCGAGGAGTGTTGACGGTGGTGGACGCGGCTTCGCAGAGGCCGCCTTCCGGGTCTGGCGGACATCGAGTGCTGCTGACTCGAGCGGCAGCGGAAGAGGCATTGCCTTCCCTGCTGGGAATGGCGCTGGATTACGCTCCGGCGTTTGACCGGCATGATCAGCGACGGAAAGTGGGAGTGATTACCAGCGCTGAGATCGTAGGAAAGAATCTTGAGGTCGGCGGATATCTTTACGCCAAAGATTTTCCGGAGATTGTCGATGAGATCGCAAGATGGGGGCGGAGTCCGGTGACATCTTTGCGGGGACGACGCCAGGATGCGGGAATGCAGGCAGCGACAGCGGAGAAGACGGAAAGCAGAAGGCTGCGAGCATCTCTGACGGCGGCAGTGGGGAGATTAAGAAACCTGATCCAGGGATCGGCTGCGAGATCGGGGGAGGAAGAGGTCCGAGGGACACTGTGCGCTGAGGCGGCGGGAGGAGTTGGTGCGGGGTTGGGGATGTCGTACGAGGTAGCGAACGTGACGATGGCGGACAAACGATCGCGAGTATGGATTCTGACGCACGTTACGTTTACCGGAGCGGCGATTTTGAGGAGGGACAAGGCCGCGTATGAGGCGACTTGGATTGAACTGGAAGCGTAGGGACGGAGAGGGATTCGCACACGCGCCGGCTTCAGTGTGCGAAAACCGTGAACTCCACGCACGCTTGAGAACGAGTCAGCTGATTGTGCGGATGCCCTGGTCGGTAATGCGGAGTTTGAGGCCGTTGAGTTGGATGGGCGTGACGGGAGCGGTCAGCAACTCGCGCCAGTTCGTGAGATTGGAGCCGTCGGCGGAGAGCAAGGATACGTCGCCACAAAACAACAGGCTTCTGATTCCTCGAAGGAAGCGTTCGTCGTCGGGAAAGAGCTTACGCACGATAGCAAGCGAGAGCTCACCGCCGAGTAACTGATCGAGAGTCTCTAACTCAGGCGACATCACAAAGAGAAAGTTATCCAACGAACAATTCGTGAGTCAATCAAGAAATACGGAGAGAAGAGTATGAATGAGGAAACAGTACAGCAGTTGATGGCGACGGCGGAACGGTTGGCGAATGCGGCTGAATCGCTGGATCGCGTGTTGGGGCGGCTGGATGCGCAACAGGAAGCGCTGAACGCGAAAGTCGACCGGATTGTAGCGTCGGTGGACGAGCGGGTTTCGCTGGAGCCCGAACGCAGCGAGGGGGCAGGGCAACTCCAGGAGCGGGTGGCTGAACTGGAGAGGTCGAATGCCGAACTGAAGGCGCAGTCAGCGCGCCTGGCGCGGAAGACGCTGACTCCCATGGTGTCGGCGATTCTGGCCAAGAGCGGGGATACTGCCGGCGAGAAGCTCGACAAGGGAGTGCTGGAGAAAACGCTGCAATCACTGAGCGTAGAGCAAAGGATTGCGGTGAAGGCGGAGCTTGCGCGGGCGGGGATGATCGAGTAGGGCAGCCAGTAAATCCCCGCCCTGGCCGCAGAAAGCGCGGCTAGGATGGGGCACCCACCGGTTTTTCGGGCGCGAGTGATCGCGCCATTTTTATTTCTACAAGAGCTTGACCACAGGGCACTGGGGCACACAGAGAAAAGTCGAAATCCCCGCCCTGTCTTCGCAAAAGACGCGAAGACAAGGGTGGGGGACCCGGGAGGGGAAAGTCAAAATCCCCACCTCTGGCAAAGGCGGCCAGAAGCGGGGCACCCGATGCTCAGGATGACAGGCAGTCGGGAGTTTTCAGTTTCGAGCAGGGACAAAACAGAACAGGAGAAGACATGACAGGACAATTTGTGGATTTGATGGCGGCAGCAGATTATCTGGGGCCGGCAGCAGTGGAGATCGACCGGTATCAGACAGAGATTTTTGACATCGTACGGCGGCGCGGGGCATTCGGACAGCGGATTCGGCAGGTCCCGGCGACGGGGCATCCGTCACGGTTCTTTGAAGAGACGTCGATTGCATCGCCGACGGCGGCGCAGGCGTTTGTGGATCCGCGAAACATCGCGCCGACGACGCAGGCTCCAACGCGCATCGAGCTTTCGGTGCCGCTGAAGGCACTGGTTTCGCAGATTAATTACAACTTGTTCGATCTGGAAGTGACAGCGCAGCAGAGCCAGTTCGCCTATTTGCAGGCGAAGGACCTGGCGGACGCGGTCGATGGACTCATGCGCACCCATGATGTGGCGCTGTGGAACGGGAATGACACATCGCTGAGCGCACCGACGACTTCGCAATACTTCGGCGTGATTGGACAGATTGAAGGGGGCGGAAACACGGCCACGATCGCCGCAGGCAAGAGCATTGTGGATGGACTGAAGAGCACGGTGGCAGCGATGGTTGCGAATTCTTCATACCAGGTGCGGCCCACGGCGATATATGCCAACCCGGTGCTGCTCGATTTGATCGATCAGGAAATGAAGGCGGAGTTCAACGTGGTGCTGAACACGATCGAGATCACGGGCGGATTTCGCGTGAAGGCGTTGTCGACGCAGGCGGGGGATCTGCCCCTGATTCCGGAATGGGCTCTGGGATACACGGGGACGCCAGGGTCGGGATCGGCTGTGCTGCCGGCCTACATCGTGAGCGAGGATCTGATCGAGTATCACTGGCTCACGGATCCGAATCCGCGCGTGTTCCGGTTGGGGCTGCCCAGTTCGCTGAACCAGCAGCAGGTAGTGGTGAAGTTCGGGG
>Ga0070732_10002028_pt1 | contig 11056 bp, 9 predicted proteins | sample Coa_R1_5_FD_66449 | JGI IMG/M metagenome (GOLD analysis project Ga0070732, IMG submission 66449) | Surface soil microbial communities from Centralia Pennsylvania, which are recovering from an underground coalmine fire - Coalmine... | ecosystem: Environmental > Terrestrial > Soil > Unclassified ...
TTACCTTGATTTACCTGAAGACGCGCCTTGCGCCTCGCGTCCTATTTTGTACCACAGAAAAGGCCGGCGATGCCAAGAGTGTAGGGCGTCCAGGTGGCTTCGCGAAAGCCGGCGGCGCGCATGCGCTCCAGCATCTCCTGCGGCGGGGGAAATCGTTCTACAGACGCGGGCAGATACTGGTACGGCCCTTTCACTCCGGAAATGACAGTGCCGAGTTTGGGCAGCACGCGGCGGAAATAGAAGCGGTATACCATCCCCAGCAGCCCCCGCGGTTCACCGAAATCGAGAATCCCAACCTTGCCGCCCGGACGCAGCACGCGCGCCATCTCGCACAGGCCGGCGTCGTAGTCGGCCAGGTTGCGAAAGCCGAATGCCGCCGTTACCAGGTCGAAGCTGCTGTCGGCCAAAGGCAGGCGGAGCGCGTCGGCCTCCATCCAGTGCAGCGGTATTCCCCGCGATTTTTGCGCCGCCCGCTGCAGCATGGGATGGGAAAAATCCGCGCCCAGGATGAGCGGCATGGCCGGGCCCGCGCGCCGCCGCAGAGCAAAAGCCATGTCGCCGGTTCCGCAGCACAGGTCGAGGACGCGGGCATCGTTGCGTGCCAGAACGCTTGTGAACGCCCGGGCTGTGCGCCGCCACCACAGGCGGTCCACGTTGAGCGAGAGCAGGTGGTTCAGCAGATCGTAGCGCGGCGCGATGGAGCTGAACATCTCGCGCACCGCGGCGGCTGCCGTTCGCGCATCGCGGGCGCCTGCCGGAGCAGCGCCCATGACCGCGGGTTTGGTGGTCTGGCTCAAGGCTGGCCTAGGCGCGGGAGAGATAACGTAGTTCTTCGATGGCCTGCACCACGGCGCCGTCGGGTACGTCGCTGACGATTTCCGCCGCGCCGATGCGGGTGGGGAGCACGTAATGAACCACGCCGTTGGTGGTCTTCTTGTCGGATTTCAGGCGGCGGAAAACGCGTTTGCCCCGTGGTTCCACCCGCGGCAGCGTGGCCAGCGCCAGCACGGTGGAGATGATGCGGCGGGCCGTGTCGGAGTCGGTCTTCTGCATGGCGGCGGCAATCATGGCCGAGGCCACCATGCCCCAGGCCACGGCCTCGCCGTGCAGGAAATGCTTGTAGCCGGTTTCGGCTTCCAGTGCGTGGCCGATGGTGTGGCCGAAGTTGAGCACGCGGCGCAGGTCGCCTTCCTTTTCGTCCACGGTGACGATGGCGGCCTTGCACTTCACGCTCTCCGTAATCAGCCACTCCAGCGCCGGAATGTCGCGCCTCAGGATGGGGTCGCGGCTCTCCTCCAGGCGGTTGAAAATTTCCGGACTGCTGATTACGCCGCACTTCAATGACTCGTAAAGCCCGGAACGGAATTCGCGTTCCGGCAGGGTGGTAAGCACATTGGGGTCGGTCAGTACGGCGCGCGGCTGGTGAAAGCGTCCAATCAGGTTCTTGCCGTCGCGCAGGTTGACCCCGGTTTTGCCGCCCACCGAGGCGTCCACTTGTGCCAGCAGGGTGGTGGGAATCTGCACGTAGTCAATGCCGCGCATGTAAATGGAGGCCAGGAACCCGGAGAGGTCGCCGACCACGCCGCCGCCAAAAGCGAGAATCACCGACTGGCGGTCGGCGCCCAGGGTCACCAGCTTGCGTCCCAGGCGCTCCACCGTGGAGAGGGTCTTGTGGGCTTCACCCTCCGGCATCTCCAGAATTTGCGCCTGCAGGCCAGCCTCGGCCAGCGAATTCATCAGCGGTTCAGCCCAGGCCTTTCGCACCGTGGGCACGGTGATTACGAAACAGCGCGCCGCGGAGGGCAGAATTTCGCGCAGCACCAAACCGGCGCGGCCCAGCAGCCCGGCTTCGATGTGCACATCGTAGGGCTGGGGCGGGATGGGGAGAGATACCTTAGCCACGTACCAATGATAGCGTAAGCCGCGCCCTATCACGGAATTGCCTTAGGCTGCGTGCTAACATCAGCCATTTATGAAACACCTCCCGGGGAAACAGAGTTCCTGGTGATCGGAGCCGGAGTAGCCGGGCTGCGGGCGGCAATCGCCCTGGCGGAGGCACGCCGCGGTGCCCATTACCGCACCGACTCTCCCGCTCACGACGACAAGCGTTTTCTCAACCACTCAGTGGTGCGCGGCGATTCCACTCGCTTCCAGTAAAAACCGAAATTAACCACCGAGGACACTGAGAACACAGAGCAATCGACAATTCCGGGGTGCTATTTCTCCAGGGCTTCAGCTTGCATCCCAAACCCGATATTTCTCAGCGGCATTGTGCATTCAGGTACCTCGGCGTCCTCTGTGGCTGTGATTGGGTTTACCGGCCAGAGAAGATTTTCCCAACCTGGGGCAAACTCTTCGCCAGCAGCGCACCTCTAAGTGCTCTACGCGCCATGTTCGAATCTCCAGGAGGTTTGTCTGAATGCGAAAGACATTGTTTGTAACCACGATACTGCTCGCGCTGGCGGCTTGGGGCATGGCGCAGCAGGAACCTAGCTCTCAGAGTTCCCCGAGCACCAGTCAGGGAACGGCGAGCCAGGCTCCTAACACGCAGAGTTCCCCAAACAACGGACAGGGGACGCAATCGGCCGGCCAGAATAGCGTGCAAGGCTGCCTCGGAGGGTCGGGCAACAACTTCACAGTCACCGACAAGAGCGGCACCAGTTATCAGCTGCAACTTCCCGCGGGTGCCAATGCCTCAGCCCTGAAGCCGCACATCGGAGAAGAAGTCCGGGTTGAGGGCACGCCTTCCAACGCCTCGGGCTCCAATTCGGCGGCCGGCGCCTCCGCCAACCAGCCGACCATCAATGTGAAAAATATCTACCGGGTCTCCCCCACTTGCAGCGCAAAGTCGGGCGCTCCTCCCAAGCAGTAGCCTGCCGCAACTCCTGAGCCCAGCACTCCAGCAAAGTGCTGGGCCTTGTTTTTGCTGACCGCAGCTTCACTTCACGCAAGATCAAATGAAAACCACAGAGCACACGAGCGTCTTCATTCCTGTTTCTGCGGATGAAGGATGGAGGCCAACACTGAGATCGCCAGCACCGCGCCTACCACCGCCAGGGCGGCTTCGGTGGGAATGCGGTAGTAGTGTGATACCAGCATCTTTGCCCCAATGAACATCAGGATCAGCGCCAACCCGTAGTGCAGATAGTGAAACGCTTCCATCATTCCGGCCAAAGCAAAATACATGGAGCGCAGGCCGAGGATGGCGAACACGTTCGAAGTGTAAACAATGAACGTGTCAATAGTGATGGCCAGCACCGCGGGGATAGAATCGGCGGCGAACAGGATGTCGGTGGTTTCCACCACCAGCAGTACAATCAGCAGCGGCGTGGCGTAGAGGCCGTTCTCGCGCACCAGGAACTTGCTGCCCACAAAATCCGGCGTTACCGGCATCCACCGCCGGAACAGTCGGACGATGCGATTTTCCGAGGGATGCACCTCCATTTCCTTGCTGCGGAAGAGCTTGGCCCCGGTGTAAACCAGGAAGCCGCCAAAAATGTAGACGATCCACTCGAAGCGCCGCATCAGGCCCACGCCCACCACGATGAAAATGCCGCGCATGATAAGCGCGCCCAGAATCCCCCAGAAAAGCACCTTGTGCTGCTGCCAGGCGGAAACGCGGAAGTAGCGGAAAATCAGCAGAAAAACAAACAGGTTGTCCACGCTAAGCGAGAGTTCGATCAGGTAGCCGGTGGTGAACTCCAGGGTGGCGGTGCGCCCGCGCCAGAAATAGACCAGCACCCCGAAGGCGGCGGCCAGGCAGATCCACATGATGCTCCAGGCCATGGCTTCGCGGAATCTGATGGCGTGGGCGCGCCGGTGAAAGACCCCGAGGTCGAGGGCCAGCATCAGCAGCACAAAAACGTTGAAGACGATCCAGAAGAGCAGTTGGTGCAAGCGTGTCCTCGCCCGGCAAGCGTGTGCAGGGTCAGCGCATGCGGCCGCGCTGCCCGCTTTCCCACGCCGGCCATATTCCGTTCAGCTTCATGGTGTCTTCCAGATGCGTGTCGCGCAGCAACTTTTCGACATGGACGCGATCCTGACGGGTGCCAAAACGCACAGACGCATCGGCGATGCCCACCACCATGGCGGCTGCTTCGGCCACCTCCTGGCGCAAATTGGCCAGGTCCACCTTGTCGAAGGTGTCGGATATGGCGTGATAGTTCTGCATGTAATTGGCCGTGTCCTGGTTGGCCACCAGAGTGGGTACGCCCTCCAGTACAAAATCGAAGTTGTCGGTGCCCATGTCCGCGTCCTGAGTGACATCTTTGACGCCCATTGAGTTAAGAGGCGCCATCAGGGCACGAGTGGCGCCCGCCAGGTCGGTGCGGCCGCTCAGGGTGAAGCCGGTGACTCGTCCGCTGCCCGAATCGAAAATCACCGCCGCCAGGGCATTATCCAATTCCTCGCGGTGCTGGCGGGCGTAGGCTTCCGACCCCAGCAGTCCTTCTTCTTCCCCGGAGAAAAGTACAAAGCGAATGCTGCGCTGGGGCCGCACCCCGGAAGCGCGGAGGGCGCGCAGCGCGTCAATCACCATGGCCGCGTTGCAGCCGTTGTCGAGCGCGCCTGTGCCCAATTCCCAGGAGTCCAGGTGCGCCCCCAGCACCACGAACTGCTCGGGATGCTCGCTGCCGCGAATCTCGGCGACCACGTTGGCGGTGGTCAGGGGCCCGCCCACCTGGTTGAGAATTTCCAGGTCGGCGTAAACCTGTCGCCCGGAAGCCAGCAGCCGGGAAATGCGTAACCCTTCCTCGCGGGCCACGATGACCTGGGGAATGGGCTCCAGTTCTCCCGTCTGCGTGTCGGTGTGGCGGTAGAGCAGGTCGCGGTCGCGCTCCGCGATCCAGGCGATCGCTGCCGCTTTGCCGCGCAGCGCGCGTTCAATAATGGGCGGGACGCGGCTGTACTCCTCGTCCAGGTCCCCCCAGGTCTGGATGACTTTGCCGTGCACCAGCAGAATGCAACCGGCGAGGTTGCCGGCGCCCATAAAGTCGGTGGCGGTGCCCTCTTTCACATCCACGATCTGCGCGTGGCGCAAGGGCCGCAGCGGCGGCGCCCAGGCGACGGAGACGGCATGCAGGTTCAATTCCACCGGCGCTTTTACCGAGAACCCTGTCTTGCTCTCCGCCCAGGAGTGGGCAATCTGAAATTTTTCCGCGTGCACGTTCTCGCCGCCGGCGGCTCGGAAGGCTTCCTGTGCCCACGCGATCGCCTCTTCCATGGCGGGAGTGCCTGGAACCCGGCCGCCGATCTCGTCGGTAAGGTGCTGCAGATTGCTTTGCAGCGCAGAAGGTTTAAGTCCCTCGTGGATGACGCGCTCCACCTCCGCATTGCTGGCCGCAGGATTGGCTGCCAGCAGCGGCAGGCACAGGGCTGAAAGCCAGCCACAGAAAACAAGTACAGAGCTTCGCCTGACACCCCGGGTCATTTTGCTCATCACCGCGCATTAGAAACGAAAAACCGGGCGCCGAAAAGGGCAAAGTAGCAGCAGAGGCCGGAGATGCATCCTACTTAGGGTGCAGGCGGCCTGAACGGGCTGCCCAGGAGGTCTCTATGCGTGCGCGCGCGCAGCTTCGCTCCCATCCCCTACACCCTATGCTGGTGGCGTTTCCCATTGGACTGTGGATTGCCAGTTTCGCTTTTGATGTAGCGGCTATGGCGGAAGGCGATCCCTCCCTCGCCGCGGCCGGATTCTATGCGGTGATCGGCGGCTGCGCCGGAGCTGTGCTGGCCGCCATTGCCGGAGCCACCGATTTGTTTGGCGTGGTGCCCTCGCGTTCCAGCGCCAAAAAACGCGGCTACATTCACGCCTTGCTGAATGTGGCCGCCCTGGTCCTGTTTGTCATCGTGGCCGCGCGCCGCGGCGGAGCCGGAGCCATGCCCGATGGCCTCTCCCTCTTGCTTTCCGCTATCGGCGTGATCCTGATCCTGTGCTCCGGCTGGCTGGGCGGAACCCTGGTCTACCGCAACCAGATTGGAGTGGACCACCGCTACGCCAACGCCGGCCAGTGGCGGGAGCGCAAGCTGGCGGGCTGGGACCAGCCAGTCTGTAACCAGAGCGAACTGGCCGACGGACAGATGATGCTGGCGGAAGTGAAAGGGCTCAAGGTGGTCATCGGGCGCTGTCCGGAGGGGATGGTTGCCTTCAGCGACCACTGCCCGCACAGGGGCGGACCCCTTTCCGACGGCGTCCTGGTGGGCTGCACGGTGCAGTGTCCCTGGCACGGTTCGCAGTTCGACATTCGCACCGGGCGCGTGGTCGCCGGCCCCGCCCAGATCAATGTTGAAACCTATCCTGTGGAAGTGCGCGGCGGCGAGGTGTTCGTCATGCCCAATCGCGCCCGGCCAGAAAAAAAGGAAGAAGCGGCATAAGCGTGGCAGCGGTTTTTGGCTCCCGCGGAGTCGGCGCGCAGCGGCCTTAAACGTCCAGGCCGATGGAGCGCATCAGCTCCAGCCCGTTGCTCTTGGTCACCACTCCGGGGCGCAATCTGTAATCGAAGCGAATGCGCCCCTCCTCCAGGTCATCCTGAAAGTGGACGTTGTGTATCTGCCCATTCAGGGGTCCGCTGATCTCCGCCAGCGCCAGGTCATGCGTGGTGACCAGCCCGATGGCGCCGCGCTCGACCAGCGCGTGCACAATGCCTTCCGCGCCAATGCGGCGGTCCATGGAGTTGGTGCCCTGCAGCAGTTCGTCAAGCAGGAAGAAGAGCGGCGGGTCGCCTCCGGCCAGGTCGAAGATGCGCCGCAGCCGCGTGATTTCCGCGTAGAAACGCGAACTGCCCTCCTGCAGCGAATCGTTAATGCGGATGCTGGCTCCCACCTGCAGGGGTGTGAGCCGCAAGCGGCGGGCTCGTACCGGAGCCCCCGCCATGGCCAGCACGGCGTTGATGCCGGCGGCGCGCAGCAGCGTGCTTTTTCCCGACATGTTGGAGCCGCTGACCAGCAGCACCCGCGCCTCGCCGATGTGCACGCTGTTGCGCACGCACTTTTCCGCCGCAATCAGAGGATGGCCAAGCTCTTCGGCCTCGAAGAGAGCGGAGCCGCTGGTGAACTCGGGAAAGGGGTCGGCCGGGTGTTCGTAGTTGTAGGTAGCCAGCGAAATCAGCGCTTCCACTTGCCCAGTCGCTTCCAGCCAGCGGCGCACCGCGGCGCCGTGCCGCCGGCGCCACGCCTCTGCCCAGAAAGCCACCTGCACGCTGTACAGCAGTGGCAGGTCCAGAACCCGAAGAATCAGATTCTCGCGAGAGTAGCTGAAGTCAATGATGGTGCGCAGCTTGCTGATGGCGCGCGAGGGAGGCAATCGCTCCGAGACCAGCTGTTGACTGAGCCTTTGCAGGCGCAGGGTGGAGAAACTCTCCCCCTCAAGACGCGCCAGCACGGCGGAGAGCAGGTCCAGGTCCTCGAAAGCATGCTCGGTGCCGTAAAGGGTTTGCAGCAGCGGCTGCTTCAGGCGGCGCGCCAGAACCGCGTTGATGCCCAGCACCGCGAAGAACGGCAGAAATGGTCCCCACACTCCCCAGATCACCGCGGTGGCAATTTCCAGCCCCGCTAAGATTGCAGCTGCCACTCGCAGCCAGCGCTGCTGCAGGCGGGGAGGCGCTTCCGCCCACTGCAGAAGGGCCTCGGGATGAATGCCCACTTGCTCACCTTCGCCGAGCACGCCCAGATCTTCCCTCAGATCCAGGCGATCGCGCAGTTCGGCGACCGCGGCCTGGCGTTCGCGGATCTCCCCCAGAGCGGCAGGGGACAGCAACCAGCTCGCCAAGGTGTCTTCGCCCATGCGGGTGCGGGCGGTGGAGAGAAGCTGAAACAGGCTGCCCTCGCCGAACAGGTCGAGATCGGCGGCGTAGATGTGATGCAGGTTCTGAAAACGCTCTCCCTTTTGTCCTGTGCCTGTCCAGCGGTCTTCCATGCGGGCGAGGGCACGGCGGTAGAGTTGGGCGGCGCGCTCAGCGTGCCGCCGCGCCCGCAGGATTCTGGAATGACGCGCCGCCACCGTCGCAAATGCCGCGATGGGAACGGCCACCCACCACCCCGGGAAGGCGTGCCGCGCGAAGCCCAACCAGGCTACCGCGGCCACCGCAATTCCCAGCAGCAGCCGCACATAGCTAATGCGGATGTGAAGCCGCTCCAGTTGCACCACACTCAGCTCGCGCTCGTGCAGCCGGCGCGCGTATTCGTCAGCGGGAGACACGCTTAGCAAAATGTATCAGCAGAAGAGAGTAATGAGGAAACGTTGCCATGCTGATACGGCTCAGCTGCGCCACTTCAGAGTGACCGGCCCCGGGATAGGATGGCGCATCTCGCCCCCGGTACGGCGCGCGTCCAGGTAAGCCTGCTTGAGCTGGAAGTACCACTTGGCGGGACGGTCGGCGTCGTCAATCAGCATCAGATGGGGATCATGCTTCAATCCTTCCGCCTGCAGTTCCATGGTGCGCCGGTCCTGCTCCACGAACTTGGCAAACACGAATTTGAGCAGTTCGGGACCGAAGGGCAGCCAGCGAAAGATGTTCCAGGCGGCGACCACGTCAATGCGGCAGCGGTTGCGGGTGATAGGCGTAACCGTGGTCAGGCTGGAAAACCAGAACTTGCCCGCCCGAATGGTCTCCGAACGCAGGTTGGGCAGCACAAAATCAATGGTGGTGGTAATGGCCTCGGCAGCACCGTAAAAGCGCAGCAGCTTGTAGGGCGCGCTGTTGGAGGAGGGCGTGTGCGCGCTCATGCGGAAGCCGTTGGGGATGGGCTCGAACGCCTTCTGCTTCTCGTGGATGCTGTGGCGGGAGCGCCACCACCAGGCCTGGTGTACGAAGGGACCGTGCGCTGGGTCCATCAGACCGATGATGCCGTGGTCCACGTTGACCGGCATTTCGGCGCTCAGATAGGCCAGTTTGTAATTTGGGGAGAAGCTGGGCACGCGCGGTGCGGGAACAGGCGGTTCCTCTGCCCGGGTGGCGCCGGCGCCGGCGGGGCCGGGTTCGGGCACGAACACCCAGATGTAATCGTCATGCTCGGCGCAGGCCAGGGCTCTGGCGTAGATGCGGTCAACCCGCAGCTTCTGGTCCGCCGTGAGCGATGGGATCAGCTGGCACTGGCCGCTGTGAGGCTCAAACTTCCAGCCGTGATAGCTGCACTCCAGTTGCTGCCCGTCAAAAGCGCCGCAGGAGAGCGGCATCCCCCGGTGAGGACAGGCATCGCGCAGGGCGAAAGCGCGGCCGTGGGCGTCGCGGCCGATGACCAGGGGAATTTCCAGCAGCAGGGCCTTCTGCAGGCGGTTATGGCGCACGCGCTCGCTGGGCAGGGCGCGATACCAGAAGCCAAACAGCATTTCCGCGTCCGGCGTCTGCCGCTGGGGGATGGCGAAAGAGTTCATGGGGAACTAAAGGAAATTGTAATTGAGTAATTTGTAATTGGTAATTGGCACTCAGCAGCCGGCAATCAGCAATCAATCCCTGGAGCGTCTCTCTTCCCCGTACTATCCCAAAGGGCACCGCCGGGCTGGAATGCGGAGTGCTGAATGCCAAGCGCCAAGCGCTAAATGCGAATGGCTGAATGCTGATCGCTAATGGCAACCCTCACAATGTCAAAGCAGTTAACCTCCAGCACCGCAGTCACTTAGCTCGATTACTTTGGTGGTTCTGTGGCCCTTCGGCAGATTGTTTGGGCGGGGGAGCAGACCTATAATCGTCATACTCTGGTGAGTCTCCGTCAGGCTGAGGGTAGGTAAGCGAAGGGGTGTGTTTCTTCGCGGAAGTCTACCCATGATGCGCATGCGCCTGCATTTCGTCCTGATGGCTATTCCCGCAATCGCGATCTCCTTTCTTTTCACTACGCCATCACTGCAGGCCGGCATCGGCCCCCACTCCCCGGAGGACGCCGGGGAAATCGTCGGAGTTCAACGCAACGGGCACATGGTTTACGTCAACGACGCTGCTCCACCGGTACGGCGGGCGGCGCCGCGGGCGCAAGCCACTGGTCCCCGCCTGATGTACTGGAGTGTGACCGAGCGCCGCTGGAAACCGGTGCCTCCGGCCAGCCATGCCTCCATGCGGGCGGCACGTTCGGCGGCGGCGGAAGTGCGCAGCATGCTGAAGGCGGCTCCGGGTACCCGGGGCGTTGGCAGCGCTGAGGTTAGCCCCACGACGGACATTAACGCCGCCATTGAGCAGGCTGCCGCGCGCCATAACGTGGATCCCAACCTGGTGCGTGCCGTCATCAAGGTGGAATCCAACTTCAACCCCAATGCCGTGTCGCGCAAAGGCGCCATGGGACTGATGCAGCTCATGCCGGTCACGGCACGGCAGCTCAACGTCACCAACCCCTTCGATCCGGCGCAGAACGTGGATGCCGGCGTGCGCCACCTTAAACACCTGTTGGACGACTTCGGGGGCGACGTGCGTCTCACCTTGGCGGCTTACAACGCCGGGGTGGGCGCGGTCATGCGCAGCTCCGGAGTGCCGCCCTACTCGGAAACACGCAACTACGTGAAGAAGATCACCAATTTGTACTGGACCGGCAAGTCGGGAGCGGGGATGTTCGTCATGCCCAACCGGGACCCGGTGCGCGTATATCGCGACGCGCAGGGCGTGATCACTATGACAAACACCGATTAGTGAGCTGTCCGGTGCGGCGGTAGCGGGAACAGGCTTAATAAATTGAAACAGATACTCCCAGGTCAGGCGCCGTTCTGCGCCGCGGTGTTGCTGATTACCACCTTGGCGGTACCGGCGGCGGCCAATGTACGCAAGCCGCAGCCCGCACGGGCGCAATTTGCCCGGGCGGAAAAGCTGCGTGACAGCCTTATGCGGCGCCCAGCGGAAGACCGCACACGACGGGATTATCAGCGGGTGATTGACGCCTATCGCCACGTTTATTATTCCGACCCAGGTTCCTCCAAGGCGGCGGTCAGCGTGCTGCGCGTCGCCGATCTGCTGGCGGGAATGGGACATCGCTTCGACGACTCCAAAGCACTGCACGCCGCCATCGGCCAGTACAAGTTCTTGCTCCGTGAATATCCTGGCAGTCCCTACCACGGCGACGCCCTGTTTACCATCGCCCA
>Ga0070732_10002029_pt1 | contig 11054 bp, 12 predicted proteins | sample Coa_R1_5_FD_66449 | JGI IMG/M metagenome (GOLD analysis project Ga0070732, IMG submission 66449) | Surface soil microbial communities from Centralia Pennsylvania, which are recovering from an underground coalmine fire - Coalmine... | ecosystem: Environmental > Terrestrial > Soil > Unclassified ...
GTCCATTACGTCGAAGTGAATCATGTCCGCGCCGGCGGCGATCACTGCCTTCACCTCGTCGCCGAGCCGCGCGAAGTCGGCCGACAGTATGCTCGGTGCGATTCTGAAAGTGCGGGCTGGCATGGCCGGATTCTACTGGTATTCGCCTGGAACGGCATGAAACGGCAAGCGTTTCCGCCTTGTCAGTGCGCGCGATTTCGTGTGGAATAGCCGCATGGTCGCGGAAAAGAAGTACGAGGTTCTCATTACGTCGCAGACTCAGTTCGTTCCCGAACAGTCGGACGAGCAGACTGATCGCTATGTATTTGCCTACACGATCACGATCCGCAACACCGGCAGCGTCAGCGCGCAGCTGGTCTCGCGCCACTGGGTCATCACGGACGCCCGCAACCAGGTGCAAGAAGTGCGCGGCCTGGGCGTGGTCGGCGCACAACCCACGATCAAGCCGGGCGAGAGCTACGAATACACGAGCGGCACGGCGATCGCCACACCCGTAGGCACCATGCGCGGCAGCTACCAGATGATCGCCGACGACGGCACAAAATTCGATGCGGCCATCCCGGAGTTCACGCTATCCGTTCCGCGCGTACTTCACTAGCTGCGCGCCCTCGGGAACGGGGGCGCGCAGGTCAGGGACGCGGTTCGTCGCCGTCATCGTTGCGGCCTTTCCGCGGCAGAGTCCACAGCACGATGAACAGTAGCAGCGCGAGCGCAGTCCCCGCTTCGAGCACGATGATCCAGATTCCGGAATCCACGCGGATCCTTTGAGATTTCCTAGAAACGCATGATAAGGCACCTGCGCCGGCTGCTTCTTCCCGCGCTGGGATTGATCGCCGGGTGCGTGGGCCAGCCCGTGTCCGACCGGTGCGCGGCTGGCGCGTCCTGCCCCGCGTGTCCGGCCTGCCCGGGAGCCGCACCCCAGGCGAGCACGTTCGAGGCGGTGGATTTCGCCGCGCTGCCGGGATGGAAAGACGGCGAACAGGCGGCGGCGTGGGGCGCGTTTACCGCCTCATGCCAGACTCTGCGCTGGCGCGAGGCGTGGCGGGAAGTCTGCGCGAAGGCTGCGCAGCTGCGCGCGCCGGACGAAGACGAGGCGCGGCGCTTTCTCGAGGACAATTTCGTTCCGTGGCGCCTGGCCAATCCCGATGGCACGTTGGACGGGCTCATTACCGGTTACTACGAGCCAGTGCTGCGCGGCAGCCGCACCAGGACGCCGCCTTACCTGCACCCTCTGTACACCCCGCCGGACGATCTGCTCACGATCGATCTCGGGACCGTCAGCCCCGATGTGCGCAACCTGCGCCTGCGCGGCCGTGTCGACGGAAAGAAAGTCGTTCCGTACTACTCGCGCGCGGAGATCGCACGCGGCGCGGCACCCGTGTCGGGAAAGGAAATCGTTTGGGTGGACGATCCGGTCGAGGCATTTTTCATGCAGATCCAGGGTTCGGGACGGGTGCAGCTGGAGAACGGCGACATGGTCCGCCTGGGCTACGCGGACCAGAACGGCCATCCGTTCCAGTCGATCGGGCGCTACCTCGTCGATCACGGAGAAATGAAGCTCGGCGAATCCTCGATGCAGGCGATCAAGGCCTGGGCCACGGCGAACCCAAAGCGCCTCGAAGAACTGCTCGACCAGAACCCCAGCTACGTCTTCTTCCGCGAACTGCCCCCGAGTGATCCGGACAAGGGGCCGCAGGGTGCGCTGGGCATCGCGCTCGTCCCGGGCCGCTCGCTCGCCGTCGACCCGCGCTATGTTCCCCTGGGCGCGCCGGTGTTTCTCGCCACGACTTTCCCGGCGAGCGCGACGCCGCTCACCCGCCTAATGCTCGCGCAGGACGCCGGCGGGGCGATACGCGGTCCCGTGCGGGCGGATTTTTTCTGGGGCGCGGGCACGGAAGCCGGGACGCAGGCCGGCAGGATGCGCCAGCAGGGAAGGATGTGGGTGCTTCTGCCGAAAGGCATGAAACCCGGGGCGCCAGTCGCGGTCTCGCCCTGACCGGCGCGGATACTACTTGGCAGGCTGGGCTATCAGTTTCACCACTTCGTCGGCCTGGGCGCCGAGTATGCGCTCGCCGCTCAAGGCAAAGCTGGTAGGCGTTGCCCTGATTCCGTATTTCTGCCCCAGAGCAAGCCACTTGTCGACGGGTGCGTTGCAGCTGACCGTGACGGCCGGCTCGCGGCCGCTCAGCATGAATTCATAGTAGGCCTTGGCGCGATCGGGCGCGCACCAAATCTGACGCGCCTTGTCGGGAGATTCGGGCCGGAGAATCGGGTAGAGGAAGGTGTAGATCGTGATGTTGTCCTCGTGCAGCAGCGAGCGGTCCAGGCTCTTGCAATAAGGACAGAACGGGTCGGCGAATATCGCCACCACGCGCTTGCCGTTGCCCCGCACCTGCTTGATCGCTATGTCGAGCGGCAGGTCCTCGAACTTGATCGCCGAGAGCTTGCGCTGGCGTTCCTCGGTGAGATTCCGGTCAGAATGCGCTTCGATGATGTCGCCCCTGAACAGGTAGTCGACCTTTTCGTCGGCGTAGAAGATGGTGTCTCCAACCACGACCTCGTAGAGGCCGGCGTAAGGCGTCTTCGTGACGCTGTCTACCTTGACGCCGCCGAACTTCGCTTCGACGGCACGCTTGACCGAGGTTTCGTCGGCGAGCGCCATCGAGAGATGGCATGCGGTGAAAAACAAAACAAGAAAACGAAGAATCATCGTGGTTCCTTCTAGCGGAGGCCGCCGCCGATCCCGACGGCGCGCCGGGCAAGCAGAGTCTTTATGACCGGATTGGAGTTGGCAAGGTTCAATCCGAAATTCCGGATGCGGCGGGGAATGGGAGTGTTCGAGGCAAAAAGCCGGAACAACCCCTCCGTGACCCAATGCAATGCGAGTATATCCTCGGCGCGCGCGCGCTCATACCGCCGCAGCAGCAGGCGATCGCCGGGGTCCGCGGCGCCGCGGAGCAGGTCCGCGAGGGTGTGCGAATCGCCGAAGCCGAGGTTGATGCCCTGGCCGGCGAGCGGATGCACGACGTGCGCGGCGTCGCCGATAAGCGCGATGCGCGGCTGCGCCATGCTCGCGGCGGACATGCGTCGCAATCCGAAAGCCGCAGGCGCGGTAACCGGCTGCAGTCCGCCCAGCGCCCTGCCGCCGGCTTCGGCGACGCGCTCGCAGAACGCAGCCAGCGGCAAGGCCAGCAGTTCCCGCGCGTGCGCTTCGGGAGTCGACCAGACGATGGACAGGCGCCGCTCCGGCAGCGGAAGCCACGCGAGCACGCCGTCCCGGCGGAACCACTGGAACGCCGTGTTTCGATGATCGCGTTCGCCGGCGAAGTTGGCAACGACGCCCAGCTGTCCGTACTCTGCGTCCGATGTTTCGATGCCGGCGGCGCGGCGCAACCAGGAGTCCGCGCCGTCGGCACCTACGGCAAGCTTTGCCGCAATTGTCCTGCCGTCATCCAGCGCGATCTCGACGCGGTCCGCCCCGCGGATCAACCGCACCGGCACGGCCGGACACAGCAGCTCAAGATTGCCCTGCCGTTCCAGCAGTTGCCACAGCGCCCGCTGCAGCCGGCCGGATTCTGCGGTCGCCGCGAGCGCCGGGAGGCCCGCATCGTAGGCGGAAAATTCGAGCCGCGAGCGGCCGTCATCGCCGAAAACGCGCATCTCGTGAATGGCCGCGATGCGACGGGAATCCATGCTCTTCCACGCACCCAGACCCTCGAGGAAAGCGACGCTGGCCGGGGTAAGCGCGTAGATCCGGCTGTCCCAGTCGAAGGCTGGAGTCCGCGGCGCCCCCCGCTCGATGAGCGCGATCCTGCGATCGCCGCCCGAGAGCGCCGCGGCAAGGCTGGCCCCGGCAAGCCCTCCGCCGACGATGACGACATCAACATCCATCGGCAGATTGTACCCGCCGTGCCCGAGCCGCCCGCCTTCCTTGACAAGTATCGGACGGGAAACGGATAATCCGCGCCTTTCCGTGGCGAATTAGCTCAGCTGGTTAGAGCGACGGAATCATAATCCGCAGGTCCGGGGTTCGAGTCCCTGATTCGCCACCATTTCTCTCTTCGGCGAGCGATCATGCCCCTACGCCGCGCCCTTTGCTTTCTTCTGCTCCTTCCGGCACTGCTGCTGGGTGCTCCCGCGCGCGCGCAGCAGATCGATCCCGCCTTCATCGCGCGAGGCTACCTGCAGTCCGTCCAGGGCATGACCGTGACCATGGACGGCAACGCGTTGCAGCTGGCGGCCGGCGGGATCATCCGCAACCAGAAAAATCTCATCGTCGTTCCGACTGCGATCCCGAGTGGCGGCGCCTGGGTGGATTACGTGCTGGACAAGAACGGCCAGATATTCCGCGCCTGGATGCTGACCGCCGACGAATTGTCGCAGCCGCCCAGGCCGCGCAGCCGCTAGCATGGCAAAGAAACTCTACATCCGGACCTTCGGATGCCAGATGAACGAGTACGACTCGCAGAAGATGGCGGACGTACTGCACGCTGCCCAGGGCTTCGAAACCGCCGACAGTCCCGAAGATGCAGACCTGATTCTCTTCAACACCTGCTCGGTGCGGGAAAAAGCCCAGGAAAAGGTGTTTCACGATCTCGGGCGGGTCAAGCACCTGAAGCGCGACCGGCCGGACCTGCTCATCGGCGTGGGAGGATGCGTGGCGAGCCAGGAAGGGTCGGCCATCGTCGCGCGCGCACCCTACGTCGATCTGGTATTCGGCCCGCAGACCCTGCACCGCCTTCCGGCGATGGTGGAAGCGCGCCGGCGCTCGGGCCGCCCGCAGGTGGACGTCTCCTTTCCCGAGATCGAGAAATTCGACCGCCTGCCGCCGGCGCGCGTCGAAGGGCCGGCCGCCTTCGTAACGATCATGGAGGGCTGCAGCAAGTACTGCAGCTTCTGCGTCGTTCCCTACACGCGCGGCGAGGAAATCTCCCGCCCGTTCGATGACGTGCTCACCGAAATCGCCGACCTAGCGGACCAGGGCGTGAAAGAGGTGACCCTGCTCGGACAGAACGTCAATGCCTATCGGGGAAAGATGCCGGGAAGCGGCGGCGACGACGCATCTGCTGACTTCGCGCTCCTGCTCGAATACGTCGCCGAGATTCCGGGCATCGAGCGGATTCGCTACACGACGTCGCATCCCAAGGATTTTACCCAGCGGCTCATCGACGCCCACGCGCGGATCGAAGCACTTGCGCCGCACGTGCACCTCCCGGTGCAGTCCGGTTCGGACCGGGTGCTTGCGGCGATGAAACGCGGCTACACCGTCCTCGAATACAAGTCGATCGTGCGGCGGCTGCGTGCGGCACAGCCCGGCATCAGCATTTCCTCGGATTTCATCGTCGGTTTTCCCGGCGAAACCGACCTTGATTTCGACGCGACCATGAAGCTCGTCGATGAAATCGGCTTCGACGGCGCATTCTGCTTTGTATACAGCCCGCGGCCGGGCACGCCTGCCGCGGACCTACGCGACGACGCGCCCCAGGAAGCGAAGCTGGCACGTCTGGCGCGGCTGCAGGGTGCGGTCGACGCCGTGGCGCGCAGCGTGAGCGAAGGCATGGTCGGCACGCGCCAGCGCATCCTGGTGGAAGGCGCTTCGCGCAAGGACGCGGACGAACTCGCCGGGCGCACCGGGAACAATCGCATGGTCAATTTCCCGGGCGCGGCGCGCCTGGCCGGCGGGTTCCTCGACGTCGTCATCACCGAAGCCCGGTCGCATTCCCTGCGCGGAGAAATCCGCGCAGCGGCATAGGCCTTTGAAGAACCGCCCGCTCGAACTGGTACTGTCCCCGGTCGACAACCAGCGCCTCGCCAAGCTTTGCGGCGCGCTGGACGAGAACCTGAGGCAGATTGAGACGGCGCTCGACGTCTCGATCGCGCGGCGCGGCGAACGCTTCACGCTGCGCGGCGCCCAGGCGCCGCAGGCGGCCGAATTCCTGCGGAAATTCTACGACGACACCAGGCGCAACCTCACGCTGGACGACATCCAGCTCGGTCTCATCGAGTTTCGCGCGCACGGCCAGCCGGGAACGAAAGAGGAATTGCCGCTGCTCACGCGGCGGCCGGACCTGCACGGCCGCACGCCGCGCCAGCGCCAGTACATCCAGGACATCCTCGAGCACGACATCACGTTTGCGATCGGACCAGCCGGCACTGGCAAGACCTATCTCGCCGTGGCCTGCGCCGTGGATGCGCTGGAGCGCGACGCGGTCAAACGGCTCGTGCTGGTGCGGCCGGCCGTGGAAGCGGGCGAACGCCTCGGTTTCCTGCCCGGCGATCTCGCCCAGAAAGTCGACCCGTACCTGCGGCCGCTCTACGATGCGCTCTACGATCTGCTCGGTTTCGACAAGGTCGGCAAACTTTTCGAGCGTGGCGCGATCGAACTCGCGCCGCTCGCCTATATGCGCGGGAGGACGCTCAACCATTCCTTCGTGATCCTCGACGAAGCACAAAACAGTACGCCGGAGCAGATGAAGATGTTCCTCACGCGTATCGGCTTCGGGTCGAAGGCGGTGGTCACGGGCGACGTCACCCAGATCGACCTCGCGCGCGGGCAGAAAAGCGGACTCGTCGTGTCGCAGCGAATCCTCGCAGATGTGCGCGGCATCGCCTTCAGCACCTTCAAGAGCGACGACGTCGTCCGCCATCCGCTGGTGCAGCGCATCGTCGACGCCTACGAACGCCACGGCGACGAGTAGCGGAGATGCCAACCCGAAGTCCGCCCCGCGCCGCGCCGCGGCTCAAGCTTCAACTGCAGATCGCCGCAGCCCGCGCCGGCCTGCCGAGCGCGGCGCAAATCCGCCGCTGGGCACGCGCAGTGCCCAGCCTGCGGGGAGACGTCACCGTGCGCATCGTAGGCGGCGGCGAAGCGCGGTCGCTGAACCGCCGCTTTCGCGGGCGCGATCACGCCACCAACGTCCTGAGCTTTCCCTACGGCGCGGCGCGCGGCAGGGTGCAAGGCGACGTCGTGCTGTGTGCGCCGGTGATCGCGCGCGAAGCACGGGTGCAGGGAAAATCGCTCGACGCGCACTACGCCCACCTGACGGTGCACGCGCTGCTGCACCTGCAAGGGCACGATCACCTCGGACGCCGCGACACCGCGCTGATGGAAGCCCTGGAAAGGAAGCTCCTCGCAAAACTCGGTTATTCTGATCCCTATGCGTAGCAATGGAGACACGGAAGAGTCGGGCAAACCGTCGCTGCTTGAGCGGCTTTCGGCATTGCTCATGCGCGAACCCGAGGACCGCGAGCAGCTGGTGACGCTGCTGCATTCGGCGTTCGAGCGGAACCTGCTCGACGGCGACGCGCTGTCGATGATCGAGGGTGCGCTGCAGGTCTCCGAGATGCAGGTGCGCAACATCATGGTGCCGCGCGCGCAGATGGACGTCATCGACGTCAACGAGACGCCCGACAAATTCATTCCGCACGTCATCGCCACGGCGCATTCGCGCTTTCCGGTCATTGACAAGAACCGCGACGACGTCATCGGCATCCTGCTCGCCAAGGATCTGCTGCGCTACTACGCCGGCGAGGAGGAATTCAAGGTGCGGGACATGCTCAGGCCGGCGGTGTTCGTTCCGGAGTCCAAGCGCCTGAATGTGCTGCTGCGCGAATTCCGCGCCAACCGCAACCACATGGCCGTCGTCGTGGACGAGTACGGCGGCGTCGCCGGCCTGGTGACCATCGAAGACATCCTCGAGCAGATCGTCGGCGACATCGAGGACGAGTACGACTCTGACGAGTCCGAGGACAATATCGTGCGCGAGCAAGGCGGGCTCTACCGGGTCAAGGCGCAGACCGAAATCGCTGATTTCAACCGCGCCTTCGACACCGATTTTCCGGACGAGGAGTTCGATACCGTGGGCGGGCTGGTCCTGCATCGTTTCGGGCGCCTGCCAAAGCGCGGCGAAGGGGTCACGATCGGAAGCCTTCGCATCCAGGTGCGCCGCGCGGACAGTCGCAGGCTGCACACCCTGCAGGTGCAACGCCTGCCGGCCAAGGCTTGAGCACGATCTTCCAGTCGCAGCGCGCCGCCGCGATCGCGGCCCTTGCCGCCGGCGCGTTCACCGTCCTCGGCTTCGCTCCGACCGGCTTCTGGCCAATTCCGTTTCTGACGCTGGCTGCGCTGTGGACGCTCTGGCGGCGCGCAGCTACCCCGGGCAACGCCTTCGCGCGAGGCTTCGCCTTCGGCACCGGCCTGTTCGGCGCGGGCGTGTCCTGGGTCTACGTCAGTCTGCACGACTTCGGGCTCATGCCGGCGCCGATCGCGGCATTCGCCACGCTCGCCTTCTGCGCCGTCCTTTCGTTCTATCCCGCCGCGGCGGGCTGGTGTTTCGCGCGCCTGCGGCTTCGGCATCCCCTTGCCGCGGCAGCGGGTTTCGCTGCGCTCTGGGCGATAGCGGAATGGCTGCGCGGCTGGGTCTTCACCGGTTTTCCCTGGCTAGCGGTCGGCTACAGCCAGAGCGATTCCCCGCTCTCCGGATTCGCTCCACTGGCTGGGGTATTCGCGGTGTCGGCAGTGACGGCACTGTGCGCTGCGCTGCTGGGCGTCCTCGTTTCGGGCGAGAGAAAGACCCGTGTCGCGAGCCTCGCCACGCTGGCGCTCGTATTCGCAATCGGAGGCGTGGCGCAGAGAACTTCGTGGACCGCGCCGCAAGGCGAGCCCGTTGCGGTCGCGTTGCTGCAGGGAAACATCCCCCAGGATCTCAAGTTCCAGCCGGAGCGCTACTTCGCGACACTGGCGACCTATCGAAGGCTGATCGACGCGAGCAACGCCCGACTGATCGTCCTTCCCGAGACGGCCATCCCGGTGTTTCTAGACGCCGTCGACCCAAGATACCTGAAATCAATCGCGCAGAGCGCTATGGCGCGGGACGCCGATGTCATCATCGGCGCGCCTCTGCGCGAGCCCGGCGGCGGGTTCTTCAACAGCGTCGTCACCCTTGGCGCGTCGCCCTCGCAGCGCTACGACAAGTCGCACCTCGTGCCGTTCGGGGAGTTCGTCCCCGCCGGCTTCGGCTGGATAGTGAAAACGCTGTCTATCCCGCTGTCGGATTTCACGCGCGGCACGCCCGATCCGAAGCCCCTCGCCGTTTCAGGACAACTCGTGGCGACGGACATCTGCTACGAAGACGCCTTCGGCGAGGAGATCATCCGCCAGCTGCCCCAGGCGACGCTGCTGGTGAACGTCTCGAACGTCGCCTGGTTCGGCGATTCGCTCGCCCCCGCGCAGCACCTGCAGATGTCGCGCATGCGAGCCATGGAAACGGAGCGCTTCATGCTGCGCTCGACGAATACCGGCGTCACGGCAATCGTCGATCCGCACGGCAGGGTCGTCGGCCGGCTGCCCGAGTTCATCGAGGGCCTGCTGCGCGGCGAAGTGCAGGGCCGCAGCGGCGCCACGCCTTACGTGAAATTTGGCAACGTCCCCATCGTTCTCATCTGCCTCGCCCTGCTCGCGGCCGTCGCGTTCCATGCGCGCCGTTCCGTTGGTGCAGCGGGGGAAAGCCGGTAGAATCGCTCGCTGTGCGGCGGACGGCGATTCTCACTTTCCAGGAACTCATCCTCAAGCTGCAGAGCTATTGGAGCGGCGAAGGCTGCGCGTTGCTCCAGCCCTACGACATGGAAATGGGCGCGGGCACCTTCCACACCGCGACCTTCCTGCGCGCGATCGGCCCGGAACCCTGGAAGGCCGCCTACGTGCAGCCTTCGCGCCGTCCCAAGGACGGACGCTACGGTGACAATCCCAATCGCCTGCAGCACTATTACCAGTACCAGGTGGTGCTTAAGCCCTCGCCGGACAACATCCAGGATCTCTATCTCGACTCGCTGCGCGCGCTCGGCTTCGACCTGAAGCAGCACGACGTGCGCTTCGTCGAAGACGACTGGGAATCGCCCACCCTCGGAGCCTGGGGATTGGGCTGGGAAGTGTGGCTGGACGGCATGGAGATCACCCAATTCACCTACTTCCAGCAGGTCGGCGGACTCGACTGCAAGCCAGTCCTGGGCGAGATCACCTACGGCCTCGAGCGCCTGGCGATATACCTGCAGGGCAAGGACAACGTGTTCGATCTCGTCTGGACGCCGGGCGTTACCTACGGCGACGTCTATCACCAGAACGAAGTCGAACAGTCGAAATACAACTTCGAGGCGAGCGATGCGACGTGGCTGCTGTCGCAGTTCGATGGTTTCGAGGCGCAGGCAAAACGCCTGATCGAAGCGGGACTTCCCCTGCCCGGCTACGAAATGGTGCTGAAGTGCTCGCACACCTTTAACCTGCTCGACGCGCGCGGGGCGATCTCGGTTACGGAGCGCGCAGCCTATATCGGGCGGGTGCGTGCACTCGCGCGACTGGTCGCGCAGGCCTACTACGATTCGCGCGAGAAGCTCGGGTTTCCGATGGTGAGCAAATGAGCACGTCGACGTTGCTGGTCGAACTGCTCACCGAGGAGCTGCCGCCGAAGACGCTCCGGGAACTATCGGAAGCTTTCTCCTCCAAGCTCTTTTTCGAACTGGACAAGGAGCGATTCCTTGAGCGTGGAGCCACGGTCAGCGCTCTCGCCACGCCCCGGCGCCTAGCGATGCTCATCTCGAAGGTGAAGGACCGATCGGCCGATTCCGAAAAGGACGTTCAGGGCCCGCCCGTCACCGCAGCACCGCAGGCAGTGGCGGGCTTTGCGAAAAAGAACGGCCTCGCCCTCGAGGCACTGAAGAAAGCACCGGGACCGAAGGGCGAGATTTACGTTGCGCACGTCAAGATCGCCGGTCAGGCGCTCGCCGACGGGCTCGCAGCGAAAGTCGAGGCCGCGCTCAAGACCTTACCCATCTCGAAAGTCATGCGCTGGGGCACGGGCGAAGCGCAGTTCGTGCGGCCGGTGCACGGCCTGGTAATGCTGCACGGATCGCATGTCGTCCCTGGCGAGGTGCTTGGGTTGCAATCCGGCAGCAAGACGAAAGGCCACCGGTTCCTCGGCAAGGACGACATCGTTCTCGCAAACGCGGACGAGTACGAGAAAAGGCTGCTCGACGATGGCAAGGTCGTGGTCGACTTCGAG
>Ga0070732_10002030_pt1 | contig 11050 bp, 9 predicted proteins | sample Coa_R1_5_FD_66449 | JGI IMG/M metagenome (GOLD analysis project Ga0070732, IMG submission 66449) | Surface soil microbial communities from Centralia Pennsylvania, which are recovering from an underground coalmine fire - Coalmine... | ecosystem: Environmental > Terrestrial > Soil > Unclassified ...
CCGCACGCATCCGGCGAAGACGCAAGGCGGCACCGTCCCTCCGTGGACGAATGTGCGATTCCATCCCACGGTATTACCATATTCCTCGAAGTTTGTCACTCTATTATGCAAAACTCAGTAAGATAGACATCCAAGCATAATTCGCCACGATGGCGCCTTTCCTTTGGAGAGTAGCTGATGGAGGCACCCGCGTCCTCTCATTCCTTGCATCCGGTTGGCTGGTTCCCCGAGTTCCTGAAATTAGGCCAAAAGCGGCTGCGAGCACAGGGAAGGGTACTGGGTTCCTGCATCCTCGTGGGCATCGTGGCCGGGCTTGGGGCTGTGCTGTTCTCGGCGGCCTGTCATGTGGTTGTCCACTACACTCTCGATGAAGTGGCCGGCTATCGCGCCCGCACTCCGGCGGGCGAAGCCGTGTTGCCCTGGCTCGGCGACACACAAACGCCGTTGCGCCCCTGGCTCTTGCTCATCGTGCCCGCAGTGGGAGGATTGATCAGCGGCCTGATTGTTTTTACTTTCGCTCCAGAAGCAGAAGGGCACGGCACCGACGCGGCAATTGCTGCTTACCACAACGGCACGCCGATCCGGCCCAGAGTTCCGCTCATCAAGCTGGTTGCCAGCGCGATAACGATAGGCACCGGCGGCTCCGGAGGCCGCGAGGGTCCCATTGCGCAAATTGGCGCCGGGTTCGGCTCCTTGCTGGGCCGGCTACTGAAACTGCGACCGGCGGAAACTCGAATTCTTTTGGCCGCGGGCATGGGCGCCGGGATCTCGGCCATCTTTCGCGCCCCACTCGCGGGTGCACTTTTTGCCGCCGAGGTCATGTACTCCTCGCCGGAATTCGAAGCCGAAGCGATTCTACCCGCCGGCCTGGCGAGTGTCGTGGCGTACTGCACCTTCGGGATATTCTTCGGCTGGGGCCAGCTCTTCGACGCACCGCACTTGCAATTCAATAACCCCTGGCAATTGGCGCCCTATTTATTGCTCGCGCTGTTCATGGCCTTGCTGGCCATGCTCTACACGCGCACGTTCTATTGGTTCACTAGCTGGTTCAAGCACTGGCGAATTCCGGCGGCCTTGAAACCGATGTTCGGCGCCGCCGCCACCGGTCTGATCGGTGTGCTGTTATACTACGCGTTCGGCCGACGGCAGTTGGCACTGTCGGTCACGTCCTTCGGCTATGGCATTCTTCAGGAGGCGATGAAGCAGCCGACTAGCATGACGGCCGCACTTTTGCTGGCCGTGGCGCTGGGCAAAATCATGACCACAGGCCTGACCATCGGCAGCGGCGGTTCGGGCGGCGTGTTTGGGCCATCCATGGTGATCGGCGGTTGCGGCGGTGGCGCGCTGGGCTTATTCCTGCACGCCAATTGGCCGTGGCTTGCCCCGCAGCCAGAGAGCTTTGTCATCCTGGGGATGGCGGGCTTCTTTGCCGCAGCCGCGAAAACACCGTTCTCCACCCTCGTGATCGTCGCGGAGATGACGGGCGACTACCAGATGATCTTGCCGGCCCTGTGGGTCTGCACCATCGCCTACCTGCTTTCCGATAGCCAGTCGCTTTACCGTTCGCAGGTTGCGCGGCGTTCCCTTTCACCGGCCCATCAGGGCAGCTATGTACGCGAAGTCTTGGCTGGGTTGCAAGTGAAGCAGTTCCTTCAGCCGGATGCGACCGTTATCTGCTTGCATCCTAACGATCCGCTAAGCACGGTCCTTCAGCGTTTGGCCGCCGCGCCAACGACGGTTGTTCCTGTTGTGGATGATCAACAACATTTGCTCGGCGTGGTTAACCTGGAGGAGGTGCACTTGGCCACGCAGTCGCCGGATTTACGGCCGTGGCTGTTAGCTGAGGATCTTATGCGCCCGGTGGCCAATCCGCTCACACCCGATGATCGACTGGATGAAGCGCAGGAAACCTTCGTCGAAAACGATCTTCTCGCGTTGCCAGTGATTGAAAGCAACGGCTCGAAACGGGTCATCGGCATGGTCCGCCGTGCCGACATCGCACACGCCTATCTGCGGGCGGTGCATGGTGAGGCGGGCTTGCCCATGGATCAAACACTTTTCCTGGGGCCGGCCTAAGCCCAGGGACTTCCACCCCTGGGCTTTCGGCCTACGGCACATCATTTGCACACATACTCTCCTGCTCCCAGCAATTTCTGCATGGAGAAAAGATTATGATTCGCAAATTGAAATCCGGGGAGTACCGGCTTTATTCCCGCAAGGTCGATGCCAAGACCGGCAAACGCAAGAACCTGGGCACGTTTGCCACCCGTGAAGCCGCCCAGAAACACGAACGGGCCGTGCAATTCTTCAAGCATAAACATTAGACGGAAATCCGAGGGCACTTCCATGATGCGCATCATCGACAATGTTGAAGTGGACGAGCAGCCAATCCAGATTCAGGCTGACGGGGTGCTGCTGGATGGCGACCTGGCAATACCGCACGCCGCGCACGGGGTGATCCTTTTCGCACACGGCAGCGGCAGCAGCCGGCATAGCCCGCGAAACCGTTTCGTGGCTTCGGAGCTGCATCAGGCCGGGTTCGCCACGCTCCTCTTCGATCTGCTCACGGAAGAAGAAGAGGAGGTCGATCAGGTCACGGCTCATTTGCGCTTCAACATCGGCTTCCTGGCCGAGCGCCTCGTTTTTGCGGCCGACTGGCTCACACAGGATCGACGCACCGCCAGCCTGCCGACGGGCTTGTTCGGCGCCAGCACTGGTGCAGCAGCAGCATTACTGGCAGCGGTCGACCGGCCGCAGCACGTTCGCGCCGTTGTCTCACGCGGCGGCCGGCCTGATTTGGCCGGCAAGGCGCTCCCAGCCGTGAAGGCGCCCACACTTCTTATTGTCGGCGGCGATGACGATCTGGTTATCGGCTTGAATGAAAAAGCCCTGGCTCGCCTGGGTTCGCCCGTCAAGCATCTCGTCATTGTGCCGGGTGCAACGCACTTGTTCGAAGAGCCGGGAAAGCTAGATGAGGTAGCGCATTTGGCAGCGGACTGGTTTACGAAGCATCTTGGCGCGGCCTAATAAACCCCGTTTGTGGTGCCGGCTTTAGGCGGTGCCGCGACGCCGCTTTTCCGTCTGAAGGCAGTGCTTGGAACAATGTTGGTCACGTTCTGTTTCCGTTTGCGTGCACCACGCAACCGCTTTCCGTAAATATCGGCCCTTTGGCGTTGCCCGTTAGATCGCAGTGCTGCACGGTGGCCGTGGCGCCGGCGGTCACGCGCACGCCTTCCTCTTTATTCCCTTTGATCTGGCAACGGCTGGTGATGAGGCTGCCGTTCTTGGTCACGTCGATGCCCTTCATGCCGTTGTTCAAGATGTGCGTGTCTTCAACGGTGGCCGAGCCGTTATCGAGCACGTAGAGGCCGCTCTGCTTGCTCTCGCGCAAAATGCAGCGGCGAATTACCGGTTTGGCCTCACGGGTCGAAGCGATATTGGCCAGCGCGTGGCCCCACAATTCGCAATCTTCGATCAACGCTTCGCCCTTGTCGTAGGTGTAGACGCCGCAATCCTTGCCATCACAGAGCCGGCAACGGCGCAGTGTCGGTTTGCCCTCCGTGGCAACATTAACTCCGGCCAAGCCGTTGCCGGAAATGTCGCAATCTTCAATTGTTGCCTCGCCAAGTTCGTAAATGTAGAAACCGCATTCTTTGTTATCACGAATCGTGCAACTCGTCACGACCGCGTTGCCGAGGTTGTTAATGACAAGGCCGGATTTTTCATTCACCGCGACCGAGCAGTTCGTCAAAGTGCACGTGGCGTCTTCGGCCACGATTAGACCGCTGGAATGTCCCTTGCGTATCTTGCAGTCGCGAAAGGTAGCGTTCGCATTTTTTTTCACGTCAACGTTCGGCGGGTGAAAAGCGGTGCCGCCACTCTCGGGGTCTATATTCTTCGTCCCATTGGAGTAAATGTCGCAATCTTCAATGGTTCCTAGTCCTCCATCGAGAATGAAGAGGCCACTCTGCTTGCTGTTGTAAATGTTGCAATGCCGAATAATTGGGTTCGCCCCGCTCTGGATGGCAATATTGGCGAGCGCGTTGGCGTACAGTTCGCAGTTTTCCAGCACGCCGAGGCCGTTCTTGTAGGCGAAGTAGCCGCAATCCAGGCCGTCGTGCAGCCGGCAGCGGCGGATCATCGGGTTGCCGCCGGTCGTGGCTGCGATGCCGGCGTGCACGTTGCCGAAAATGTCGCAATCCTCGAACACGCCCTGGCCCTTGTCGGTCACGAGGCCGCCGCTGTCGAGCCCGTCGCGCAGGACGCTACGGCGAATGACCGGATTGCCGCCGCCGGTGATTGCCACGGCGGGCAGTTTGTTCTGATAGAATTCGCAGTCTTCCACGACACCGGAAGTGCCGGCGAAGTGGATACCGTTTTCCTGGCAGCCATGAATTCGGCAGTGCCGCAGCACCGCGCTGCCGTCGTTGGAGATGTAGATCCCGGTCTTCTCGCTTTCGGCGATCTCGCAATCCTCGAACTCCGGGCAGGCCGAAACACGCAAGAACACATTCTGCTGGCGATTTTTCACGATCCGGCATTTCTTGAGCTTTGGCTTCGAACCGGTGGTGACCTCCACCCCTTGCGTGGTGTTGTTCTCGATCAGGCAGTTCTCCAAAAGCCCCTGGGCATTGTCGGCGATATACAATCCGCCGGCCTGGCCGTTGCGAATCTTGCAGTTAAGCAGCATCGGCTGGCTCGATTTTGTGATGCCCACGTTGGGCTGAGCATTCCCCAAGATATCGCAATTCTCGACGGTGCCCCGGCCGTGATCGATGGATGTGAGGCCGTTGCTTTTGCCCGACATAATCGTGCAGCCGCGAATGACCGGATCGCTGCCGCGCAGAATGGCCACCTGCGCCGACAGGTTGCCGGAAAACACGCAATCTTCGACCAGCCCCCGGGCGTTTTCGGTGAAGAGCAAGCCGTTGCTCTTACCGTCGCGCAGGCAGCAATTGCGGATCGTGAGGTTACTGTTATCGATTTCAATTCCCGCATTGCCGTTGCCGACGATTTCGCAGCCTTCGATGGTGCCCTGCCCGTTCTCGCGCGCGTAAATGCCGCCTTGCATGCCATCGCGAATGGTGCAATTGCGCAGATTCGGCGCGCCATCGAGCTTGACGACCACATTCGGCAATGCGTTCGCAAAGACACTGCTACCATCGATCACGCCGCGGCCGCCTTCGCGCACCATGATGCCGTTGCCCTGGCCCATGTGAATCTGGCAATCCCGAATGGTGGGGTCGGCATGCGTGGAGATGAGGATTCCGAGCTTGGTGCAGCCGGCAATTTCGCAATCTTCAATCAGCGGCTGGCTGCGGGCCGACAAGAGCAGGCCGCTATCTTTCGCATCGTGAATCCGGCACTTGCGAATAACCGGGCGCGCTTCGGCATTCTCAATTCCAAGACACGAAGCGGTCTCGCTGCTGAGGTCGCAGTGCTCGATTTCAACGGTGCCGCTGCTGATGATTATCGCGCACTCACTCAGCGCGCCTTCCTCTCTCACCGGCACCTTGCCAATGAAAGCGAGCTTCTCCATGCGGCCATTTTCGGCATGGATACGGAGGCGCGCGTGGAGGTGAATCTTGGCGCCGTCCTCGCCGAAGATGTGAAGCGGTTTGTCGAGGATGATTTCTGCACGCTCGTCGTAGGTGCCGCGGCGGACGCGGAGCGTGGCGCCTGCTTGCGCTTGCCGAACGGCCTCGGCGAGCGAACAACAATCGCCCTGGCCGGACGCATCGACCACGTACTCGGCCATTTTCACTTCTGCTGCTTTGTGCATGCTTACGGCGCGCGCACCGTCAGTTCGTTCTTGATCAGGCCGACGCCGGGCGTCAGCCGCAATAGAGACTCGGCCAGCCGCCGCTCGTGGTCGTTGGCTACGACGCCGCGCAGCGTGACGAGCCGGCCTTCCACGGAGATGGAAATACTAGGCTGAGACGTGAGAGAAGTCGAGCGATCCAGGATGTCGCGAAGTTGGGCTTGCAGGATGCCGCCGGTCGGCACATTTACCGGAAAGGTGTCGTCGAGCATGGCCGCAACGGCAGGGCGACGTGTAGTGAGCTGGGTCACCGCGCCAAGATCCGCGTTGCTATTGTTGAGAGAGCTTTGCGATAAACCGCCGCGGCCGCCCACCGAAGTGGTTGCCAATGCTTGGGCGGTGGCCTTCGGCGTTTGGATCGTGTAGAGGGGCTGGCCGAATGACCCCATCGTCCGAGTGAGGGAGGATGTATTAAAGGCCGTGGAGAAGCCGGTAGCGAAATAAGGGAACAAGACATTCGATTGATTCACTGGATTCGAAACTCCGCCCGTGCCCGTGCCACCGCGGCCCCCGCCCGTGTTGCCGAAGGTGCTGCCGCTGCCGGTAAAGCCGGTATTGCTGCCGGTGCTGCCGGAGCCGAAAAAGTTGGAACTCGAACTGCTGCCACCGAAACCGCTGGCACCACCCCCAAAGCTGGTCGCTGTGCCGCTGCTGCTGATGGAAGTTCCGCCGAATCCGCCCGAACCGCCGCCAAAACCGCCGCCAGCCGACATGCCTTGCGCCAGCGCCAAAGCCGGAACCAACAATAGCGCGCCAGCAGAAAAAGCAGCCCAATAACTCAAGCGGATGACGTTTTTCATGGCAGTCTCGCGAACCAAAGCAAGCTAAAACTCGGCCAATTTGGCTGGGGAAAGTATATCCGATGGATGGTGAAAGAGAAATGAAAAATGCGGCTTTCCAAGCTGACTTGGCGTCTGGGGCGGACACCAACGGCACGCCAGCTGCATCATTTTGTTGTGGCGGAGCAATCAATCTTGGCAGGAGGAACCACAAAGTTACCATTCGGCGTTGCCCGGTTTGAGCCGGGATTATCGAACATGCCACCCGTGTGGCGGACGAACTGTTGAAGCGCTCGGGAATCATGGCCCAGATTGCGGACGGCGGGCATGGCGAATTCACCGTGCTCGTAAACGGCCGTGAGGTGATTCGCAAGGAAGGCGAAAACAACCCGTCGGTGGATCGGATCCTTGCTGCCGTGCGCGAAGCCAACGGGCTGTCTTTGAAGCGGAGCGGGTTCCGCGGAACCAACTCCTTGACTTCGTCCCTCAAAAAACAGTATCTAAAGCTCAGGTTATGCTGCTGGCAAGAATGCAGCAGCAGGTCGCGAGCGGCGGGACGAATCCTTCCCCGGCGCGCCAAATCATTAACGGTGGAGTGCGCATATGATTCCGCTGTCGCAGATTGCCCATGGCCGCAGCGGCGACAAGGGCAATCATTCGAACATCGCGATCATCGCGTATACCGAGGCAGGCTTTGCCTGGCTGCGCGCACATCTGACCACCGAAGTCGTGCAACAGTACTTCGCTGCGCTGAAACCATCGCGGGTGGAGCGCTATGAGGCCGCGAATGTCTGGGCGCTCAATTTTATCTTGTACGACGTGCTGGCCGGCGGGGCGAGCCAATCGTTGCGCAGCGATACGCAGGGGAAGACCTTCGCGCTAGCGCTCTTGCAAATGCCGATCGAGCCGCCCGCTAACCTGGCCGAAATGACCCGGCGAGAAACGTCATGAGTGATAATCTCGTGCTGTATGAACTGCGCGGACCGGCTGCCATTCTCAAACTGAATCGGCCGGACAAGCGGAATGCCCTGAGCCGGGCGTTGATCGCGGCGATTCGCGATGCCGTTCAGCGCGCGAAGACCGATTCGGCAGCGCGCTGTATGATTGTCACCAATGCCGGGCCGACGTTTTGTGCCGGGATGGATCTGGCGGAATTGCAACAGAGCATATCCAACGCCAACGAGCAAGAAACCATCTGGAACGACGCGCTGCAATTGGCGGAAGCATATGACCTGATATACACGCTGCCGAAGCCGACCGTCGCCGCGGTGAACGGCCCGGCTGTCGCCGGTGGAGCCGGCCTTGTCACGGTGTGTGATCTCGCCATTGCCACGCCGGCATCGAAATTTGGCTATCCGGAAGTGCGACGGGGCTTGGTGGCCGCGATGGTTATGCCGCATTTGTTGCGGCACGTGGGCGAGCGCATGGCTCGGCACCTGCTTCTCATGGGCGAGCTGGTCGATGCCGAGGCAGCGAAGCAATCCGGCCTGATCAATGAAGTCGTGCCGGCGGAGCGACTGTTCGACCGCGCTTTGGAATTGGCCCGTTCCATTGCCGCCGGTGGCCCGCAAGCGCTGGCGGCGACCAAGTTGTTGCTTCACCAGTTTTCGCGGCAAACAACGTCGATCCAGGAGACCGCGAAGGCAAGTGCTGCGCCACGGCTTGGCGAGGAATGCCGGGCCGGCTTGCAAGCGTTCTTCGAAAAGCGGCCGGCGCCGTGGGAGGCTTCCTGATGCCTGGCGAATGGCGGCCGCCCACCCTGGAAACTCCGCGTCTCATCTTGCGCGGCGTCAGCGAGGCGGACGTGGATGCCATCTTCGAATATGCCCACAACCCGAACGTGAGCCGGTACACACTGTGGGAAGCCCACGCCGATCGCGAGACCACGCTGCAATTCATTCGCGAATACGCAAAGGCGAGCTACCTGGAGCATTCGCTCGATCCGCTGGGTATGTGTTTGAAGGAGCGGCCCGAGTGGGTCATCGGCACGATCGGCTGCCGCTGGAACAAGCGGCCCAACCGCACGATGGAAATGGGCTTCGCGTTGGGCGAGTCGTACTGGGGCAAGGGATTCACTGCAGAGGCTGCGCTGTCGGTGCTGGATTACGTATTCGCGCAACCGGACGTGGAGCGCGTGCAGGCGCATTGCATGATCGAAAACCGCGCTAGTGAGCGTGTGATGCAGAAGCTAGGGATGACGCTCGAAGGAACGCTCCGTTCCGCGTTGTTCCACCGTGGCCGATTCTGGGATTTGCGTTTGTACGCGATCCTGCGCGGTGAGTGGGCAAGAGTTGATTGCAATTAGACGGAACCCGCATACGTTTCGGGCGCACGGACAATTGTCGGTGCGCCCGAAACGTATGCGGGTTTTGACAATTAGGAACATGTAGAGACCGATCCATCTGTCCCAAATCGTACGGTGCCGTTACGCCATTTCCATTTCGGCGGGTCTTGCCCTTGCACGATGGCCAGCATGGCTTCGGCAAGGTTGAATTCGGCTAAAGCACGGAGCCCCACGTAAGACGTGGTCAAGCGTGGGTTAATTTCGATGGCCCAATCGCGCCCGTCGTCGCCAACGACAACATCGACTCCCACGAAGCCCAACAATCCCGAGATATTGGCGAACGCCCGGCGCGCGATGCGCGTAGCCCGCTCGGCCAGCGGCGGGGGCAGCGGCGCTTCGCCCCCCAGGTATTTTAGATTCTCGCCCGTTTGCAAGTGCTGCGCAGCCGGCGGCAATTCGAAGAAGTGATTGGGACCGATTAGGAAAGCAACGCTCGCGTCCTGGCCACGAATATATGGCTGCACGATGAGCGCGGGACGATCAGGCAATGCAATTAGCTCGTCATGCAGCTTTGGCCAATCGGCCGCGGGAATGACGCGCGCGAACGAACAACCTGCGCCATCACGCTGCTTGCAGATAACAGAGCCCACAGCGCCAGCAAGGGAATCCCTTGCTGGCGCGGCGGGCTCCAGGGGAATTGTGTCCGGCGTCGGCACGTCATGTACGTTCCACCAGCGAAACATCGCGAATTTGTCGGAAGCGAGCGCCACGGCGTCGGGAGAAGGACCGAGCAATCGACCTCCTTCTTCCAATACCCAGCGACAGCGGTCGAGGAGCATGCCGTCGAATTCCGGAGCAATGATAAGCGAGTAGTCGGCCTGCCGGGCGGCCGTACGAAAGGCTTGTTCATCGGTGTGCTTAAACGTGGGACAAGATTCCAATCTTGTCCCACGAATCGTAACCACGTCGACGCCGGGCACGCGCTGGAAGTCTTCGACTACGGCGGCGAGCATCGCGGCGCCTTCGGCGCGCAATGAAACCGCCGCCGCGGATTTCTCCACGGCGGCGGCACACGTATACTCGTAAATGAAGATTCGCATCAGCGCGACGGCCAGGGTCGATAGCTAGTGGCGGCCGGCGCCACGTTCGAGCCAGGCGGGATGGCCGAGCCGTAGTCGCCGTTAGGCGCCGGCATTGCCGGTCCCGGCGTGGTGATTCTTCCAACGGGTCCGTTCACCGGCGGAGCGCCTTGCATCATCTGCGGCACAGACGGCGGCGCATCGGTGGCCATCGGCAGCACGCCTGCCGTCGGGTCCCAATTCATCGGATAGGCGCCCGGCACCGAATTCATCGGACCGGTCGGTCGCTCACGCAATTTCAGGGCCGCGACCCGTTCCCGCTCGTGATCCACAGCGCGCTGTGAGGCGAACGCCGGCAACGGGCCTTCCGAGATCATGGCGTTGTCGTATTGCATGATGGTGCCCTTGGCAAATTGCCAGGCGGCTAGCGCGGTGTTATAGGCGGCAATTGAACTGTAGTAACTGCTCGCCGACTGCGCCGCAACCTGTTGGGCCGTCAGCAACTGCTCCAACCAGACCGATTTATCGGGAACGATGTCCTCGCGGGCCCGGGTGAGATTGTATTCCTCGACCGCCGCCTTCACGGCCGATTGCCAGGCCTGGATCGCATGCTGCGATGCAAAAACCGCGGAGTACGTGCCTTGCAAACCGGAGAGCGACTTTTGTTCCGCTTCGCGCAGATTGATGAAGGCACGGGCCAGGTTCAACCGAGCAATGCGCAACTGGGCGTGCGCATCGCGGAACCCAATGGGCACGTTGAAACGGAAGCCGAAATTCCAGGTGTTGAATTTATCGGTCATGAAACTCGCGAGGGCGTTATTGGGCAAGCCACCCACCGTGAGCGGGCCGTTCAACGTGTCGCCCAAGCCGTTGATGTTGTAGTTCGAAATAAATCGCAAGTCGGGCCGTAACTGGTTCTTCTGAATCATCACATCGAACTGGCGGGCCTTTAGCTGGTCGCGCGTCAAAATCAATTCCGGCCGGTTGGCCAAGGTTTCCTGCACTGCCGTTCCCCAGTCCGGCTGATACGGGGCCAGCGTGGGTGCATCGACGGGGACCAGGCGCGTGCCGTCGTCAATAAGGCCGA
>Ga0070732_10002031_pt1 | contig 11049 bp, 6 predicted proteins | sample Coa_R1_5_FD_66449 | JGI IMG/M metagenome (GOLD analysis project Ga0070732, IMG submission 66449) | Surface soil microbial communities from Centralia Pennsylvania, which are recovering from an underground coalmine fire - Coalmine... | ecosystem: Environmental > Terrestrial > Soil > Unclassified ...
CGGCCGGGTGATCCTCGCCGGCCTGGTCGCCGGGCTGGTCATCAACGTCGTCGACTTCGTGGTCAACGTGACCATCCTGGGCGCGCAGTGGAAGGCCGCCACGGTGGCGCTGGGTGTGAATGCCGACCAGGTGAGCGGCCAGGCCGCGGCCGGTTGGATCACCATGGACTTCATCGTCGGCCTGTTCACCGCCTGGCTCTATGCCGCCATCCGGCCGCGCTACGGAGCGGGAGCCGGGACCGGCCTGCGAGCCGGCGTCGCGATCTGGTTCATCGTCCACGTCGCCCTCGGGTCGCTGACCTGGCAAGGCCTGTATCCCCTCTCCCTGACCGTCGCCTCGACCGCCGGCGCCCTGGTCGCGATGCTCGCCGGCAGCTGGGTCGCGGGAAGGCTGTACGCCGAGGAGGGCTGAATGGTTGTTGCGGCGATCAGATGAGGAAAGGGGTGTCCTCGCGCATCGCTGCCAGGTCGCCCTCCCAGAGACCGGAGCCGGCAAGCTCGAGGATGCGCCTCGCGTCGACGCCCCGCACGTACTCCTCCAGAGCGCGCGTGACGGCTGCCGAGAAGGTGCGCTCGCCCGAGAGGCGGACCACCTCGTCGAGGAGCTTTTCATCCAACACAAGATTTGTACGTTTCATGTGTATCAGCATCATTCCTCCGTCCGCGGTTGTCAAGCGGCGGGCGACGCCATGGCCTTCAATGAGGAATGACGGAAAACGGGTGGGAGGCTTCAGGGCCGCCCGGGCGCTGGTGGCGCGGCGAGGGCGGCGGCGCGGGATTCGATGAGGGCGAAGCCGCTGGCCCGCGCCTCCGGCAGCAGGGCGGCGGCGAGGGTGCGGGCGGTGGCGGGCGGGCCGCTGGCGTGGGCGCGCTCGGCGAGGGCCAGCTCCGCCTCCAGGCGCAGCTCGACCAGGCCACTGCGGGTCGCCTCGTCGCGCACGCCGGCCAGGGCCGTGTCGGCTTGCTGCCGTTGCTCGGCCGGCACGAGCGAGGCCGCGCGCCAACCGACCGTCAGGCGGCAGCGCAGGTCCTGCACGGCCGGCGCGGCCGGCGATGCCTGCAGCAGCGCGGCGGCGCGGTCGATGGCGGTCCGCGCCCGCGCCGGATTGCCCGCGCCCGCGGCGGCGACGGCGGCCAGCGACAGGGCCCGCGCCTCGGCGTCGGCGGCTCCCTGGCGCTCCAGCTCGCCGGCCACCTCCTCGGCCGCGGCGACGATGGCGGCGAGGGCGGCACGGGTCGGCGGCGCGGGGCCGGAGCGGGTGGCATCCAGGTCGAGCTCGGCCAGGGCCAGCCGGCTCTCGGCGGCGTTGCCCTTCTCGCCCAGGCCGGTGCGCAGGCCGAGTGCCGCCTGGTGGTCGCGGCGCGCCTCCTCGAGCTTGCCCTGCCGCGCGAGCACCTCCCCGAGCCCGAAGAGGGCGAAGGCGGAGGAGGTCTGGCTGCCGATCGCGCGGCTGCCGGCGAGCGCTTCCTCGAACTGGCGCCGGGCGCCCCCCAGGTCTCCCTGGTCGAACAGCACGCTGCCGAGATTGTTGAGCGACGCGACCTCGCCGATTCGCTGGCCGGTGCGGCGGCGGATCGCGAGGGCTTCGTCGTGGCGCCGCCGGGCGCCCGCGAGATCGCCCCGGCGGCGCAGCGCCACGCCGAGGTTGTCGAGCGCATAGGCTTCGCCCGCGGCGTCGCCCAGCTCGTGGCGGATGGCCAGGGACTGCTGGTAGAGCCCGGCGGCGCCGTCGAGGTCGCCGCGGCGGAGCATCACGCCGGCCAGGTTGTTGAGCGCGATCGACTCGGCATCGCGGCTGCCGAGCTCGCGGGCGATGACCAGCACCTGCTCGTAGAGCTGGCGGGCCCGGTCGAGCTCGCCCTGGCTGCGCAGCACGACGGCGATGTTGTTGAGCACGCCGGCCTCGGCGCCGCGGCCGCCGATCTCGCGATAGGTGGCGAGCGCCTGCTCGTACAGCTGCTGAGCGCCGGGCAGGTCGCCGCGGTCGAAGCGGACGTTGGCGGCGTGGGTGAGGGCCTCCGCCACTCCCGAGCGGTCACCCGCCGCGGCGTAGAGGCGCTGGCCCTCGGCGCAGGCGGCGAGGGCCTCTTCGGCGCGGCCCAGGTTGCGCAGCGCGCGGCAGTCGAGCAGCCGCGCCTGCGCCACCAGCAGGCTCGCGCCGAGCGTCGCGGCGCGGCCCGCCGCGCGTCCGGCCGCGTCATGCTGGCGCAGGAAATCGGCGCGCGCGCCCGCTGCCGTGGCCTCGGCCAGGTCGATGCGCGGATCGTCCCGGGACGGCTCGGGCAGGGCGCGCAGGGCCATCGTCGTGGCGAGCGCGTCCTGTGGGTGGCCGGCCGCGATCTGCGCGGCAGCCAGCCGCAGACCGTAGTCGAGACTGTCCGGGTAGAGCGCGTAGAGACGGCGGTAGAGGTCGATCGCCTGGTTCCATTCGCCGATGGCCTCGCGGTACCTCCCCTCGATCACCATCCGGTCCGCGGCCGGGAGGTTCGCCGACAGCTCGAAGGCGGCCCTGGCCTCGGCCCGCGCCTTGCCGTCGTAGCCGAGCGCCGCCCAGGCCGCGGCCAGGCCCGAGTGGGCCGCGGCGCTGCCCGGGTCGGCGGCGACCGCTCGCGCCAGCAGCTCCCGCGCCCCGACCGGGTCGAAGAGGCGCAGGCGCTGCATGCCCTCCGAGTAGAGCCGTGCCGCCTCGGGGCTGGCGGCGACCGCCGGGCGGCCTGGCGCGGCGGCGCCGGCGCGCAGCGCTCGGCGCAGGCGCTCGCCGGCTGTCGCCACGAGCTGGAAGAGGCCGGCCTCGGTGCCGCTCTCGGCCAGCGTCGTGGTCTCGCCGGTGCGCGCGTCCTGCAGCCTGAGGTCGAGGCGGATCGGGCGGTTGCCGGCGCCGGGTGCCCCCGACACCAGGTAGGAGCCGGTGACCAGCGCGTCGCTTCCCAGCAGCGTGCGAACGCGGGCCAGCGTATCGCGCGCCAGGCTCTCGGGCTGGCCGAGGCCCAGCTCGAGCCGCACGCGCGCCACGTCCTCGCCGGCCACGATCCGCAGCGCTCCTCCCGCCCCCAGCTCGGTGCTCAGCATCTCGGCCAGCGCCGGCGACAGCCAGGCGGTGTCCGCGGCGCCGGAGAGGTCCTTGAAGCCGAAGACGGCGACCGAGCGCCGCGGGATCACCTCGGCGGTGACGAGCCCCGACCGGCGCTCGGCTTCCGAGCGCCGCGCGCGCCACTCCGCGAAGCGGTAGTAAGCGATCGCGAACGAGGCCAGGATCAGCGCGACGAGAGCGCCGGTCAGCACCCGCCGGCGCCGGGAGGCGTGCGCCGCGGGGGCGGCGATGGCCGGGGCGGCGATGGCCCCTGCCGCCAGCGGCGGACCGGTGGCGGGAGACTCGACGGCTCCGGTCGGCGCGGCGGCAACGGTGGCGGCGGGACCCTCGCCGGTCAGGGCGGCGACGATCTCGAGCGGCGTCGAGAAGCGCGCCGCCGGCTCGCGCTCCAGGCAGCGCAGGATGGCAGACTCCCAGCGCTGGTCGAGGTGGGGAGCGTGGGTCCGCGGCGAGACCGGGTTCTCCTTGAGGCGCTTGACCGCCGTGGCGAGCAGCGACTCGCCCACGAAGGGCACGGTGCCGGTCGCCATCTCGTAGAGCACGATGCCCAGCGCGTAGATGTCCACGGCGGTGGTGATCTCGCCGTCGTCGAGCTGCTCGGGGGCGAGGTAGGCGGCGGTGCCGACCAGGCCGCCCGCGGTCGTCAGGGTGGGAGCGCCCGGGCTCTCGGCGGCGTGGCCGGCGGCCAGCCGCGCCAGGCCGAAGTCGGTCACCACCGCCCGTACCCCGCCGCGCGCCGGCACCAGCACGACGTTGCCCGGCTTCAGGTCGCGATGGATGATCCCCACCTGGTGGGCCGCCTCGAGGCCGAGGCAGACCTGGCGGACGATCGGCAGCGCCTCGGCGGGCGGCAGCGGCCCGCCGCGCCGCAACCGCTCGGCCAGCGTCTCGCCGGCGAGCAGCTCCATGGTCAGGAAGATGATCGACTGCCCGTCCTCGCCGGGCAGCGGGTGGAGCGGGCGGTGGTGAGAGACGTCGAAGATCCGGCAGACGTTCGGATGCGTGACCTTGCGCGCCAGCTGGATCTCGCGCCGGAAGCGCTCGACGGCCAGGCTGTCGGCGCCGGTCTCCGGACGCACCGTCTTGAGCGCCGCCCGCTCGCGCAGCTCGAGGTCCTCGACCTCGTACACCTCGCCCATGCCGCCCTGCGCCAGGAAACGCACGATGCGGTAGCGGCCGGCCACCGTCTCGCCGTCGCCGAAGACCGCCGGCCGCGGGACCGCGGCCACCGCCGCCGGAGCGCGCGGCGAGAGGACGGTCTCCGGGATGGAGAAGCCGCCGGGAGGCGGCGACGCGGCCGCCGGCACCGGCACCCCGATGACGGTGGGGCGCTCGCCGCCTCCGCCAGGCGCCGTGCCGCTTGCCGCGCTCCAGCGGCTGCCGCCCGCGACCGTCCTGCTGGCCTCCATCCCCGAGACCGGCGCGGCGCCGGCCCCCGGCCGCCGCACCCCGAACTCCCGGCTGCATCCCGCGCAGCGGACCCGCACCCGCGGCGGTCCGCCGGCGTCCAGATCAAAGCGCAATCGCTGGCCGCAGCCGGGGCAGGTGACCGCAAAAGCGGAGGAGGCCGAGGAGCTCATGAGGCAGGGCTTGCGCAGATTGTAACCGAATTGTACGGCAGCGCATCCGGGACGCGCGGCCCCGGCGGCCCCGGTGGCCCCGTTCGGCCCGCGGCCGCGCACCTCCACTTCTGAGAGCCTTCGGGTGCGCCGAGGGCGGCGGATCGGGCCGTGTTCCGGCCGCCTCATGAAGACAACCATTTGAATGCACGACGACCGGCTGCTGCCGGAGCCTGGCCGCCGGAGCGGGAGAGAACCGATGAAGAAGCAGGAAAGCAAGAAGCTACAGCTCGGCAAGGACACCCTCCGCCTCCTCCAGAACGACCCGCTCGAGAAGGCGATTGGCGGCTATCCGACCACGACCGTGCTGACGCGGTTCAACAGCTGCACCTGCTAGGGGAGTCCTGAGAGACGAGGCGTGGGCGCGTCGCGTTCGCCGACCGCGGCGCGCCTCCGTCCCCCCACCGGCCCCGGGCCGCCGCAGGCCTCGGGCCGGCCTCGGGATCAGCTGTAGTTCACGCCGGGGTAGAGGAGGCGAATGGCGGCCAGCTGGACGGGGTAGTAGATGGGGTTGAAGAGCTGCCAGGCGACGAGCAGGCCGAGCAGCGACATGAAGGGTTGGTTCATCAGCGCGGCGTAGCGCTCGGCGGCGCTCGGCGGCAGCAGCGCGGGGATCACCGCGCTGCCGTCGAGCGGCGGCAGCGGCAGCAGGTTGAACAGGCAGAGCAGCAGGTTCAGCGAGAAGAGCAGCGACAAGGGCACCACGGTGCCCGCCGCCGCGCCCGCCACGCCCGCAGGCAGGGCGCCGGCGGCGCTGGCGGTCACCTGGGTGAAGGAGATGCTGTCGGGTGGCTTGAACAGTCCGGCCGCCATGCCGCCGCGGATCGCCAGGCCGGCGGCCAGCACCAGCGACAGGTTCGCCGCCGGACCGGCCAGCGCCATCACCGCCGCCCGCCTGGGAAAGCGCCTGGCCCAGGCGGGATCGTACGGGGCGCTCGCCCAGCCCATCATCCAGCCGCGCGTGAAGTAGGTGATCAGGGGGATCGCCACCATCCCCACCGGCTCGCGCCGGATGTGGGGCAGCGGGTTCAAGGTCACCTGGCCGCCGTGGTAAGCGGTGGGATCGCCGAGCCGGTAGGCGGCGAAGGCGTGCGACGCCTCGTGCAGGGTGGTCGAGAACAGGAAGACCAGGAACCAGGTGAGGCCGAGCCCCACCGCGGCGAGCGTCAGATGGGGTTCGGGCGACACGATGCTGGCGGGAGTCTAAGCGCGGCTCAGGTACTTGTCCTCACGGGTGTCGATGAGGATCTTGTTGCCCACCTCGACGAACGGCGGCACCTGGACCACCAGCCCGGTCTCCATCTTGGCCGGCTTGTACGACGCGCTGGCCGTCGCTCCCTTCATGCTCGGCTCGGTGTCGACCACCGCGAGCGTCACCGTGTTCGGGAGCTCGATGCCGACCGGCCGGTCCTCGTAGAAATCGACGGTGATCACCGTGTTCGGCAGCAGGTAGAGCATGGTGGTGCCCAGCGTCTCGTCGTCGAGGGTGATCTGCTCGTAGTTCTGCTGGTTCATGAAGTGGTGCCCCGAGGAGTCGGAGTACAGGTACTCCATCGGGTGAGTGTCGAGGATCGCGCGCTCCACCTTCTCGGTCGAGCCGAACCGATGCTCGAAGCTGTTGCCGCTGCGCAAGCTGCGCATGCGGGCCTGCACGAAGCCGCGCCAGTTGCCCGGCGTGACATGCTGGACCGTCATGATCCGGCACACGTCACCCTCGAAGAGGATGCACATGCCGGCTCGCATCTGGGTTGCCTGGATCAAGCTCGACTCCCTCTGGCGTGATGCTGGGGGGCCGCAGGCCGCCCAGAGATAGGGCAGGAAGGATATCACGCCCAGGGTGATGGACCGGCCCACCACCGGACCTGGCGCCTGGCTCTGGTAGAATTACGGGATTCCCTGGAGGACTCATGGCTGGCCTCGCTTCACTCTCGCAAGACCAGCTCCTCGACCGCATTGCAGAGAGGCTCGAGTGGGAGCGCACCCGCCAGCCGGCATTCACGCTGTTGCTGGGCTCGGGATTCAGCGCGCCGCTGATCCCCACCGCCGGGCAGGTCGTGGCTCGAGACATCGCCTGGTGGCTCTACTGGCGGCGTCGGGCGCGTGAGGGAGAGCTCTTCGAGCCTCGTCCTTCGCCGGATACGGATGACGTCCTCAGCTTCGAGAGGGATCTCTGGACGAGTGTCTGCGCGGAGTGTCCAGGGAACTTCGAGCTCCAGGACGGCCTGCCGGCCACCAGCGCCGAGAACGTGGGCGGCGCCTACCGCGCCATCATGAGCGGCATGGCTTCGAGAGGCCTCTCCGACCCGCAGCGCCGGCGCCGCTACCTGCGCGACCTCTGCGCCAGGATCGGCAAGCGGGTCAACGGCGCCCACATCTTCCTCGCCAACATCCTGCGTGCCCAGGAACCATGGGCGCCCGACCAGCCATGGAAGCGGCCCTTCTGCCGCACGATCTTCACCACTAACTTCGATCCGCTCTTGCAGCGCAGCCTGCAGCTGGTGAGCCGCCTCTATTTCATGAGCGACCGGCCGGAGGCGCTCGAGCCGCCGGAGGACGAGGACCAGGACGCCATTCATCTCGTCTACTCCCACGGCAGCGTCCATCGCTACCTGCTGCTCAACACCGCGGAGGAGATCGAGAGTGCGCGGGCCAGGAACGCCTCGGCCCTGGTTCCCTACCTCCAACGCCACGGTGTGCTGGTCATCGGTTACAGCGGCTGGCTGGATGCGACCATGCAGGCTCTCTCCAACTGCACTTCCTTCGACGGCAATCTCTTCTGGTGCGATGTGTACCGGCCGGAGGAAGCGGCGAAACGCCTGAGCGTGGCTGCCCGCGAGCTGCTCGCCAGCAAGGCGGGCTATGCCTTCTACGTCCCGATCGCCGGCGCCGACGAGCTGATGCTGGCCCTGCACCGTAGGCTCGGCCTCGGCGACGCACCAGGCTTCATTCGCGATCCGATCGGCCAGATGATCGAGGACCTGGTGAGCGTCGAGGTGCCCGACACCCGCGAGCCCGCGAACCAGCCGCGGGCCATCGACACCCTCAAGGACTCTCGCGACCGCACGGTCACCCGGCTGCATGCTGCGCTGAGGGTCTTCGAGAATCCCGAACAGGTCCAGGGGGGAGGTGAGCGGCAGGTCACCGCCGCCGATCAGCGCGTCTATGACCATGCCGTGACCGCGAAACTGATGGGTGAAGCGCTCGAGAAAGCGGAGGCGGGCGATCTCGACCGAGCGATCGAGATCTGGACGAACGTCAGCGATGACGAGCGAGCGCCGGCCGACGTCCGAGCTCAAGCCCTGATCAACCGCGGCGCGATCTACGGACGGCAGAGCCATTGGGACCTGGCGTCGGCTGACTTCGGTGCGGTGGTCGCGAGCCCCGATGCTCCCGCCGAGCAACGAGCCTGGGCTCTCTTCGATCTCGCATTCACTCGTGGACAGCAGGACCGGCCGGACGACGAGATCCAGGGTTACACCGACGTGATCGCCATGCCTGAGGCGCCTGCCACCCAGCGAGCCTGGGCGCGGGTGAACCGCGGCTCCCGCTACCTGGGGCGACACCTGGTCGACGAGGCGATGGCAGACTTCAGCGCCGTGATCGCCATGCCGGATGCACCTGCAGACCAACGGGCGAAGGCCTTCTTCAACCTGGCGTACACCTCCGGGCAGCAGGATCAGATGGCCCAGGCGATCGCGTACTACGACGCGCTGATCGCGATGACCGATTGCCCTGCCGATCTGCGAGCCGAGGCGCTCGTCAACCGGGGCGCCGCTCACCGCAAGGAGGGTCAGCAGGACCAGGCAATGGCCGACTTCACCGCCGTGATTGCACTACCCGCCGTCGCCGCCAAGCAGCGAGCCCTGGCGCTCCTCAACCGGGCGGACATCTACGGCGACCAGGGCCGCATGGAACAGGCGATCGCCGATTGCACTGCCTTGATCGCGCTGTCCGACGCCCCGACAGCGAGGAAAGCGGAAGCTCTGGGGAAGCGAGCCTGGTTCCGATTCATCTCTCAGCCGCCCGATCTCACCGGGTTGCGAGAGGATTCCGAGGCAGCCTTGGCGATCGCGCCTCACCTCACCGGCGCCCGGTTCAACCTGGGACTGGCGCTGCTCCTCGCAGGTGAGGCGCCAGCCGCGGTCACTGAGTACACCCGGGCCGCCCAGGAGGGCGATGCCGCTCTTGTCCGCGGCAGCCGGGAGGACCTGGAGCGGGCGACTGCGGACAAGCAGGTCCCCGGTGCCAAGGAGATCCTGAACCTGCTCGAAGCCCGCGAAGCGGAGCTTGCCGCCAGGGCGGCGCAGCCTCCAGCCGCGCCGGCCGGCGGGAGTGCCTAGGGATCCGCTCCCACGAGGCGGTGGGGCAGGCGCCGCTACTCCTGCTCTTCTTTCTTGTGCTTCGCCGCCTCGGTGACGATCTTCTCCTGCACCTGGCGCGGCACTTCCTCGTAGTGCGAGAACTCCATGTGATAGCTCGACCGCCCCTGGGTCATGGCGCCCAGCACGCGGGCGTAGTCGAGCATCTCGGCCATCGGCACCTGGGCGCGGATCACCTGCGCGCCGTTCTTCGATTCCATGCCCTGTGGCCGGCCGCGCCGGTGGGAGAGGTCGCCCATGATCTCGCCCATGAACTCCTCGGTGGTCGCGATCTCGACCTTCATCACCGGCTCGAGGATCACCGGGCTCGCCTTCGACATCGCCTCCTTGAAGGCCAGCGAGCCGGCGATCTTGAATGCCAGCTCGGAGGAGTCGACGTCGTGATACTGGCCGTCCAGGAGGCGCACCTTGAAGTCGACCACCGGGTAACCGGCCAGGTAGCCGCGGCGGCGGGCGTCCTGGATGCCTTTCTCGACCGCGGGCCGGAAGTTCTGCGGGATGGCGCCGCCGAAGATCTGGTCGACGAAGGCGAACTCCTCGCCGCGCGGCAGCGGCTCGATGGCGATCTTGCAGTCGGCGAACTGCCCGCGGCCGCCGGTCTGCTTCTTGTGGCGGCCGTGGCCCTCGGCCGGGCGCTGGATGGTCTCCCGGTAGTGGACCTTCGGCGGATGCAGGATGACGTCGACATGGTAGCGGTGGCGCAGCTTGGCGACGGCGATCTCGATGTGCTGCTGGCTGGCGCCGGAGAGCAGGTGATCGTGGGACTCGGCGTCGCGGCCGGCGCGCAGGCTGAGGTCCTCCTCCATCAGGCGGGCGAGCGCCTCGCCGATCTTCTCCTCGTCGCCCTTCGCCTTCGGCTCGACGGCGAAGACCATGGCCGGCTCGGCGATCTCGATCCAGCCGAGGCGCAGCGGCCGCTCGCGGCCGGTCAGAGTGTCGCCGGTGGCGGTGGCCTTCAGCTTCGCGACGCCGCCGATGTCGCCGGCGACGAGGCGCGGCACGGCGCCGCCCGTCTTGCCCTGGAGTGCCAGGAGGTTGCCGAGGCGCTCGTTCTCCTCGGTGCGCTGGTTGTAGACCGTGGAGTCGCTCTGCAGCGTGCCGGAGACGACGCGCAGGAGCGAGATCTTGCCGGTGAACGGGTCCGAGAGCGTCTTGAAGACCAGCGCGGCGAGGGGGCCGGCCGGGTCGCCTCTGAGCTCCACCGGCTCGCCGCCCAGGGTGGTGGCGGGGAACGGCGTGCGGTCGGCGGGCGAGGGCAGGTAGGCGATGACGGCGTCGAGCAGCGCCGAGGGGCCGATGCCGTGGGCGCCCGCGCTGGCGGTGAGCGGGAAGATCTGGCGGCGGGCGACGGCGCGGCGCAGCCCGGCCTCGAAGTCCTCCTGGGCGAGCGACCCCTGCTCGAAGTAGATCTCCATCAGCCGGTCGTCGGTCTCCGCCACCGCCTCGAGCAGGCGCGAGCGCGCCTGCTCCGCCGCCTCGCGCAGGGGCGCCGGCTCCTCGGCCAGGTCGGTCACGCCGGCGGCCTTGCCGTTGCCGTCGCGGTTGAAGTGGTAGGCCTTCTGGCGCACCAGGTCGACGACCCCGGCGAAAGCCTGCTCGCTGCCGATCGGCAGCTGCACCGGCAGCACGGCGCGGCCGAAGGCATGCTGCAGGGCGCCGACGGTGCGCTCGAAGTCGGCGCGCTCGCGGTCCATCTTGGTGAGGTGGAGCATCACCGGCAGCCCCATCTCGGCGGCGCAGGTCCAGACCTTCTCGGTGTTGACCTCGACGCCGGAGACGCCGGAGACGGCCAGCAGGGCGGCGTCGGCGGCGCGCAGGCCGGCCTGGGTCTCGCCGAGAAAGATGTGGTAGCCGGGGCAGTCGATCAGGTTGATCTTGTGCTGCTGCCAGGGGACGAAGCAGGTCGCCAGCCCGATCGAGATCCGGCGCTCGGTCTCCTCGTGATCGAAGTCGGTGAGG
>Ga0070732_10002034_pt1 | contig 11038 bp, 10 predicted proteins | sample Coa_R1_5_FD_66449 | JGI IMG/M metagenome (GOLD analysis project Ga0070732, IMG submission 66449) | Surface soil microbial communities from Centralia Pennsylvania, which are recovering from an underground coalmine fire - Coalmine... | ecosystem: Environmental > Terrestrial > Soil > Unclassified ...
TCAAAACGCCTTACCAGACGATACTGCGCCCTGACCTGGAGAATAAGCACAATACGGTTTCAACTCGCCAGCCCCATCTCGAAATTCCCTGGAGCTCGTTTACCCGCGACACAAAACTGTAATTCCAAATTATTCTAAGTACCTTCCGACGTCGTCATCGTTCTCGCTCTGCGTTTAATACTCGCCTAGCGTTGACCGCGGAAAAGCATTCGCGGACTAGCTGACCGGTCTTGGAGTACAAGTGGGTCGTTCTCACCGTCACTACAGTCGGCATATTCATGGCCACTCTCGACTCTAGCATCCTAGTCGTAGGTCTTCCACAGGTGGTTATTGGGCTCCATACCAACCTGGTTGTCGGAGTCTGGTTCATCACCATCTACAGGCTCATGATAACAGTGCTGCTAGTTGCGATCGGCCGTATCGCCGACATCTACGGACGAGTCAAGCTGTACACGTGGGGCTTCGCAATCTTCGCCGTCGGCTCACTCCTCTCGGGACTGGCCATTTCAGACGTGGACCTTCTGGCCTTTAGACTCGTCCAGGGAATCGGCGCTGCCCTACTATTCGTCAATAGCGTCGCACTCGTCACAGACGCGTTCGCCGGAAACGAGCTCGGCAAAGGAATCGGCATAAACCAGGTCGCCATCAACGCTGGAACAATCACCGGCTATACTCTCAGCGGAATTCTGATCCAGCTCTTCACATGGCGCTCGATCTTCCTCGTCAACGTCCCGATCGGAATCTTCGGAACCTACTGGTCCAGGAAGCGACTCAAGGAGATTTCGAGGCCAGCGCATCGTGAAAAGTTCGACATCCTTGGCGCCCTAACCTTCTCCGTTAGCATTACCCTCCTATTGCTTGGTCTTACCCTAGGAAGTCCCACTGATCTGTTCTCGATCGGAATCGTCGCGATTAGCATCCTCCTGATGCTTTTTTTCGTCCTTGTAGAGCGCAGAGCCAAATTCCCAGTCCTAGACCTCTCCCTTTTTCGGATTAGACTCTTTACCGCCGGTAATGTCGCGAATCTTCTCAGCGGACTCGCCTTCGCAGCACTTGCATTCATAATGACCCTCTACTTCCAGTTAGTCCGGGGCTACGATCCGCTCCACGCAGGAATCTCCCTAATTCCTCTCGACGCGACCCTAATACTCATCGGACCCATCAGCGGCTCACTATCCGACAAGTGGGGCGCTCGAGGCCTGAGCACAATCGGACTCCTGACCGCTGCTGCGGGATTCTTGTATCTCTCACTCTTCACCGTCACGACCAGCTATCTACAGATAGCCCTCGGGCTAAGCCTCGTAGGCTTTGGCATCGGCCTCTTCCGGAGCCCTAACGCCAGCTCAGTTATGGGCTCTATCCCGAGCACCAAGAGAGGGGTCGGCTCCGGGGTCAGAGCGACAATGATCAACACCAGCATCGTAGCGAGCATTCCACTAGTACTCGCAATGATGACGACCGACATACCCTATGATAGGCTGATCAACATTATCGGCAACGTAAATCTCCTATCCGCGGGTCAGATAGCCGGAAGCAACCTCGATGCATTTCTCTCAGGCTTACAGCACGCTCTCCTAATTCTGTCAGCCCTAATACTGGTATCGGCGGTCTTCTCCCTCCTTCGAGGAACCCGCACCGGGCCCGACGATTCGAATAGTTCTGAGCGGAGCGGTTAGGATGAGACTTGCCTCAGTTTCGTATCTATTCCGGTCATACAGGGGAGAACTGTACGGTTATGGCATTAAGATTCATGTTGAGAGCCACCACGTCCCATACTCCGGTGCTCGGCGGAGTAAATGAGAGAGTAGCTTGTGTCGTCTGTTGTTGGAGGATGCAATCGTTGTAGGGAAACGGGGTCATCCCTTTGCTGAATTGATCGTTGAGATTCCAGTTCAGATAGTAAGTCTGTTGCAAGACACAGAACGTTGCTGTCCCATTGGTGACCGTGACTCCAACCTGAAATTCTACGCCGCCAGGAATCCCAGATAGCGTTATCGCCGTGGAGTTGGGACTGCTGGGACTACCTGCGGGAATAGTATGCGTTTCAGATTGTTGCAGAGTTCCCGGTGGATGTGGAAGAAAGGGTATGCTAGCGATAACTATTCCGAGAGATAGAACAACAATGATTCCGGCTATGACTAATGTTCGCTTCCTACGAATCAAGGGGGTTAGAAGTCCTTTGACGAGAACAGATCATCCAGGGGCTAATAAACCGAGACGGGAAAAAATGGAATCAGCGGGCGACACTCAATCTCGAGAGCGAGACCGGCCGATAACGCTATTAGAGGCCGGAAACGGCCGATAACGCTATTAGTATAGTCCTCTGTTATTCGGGTTTTAATGTCAAAGTTAACATCCGCGTTGATAGTTGCTTTAGCTGTATTTGCGGTAGTATTAGGGGCCGGAACTCTCCCGAAAGTGCATGCTTCGAATGACTTTACCATAAGCGCGTCGCCAACCACAGCCGGCATAGTAGCCGGAGGCTCTGCGACCTTTACCGTATCGGTAACCAGCCTCGGACTTTCCGGGACTGTCGATCTCACATCCTCGGTTCCCCCCGCGGCGACCGGAGTCACCGCATCATTAAGTCCCTCAAGCGTCACCCTGACCTCAGGTGGCACCAGCACCTCTACCTTGACCGTGTCAACAACTACACAGAGTCCTTCTGAAAACTTCGTCATCACGGTAACCGGATCAGCCCAGAAGACCCACGCGACGAGTGTCACAATAACCATTACCGGCGGCACGCTTGGCGCTAGAACAGTTTCAACCAACAATACAGGCCTTTTGATAGCCGCTACCGGACTCGTCGTCTCACTTGTATCCGTCCTCGCCGTTTCCGCGGTCTTTATCAGCCGTCGAAACCGAAGAAACTAGTCTTAACTGAGAGCGGCGAGATGCTGGAAGCGGTTTCGGCTTTCGCCAAAGATATACGCCCGGTTAGATAGCATTTGTAATGTGACTAGGCGTCAAGAATGAGGCGAGATCTTGTCCGTATCATAGCGGTGCTCGTTGTAGCCTCGTCTGTTGCCAGTCTTTGCTACGCTTATCGTTATAGCATCTGGTATCCTACCAGCCCTACCCGTTCGCGTCCCCTTACGGTCGCGTTGCTGGACGAGGTTTCGGCATACATTCCGGATCCTGCCTTCACGGATCAGGTGATGGCCACTCTGAGCTCAGCGGGATACAAGGTCGACTATTATCCGCCGAGTTCCATTACTATCCAGCTTCTAGAGAATCTCCCTTCCATGGGCTATGGGATAGTGATTTTCCGCAATCATTCTACGGGATTCGGGCAAGACTCGATATCAATTGTAACATCGGAAACCTACAGTCCGGACAAGTACGTTTTCGAACAGCTTACAGGTCAAGTGGCTGACGTTAACCTTGGCATTGCCAGCAAAGACTTCTTTGCCATCACACCCCTGTTCGTTCGAGAAGCGATGAATGGGTTCTTTCCCGGCTCTATAGTCCTGATGATGGGGTGTACAGGGTTGGCGAACTCTGAGATGGCGCAGGCGTTCGTATCGAGGGGGGCTCAAGTCTACGTGAGCTGGGATAAGGTCGTGCAAGCATACAGGACTGACACGGCAACATCGATTTTCTGGCAATGGATGACCGGTGGGCATTCGCTGAAAGATTCGACCGCGGCCGCGACCCGGCAAGCGGCTCCAGATCCCATCTACCAGAGCCAGCTACTATTCTATCCAGCAAACGAAGGATCGATGGTATTGTTGCGAAACAGCTAGAACATAGGTCAATTGTTGACAAAACTAGTCTGTGGTTGTCGAAAAACCTCTCGGCACAAAGCAAACTTGATTATTGCTGGTGTAGTTCCGGAGCCGTATCGTTGAGCGAAACCAAAGGAAACTTGGTAAGGGTTAGACGTCCCGCGCTCGAGTTTCTGCTCTGTCTGATAGGTGGAGGCATTTCCTTGGCCTCCTCGTCGAATCTAACAGGCTATACTCAGACCTTTTTTGTCGGCAATCTTCTCGTAGAAAACTCGTTCGTTCTCGCTCTCATCATCATCCTATTAGCGGGAATGCTCTATGAGAAGCCTGAAAGGCATACTGTTTACGGCTCACTATTGGTTGTTCTTGGGCTTAACCAGCTGGTTATCTTGAGCACCCTTTTTTCGACTCTTCCTTTTTCACCGTTGGGACCTGCCGGGACGGGACTTGTGCTGGTTGGGGGAGTCATGGGCCTAGTGTTTCAGCCCAATGTCAAGACGGTCGTTGCTGAATCGGCCAAGCCCGGGCTGCAGACTGACAAGGGCTGATTATGGAGCCCCGGCCGGGGATTGAACCCGGGACCTACAGCTCTCTCACCAGGAGATACAAGGCTGTCGCTCCACCACTGAGCTACCGGGGCGCTTGCTGATGCGCTTCGATTCCAGCCAAAGATAAGTCCTCTCTAGGATTTTTTTGACCTAGTTAGGAGAAGTTGATGCCCGCATTCTCCTGGCCGCTCTGACCAGAGCGTCTACTCCAGGCAGATTCTGCCCGGATAAAAGGCAAAGCATTGCGCCTCCCGCGGTGCTTACGTGGCCAAACTTGTCATCGATCCCCAGAATGGAAGCTAAGCCTACTAAGTGTCCTCCTCCGATAACGGTGTAACCCTTGCTTTCTGCCATGGACTCAAGAATCATTCTTGTACCCTGATCGAAGTCTTCTCTCTCGAAAACCCCGAGGGGACCGTTGGCCACGGATGTGGCTGCGTCTCTCAATATCTTTGAGTATTTCTCTACTGTTTTGGTCCCGATGTCGAGCGCTGGCTCACGTCCGGCTGCCGAGTCGACAGTCTTGTCACGTCTTTGTCCATCTTCATCGTAGGCAAGGTCCTGCGGCAACTCTATCATCTCTCTGTATTTCATGAGAAGGCCCCGCGCTTGGTCGGTAAATTTTGAGAGTCCGGTGATGTCCTTTTCGTCTTGATTCGACAATTTCTTGTCCAGTGCTTTGAGGAATAGTTTGGCGGGTACTCCTCCTAGGAGTATCTTGTCTGCTTTCCCCCGCTCGAGGATATGCTGTATCACGGGAATCTTGTCTTCAACTTTTGCTCCTCCCAGAACGTATACGCAGGGCCTAGCTGGTTCTCTGAGTAGATTTGATACAGCTTTGAGTTCTTTCTCCATCAGACGTCCGGCTGCGCTGGGAAGAACCTCGGTGAGTCCGGCGATGGAGGGCTGTGACCTATGTGCTGTGGCGAATGCGTCGTTAATGTAAAGGTCGAATAGGGGCGCGAGTCGTTTGACAAGGTTTGTCTTGACCAGCTTCTCTGGCTTGTCGTCGATGTTCTCCTCTGCGCAGAGCCGAAGATTGTCGAGTACGAGGATTTCTCCAGGTTGGACCTTGACTATCTTCTGGCGTGCGTGTGGTCCCAGAACATCTTCCACGAACTCCACCGGTTGATTGCAGTACCGGGCTAGCGCGGCTGCGTGGGGCTCAAGCGAGGTGAAGTCTTCCTTGCCTGGCCTGCTCTGGTGCGATCCGAGCACAATCCTTGCACCGTCCATCTTCGATAGCGTCTCGGCGATGGCTCTGATTCTAGTATCGTCAAGAATCTGATGAGTAGACGGATCAAGGGGGACGTTTATGTCTACTCTGAGAAAAACTCTCTTGTTGCTTGTATCAACGTCATCGAGAGTGAAGAATTCCGGTTTGTCCAGTCCACGTCCTCCTCGAATGTCTCTCGTATAATCTTCTGCGCGTTTAATGTTTCTTAGGCCAATGCTTTTAGCGCTAGATTCGCCCGCGACCTTTTGCCGGGGTGGCTCAGCTTGGTCAGACCCTGCGAAGGGAACTATAGCGCCGGACTCATAATCCCGGATGGGACATCCGGAGGTCGCGGGTTCGATAAACCGTCCCTGTTCGAGACCCCCGCCCCCGGCACTCTCGCGCTGTCTCTGGAGATTTGGAGACCCTGAAGGTCCAGAAAGATTTCGCGAGAAATAAAATTCGGTTCGAAAGAGATTCGGGATTCTCTGGTTTGTTATGCGGGTCTAGTGCGAGTATGCAATGATTAGCCCTTTCTTAGAATGTCTACGTGTCCGTCTTTTCTTCCCACGTAGGCAGTGTCCGCCATCCCCAGAAAGAGTCCGGTCTCAACTACGCCCGGGATCTTCTTGAGTTTCTCGTGGACGATTTCTGGTCGACGTAGGCTTCTGAAGTTGACGTCGGCGATAAGGTTTCCATTGTCGGTTACGATTGGGCCTACTTTGCCGGTTGTTTCTCTCAGGTTGGCTTTGTCTGAGATTCGTCGGATTTTTTCGAGGGTGGAGGCGTAGCCAAAGGGCGTTATCTCGACGGGTATGGGTTGTGGTCCGCCGAGTGTTTTGGCGAGTTTTTTTTCATCGATGACTATGACGAGTCGTCTCGCCGTGGAGTCAACGATTTTTTCGCGTAGGAGTGCTGCTCCTCCGCCTTTGACCAGGTCGAGGGTTCGCCATTGTACTTGGTCTGCACCGTCTAGCGCTAGTTCTGGCTCGGTGTCCTGGTCTAGGCTTGTCGTTTTGAGGTTGAGTTTCTTGGCCGCGATCTCGACTTGGTAGGAAGTTGGTATGAAGGTGATTCTCAGGTTCTCTTTCTTGATCCGTTCTGCGGCGAGTTCGAGTGCATGGAGGATAGTGTTGCCGCTTCCCAATCCGACTATGGTGTTGTCTTTGAGTTCTCGAACTGCCTGCGCGGCTGCGCTTACTCTCGCCTTGTCGGTCCAAGACATGTTCGGATCAGCCTTCCGTCTCTATCTGTTCGAGTCGTTCCATGGCTTTGAGAACTTCTTCGCGGATTGTCTCGAGCCTTTCTTCTGCTTTGTTCTTTGGCCTTTCCTTGGCCGGTCGTTCTTTGACGGTGCCGGTTGAGGGTTGTGGGGTCGCTTCGATTTTTGGTGGCGGGGTTGTCTGGATGGTCTTCTCTTCTTGTGTTATGCTGATGCTTGGTCGTATCTGGCGGATCTTCAGGTCTATTTCGAGCATTTTTTCGTGGAAGCTTTTGAGGAGGTCGTCTTTGGCCGATTCGAGCTCGTACAGGTCCACGGTCTTCTTCTGGGTGTCTATTTCTCCGTCGACCCTTTTCAGGTCGGTCTTGTATCGTTGGAGAAGCTGGTTCTTCTCGGCCTCGTTGATCTGTCCTCTTGTTTCAGCTTCGTAGATCTTTGTGAGTGCGTCTCCGATGATGTCTCGTTCAAGGTTGACAAGGCGTAGTCTGTCTCGGGCCTTGGATACGTCTCCCGGGGTTATTGTTTTTTTGAGAATGTCTGGGATTGGGAAAGCGTCGGTCTTAGGGTCGGCTGGGGGTGGGGGGTTGTCGGTCGGGATTGTTTTCTTTTTTCCGAATAGGAGTATTAGTGTGAGTAGTGTGAAAGGTGCCTTTTGGCCCTTTCTCTGCAATAGAAGCATTCCTCTTAGGTTCTTGGTGGTTTGCCTGGTCCGTGCTTATTAATGGTTTAGCAGTTTCCCGGGTCTTGTTACCTTGCCCTCGGGCTTGTTGTGAAAGTACGGTTATCTCGGTGGCTGGTGCTTCTGGTCTTAGTGGTCTCGTTGTCTCTTGCGACGGAGTGTGAGAGCTGTGGTCGTCCGATGGGCTCGAACATGGATCATGGTGCTCAGAATCCGGAGAATCCCTACTGTATTCATTGTACTGATATGAAGGGTAAGCTATTGCCGTTTGAGAAAGTGTACGAGGCTCTAGTGGTGCAGGCTATGCAGACGCGGTGGATGAACAAGGAGAAGGCTGAGAAGTTCGCGCTTGAAGAGATGGCAAAGTGGCCCGCGTGGAAGGACAAGGTCAGCGAAATGCCCAAGCCGGCCTAGGCTTACGCTGGAAAAAGCCCGACCAGGCATTTCTTGTGTCGCGGAAAATTTTTGTTTTCGATCGTCCCAAGCGTGTTTCCCTATCGTCGATAGGGCCCTTTCACGCTTACGAAACGGGCTAACGAAGGCAGTATTGGGCCCATCCCTCCAAATGCTCGCGATCATATCGCGAGAAAAATTTTGTCTTCAGATCTGGGAGGCTCGGGGTCCTGTTTGAACCGTTTCCAGGCGAGTTTCCGGTCTTGTCCCGGAGAATGAGCGGTTTAGGGTTTTGGTGAACCTGCCTTACTGGAGCATTCGAGCACAGCGAAGCAGCAATATTGAACACCTCTCACTGTTTCGCGGTCTGGAGCTTGTTCTGGGCGATTCCTAGACGGTCTTCTCCAGAAAACCACTTTTGTGTCGCGGACAAACGAGCTCTGGAGATTTTCGAGATAGGGCTGGCGAGTTGAAACCGTATTGGGCTTATTCTCCAGGTCAGGGCGCAGTACTGCCCGGTAAGGCGTTTTGAAGATCGAGCTGGTCAGCGTCCCGGTCAACGCGAAGAATGGCGCCAGGTCAAAACACGTGCTTGGATTCGAGATCAGGGGCTGATTCTCAACGATTTCTCGGCGATACGTGCTACAGATCAGGTTTCTCAATTGTAGACTGCGGCGTTGAAGTATGAAGCGACATATGCGAGGTCGACAATGTTTACGGCTCCAGAACCGTCAATGTCCGCACGACCATCATAGCCGGGGCTGCCGCTTGTTGTGTTGAACGCGCTGGCGACAAGAGCCAAGTCTTGAATGTTCACGACTCCGCTCGAAGCCGGATCAATACTCCTAGTGACCGTCACCGAATACGTCACGACGCTAGAATTCGCCGAGACTTGTAGATTCGACGATAACGGATACGGGGTCATGGGAATGTTGAACACCAAAGAACCCATGTAAGCGGATCCCCTGCTCTGAAGCTGGAGACCATTGACGGTGAAGGTCTTATTGAAGCCCACTATGCCCGTCGTACTATTTCTGGCGACAACGTTCAGTGTTCCGGTGAGCTGACCGGTGAACGGTGCAAGGCCGAGAGCGCCTTTGGTGGTCACGCTAAGCCCTTGGAAGGCTCGACTATCAGCAACGCCCACGGCCAAGGGAGAGACGAACGCGCTGATAATGCCGGACGCGTCAGGCGTGCCAAGCCCAGTCGGATAGTCCCAGCCTGTCCCGGCGTTGTAGTAGCCGTTGAACCCAGAGCGAACATCATGATAGGCGGTAGCATTGTAGAGGCGAGGAGCGATAGCGCCGAGACCCTTCGAGTTCGCCTCAGCAGCCAAATCGATCAGTGCGGCCCACTGCGGACTCCCCGCGCTAGTTCCCCCGACAGTAAGCTGGGAGCCTCCCTGAATCACAATCACACCAGTATTCGGATCAGCATCGTATGAAACATCAACGGAGCTCCTGCTCAACTGACCCCCCAGATTGTTCTGCCACGAGGGTTTGGCGAATACAATGCTGTCTCCAGCAGTGCTGCCGCTCCACGCTTGCTCGCTGACGTAGGACGCGTTCGTGTCCAACTGGAGAGTCGTCCCTCCAACACCGACAACCAACGGGTCCGACGCAGGATACTGGATAGCACAACAACCGGTCGACCCTGAATCTCCACTACTCGCGAAAATGCTCGTCCCGTGGCCGGTAATGGTGACAAAAAGCTGGTGCATCGTGGTGATAGTGTAAGCGCCAGTGGTGGGATAGTTTGTCTCAAAGTCCCCCCAGCTCATGGAAAGAGTGTACTCCTGGGGCAGATTATTGGCCACATACCTGACCGCGTCGTAAAGATGCTGGAGACTATTGTCCTGGCCAATGACGAGGTCAATCGTGGCTCCGGGCGCGATCGCGTGAGCCCACTCCACATCTAGCGCAGTCTCTATTGCCCAGCCGCTGACGCTCCCCCTTGGCACGCCATCAGGATAGTAAATGTTGACAGTGGTCGAGGGTAGACCAGCGATGCTGTCGAAGCTAGACAGGTCGCTAGAGATACTCGGATCTCCGTAAGCATCGATAATTGCTATCCTCGTCCCAGACCCAGTCACACCCTTCGAGTAAATCGGCAGAAAATCATACGCCTTCCAAATATCGCTCGGGACAAACGGAGGTGAGCCCGGGGTCGACTGGCTTGCCGGACGATAGAGGATCGGATCAATCAGATTTGGAAGCGGCATTGCGACTGGAAGAGCAGACACGAGAGGCTGAAAAACAACAACTACGAGAATCAATGCAGCAAGCAAGTGGCAGACAGTTGCTGGCAAACGGTCGCCTGGTCGCTTCTACACGGTACTGCAGTGGGCATCTTAACTTATCGGTGTCCACTGAGGGAGAGACGTAGCTTAGAGCCCGAAACAGGGCACCTTTCGTCTTGGATTTTTCGTAGACACTCGGTTTCTGTGCGTGTTTTCAAAGAAAAGCAAAGCCTTAATCCTTAACACTCTCAGCAAAAGTTGTACAACATTGAAAAAAGTTAGGACACGACTTCTCGCCGCGATAATTGTTCTCTCCGTATTCTCTCTTCTGAGCAGTTCCATTAACATAGGCCATGCGACGTTAACCGGAATAGTCTGCATCGCATCGATCGATGCAGGCGATTGCTCCCAGAGTTCCCCTAGCCTTACTGCCCCCAACGGAGCAGTTTTTTCCGCGAGCGTAAACGTGCAAGGGTCTGACTCTTTCACCTGTTTCGACATCCGCGTGACAACGGACTCTCGAGTTCTGAATCCAGTCAGCTTCGATCTTAGCAATATCGTCTTTCCTACCAGCACACTCTTTGTCGTTCAACAATCTACCACATCCACAGGTTCCGTCGCCGCTGCGGAGCTGGCCGCGTGCGGCTTAGGTTACCTTACTCCTGCTCCAACTACGGGAACTATGTTCAGAATCAACTATGACGTGGTCGGCGCAGCTTCTAGCTCTACACAGATCAGTCTCCAGTCTGTACAAGTGGCCACTGGAGGCACTCCCCCCTTGCTACCGGAAACGCTTCAGAACGCAACATTTACAGTTCAACCCACTGCCGCTCCGGATTTCACAATCTCAGCAAAGCCCGCGACACTGATCATTCCCCGGGGATCAATGTCTGACTCGACGATTCAACTGTCAATCTTGAACGGTTTCTCGGGAGACATTAACGTATCAGAAACCGCATCAGATGCTAGTGTCCAAGCCAGATTTTCGAACAGTTCCATCAACGTCTCCA
>Ga0070732_10002035_pt1 | contig 11038 bp, 9 predicted proteins | sample Coa_R1_5_FD_66449 | JGI IMG/M metagenome (GOLD analysis project Ga0070732, IMG submission 66449) | Surface soil microbial communities from Centralia Pennsylvania, which are recovering from an underground coalmine fire - Coalmine... | ecosystem: Environmental > Terrestrial > Soil > Unclassified ...
AGCAGAGAAAAGAATGCGGCGCGGAAGAAATGAGGATTATTCGGATCATTATCGGCCGCGGCGAGATTATTGAGAAAACCCTGAAAGGCGGCATCGTAAAGTCCCTGCTTGCCGGCGCCGACGATGCCGGCCAGCATGTTCGCGATTACCGGCCGGCGTTCACCGAGCTGTTGCACGAGGGTATCGGTGGCGCCATCGAGGGCGCCGCGCAGAAGGGTGCGCGTTTCGCTGTCCTTTTGTCGCACAGCTTCGCGCACTGCCGCGGCTTTGGGCGGCGCCAGGAAAGAACCAAGTGGGAATGGATCGCCCGGTTTCGCCGGCACCAGCTTTTCGAACTCCTGCGTTAAGTAGCCCGTCGCAATCAAGGTCGCGGAGATGGCGCCTGCCGACGTGCCCACGAGTCGACGGATGACCGGCAACTGCCGCCGGTTTTGCAATACCTGCATGGCGCCCGAAAACGCCACCCCACGGGTGCCACCGCCACTGAATACGAGATCGAAAGCTGGCATGAGATCCTTCCTTTGCTAGAGCCGCTCCGCTGCACGTCGCGGCTAACCCAAAACCTTTTGCGGTGTTCCGTGGTTCATGGCGCTGTTGCGGGCCGACTCGATGAAGCCCACGATTTCGAGCGTGATCGCCGGGTCGAGCGGCGATTTTCCGGTTTGGAACATTTCCACAATCTTCTTCAGCAACTCCCGGTAAATGACCGCCGTGCCAATCGGGACCGGCATGACTCCCTGGTCGCAGAAAGCGATCGCGCCGTATTCACTCTTCCCGGCCCGAATGCCTCGCACCGAGGCAATTCTTCCGTCCTTCCAATGGCCGGTGACTTCTTCTGCCTTTTTATCATACGAACAGGTCACGAGTTCGCACCCTGGCCCCATCAGCGTGTACAGGATTTCCACCGCGTGAATGCCGTAATGGAAGAGCCCGGGGTTTCGCTCGTTCTCCGGCGCCGGTCCGTAGGCCAAGGCGCCATGAAACTTACCGTGCTTCTGGTCCGCCACGAATGCGACGAGTTCCGGCGCATAACGTAGTGACGACGAGCTAAAGAGCGGCAGCTTTTTCTTCTCGGCCAAATCGATCAGCTTGCGCGCATCCGCGACGCTGCAGGTGAACGGCTTGTCCACATAACACGGAATGCCCGCCTCCATGAAAGGCTTGGCCCGTTCGTAATGCGGCGTGCCCTCTTGAGATTCGATCAGCATGCCATCGACTTTGCCGATCATTTCCTCCGGCTTATCCACCAGCGGCACGCCGAGCTTTTTCATCTCTGCCACGTAACCGGGGATGCGTTCGGGTGCAATCTTCGATTCACCGGGGCAGCCGATTACGACTTGCGCGCCTTCTACCCACTGCGTTTCCGCGATGCCGGCGTGGTTGAGCCGGCGCGTGAATTCGATCACGTGCGAAGTATCAAAGTCGAGAATGCCGAGTTTGATCATTGCGGTCCTCCTTTAGCAGTATGCGTACATTCTATAAATCCGAATTTCGAAACACGAAATCCGAAACAAATCCAAAATCCGAAATCTAAATGAGCCAGCGTTGACTGGCCCATGCTAAAGATTTGGAATTTGGTTATTTGAATTTGTTTCGGATTTCGTGTTTCGCATTTCGAATTTTGGGAGACTTAACCAGTTCGCCGGGCTCATAGAATGGGTAGCATGCTCCTCATTCGTCGATTTCTGGTGGTGCTCGCGCTGATGTTCTGGATGGGCGGCTTCATGTTCTATGGGGCGGTCGTGGTGCCGACCAATCGCATTGAATTGAAGGACATGCCGCAGCGCGGCACGATTACGCAGCACGTCACCGAATGGATGAATTTCGCGGGAACGTTGGCGTTGCTGGTCCTGTTTGTGGATACTTACGCCAGTGCGGCGGGCAGCCAGCGTTGGCGCTGGGTGTGCTGGGCCGGCATGGTTATTCCGCATCTGTTCTTGATCTGGCTGCACCGCGAATTGACCAAGCAAATGAGCGCGCCCGGCTTCCATCAATCCGATATCAAGGGCTTTCTGATCTGGCACCGGGTCTATTTGATCACGAATACCGTGCAATGGTTTGCGGGCATGGTGTTCTTGGGCTTGACCCTCCGCCAATGGCGTCGCGAGGATCGAGTTGGTGCGAATCCAGCGCCGGAGCCGCGAAACGCCAACGCAGTCCAAGGCTGACTCACTGCATGCATTTCTTCGAATCCTTTGCGTCTTCGCGGTGCATAATAATACCGCGGCGTTGCCGGTAACCCCAGACTGCATCCGCCGAGTAGACCGCCAGCGCCGCCCAGATAAACGAAAAGCCTAGCAGCTTCTCGCGCGTAAAGGCTTCGTGAAAGACCACAATGGAAAGTAGGAACTGCCCGGTGGGCGAGAGGTATTGCAAAAAGCCCAGCGTCGTGAGCCGCAATCGCCGTGCTGCCTGGGCAAAGCAAAAGAGCGGCAGCACGGTAATCACGCTGCCGGCGATCAGAAGCGCATCGGTCGCGCGGTCCACATGCGCGAATTTGGCCTCGCCACGATGTTGCAGCCAGAGGACATAACCGAGCGCAACCGGCAGCAGCAGCAGGGCTTCCACCGACAGCCCGGTGAGCGCATCGGCCGCCACGGTCTTGCGAAATAGGCCGTAAAGACTGAACGACACGGCCAGAACCAAGGCAATCCAAGGGAATTCCCAGGTGGAAACCGTTAGCACGACCACGCCGAGGCAGGCGAGTATCAACGCCAGTGTTTGAGCCAGCCGCAAACGCTCGCGCAGCACGACAATTCCCAGCGCGTTGTTGACCAGCGGCGCGATGAAATAGCCCAGGCTCGTCTGCATGACGCGCTCGGTAGTGACGCCGTAAATGTAGACGTACCAATTGCCGGCAATCAGAATGGTGGTCAGGAGCAGCGTGTTGCGAATGCGCGGCGTCGCCAGGCAATGGCCAAGCGCTTTCCAGCCGCCAATAAAGGATAAAATGAGGGCGAGCAGCACGGTGGACCAAACGATACGCTGAGCCAGCAGTTCCAGAGCCGGCACTTCGCGAACGGCAAAGAAGTAAACCGGCACGAGGCCCCAGAATCCATAGGCCCCGATGCCGTACAACCATCCCGAGCGCGAATCGCCGCTAGACAACTTGCCGCGCCTCCTCTGTTCCTGGTCAATACATCCGGTTTAGAGCGCTGGTTGCAATCAAACAAGAATAACGCGGCCCCGAACAATGTCCTCGACTCGCTCCGCGAGTCGAACGTCCACTCGCGCAGAGAGTGGACGACCAATTGACACGGAAAGCTCAAATAGGTTCACCGGCCGATGATTCGCCGGGCCAGCCGTTGCAATGAACGCGCACACTGTTCCCGACTTCCCGTCATTCGCAAGGTGACGAATTCGATCTGAGTTCGAGCGTTCTGCATTCGGTAAACTTGGCTCTGGTATCTTCGCCCAGGATACACCAGGATTGCCCGGTTCGCGTCCAGAGCGCCGGCGTAAGCGAGGATCTGGTGCAGATCGTCGGCATCGGGCTGGCCTGTGAAGTCTTTCCATTTCACATCGACAACGGAACAATCGCTTTTTCGTTGAATGACGACGTCGGGCCGCAAGAAAAGCTCCGGTTGCTGGGCAACTTGCTCGTGCCATATGAGCCTGGGCTGTGCTTGGACGCTCGCATCCGATTTTGCCAACATGCGCTGGATGCCCATTGTCACAGAGCGCTCAAACAACCGCTCCATGTCGATTAGGAACGAAGCGGGCCGGTCGATTCGGCCCATACTGCTCGCGCGCAACAGCATCTGGCCAAGTTCCAACAGCGGGCCGTAGCTGGTTGTACGCGGATCATTCTGTATCCGCTCGAATTCCGCCGCGGACAGCGTGGACGATTCAACGTCCGCAAAACTCGCCAGCAACGACTCCAAATTGGCGCGCGTCTTGCTGGCCAACCAGGGCAAATATAGTAACCGTTCGCCAAGTGATTTCACCAACCGGTTGCAGGGAATATCGATGGATAGCTCGTCGAAATGGCAAGCGAACCGTTCCGGCAAGCCGGGACCCATTTGCATTTGGGCTGCCACGTCGATACGGCCGCGCACCTGCGCAACCTCTTCGAAGCGCTCGGTGTAACCTGTCTGCAGTCCATCGGCAATTCGTTTTCGAAGAAGGTGCACAAATTGCTCCAGCACGAACTCCGGCAGCGCGCGCGGCGATTGTCCGATGTCGCCTGGCGCCGCCGCGAACCATTGCCCAGCTGGATCAAGCAGCCAGGCGAAGTTATCCCACGGCAACTTCGGCAGAATCCACATCTGGCAGCAAGGCGCGTGAATTACACCGGCGACGCCGCGCGGCGTGAGGCGATACCAATGGCGCTCCGGTGTAAATTCGATGTCCAGATGCTGCCGATGTTCTTCCAGCAGATAGCCGACATCAAGTCGCCGCAGCCGGCACAAACGCGTTTGCCGCTCGCGCAGCCGGATTATGGGTGAACTAGGAGTCATTGGTGAATTTCTACCGATAGCCCACGGACGGAAGTCCCTGGGCGGTCATTACACTGGCACGCCCACAATGACGTCCACGGCGCTCTTGGTGTTCACGACACGTTCAAGCCGGAAGCCGCAGGCAGCATATAGTGAGCGATATTCTTCCTCCGTGCGTTCCTTGCCGCCGGGAATGGCGAGCATGTTTAGGTCGAGCAGTTTCGCGAAGTGCGGCGTGTTGCCCGGCGGGATGACGGTTTCCACGACCAACAGTTGGCCTTGTTTCGGCATCACCTTGCGGATGTTCTTAAGGATGGTCTGACATTCCGGATCGTACCAGTCATGGAGGATGTGCCGCATGAAATAGGCATCGCCACCGGGCGGGGCGGAGTCGAAGAAACTGCCGCCGACGGCCTGGCAGCGACCGGCGACACCCGCGGCGTGCAACAACGGCTTGGCGCGCTCGACCACGTGCGGCAAATCGTAAAGGATGCCCTTTAGCTTTGGCGTGCGGATGAGCACCTGGGTGAGGTTGTTGCCGTTCCCGCCGCCCACGTCCACCAGCGTATTGAAGCCGGAGAAATCAAACGCATCGAGCATGGCGCCGGTCTCGTCGCCGTGCACCCCGACCATCGCTTCGTCAAAGATCTTTGCCGCCTCGGGATGGTCCGACAGATACTGAAATACCGGCTTGCCATACACGCGTTCGAACGCGGTCCGGCCGGTGCGGACACTGTGCTCGAACTCGGCCCAGGCCCGAAAATGCTCTTCGCCGATCATGATGGCGGCCGAGCGCATAGACCCCGGCACATCGCTGCGGAGATAGCCGGCCAGCGGGTTGAGCACGAACGTGCCGTCCTTCTGCTCCGAGAAGATTTCCTTGCTCGCCAGCGCGCGGAGCAGCCGGTAAAGGGACGGTGCATGCGTGCCGGTGGCCTTGGCCAACTGCTCGGCCGTTTGCGGCCCTTTCGCGAGCAGGTCGGCAATACCGAACTTCGCCGCAACATGGATGGCCATCGAAAGCCAATAAGCCGAGCCCATTTGCAACAAGATTTTATTCAGCGGAATATCGGCGGGTACAGTCATGGTGTTCCTCAACGGCGCCTTGCTCCCCTCTCCCCTTGGGGAAGAGGGGACGGGGGTGAAGGGTGAGCGGCGCCCGTCAACTCGACCCGAGATTCTCGATCGAATGCAGAGGAAGTCGATGTCTGGCGACGCCAGCGCGGCTCATAATTTTGCAAATAGCCTCGCACATCGTCCTCTTCCCACAGATGATCGTAGCCATTGGAGTGCAATTCGGTCAGCGCTTGCTCATTCGACCAGTGATCGAATTCCATCCGGTAAATGGCACAGTAAGCCCCGGAGCGGTGCGTACCGGCAAAACAATGAATCAGGATCGGGTAGTATTTCGGATTGTCGACGATCTCGAGGAATTGCTTCACGTTCTCCGCGGCCGGTGGCTCGCCTTCCGGCGCCCACCAGTGCTTCGGCGACAGGCGGAAATACCAAAGTTCTTCCTTCCGGCAATATTCCTCTTCTTCCCAGTCGGGCGGCAATTGACCGGGCACATCAGCATCGCGCAGCGTGATCACCGTGCGAATGCCGTAGTCGTGAATGATGCGCTCAAGCCCCGCCTGGCTCATCTGTCCGCTGCGGTAGAGCAGCCCCGGATGCACCACACGGAAGTTGCGATAGGTGCGGTTCAGGTACACGTGATAAACCGGCGGCCCCGCCGCGATGAGCGAGGCGATGAGAAGCCCATTCATCCAGGCGAAGATTCGCGGCATGCATAGCCTCCTTGCCGGGAAAAGAAGATGCGATGATAACGGGAGAAGGAAGAATGGGCAAGGCGAGCGGGCGATATGAACCTAACCAATGCGAACGCGAAACCCGCGTCGTTGCTACACCGGCTGCTTCGAATCACGCCCGGTTATGCGCCTGGATGGCTGTGTTCCAGAAACAGTTGCGAGGGATTTGATCTGCTTTTCTTCCTCGCCATGGCTGCTTTGGCGGCGGGCATATATTGGACAATTATTAGCTGCGGATTGGTTGGGCCGCTCCTGATGATTCCTCCTGTGATTCTGTTAGGCGTACATTACGATTTTGCGGCTCGGGAGCGTCTCGGTCGAGCCCGTCGATATCGCGGTGAGTGCGTTTGGTGCGGAGCGCCGAACGTGAATCCGGGAAGCGGTTGTTCAGTTTGTGGCAAGCGGTCGTAGGGCACGCAGGCTCATCCACCATTCAGCACTCATCCCTCATCACTCAGCAACCTCACACCTTCGACGCCGGTTGACGCGGCTCGATTTGGCGCATGATGCCGCCGAAGAGCGCGCGCGTGGCGCGGAAGGGCCAGGTCGGCGGTGGCTTTGGCGTCGGCGGGAAGCGGTCGGAGAGGTTCGGCCGGAAGATCATCAGCACCAAGAGCGGCAAATACCAAAGCACGTACACGCCGCCGTGGTCGGCATACCAGAACTGGATGCCGATCAGCACCGCGGCCGAGAGCGAAATGACGTGGGCCAGGTTCTTCGGCGACGGCCAAATGCTCGTGAGAATCACGAAGGCCAGGTACAGCACGAAAACGGGCAAGCGATAAGCCCAGTGGATGCTGCCCCAGATGCTTTCGCCGGTCCGCTGCCACGGTTGCCAGTTGGGATTGCTCAGCACGAGTTGCATGCTCTTCGCCAGCGCGCCGTCCCACCAGAGGACTAGCCCTGTGAGCCCGAGGCTCAAGCTGGCGGCAATTCCAAAGAAAAGCAAAAATCGCCCGGCGCCCCGGCGCCGGTAGAAGCTGAGCCAAATCGGCAGCGTGAGCGCCGGAAAGAAGAAGCAGCCGACCGCGACGCCGAGCAGGATTCCGGAAAGCATCGGCTTGCGGTAGCAGAAGATCGCCCAGAGCAAAAGCGCCGTCGGCACCACGTGGTGCGCCTGTCCCAGTTCATACGCCGTGTAGGGCAAAAGCAAATAAAATGTGGCCGCCGCCATTCCGGAAGTCGTGCTGTGGAAATGGATGCCCCCGATTAGTACCAGAGCCACCGCAATCGCCAGGTGACAGGCCATCGCCAACGAGCGTTCGACCCAAAAGCGCGTGACTGCGCCCCTGCGGGCTTCGTCCCCGGCCAGCGTTTGCATCTGGCCGACGGTCTGGCTGCCGGCTTCGCCAATTAGGTTCATCGCCGCCGTCGATTTGCCGCTGGGCATCTGCAATTCGGCCGGCCGGCGCGCTGCCACCGGCAGCATGCACACATACAGCGCCCCCGCAATGCACGCTAGCCCCGCCAGGTTTAGGTTGGGCCACAATGCCGGCCGACGTACCAAGGTCAGATCCAGCAAGGACCGCAGAAAGAAACAGAATGAGCCCGACATCAGCCAGATGTACCCGTACAGCCGAATGGACTGAGCGGTTTCGGAATTACTGCCGCCGCGACGCAGCCGTTCCGCCTCCTGCAAGAACAGGAACCCGGGCACCAGCAGGTAGAGCGACAGCACGTCCCAGTTGCGGATGCTGAAGAAGCGATTGAATTTGAAGAACAGGCCTACTGCCAGAATGAGCGACAGATAGAACCACGTCGTGGCGTTGGGCAGATTGAAGTCGAGAAAGACGTTGGCAAGCGGCAACATGGCTCGACTCAATGCAGCACAACGCCGCAAGCGCCCGCCGCTTGCGGCGTTGCAGGTAGATCAATCTCCGCGCAGCTTCAGGCCCATCTGCGCCAGCCGGTCGCGCACTTCATTCAACGAGGTCATGCCGAAATTCTTCGCCTCGAGCAGTTCATCGGCCGTTCGGCCCACCAGGTCGCCCACGCTGGAGATGGCGAGCTTGTTCATGCACTTGCGCGAGCGCACCGACAGGTTTAATTCGGTCACCGGCTTGCTCAGAATGGCCTGCTCCTCGGCCGTGAGCGGCTGCTGCGGCCGGTAGCGCATCTCGGCATATTGCGTACCCTGTTCGAGCGACTGGCCAATCCGCAATCCCTTGGCCGACATGATCTCGCGGATTTCCTGCAGCGAGGTCTCGCCGAAGTTCTTGCTGGCCAGTAGTTGCGCTTCACTCACGCGGGTGAGGTCGCCCAGCGTCTTGATATTCATCTTCTTCAGGCAATTTCGGCTGCGGACGGACAGCTCGAAATCGGTCACCGGCACTTCCATGACTTGCCGGAAAGCGCTGGCGTCTTGCTCCTCTTCCGGGTGATAATACATGGTGAGCGAAGCCTGCGCGTCTTTCAGAAACAAGCGCGCTCGCTCCCGCGATTGCTCCTCCGGCGGGTTCGCTTTCAAAATCCGGCTATAGCAATCGACGGCCTTGTCGTACTTATCGTTATCTTCATATAGCACGCCGAGATTATTGAGTGCGCCCAGGTGGATCGGCGGATACTTCAGACAGCGTTCGTAATACGTGATCGCGTCATCGTCATTGCCGACCAGATCGTTGAAGTAGCCGAGTTGAAACAGCGCCCCGGTGTGCGAGGGGTCGAGTTCGATGGTCTTTTCCAAATGCTTGATGGCTTCGCCCTGCTGCCCTTCAGCCTGAGCGACACCCGCTAGCTGAAAATGATACTCCGCGTTGTGTTTCGACTGCTCTTCGAGCTTGTGCAAGATATTTCGCGCTTCCTTCAGTTCGCCCTTGTGGCGGTGCAGACCGGCCCGCTGCAGCTGCACCTGGTTGCCGGCATAGCCCGACTTCTCCGAGCGGTCGAAGGCCTTGAGCGCGTCGTCGTATTCGCCGCGGGAAGCTAGCGCCCGGCCCAGGTAGAAATTGGCCAGAGCGCCGTCGGCATGCCGCAAGTGATCGATGGCCTGATCGAGGTTGCCCTGGAAGTAGGTGACGATGCCGAGTTTGAGATTCAGATTCTTGGCAGCCGCGGGCTGGGCTGTCTCTAGCTTCTTCTGAAGGGCCTCGCCGACTTCCCGCAGGGACTTATACTGGGGTCCGCCTTGTGCCAGCCCTTCGCGGAGCTTGGCCACGGTGCCGGCATTGCATTCTTCGCGCTCGAGCAACAGCGCTTTCAAATCGATCAATGGCTCTGCCATAAGCCCTTTCTCCACGCAAGTGGAAAAACGACAATAGAATGGGATTGAACAGAGAATTCTAATCGTTTTCGCGCCTGGCGGCAATGCGTGCTTAGCCGCAAAGGACACTAAGGATCACAAAGGCGATTAAAGAGAAACTGGAACTCGCTATACATTTCATTAGGTTCTTTGTCCCTTCGGATCTCTGCCATGCCCGAATTCACTTACACTCAGATTGCCGGGATGATCGACCACTCGCTGCTTCCGCCGGTGTTGACCGACGCCGACCTCGACAATGGCTGCCTGGTGGCCCGCAAGTACGAGGTGGCGTCGGTTTGCATCAAGCCGTATGCCGTCAAACTGGCCCGTGATCTGCTGAAAGGATCGCGCGTGGCGGTGGGCACGGTGATCGGCTTCCCGCACGGCGGCCACACCACGGCCATTAAACGGGCCGAGGCCGAGCAAGCCATGGCCGACGGGGCGACCGAACTCGACATGGTGGTGAACATCGGCAAAGTGCTGAGCGGCGACTGGCGTTATGTGGAAGATGACATTGCCGCCGTGGTCGAGGCAGCGCATGCCCGAAAAGCCATCGTTAAAGTGATATTCGAGAATTGCTTTATGAAAGACGAGCACAAGATAAGGCTCTGCGAAATCTGCGGCAATGTGGGGGCCGATTTTGTGAAGACCAGCACCGGCTATGGCGATGCCGGAGCTACCGACGAAGATTTGAAGTTAATGCGCAAGCACTCGCTGCCGCAGGTGCAGGTCAAAGCCGCTGGCGGTGTGCGCACCTTCGATCGCTTGCTGGCAGTGCGGGCGCTCGGCGTCAGCCGCGTGGGGGCGACGGCGTCGGTGGCGATCTTGGAGGAATGCAAGAAGAGGTTAGGAGGTTCCTGAGCCGCTCGCGGCTTAGCCGGATTACTCCCCCAACAAATGCAACCGCAGCGCGTTCAGCGCCATCTTCGTGGCTCGTGTTTGAATCTCATTCCGCGTGCCGGGCCAAATAAACTTGTGCGTTTTCACGCCGCCCTGCCATGCCACGCCCACGAAGGTAGTGCCTACCGGCTTCTCGGGCCCGCCGGCATCCGGTCCCGCATAACCGACTACGCTGACGCCCACATCGGTATGCAGCCTTTCACGAACTCCTACCGCCAGCGCTTCGGCCACCTCGGCACTCACGGCTGTGTGGGCCTGAATCAGGGCTTCCGGCACGCCGACTTGTTCCACTTTCACCCGGCTGTCGTAACAGACCATGCCGCCGCGAAGATAATTGCTGGCGCCGGGGATTTTCGAGAGGCTATGCGCCACTAGTCCGGCCGTCATGCTTTCGGCCGTGGCCACGGTGAGCTTCTTTTCCGCCAGCAGGTGAATGACCACATCGTGCAGTTCCTCGTTGTCCACGCCGTAGACCAGGTTGCCGAGCCGCTCGCGGATAATCTTTTCGACCGGCTCATAAAGCTCCCTCGCTTCGTCCGCGGTCTTGGCACGGGCCAGGATGCGCAGCGAGATGACGGCATCACTCGCCGTGATGCCGACTTCCGGCACGGCCCCGCGGCGGGTGATGTCCTTGAGTTTTTCTTCTACTGCCG
>Ga0070732_10002036_pt1 | contig 11037 bp, 10 predicted proteins | sample Coa_R1_5_FD_66449 | JGI IMG/M metagenome (GOLD analysis project Ga0070732, IMG submission 66449) | Surface soil microbial communities from Centralia Pennsylvania, which are recovering from an underground coalmine fire - Coalmine... | ecosystem: Environmental > Terrestrial > Soil > Unclassified ...
CGGTTGGTGGTGAAATTACTCTGCAGGTAATAGTGCGGCCCCAGGGTAGTCTCGACCGTTCCGGTGAGGAACTTAGAGCGCGTGTTAGACGTAATCGGCGAGGCAAAGGTTTGCTGCCCCAGCAGCAACTCCAGGCGCAGCCGCTCACTCATCTGGCGCGAGAGCGAGAGTGAATCGTACTGTCCGGTACCGAACGAACTATTAAACCGGGAATAGTGAACGTCAGCCTTCAGATGCAACAAGGGCACACGCCCGTAGGTGATTCCGTACATCTGATTGAGCGACGACTTGGCATCTCCCGTACCGCTGCTCCTGCCCAACTGCGAAGAGATCCAGAACTGGTTAAACACCTCGACTCGAGCGCCTGCACTGAATCCCTGGAAGAGATATTTATCCAGCAATCCGGTGCCGATCAGGGTCGGATCGTACGTCGGAATCTGCCGGAAGTAGTTGTAATTGGCATCCAGTTCGAGCCGGGGGTGCGGGTTCACCCGGAAGGTGAAGAAATTGCGCCCCAGCCCCGCTCCCGGAGAAGGCGTCTGGCTATTGCCCTTGGGGCTGTCCAGTTGAGCTGACTCATAAACTGCGATGGTGCGTTTGTAAGAAACCATGTCTTCGATGAAGACAAATGGATCGTTCGCCGCCCAATTCACCATGCTCATGCCCGCGCCGGTCGTCGCGCTGTAGTGGAAGCCGCTATATTCTCCGCCCTCGAAATTGATGAATGCGCCTCCGATGGCGCGGTTGGGACTGTAATCCCAGGACGACGGATCGGGGGTGGATCCGCCGAAAATCCCGAGTACGGTACCTTTCGACAAACGATCGCCAAAATAGCCGCCGTCGATGGTGTCGAGGCTGGGCGCCCATGGAAGGTAGAGCCGTCCGAATCCGGCGACCAGGCTTGAGTTGGGATTGTCGTACGTCATGTTCAAGTGATACGTACGATTCAATGTTTCCTGCAAAGTTTGCTGCGCCGCTACCGATTCTTTGGTCAGGCGTCCTCGCCAGTAGCCGCTCAAGTTCCAATAGGTACCACCAATGCGGGTGATGTCGCCTCGAAAGACTACGCCGGTGTCGGTGCTGGTGACATTGCTGGTGCCATGGCTGAATGTCTCAATGGAATCAAATCCGATGCGGCCTCGCGCCCGGTTGACTGAAGGCAGAGGTGGCCGTGGCACTTCGGCGCGCACTTCCTCATCCAGCGTATCCCCTTCAGTGAACGAAATGACTGCCGGATACTGCCGGGTCGAGCTCAGGGCGCGCTGTTGCACTAGAGATTCCGCATCGTTGGTCGACAGGTACGCCACATCGCCAACCTTGAGCGCACGCCTCGGCGTATGAATCTCGGTGACGGCCGAGGTATCCGCCACGGCAGTCACTTCGAGTTCTGCGACGATCTTGGGATCGGCCTTGTTCACCGCGTCTCCCTGGCGCGCCGGAAGATTCGTTTCCTTCACCTCCAGCTTCATGCCTTCGGATAGACCCTGGGCGCGGCCGCCATCCAGATAAGCAACGCCCTCAGCCACATACTTAACCTTGAAAACGGTGTGCAGGCTGGGATCGTCCGCGCGGGCGATGAGCATCGCGCCAGCCTCGGAAGTTGCCTCTTCAGGCGAACCCGTCGAGACGGTTGATCCGGTCGGTGCCGAGTTTGCCGCCCCTTCCGGGGCACCAGACGGCCCCGTCGTTGCCGTTGGCTGTGAACTTCCCGCCTTTGCAGCGGATGCGATCTCCACTTTCGATGCTGAAGCCGTTGAGGCCGGACCGGTAGCTGCGGGATTGCTGCCTTTCTGCGCTGATGTCGGTGCCGGAGCAGGCGGCGTCTCGTCCTTGGGTAGGGTCGCTTCGGCCACCACCGGTTCCGCTGCAACTGACTCGACCGTGCCTTGCGGCTCTGGTGCAGGGCTTGATGCGGGAGCAGTCGGCGGGTTCACCGGTTTCGAGGTTGCAACCGGAGTCCGGTCAAAACTGGGTGCCGGAGCAGAATTTTGTACAGCGGCCGTGGGAGCAGCTCGCGTTTGGGCCACTGCCGGAGGTGGCACTGGCAACACGGCAGAATTTTGTGCAGCAGCCGCGGGCGCAGCCTGCTTCTGGGTCACTGCCGGAGGTGGGGCCGGCAGCGCAGCAGAGTTTTGTGCAGGAGCCGTTGGTGCAGCTTGCGTCTGGGCGACCGCCGGTGGAGGCGTAGGCAGCGGAGTCCCGCCCGAATTTTTCGACGATGGTTCGAACACGGGCCCGGCCGGCGTCGGCGGGGCATTCGGAACCGGTGCGCTGGCTGTATTGTCGACGACTGGCGGAGGTGTGTTTTGCTTCTTGCGGAAAACTCCGATGAGATTTCCGGAAGTTGCGGCGACCGGAGCCCCATGCAAAATTTTGCGTGCATTTTCTGCCGGGCCGACGGTAAGAATCACTCGATTCCCTTCCGTCTTAAGGGTGTAGGGATGCACTTGGTCGAGGTCGACGACCACGCGGGTGACCATCGGTGAGGTGCTGTGTTGCCCGGTCCGGACTCGCTGTACGCCATTGGCGTGGACCGCAACCATTTGATTGCATGCGTTGCAGGTCGTGCCGGGAAGATCGATCAGAATTCGGTCTGGTTGAATGGCCGTCTCAACTGAGGGTTCAACGGGCGAGTTGAGCATTACTTCCACTCGCAGGTCGGCGCCATCCTGCACCGCCGCGACGTGCTGCACCATCACAGTCCCACCGTTGTTCTGCGCTACGAGGGGGGACAACAAAAGCATCGAAATCGCAAGGTATTTCTGAACTACGGTCATTCTTCTTTAAACTCGCTGGAACTTCGGCTTCGCCCAACATTCTGAAATGGCGGCCCGTGCTTTGTTAAGCACTCTGCTGGCCAAAAAACGCGTTTTTGGCTATCCGCCGCCGCCGCTGGCATGACACTGGTAACAATTAATGCTGTTGTAGACGTATCCCGAAACATTGTCGTGATGGAAGTTCGCGGCATTATTTCCGCCGTGGCAAGCCGTGCACTGGAATATGGAGTAGTCGTTGGAGTTGGTATGGCACGTTGAGCAAACGCCATTGGCGTTGCCGTGATTGATGGAGAACTGCGTGTACTGCGTGTGGTTGAAGGTCGCGCCTGTCCACGCCGTCGTGGTATGGCAGGTCGTGCACGTGGTCGGGAAGAACTGCGGCTGGGCCGAGTGGCCTGGATTCGTGGTGTTGTTGTAATCCGTCTGGTGACATCCCACGCAAGCCGTCGGCAGCGTCGTGTAATTGCCGTTGACGTGGCAGAGGGCGCAGGCCGTCGTGGTATGCGCGCCCGTCAGCGGGAATGCCGTGTTGTTGTGGTTGAAGGTGGAGTCGGTCCACACGGTCGTGTCGTGGCACAGATCGCATTGCTGCGGGAATCCAGAGGTCACGTGGTTCGGATTCGTCGTGCCGTTGTAATCGGTCAGGTGGCAGGTCACGCACGCCGTGCTGTTCAAGGTATAAGGGCTGGCACCTTTATGACAATCGGAGCAAGCCCGCGGCGGGACAGTATGCGCACCCGTCAACGTGAATCCCGTGCTGGCGTGGTTAAAGGTTCCGTCTGTCCAGAGCACGGTATCGTGACAGGTTTCGCAGGTCGTTGGGAAGTTCGCGGCAACGTGATTTACCGGCGTGGTCGCGGTGTTGTAGTCGTTCAGGTGGCACGATATGCAGGTCGTGTTCGTAATGTTGTAGTTGTTGTTGATATGGCAGTCGGTACAAGCGCGCGGCGGCACCGTATGAGCTCCGGTCAGTGCAAACCCGGTGGTGTTGTGATTGAAGGTCGCATTCAGCCATGACGACGTGCTGTGGCACTGGTCGCAAGTCTGCGGGAAATTCGATGTCACGTGATTGGGATTCGTTGTGCCCTGGAAGTCCTTCAAGTGACAGGTCACGCAAGCGGTGCTGTTCAGCCCGTAAGGATTGGCGCCGGTGTGGCAGTCGGAGCACTGACGCGGCGGAACGGTGTGCATGCCCGTCAACGTGAAACCGGTCGCCGTGTGGTTAAACGTTCCATCGGTCCAGGCGATCGTGTCATGGCACTGTTGGCACGTCGTCGGGAGTCCGGCAGCGGCGTGTGCGACTGGCGACGTCGCGTTGTTGTAATCGGTCTGGTGGCACGATACGCAGGAAGTAGCCGTAAGGTTGTAGTTGTTATTGATGTGGCAGTCGGTGCAAGCCCGCGGTGGAACGGTGTGCGATCCCGTCAGCGGAAATCCCGTGCTGTTGTGATTGAAGGTCGCACTCAACCATGATGACGTGCTGTGGCACTGGTCACAGGCCGTCGGGAAATTCGAGGCCTTGTGATTCGGGTTTGTGGTGCCGTTGTAGTCCGTCTGGTGGCAGTAATAGCACGCTGTCGTCTGGATGTTATAACCACCAAAAGTCGCATTGTGGCAGTCGGTGCATTGCCGCGGCGGCACGGTGTGCAGACCTGTCAGCGTGAATCCGGTCGTCGAATGGTCGAACTTGCCATCAGTCCAGGCGACCGTGTCGTGGCACTGTTCGCAGGTGGTCGGGAATGCCGTGTGCGACACCGGCGTGGTCGCGTTGTTGTAATCGGTCTGATGGCACGACACGCACGTGGTCACGGTAATGCTGTAGTTGTTGTTAATGTGGCAGTCGGTACAAGCGCGTGGCGGCACCGTATGCGACCCCGTCAACGGGAATCCGGTGTTGTTGTGATTGAAGACCGCATTCGACCACGTCGAAGTGCTGTGGCACTGATCGCAAGACGTCGAGAAATTTGAAGCCTTGTGATTCGGGTTCGTGGTGCCGTTGTAATCCGTCATGTGGCAGGTCGCGCAGGCATCACTGGTCAAACTGTAGGGAGCGCTACCGTTATGGCAGTCGGTACATTGCCTTGGCGGTACGGTGTGCATGCCGGTGAGCGGGAACCCGGTCGTCGAATGGTTAAACTTGCCGTCAGTCCACTGCACGGTGTCGTGGCACTGTTCGCAGGTGGTCGGGAATCCCGTGTGCAACACCGGCGTGGACGCGTTGTTGTAATCGGTCTGATGGCACGACACGCACGTGGTCACCGTAATGTTGTAGTTGTTGTTAACGTGGCAGTCGGTGCACAGGCGGGGTGGCACCGTGTGCGAACCCGTCAGAGGGAACGCCGTCTTCGAGTGATCGAACGTCGCCGGCAACCAGGCCGTGGTCGTGTGACATGTCTCGCAAGTCTGCGCAAATCCTCCGGCCACGTGGTTCGGATTGGTCGTGCCCTGGAAATCCTTCAGGTGGCACGACACGCAGGCGGTAGTCGTCAGATTGAAATTATTGTTGGCGTGGCAATCGGCGCAGGTACGCGGCGGCACACTGTGCGCCCCAGTCAGCGGGAAATTCACCGTATTGTGATCGAAACTCGCCGGTGCCCACGCCACCGTGGAGTGGCACTGCTGGCAGGTTTGCGGGAAACCGCCGGCCACGTGACCCGGGTTGTTGGTGTTCTGGAAATCGGTCAGATGGCAGGTGATGCAGGCGGTGCTCGTCAGATTGTAGTTATTGTTGGTGTGGCAGTCCGTACAGGCTCGCGGCGGCACCATGTGCGCACCTGTCAGCGGGAATCCGGTCGCATTGTGATCGAACTTCGCATTCAACCAGTTGTCGGTGCTGTGGCAAGTCTCACAAGTCACCGAGAACTTGCCCGCCACGTGATTCGGATTCGTGGTGCTCAGGAAGTCGGACTGATGGCAGGAGTAGCACTCCGTCGACATCGTCTGGAAGTTGCTATTTGCCCCACCCTTGTGACAGGCATCGCAGTCGACGGCGGCGTGCGCTCCGGTGAGCGGGAACCTATTATTGTGGTCCTGAATCTGCTGCACTGTGACTGTCCAGCCGCGCACGGTGTGGCATTGCTCGCAATTCGCTCCCAATTGCCGCCTGTGGATATCGGCGTGACAATCCTGGCAATGCTGGCCCACATTATTAAAGACCGGCTTAACGTGACACTGCACGCAGGTCACGGATTGGTGCATGCCGCGTAACGGATACCGCGTTTGATTGTGATCGAATTCCGGGACGGCGCGGATCGGTTTCCACCCGCTGGCCGTATGGCAGTTCTGACAGGGAATGTTCAGATTGCCGTGCGGACTGTGGGTACCTGAAGCTTGCGCAGGCGTACTTCCCGGAGTCCCGGAAAGCGCCAATGCCAAAACGAGATTGAGTGCACTCGCCGACGCCAACATAGCTCGCCCCTTAAGCTGGCCCCTGAAAATCTTCTATTCGTTGATCCCCAACAAAAACTGCTGAATAAACTTATGATGAGTGATGAGAATCTAAGCAATTCATCGTCCACTCAGGGTAGCCACTTGGACATGTTGTGGGAAAGTTACGCAAGTGCGTGTACGTAATCTCTAGACGTTCACTGTTCGAATTCCCCAACAACAAATCCGAGGAGGGATTATAAGAGAGCCGATGTAAGTTCTTCCCTCCTGCTTCGCACTTTTTTCAACGTTGCAAGATTGTTCGAAAAAATGGACGAGTGTTCAAATTTCCAGCACACCACCTAAGAGATTGGAACACCTACTGCTTATAGATATATACGAAAGGTGATTTTCCCTTCCAAGGGCTCAAAGGTCTTAGAACTCCCGGCACCCAGAACAGCCCGATAACTCTCAGCTATGAACCAGGCTGTTTGGCCTTGGGAATGGGGTTGGTTGGACCGTGGCAGGCAGTGCACTCTTTCGGGGTGGGCTTGTAGAACAGTACCGTCTTGCTGGCAACTACTTTCGTCAGCTTGTGGCATTCCGCACAGCGCACATTCTGATGGGCTCCCTTGAGCGGAAAGTCGGTCCTCTTGTCGTGGTCAAACAAAGCCGGCTTCCATTTCATGGTGTTGTGGCAATCGACGCAGCGCGTGACATCGGCCTTGGCGAACTGTTTGCCATGAATGTCTTCATGGCAGTCCTCGCACTCCATCGGTGCGATCTTGAAATCGACGTTAATCAGCTTGGTCTCAAGGTTCGGAGGCTTGTGGCAGTCCATGCACGCGGTAGCGCGATGCGCCCCAACTAGCGGGAACTTCGTTTTGGAGTGATCAAATGTAGAAAGCTCTTTCCAGGATTTCGTGTTGTGGCAAGCCTCGCAGCCCAGCACTGACCCATCCGCGCGGTTCTGAGCCATCCGATCCTTGAACTGGCCCTTGTGTACATCTTCGTGGCAACTGGTGCAGTCCAGATTCTTCCAACGATAGATCGCGGACGGCTTCGGCTGGAATTCAGTAGACTCCTTGTGGCAATCGGCGCAAGGCACCGCAACGTGTCCCCCGGTGAGAACAAAGCGAGTCTGTTTGTGGTTTGTCAAAGTGAAGGTCGAAGGCTTGTATCCCTCCAGATTGTGGCAACGATCGCAGGCGTTGAAATAAGGCGCGCCGACGAACTGGCCTGCGTGCTGATCGGTATGACAATTCGTGCATTTGTCGAACTTGACTTTGAACAGAGTGTCCTTCCCTTTCGGGATGTGACACTTGTCGCATGCGACGCGCGCGTGCCCCCCCTGAAGAGGATAAGCACTGGTGGCGTGCTCCTTCACGCCGAACGTCGACGGCTTCCAGCCCTGAACGGTGTGGCAGGGGAAACACTCGCCGCCTCCGTGACGCTTGGCAAATTGGCCATTATGCGGATCGGGCTTATGGCAATCCGAGCACTTGCCGAACACCAGCGGCTTTTTGAAGTCGCCGTTGGCATGGCACTGCGCGCAATCGACGGTCGCGTGCTTGCCTTCTAGTGGATATTTGGTCTTGGAGTGATCAAAGCGCTCGTTCACACCCTGCAGCGAAATCTTCTTCCAGCCGACAGTGCTGTGGCAGGACTCGCAAGGCTGCGTGAAGCTGCCGTGGTGCGGATCCTTGTGGCAATCGATGCACTGTTTGAACGGAATGCCCGCATACTGGGGCTTGCCGTCGGATCCGTTGGTGTGGCACTTGGCGCACTGTACCTGCGCATGGAGGCCGGTAAGCGGATAACGGGTCTTACTGTGATCGAACTTCCCGATACTGATCTTCTTCCAGTCTTCGAAGTTGTGGCAGGAGATACAGTCCTGCCCGAGCCGGCCCTTGTGGAAGTCCTCGTGGCAGTTCACGCAGGCGGTCGATACGCCCAGAAATGACCGATTCAGGTCTTTGTCTTTGATCGTCGCTTTTTCCTGCGGCGCAATGTGCGACGCGATGTGGCACTTGTTGCAGGCCAGACCGGCGTGCTTGCCCTCCAGCAGGTATCCAGTTTCTTTGTGGTTGAAAGTCTTGGTGTCCCATTTGATCAGAGGGAAATCTTCGCCGTTGTGATCGGAGTGACAGCGCGCGCATTCCTGGCTCGATCCGGCTGGAATGTTGTAGGTGGCGTGCAATCCTTTATGAGCGGAAAGGCGAGTGGCTATCTCTGTGTGACATTGCAGACATTTCAATGCCGCCTGACCGCCAAACTTGTGACAGGCTGCGCAATTCGTCGATCCGTTTAAAGACTGATGTGCGCGGGACAGCGGACCGGGAGAAATCTGAGCGAACGCCGTGATGCGGGCCGCGCACAGAAATGCCAACAAGGCAGCCGCCAATAAAGTCCACCGCAGATTGCGGCCGCGGACCTGAAGAATGGATCTTTCTTTTTGCTTCTCTAGCATCCTGGGGAGTGCGTTCCAGTCTCAAGCGGGCGAAACGCCGCCTCTAACCGTTTGCCTAGTCTCAATCTGTTGCAGATTCTTGCCAGTTTATTTCGGATGAGGCCGAAAGCACCAGTCTCCAGTGGTGCATCTTGATGACGACCTTGGTCCGGTGATGCGGAGATTTTAACCGGACTACTCGTCGTCCGCTTGTTGGCGCAGACCTAATAATTACTCACTGGTATTCCTGTAAAGTTTTTTGAACGTTTGTTGCTCTGGGCCAAACTTGCCCTAGCCGTTCTGGGAGAATATCTTGTTACGCGCGCTGGGCGCTTTCCGACTTCCCGGATGAACGAGGATATCGGCAAGACCCGAACTTCGTCTACTGGCCAGTAGGCCCCAGTGTGCCCTCCCAAAGTGGGAGAGCGGACTTTTGGAATCGAGTTGTCAAACACATGGGGCGCATACTCTTAATTGATCAGGAAGCGAGCACACGGCGGTTCCTTTCTCTTCACTTGCGACACGATGAGCATCAGATTTGGGAAGCTTCTACGGTGGAGGAAGCTCAGCGCAGTCTAGCCGGCAATGATTTTGACCTAGCCATTGCTGAACAGAAAATTCCCGACGGTGGAGGCAGTAGAGTCCTGCAATTGGCTCGTGAATTCGATCCAACGCTTCCTGTCATTCTTATCGCGGATCTTCTCAGTTCGGGACTGTCCCTCGATCACATCCGCCAAGGCGCTTTCGATTTCATCAGTAAGCCGGCCCAGCCCGACCTCGTCCGCGCCACCGTCCGCCGGGCGTCGGAACACGCCCGCCTGCTGCGGGAAAACCTTTTGCTGAAAGATGCCGTGGTTCGTCTCGAAGGCACATCCGAAATCTATGGCGATAGCCCCGCTATGCGCGAAGTGCGCGAGCGCATCGCCCAAGTGGCTCCTACCCACTCAACTGTCTTGATTACTGGCGAAGCAGGGAGTGGCAAAAAGGTTTTAGCTCGTGCAATCCACCGGAACAGCCCCAGAGCTTCGAAACCGTTTGTTGCCGTGAACTGCGCGGCCTATGGGGTAACTCTTCTGGAAAGCGAACTCTTCGGGCACGAGAAGGGAGCGTTTACCGGAGCGGATCGCCAGCGTCAAGGTCTGTTCGAGGCTGCGCATGAAGGCGCGCTGTTTTTGGAGGAAGTCGGAGAGATGTCGCTGGCCGCTCAGACCAAACTGCTCCGCATTTTGACCGATGGCCAATTGTTGCGCGTAGGATCTACCCGGCCGCGGCGCGTCGATGTCAGAGTCCTGGCAGCGACACAGCGCAATCTGGAGCAGCAGGTAAAGGTAGGGCTGTTCCGCGAAGACCTGTTTTACCGGCTGGCCGTGGCACCGATTCACTTGCCACCGTTACGCGAACGGCGAGAGGATATTGCAAGCCTGAGCGACGCCTTTTGTCAGCAGGTCGCGACCGCATTGAAAACCACCAAAAGACGGTTGACCGCCGAGTCCCTGCAACTGCTCCAGCAATATCACTTTCCGGGAAACCTGCGCGAACTCAAAAACATGATCGAGCGCGTCTATATTCTGAGCAGCAACCTGGAAATCAGGCCTCAGGACTTAACCTTGCCGAAAGAATCCGCCGGAATTGATGGGAACGGTAGCGTGGAGATCCCGGGACTTCGTATTCCGTTTGCCGATTCTTTCGACCTAACCGGAGTCTTGGAGCATGCCGAGAGGGAACTGATCGTACGTACCCTGAACTCGACTCGAGGGGCGCAGGCCGAAGCCGCACGCCGCATGGGACTCTCGCGCAGCGCTCTCGCCTACAAACTCACCAAGTACGGAATCCGCACCCCGCAATAAAGGCAACGCGCTCCGGGATGCTGAGGCATTGCCGAACCTAGCTCGCCTTTACGAGATGTCCCCGCGTAGCACGTCTCGTGCCCTACTCAGTTTTGACACACAAGAGATGTTGTAAAAAAATTGTCAAAACCGCACCGTTCGCCCGGGAAGCTCGTCAAATCGTTGTAACCTTCAGAGGTCAAACTTCCTGTGAGCAATATCGGAAGTCTGCCTCGGATCAGGATTCTCGATTATGGGCAATCTCGCCATCCCCTTCGGCACCGCGAAGACTTTGAACCCGCCAACACCCTCCAAGGGTCGGATTCTGGTGGTAGAAGACGATCCTGCAGTCCAAAAAGCACTGCGTCGGTTATTCGAGACCGAGGGGTACACCGTCGAGACCCAATCGGACGGGCGCGCCGCACTCGACAGTTTTCAGGCCTCGACACCCGCAGTCGTAGTACTCGACCTGCGGCTGCCCAAGGTATCCGGGAGGGACGTTTGCAAAGAAATCAAGGCCCTCGCTCCGACACTGCCGATCGTCGTCCTGAGCGCCGCCAGCGATGTCTCGGACAAGGTCTTGCTGTTGGAATTGGGCGCCGACGATTATGTCACCAAG
>Ga0070732_10002037_pt1 | contig 11037 bp, 13 predicted proteins | sample Coa_R1_5_FD_66449 | JGI IMG/M metagenome (GOLD analysis project Ga0070732, IMG submission 66449) | Surface soil microbial communities from Centralia Pennsylvania, which are recovering from an underground coalmine fire - Coalmine... | ecosystem: Environmental > Terrestrial > Soil > Unclassified ...
TTGGAGACTCGTCCAGAACTTTGCGGCGATAGCCGCCGAGAGCCTTCATCCAAACGTATCGAATTCCCGCCGCTGGCAAGGATTGTTCCAGCGCCTCGCGATTGAACTGAGGAAGCCGCCGCGACACGGGAAAGGCGCGGATGTCCACCAGAGTCTTGATTTGATGTGCCTGCAGCGCCTCCACCAGTTGATCAAGCGCGCGTGTGGAATGGCCAATGGTATAAAGGAGTGCCACTACGTTTTTGATGAGAGGCAGTCAGGGAGCGATTCGGCGGAGCGCTTCTGCGAGGAGATGGTCCTGCTCGGGAACCACCGTCCGCAAATCCAGGAGCACGCTCCCATCCTCAACCCGCGCGATGACCGGTGGATCGGATGCCCGCAGTTGTGCGACCAATTCATCGGCGCTAATGCCTTTAGCGCTCAACGCCAGGAGCCGCGTCGGCACCGCGGAGGAAGGCGCCGCCCCGCCCCCGATCACAGATTCCCCATCAATAATTTCCACCTCCAGTTTTGACGACCTTATTTGCGGTGCCAAAGCGTCTGAACGTTTCCCGATCTCCTCCTTGCTAAGCCGCATCATGCGCAGCGCAGGAATCGAGTCGAAATCGCACTTGAGGTACGCCAAAAGTGTGGCTTCCAGCGCCGCGTAAGTCAGCTTGTCCACGCGCAAAGCTCGAAATAGCGAATTTGACCGCATGCGCGCCACCAGTTCTCGGCGGCCGCTGATCAGGCCCGCTTGAGGTCCCCCTAAGAGCTTATCTCCGCTATAAGTGACAACGTCCACACCGGCCCGCAAACTGTCCTGCACGCTTGGCTCTCCGGGGATCCCGAGTGAACGCAAGCCGACCAGCGCTCCGCTGCCCAGATCCTCTATGACAGGCAAGGTAGCTCTATGGGCTAAGGCAACCAACTCCGCTGTAGACGCTTGTTCCGTAAACCCCTTGATCTCGAAATTCGAACGATGCACACGCAGGATCAGGCGGGTCCGGTCGTTGATGGCTCGTTCGTAGTCGCCGGCCCGAGTGCGATTCGTGGTGCCCACTTCCCTCAGAATCGCGCCTGATTTCGCCATCACCTCGGGAATGCGGAACGATCCTCCGATCTCTACGAGTTCACCGCGCGAGACAATCACCTCGCCGCCATCCGCTAGAGTATTCAACGCCAGCAGAACGGCAGCCGCATTGTTATTGACGACAATCGTCGCAACCGTCGACGCGCTTTCGGCTCCCGCTTCATCCGCCAGCAATCGCCGGAACAAGCGTTCAACGTGAACATCCCGCTTACCGCGCTCACCTGCTCCGAGGTCAAATTCCAGGTTCGAATAGGTAGCTGCAATCTCCGAAATATGCTCGATCGCACCACCAGCCAACGGAGCACGCCCCAGGTTGGTGTGCAAGATCACTCCCGTAGCATTGATCACCGGACGCAACGAATAATCCAAGGTGCGAGAAAGTTCGTTCTCGAGCGCGGCCTTGATCCCGGAAAGCGCAAGATTCAACCCGGATTCAGTGAGAAACCCCGAGGCAATCTCCTCTCGAAGTCGGGCCAGCACGGCTCGCGCGGCCGCGGTCACCGCAGGCTTGCCATGGACAGAGACCAGTCCGCCTGCGTCCAGGGACTGCACAAGCTCATCCACGGCGGGGAGCTTACGAAACAAGTCGGATTTCGCAGTCGTTGGCACGGCAGAATTATCCCATGAATACCTTTGAAAACCTTCACTCGGGGACGCGGCTAGAGCGTGTGCATGTAGGCGAGTAGATCCTGAATGTCCTGCTGGCTCAACGTCTGGCTGTATCCCGGCATCTCCTTCCGGCCGAGCCGGACGATGTCGGTTACGCGCTCGTCATTTGCGGTAAGCCCGCTGATAGGGAGATATGGATGCTGGAACACTCCCTTGAGTCCCGGGCCCTTCTTGCCCCGTGTGGAGTACGGCTCGTGGCAGCGATCGCAATAATTATCATAGATCTTGCGTCCTGAGGCCTGCTGTGGATCCAGCCCGAGCTCGGCGTCAGACTTTCGCCGCTCGGCGTTGCAGCCGAGGCACAGAAGCAATGCGCCCGCAAACGCGCACCAGCACAAGATCTGCTGCATGCCAGACGCTAATATTGAGAGCCAGCACCATTTCATCACTTACGTAGCACCTCAAGCCCGAATAATTTTTGCGTACAATGATAAATGAAGAGCAAGCAAGCCAATGCCGGTCACGGTCAAGCGCGTATACGAACCACCCTCCAGTGCCGACGGGACGCGGGTTTTGGTAGATCGCCTCTGGCCCCGGGGTCTCACCAAAGCCAAAGCGGCCGTTGATGAATGGCTGAAGAGCATCGCTCCTTCCGATGAACTGCGCCGCTGGTTTCACGCTCAGCCCGATCACTGGCACAGCTTCCGCTCCCGGTATCTGAAGGAACTCTCGTCCCCCGAGAGGCAGGGTGACTTGGGCCGGCTCTACGCGCTGGCCCATCAGAAGGAGCGCTTGACCTTGCTCTTCTCTTCGAAAAACGCACAGCACAACAATGCAGTGGTGCTGAAGCAATTATTGGAGGGAATGCGCAAGCCTCCCAGCGGCACAGGCGTGGACGCCTTTCGCGTGCGAAGGCGGGATCGGGCCGTAAGGCGCAGATAGCGAGTTGTCTGTACCACTAAGTTAGAATCGGCGAAGGATGCGGGCAGTCTTTCACTGGAATCTCGGCAGTCGTGTGCTGGAGCTCGGGAAACGCACGCTCATCATGGGCGTCTTGAATGTAACACCGGATTCATTTTCCGACGGCGGTCTTTGCCTGGCGCCCGACAAAGCCATCGAGCACGGCGAACGCTTGCTCGACGAGGGTGCTGACATTCTCGATATTGGCGGCGAATCCACGCGCCCGGGCACACGCGTGGCTCCGAACGATCCCCTAACTGCGTCGCAGGCACATCCCGCCAAATCCGAATCCAAGGCTGCAGTCAGCGCGGACGAGGAACTGCAGCGGGTTCTGCCCGTGATTGAGGGATTAAAACGAAAGCGCCCGACGGCCGTCCTCTCCATTGATACCTACAAATCAAGGGTTGCGCGCGCGGCTGTCAATGCAGGCGCCGAGATCGTCAACGACGTCAGCGCCTTCCGCTGGGACTCGCTCATGGCGAAGACGGTTGCGGAGCTCAAATGTGGCGCGGTCCTCATGCACTCCCGAGGCCGCCCCGAAGAATGGCGGAATTTGCCTCCCCCCGGCGACATCGTCTTGCTGGTCAAGCGCGAGCTCAAGGAATGGGCGGAAAGCGCGGTACTCGCGGGTGTTCGCCGCGAGCGCATCGTGCTCGATCCCGGCTTCGGCTTCGGCAAGCGCTTCGAGGAGAACTATCCTTTGCTCGCAAAATTCAGCGACTTTCAGTCCACCGGCTTCCCCCTGCTGGCAGGAACTTCGCGAAAGTCGTTCATCGGCCGCACTCTGGGCCGAAGCGGCCAGGACGTTCCTCCGGAGGGGCGCCTTTATGGAACTCTTGCGACTCAGGCAGCGTTGATCCTGAAAGGGGCGCACATTCTGCGCACGCATGACGTCAAGCCTGCCGTGGAAGAGGCGCGAATTGTGGACGCAATTCTTCAGGCGCGGTAAATCGAGGCGAAGGTGTCAGAGTCGGCCTGCCCGAGCTTTTTCGAAGATGCCTAAAACACTTTCTCCGAATCCAGCAGAATTGTTACCGGCCCTTCATTCACCAACTCGACCTTCATCATCTCCTGAAACTGTCCCGTTTCGCAGCGCAGGCCTAGGGTGCGAATCTGGTCCACAAAAAATTCATAAAGCCGGCGCGCCTTATCCGGATCCGCCGCGGCATCGAACGATGGCCGCTTTCCTCGCCTCACGTCCCCGTACAAAGTGAACTGACTGACCACAAGCATGCTGCCGCTAACGTCTCGCAGACAGCGGTTCATCTTTTCATTGTCATCTTCGAAGATCCGCAAGCCCGCGATTTTTTCCGCGAGATAGGTTGCCTGTGCCTCTGTATCGGACTGTCCCACCGCGAGCAGGACCAATAATCCGGCGCCAATCTCGCCCGTGACCGCCCCCTTAACGCTGACTTTGGCGCGGCTCACGCGCTGGACGACGGCTCGCATCGAATCACGGCTGCTTTCTCTGGGCACGGTGACGGTGGCCCAACGTTTGACCGCGAGAACTGGCAACTATTAGGATTCAAAGGTGCGCTCCGTAATCGCAAGCTTTGTCCAGGACGCCGGTCCCCTTCATTTACAGTGATTCACGGGACAATTACACTACACAATTCGCCTTTATAGCTTTTCGGAGAGGAGGTTGCAATGTCATCCGATCAGAAAGAGAAGCAGATCGAAGAGAAGGTCAAGCAGATTATCGTCGAACAGTTAGGGGTCGATGAGGGTGAGGTAACAGCAAGCGCGTCGTTCGTGGACGACCTCGGCGCGGATTCGCTCGACCAGGTCGAACTCACCATGGCTTTCGAAGAGGGGTTTGATATCGAAATTCCTGATGAAGACGCGGAAAAGATCCGCACCGTGCATGACGCCATTGATTACATTGTGAAGCACTCAAAGGTCAGCAAGTAGGTAATCCGGGGTACCGCAGCGCAATCGAATCGAGCAAGCGAGGAGAAACATGGCAGCCGTCGATGAGAAGGTAAAGCAAATTATTGTGGAACAGTTGGGAGTCGATGAGGGAGAGGTAACATCCAGCGCTTCTTTCGTCGATGACCTGGGCGCGGATTCTCTGGATACCGTTGAACTGGTCATGGCCTTCGAAGAGGCTTTTGATATTGAGATTCCCGACGAAGATGCCGAGAAGATCCGCACCGTCCAGGATGCGGTTGACTATATCTCCAAGCACTCGAAAGGCGGGAAGTAGTTGGGGCGCAGAGTCGTCGTTACAGGGATCGGCTTGATCTGTGGCGTGGGCAATACCACCGACCAGGTGTGGAAGGCCCTGCTCGCGGGCGAAAGCGGGGTAAAGCGCATTACCGGCTTTGACGCCAGTAACTTTGCCTGCCAGATCGCCGCCGAAGTCCAGAACTTCGACCCACTCAACTTCATTGAGCGAAAAGAACTGAAGAAAATGGCCCGCTTCATCCACCTGGCCATCGCCGCCTCCGATGAAGCGATGAAGATGTCAGGCCTGAAGATCACTCCTGAAAATGATGAGCGTGTGGGGGTGCATATCGGCTCCGGCATCGGCGGATTCGATATCATCGAGCGCGAGCACGCCAATCTGGTGGAGGGCGGCCCGCGCAAGATTTCTCCGTTTTTCATTCCTGCCGCTATCGTCAATCTTGCCGCCGGACAGGTTTCCATGCGCTATGGCGCGAAGGGGCCGAACGAAGCCACCGCCACCGCGTGCACCACCAGCGCCCATTCCATCGGCGACTCCTTCCGCATCATCCAGCACAATGACGCCGACGTGATGATCGCCGGCGGCTCGGAGGCCGCCATCACTCCCATGGGTGTGGGTGGTTTCGCCGCCATGCGTGCGCTCTCCACCCGCAACGACGCACCCGAGAAAGCCAGCCGCCCGTGGGATAAGGACCGCGACGGATTCGTGATTGGAGAAGGAGCCGGCATTCTGATTCTTGAGGAATTGGAATATGCGCGCAAGCGCGGGGCTCAGATCCTCGCCGAGATCGTTGGTTACGGGATGAGCGGCGACGCCTACCACATGACCCAGCCCGCTCCCGAACATGCGGGCGGATTTCGCGTCATGCGGAATGCGGTTCGAGACGCTGGCATCCAACCCGACGCTGTCGGCTACGTCAATGCCCACGGAACCTCCACTCCCATTGGCGACACGCTCGAGGCGCATGCCATCCGCAACTTCTTCGGCGACCGCAAGATTCCGGTGAGCTCCACCAAGTCCATGACTGGACATCTTCTGGGCGGGGCGGGCGGACTCGAAGCCGGCATTACCGTGCTCGCCCTCCGCAACCAAATCCTGCCCCCCACCACCAACCTGGAAAATCAAGACCCGGATACCGGCGAAATGGACTTCATTCCCAATCAGGCCCGCAAGGCGGAAGTCGAATATGCTATGTCCAACTCCTTCGGCTTCGGCGGCACCAACGGCGCGCTGCTGTTCCGCCGCTGGGCCGAATAACTCTCTCGTACGATTCTGTCCGAAGATTCGCCATTAAGAGAGAGGCCGGCAAATTCTCTTTAACCGTCGGCCATCCGTGGGTGCAGTCGAGGTAATGACACTTTGGTACTTCGCTTGTTGGCCCTTTGTGCCTTTCGAGAAGTCGGGGGACAAGTCAGAATCAATAGTTGAGAACAGACTCTCTCCCCGACATGGAAAAGGCCTTCGCCCCCGCTTTCAAAGCTGTCGCGCCCAGAAGAAAAGCTGCCGCCAGAACCGCGCTGGTGGATCTTCAGGAATCTGCGCGAGCTCTTCTTTCCGAATGTTTCCGCCAGTTTGGTATCGAAACCGTGCCGCTCTCGGCCAATGCGGTCGAACGCCTGCGCCGGGAGAAGTTTGAAGCTTGCGTGCTCAGTCTGAACAATGGCGCCGAGGCCATTCTGGAAGCCGCGCGAACTTCGCCTTCCAACAGCCGCTGCGTGATCTATGCGCTGGGCGGTGACGCGCAGCAGGCCATGCGCTATTCCAAGTACGGAATCAATGCTATTTTTCACGAGCCCTTGGAGCGTCCTGCCGCCGTAAAGTTGGTTCGCGCCACGCACATGCTGGTGCTGCATGAATTTCGCCGCTACGTGCGGATTCCCGTGATGACGGAAGTATCGCTGCTGACCTCAGCCGGCGGCCGCTTCATCGCCACCAGCATCGAAATGAGCACCGGAGGCATGTCATTGAAGGGCGCGGAAGAGCTGCCCGAAGGCACCAGGGTGGAAACGTCATTTGCGTTGCTCACGCTGCCCCGCGTCACGGTGCGCGGTGTTGTAAGCTGGAAAAAAGGGAAATCCCTCGGCATTCGCTTCGATGTTGCGGACGACCAGCGCCTGAAGATCAAAACCTGGATCAACTCTTACCTGGAAAAGTGACGGCGCAATCCGCTGCGAAAACCGGCAATACACAAGGTCATTTTCTGAATCGGGCGATTACGTACAAGACAATCGAGAGCAGAACACTCAATAGCAGCGATGTGGCCAGCGGAAAGTACACCGTCGTATTCTTGCCGCGATAAGTAATATCACCCGGCAACCGCCCCAAAGGCAGATGAGTGCGGCCCAGAAGCATCAGGATGATGCCCGCCACGACCAGGACCACTCCCAGCAAAATCAGCAGCTTGCCGGACTCCGCCATCGATATGCTCCAACAACCAGTCTAAGCCGAGGGATCCGAAATCCTTCCTCGTTTTTCGGTCATAGATACCGCTCCGGACGCACCTTTGCAAGTTTTTTCATCTTGACACCAGTCCTCATACTCAAGCAGAATGCGCTGGCCCTGCCCTGCCAGTCCCGCACCCCTTGATCCACAAAAAACATTCTTGATCGCAGCAAAAGGAGACTGTACCCATGACGAGTTTCAGCCCCAAGGCCTCAACCCGGCGCGCATGTATGCTTGCGGGGATTCTGGCCGCCACTGTAATGTTCTTGCCTCTGCTTACGGCAACCAACTTGTTGGCGCAAGAAAGCGAGGCCGTCCACGTGGACGTTACCGCCGCCGACAGCACTGCTGCTACCTACAGCGTTTCAAACTTCCGTTTTCACATTACTCCCGCCAATACAGCGGCCGGAAAGGCTGCGCTCGGAAGCCGCAACCTCGGCATGCCCATGTCCACCACTCGCCCCAAAAGCTTAACGGCTCTGGCAACCACGATCCCTGCCGTGCCCGCTCCGGGTTTCTATCCCAGCGACCTGGTCAACCACGGTGGCAAGTTTCTGGCGACGACCACGCCTAACGCGGTTTTCGTAAATGAGTCGAGCTGCGGCGGTACGATCGCTGCTTGCTGGGGCAATCCGGTCAAGTTCCTGTCCGACCTCAGCAACAGCACCTTTATCCACCTAACCGATCAATACGTGGGTACGACGGCCAACAACCGTTACGCACCCGGCACCTCGGCATTCACCAGCATTCAGGTCTTCCCTAACCCTTTCAATAATGAGAAAATCGTCAGTCAAAATGACCTTTTGGCTGCTCTGCACGCGGCGGCAAAGACCTTGGGCACGGGCTATGGGCACCTGTACAACATATTCCTGCCGACGGGAATGGATACCTGCTTCGACGGCACCTCCGCCTGCTATTCCCCGGACAATCTTGGCACGTTCGTCTTCTGCGCCTACCATGCTAGCGTGACCTTCAGTGACATCGGCCACGTGCTTTTCTCCGTCCTACCATTCCAGAATGTTAGTGGCTGCAACGCAGCGGCGCCTACCCCGAACGGAGCCCTGGCGGATTCCACCAATTCCACCCTTTCCCATGAACAGATTGAGGCCATCACGGATCCGGACGGCACAGCCTGGTTCTCCGACAGCAGCCTGGACACTTTTGGCTTTGAAATCGCAGACTTGTGCCAGGCGGTGGGCGGAGGCGGTTCTGGTCTATTCGCCCCCTCGATCGTCCTGAACGGCCACAGCTATGACCTTCAGCTGGAGTACTCGAATAAATACCACGCTTGCGCCGGCGCTCCGTAGCCCGGCTGTCAACCTCGACCCAGTGCCCCATTTTTCGCCTGGCTTGCGAAAAGTGGGGCTTTTCTTGTTCCAATCGGCTAACTTTGCACTACAAAGTACTTGACCAATTCCTGTCCCCTGTTTTATCGTCACCACCAGATGCCTCCTCCGTCCCAGCACCGCCTGCGCCGATTCCGTCGACATTCTCCGCCGTTGCCCTCTTCGCGCGCCGCCGATGATCTCCGCTACATCCGCGACACCATGGAGCGCTCCGCTGCCTTTACCGCAGTTTCCGGCTGGGGACACGCCATCCTGGGTGTCACCGCCCTGGGCGCCGCATGGCTTGCCGCCCGCCAGTCGGCGCCGGCTGCGTGGCTGCGGGTGTGGCTCGGCGAAGCACTGCTGGCCATTCCCATCGCGCTCGTTTCCATGAGTTGGAAGGCCAACCGTCGCGGGCTGCCGCTATGGTCCGGTCCAGGCCGCAAGGTGGCCCTGGGCCTTCTTCCCCCATTGATAGCCGCAATGTTCCTCACGTTCCTGCAGTTCCGCACTGGAATGCAGTCGGCATTACCGGCAACGTGGCTCTTGCTTTATGGCGCAGGCATCGCTACCGGAGGCGCATTCTCGATTGCCATCGTGCCCGTGATGGGTATTTGCTTTATGTTTCTGGGCGGGTTCGCAGCCCTCGCCCCGGTGGCCTGGGGGAATTGGTTTCTGGCGGCGGGGTTTGGCGGCCTTCACATCGTGTTCGGCGTGCTCATTGCAAGGAGGCACGGTGGCTAAACCGCTGGCCCATGGTCACAAGAGCCCTCATCCCAAGCCCCAGGCTTCGCCTCGTGAGCACAATTCGCCGGACGCTCCGGAACTCCCTGAACTCGATCGCCTGATTCACGAACGTGTCCGCCTGGGCATCGTAAGCGCCCTGGCGACCAATCACTCCTTGAGCTTCAACGATCTCAAGCGCATCCTCAAGACGACCGACGGCAACCTGAGTGTCCACGCCCGCAAGCTGGAGGAGGCGGATTACATCTCTTGCTCGAAGTACTTCGAGGGACGCGTGCCCCGCACCGAATACTGCCTCACAGTCGCTGGGCGGCGTGCTCTGACCCACTATCTCGACCAGATGGACCGCTGGATTCGCATGACCCGCGAGGTGTGAGCGGCAATTTTGCTTTTTTCACTCTTGCCCTTCCGTGGCATCATTATCCGGATCCATGGGGAAACTGGCGAAGCAGCCCTTGGGATTGGTGAAGCAATTTGGCGGATACTTCGCTCCCGTAACCTGCTGAAAGGGTTGCGCCTGGCTGAAGTCGAAGAAGTCGTAAAGTGAGTAAATGCCTGGCGGCGAACCCGTGTCCTGCACATAGTAGTCGGCGTAGTGATAGGACGGGCTGATTTCACCCAGGGACTTGCCGTTCTGTCCGAAGACATACTCGATAAAATTCAGAACACTGCCAAAATCGTGGTGAAGGTTGGACGTAAATCCCTGCTTGGCATAGGCTGAGGCCACCAGCAGCGGCACCCGGAAGCCGTAAACGTACTGCTGTCCCGCTCCGCTGGCATTAGGAAAACCAATGCCGATGGTTGCTCCAGGATTCACGTCGTCGAAGAATCCACCCCAGTCATCCCAGGTGATCAGAATCGCGGTCGCATCGTTGCTATCGTTTCCCCAGTAGTCGCATTTGTGATTGCTGTTGTTCCAACTGTTCCCAATCGCGTTCACAATTGCGGCAATCCAGGACGGCCCCGCATCCGCTCCGGTGCTGCCGGGATGGTCCGACCAGTTTCCATCCGGAATCACCCAACTCACCCGGGGCAGACGGCAATCGGCAATGTCGGTCAGGATTTGGCCGGCGGTCAACGTCACGTTTCCGTTGCTCGTCCAATCCGGCCCCGTGCATTTGCCGCCGCTCGGACTGCAGACGTGGTTGATGGAATTGGGCGCATTCCACAAGCTTGCAGGAGCGACGTTGCCGTAATAACGCCATGTGATGGCTTGGGGTTTGCTCTGGTCCAGAAGATCGGTGAGCGTAGGGTGATCGTAGCAGGGGTACCCCGAGGTGAGCCCAGGGGGTGTGTAGCCGGGAGATTCGCTGCCGTCGGGCGCAACTTCGTAAATGATAGTCCCCGGCGCCGCCAGGCAGCCGTAACCGTCGAGTCCTCGGGTGTCCAGGTTCTCGGCTGCGAACCATTGCCAATACTGCTGAGTGTCATTGGGATCGTTGAACGCGACCGGAGCCGAGGTTCCTGTAAACAGGAATTGGTGGGCCGGAAAGCTCGGCCCCTGATTCGTTTGGAACATGTAATTGGCGAAGCCATATCGCTCAGCGATCTGGAAATAGGGTTCGACAATGCCGGCTCCCGTGGAGGAGACGGGCGTGTTGTCGACGTATGTGTACTGAGGATTCGGAGGTATTGCGCTCAGAGAGGCGCAGCTATCCTGATAGCGGGAGATGTCGCAAGCGCCATCCATTTTTCCG
>Ga0070732_10002039_pt1 | contig 11031 bp, 13 predicted proteins | sample Coa_R1_5_FD_66449 | JGI IMG/M metagenome (GOLD analysis project Ga0070732, IMG submission 66449) | Surface soil microbial communities from Centralia Pennsylvania, which are recovering from an underground coalmine fire - Coalmine... | ecosystem: Environmental > Terrestrial > Soil > Unclassified ...
AGGCCCGGAGCGGCGCGGTGGGGAGGGGAGCAATCTCGTCAGCCTCTTCTCGATCCTCGCAAAGGTCATGGCTCTCACCCTCGTTCGACCTCTCGAATGATCTCCGCCAGCAAGCCGGGTCGGATGTAGAGGGTCGACAGCGCAGGGAGGTCCCGCAGCATTTCCAGTACCTGCTCGCGGGTCCGCTGTTGACGTCGGATCGAACGCACGAGTACCCCTATGGTGCCTTGCGCGCGGACGTCAAGTGCTCGCGCGGCAAGCCGGGCCGCCGAGTCGTCGGTCAAGAAAAGCGAGCCGGGTCGGCCCATGGAGAGGGATAGGGCGGCCTGCTCTCCCCGGTCGAGAGCCAGCGCCTGCGCCAGCGTCTCGAAAGCTGGCGTCGCGAGGATCGACACGGGGCGTGCTTGGAGGATTACCGTCTTCTGGTCGAGAGCGGACGGCCGATGGCGCTCGACCTCTCGCCAGACGTCCTCCGGCACGAGGACCAGGGGAAAGTCGCAGAGAAGATCCAGACTACCCAGCTCGTCGAGATGGATAAGGGGGCCGGCGTCGCAGACGACCTCGGCCTGGCCCTCAGTCACCTCCGCGCAATCCCCAGTCGAGGTCCTCGCGAACGAAGCCCTCCATCAGTGATTCGCGGTGGGACTCCGCATACCGCCGGAGCGCATCCAGAACGAGGTCGTCGAGATCGCGGGACCAGCCGTTCACCACCAAGGCATGCAGCTCTTCGAAGAGAGCCGCTGGCACCTCGGTGCTGAGGGTGACGGTCGGGGATTCGTCATCGACGGGCACCAGACAATCTTACCCGACCTTGGACTCCCGTGAGGCGGAGTCTCCGCCCGCCGCGCTCGGCCGCGTGTGTGAATCTGTTGACATATGTCAGCAACTGGATACGCTTTCCCACAATGGCTACCACGGATCGCGAGCGCCTCATCGCCCTCGCCCGAGCCCATCGCTTCGTCTCGACGCAGGACGTGTCCATGGCGGGGATTCACAGCCACCAGCTCACGCGCCTGGTGGCCGACGGGATGCTAGAGCGGATCGCCCGCGGGCGCTATCGCCTCGAGGGCTCCGGGGTCACCGAGCATCACGGCCTGGTCCTCGCTGCGGCGACGGCACCGGGCGCGGTCATCTGCCTCCTATCGGCACTGAGCTTCCATGGCATCGGCACCCAGCTTCCTGCCGAGATCTGGCTGGCCATCGAGAGGGGCCGCCGCCCGCCACGGCTCGCATACCTCCGCCTCCGCGTCGTGCAGTTCAGTGGTGCCGCCTTTCACGAGGGGATCGAGGTCCACGAGATCGAAGGCCAACGAGTAAGGGTCTACGGCATCGCCAAGACGCTGGCCGATCTGTTCAAGGCGCGTCACCGCGTCGGCCTGGACGTCGCGCTGGAAGCGCTGCGGGACGCCTGGCGGGAGCGGCGCTTCACCATGGAAGACCTCGACCGCGCGGCCCGCGCTTGCCGCGTCGAGCGGGTCATGCGCCCGTACGTCGAGGCGGTCGCCACATGACGACGGGGCTCGCGCAGTCGGTCCAGACGCGCCTCGTGCAAAGGCGGACTGCCCGATGAGCCCTGCGCTCAAGGAATTCCTCGACAAAGGAAAGGTAGCGACGACGACGATCAAGCTAGCGTCCGGGCCGGTAGAAGTGCCGACATGCTATTGGCGGTTTCCCTCCTGGAGGGGCGAACCCTTAAGAGACACTTACGGCGGGAAGGCCCTTGTCGAATTCGAAGGGTCTCCCGTATTCGCGGAAGTCGCCATGATCCAGGTTCTGAGACAGCACGGCTTCGATGGGGCTGTCTGGGTGGACGGCTATCGGCAACGCTTCCTCGATGCCATGCCTCCGGCGAAATGTGAGCTCCCCGCCCAGGTGCGAGAGCTCTATGAACGTATTGCAACCGTCAACGGTGGTTATGGCGGTTGTTGGGACATCCTGGCGTGGAACAGGGAGGGCGCTTTCTTCGTGGAATGTAAGCGGAGGGGAAAGGACCGCATGAGGCCGAACCAGTTTAATTGGCTGGAATCGGCTCTAAAGGCCGGGCTTCGCGCTGATCATTTCGCGATCTGCGAGTGGGACATCGAATGACGGCCGGCGAGATGTATAAGAGGGCCGGCGTCGCAGGCGACCTCGGACTGGCCCTCAGTCGCCTCCGTGCAAGCCCCAATCGATGTCCTCGCGAACGAACTCCTCCGTCGGTGGTTCGCCCTGCACGACCTCTCCGACGTACTGCCTCCAAGGCCCACATGACGATCCCGGCAAGCTGGTGGCGCCGGCGGCTGCGGGTGCCGGCCGGCCTTGTCCTGCACTACGGGCACATCAGAGACAGCGACTGCGCCGAGTTCTCCGCCGTGCCGATCAAGTCGCCGCAAAGAACCCTTCGCGACTGCCTCGAAGCGAACGTTGCCCCGAGCTGGTGCGTCAGGCCGTGCTCCAGGCTCGACGCCGCGGGCTCATCACTAAGAAGGAGGGCTCCGAGATCTACAGTAGGCCTCGCTCGACCGTGCTTCGGCAAGTGGCCGAAAGAGCCGTAGAGCAATAGGGCCATGGGCAAATAGTATTGCTTTTTCGTATTCAGAGGAAGTACTCTCGCGCCAAGAACTACAGGCGCGCACGAGGCCTCGTGTACAGTGAATCACACTTGCGCGGAGCCGCTGCAAGGTGAACCTGTGTGTCCCGTCTAAGGAGGATCCTTGGATATCCAGATCGCTTGGCGTCAACCCTTGGAGCTGAAGGATGGTTCCCGACAGGGGCTGATATACGCTCTCGACCTAGACGAAGTACCGGGCACACCAGGAGTGTATGTATTTGCGCGGAGATTTGGCCAAACCGTCACTCCCCTCTATATCGGTCAGGCTCAAGACTTGAGACGCAGAGTAAAGCAGCAACTTGAAATGAACGTCCGCCTCATGAAGGGACTTGAAGCTGCTGAGGCGGGGGCTCGGGTCCTTCTTCTTGGAGTGATCCAGTTCAGGCCTGGCCAACAGGTTGAAAAGGTATTGGAAGTCGTCGAGTCCGCTATCATTCAATACGCCCTAGCCCAGGGACATGAGATCCTGAACAAGCAAGGCAAGCATAGACCCAGCCACCTCATTCGGTCGCAAGGTAATCAGTGGAGTCAGCAGATCATCGGTAGGCAGATCAGAGTGCGGCAGCAAGCCTAACTTCCCGATGCCATTCGACTCCCAGATCATCGATCACGAGCAGAATGGCGCAGTGTTTGCCTTCTCGATGCCTGATTCGTGTCTCGCTGAGAAGGTACCTCGGGCCAGATGCGCCACTCCAGCCGCAACGGCATCATGCCGCTTGAACTTACGAAGCGGAAAACTTGGTCAAACCCAGCGCTTGATCTCAGGGTGCTCCCTTAAAGTCTGTAGGCAATCGGCACTGATCAACAATGTCGCAGCGGGACTTGTCGCGACGCGCAAAAGGGCAACCATCACTCCGGCGAATGGGGAGCGTTGTACCACTCCCTCGATCGCAGAGGCCCTAGTCTGGTCTCTAGAGCGCTTGCAGCTGCCGTATCTGACCAAAAGTTGCTCAAGTGAAATCCATGCATCCTTGCGTCCTTTGGTGAGAATGGGCCGGTTCAGGCCGAATACGTCGATGCTCGAGGCTCCCTTCGGAAGTTTGGACTCGTACATGCCGGTTGTGGGCGAGAAATTAAGAAAGTCGAAGGGGTCCTCTTCTGTTGGATTGATAAGGAGTGGGTTGCCGTCTGATGCACGGGGAAAACTATCTCGTTTGAAGTTGCTGTTGCACCGAGTGCAGGCGATTAAATAGTTCTTCCAGGTGAAAGCCTTTCCGGGAAAAATCGCCTTCGGCCAAAAATGCTCAATCGCCGTGCCTTCACTGTCTTCGCAATACATGCAGCGTTCCAGTCCGCTGGCCATCCTGCCCAGGATCTCGCGAATTTCGGCGAACGCACGATTTTGTTGAGCACTCCACAGCTTCTTTGCTTCGAGTTTCGGATCGGACGCGCCCCTAACCCGCGTGGTGCGATCGCGCAGAAACGCGACCGTCGCAGGGCTAAGCGGGAGTCTGCGCAGTTTCCTCATTCGTCAGCCGCCAACTTTCTCAGCGCCTGCTCAACGTCAGCGCTTGGGCTCTGTGGAAGGCGAGCGCGGAGGAACGAGAGCTTCTCCTGATCCTTTTTTGTTACTGGCTCTTTCTGGATCCGGGACTCCAGCTGGGCGACCTGCTCGCGCAGCTTCTCGGATTCGTACGAATAGGGAGTATCAAGGCCGAATAGCTCGCTAATGACTGCGTCATCAGCGCCGCCATTGACCACGGTGCTAAAAAGTGAATCACTTACATGTGCGACCTTGCCAGCCTCGCCGGGAGCCGGAAGATTGATCAGCCCACGGGCATCGGCAGCTTGACAAATAAAGGGGCTATGAGTAGTCACGATGAACTGAATATTGGGAAAATGTTGCTTTAGCCAGAAGCCAATCCGCTTCTGCCATGAGACATGAAGGTGGGTCTCGACTTCGTCGATCAGAACGACGCCTGGAAGTGGAATGCGGAATCGCGCTGAGTGCTCTCCGTGTTCGTCGTCAGCGATCACCTCTTGCATCTTTAGGTCCTTGAAGCCACGGTAAAGATGGCGAACGATGTCGGTCACGAGCGCCGCAACCGTTCGGTAGCCGTCGCTCAACTCGCGTAGCGGCAGCGTGACACCACCCTGCTTTATCCACAGTCCCTCGGAATCGATACGTTCGACTCGGACATCCCCCGGCAGGAGGCCGTCGTTGAGTAGGTCCAAGATGTTCGCCTCGAGCCTAGCGAAGTCAGCCTTCCTCTCTAGCCGCCTGAGATAAATCTCTCGTAGCCACTGGACGGACTCGACTAGCGAGGCGTCCTCGCGAAACAGACTGACGACACGGGCGATCCGTTCTGGGCCAAGCATCAGCCGCATAGCCTCACTGGCGTGCCCAGTGAGGCGCCGAGTCGGACCATAGCCCGCAAGGAACCAACCCCAGCCCTGGGCCTCGGCCCAGGGACCTCGCGCGGGAGCATTCTGTCGACTCTTCATGTTGCGGCCAACCTGAGGGGACAAACTCGGCTCCGAGCTTCGCCGCACCGCCTTCCAGCTCAACCCGGTCCAGAAGGCGTAGGTACGAATGCCGGCCCGGGCACCGCCGAGGATGTCACCGTGTGATGGCTCGAGGAAGGTCTCGACCACAGCCTCCGGCTTGCCGGTCCTTATCCAGCCGGAGAAGCCTTCGAACACTGATCGCGCGGCCGCGGGTCCAATCACCGACAGCGCGATTGCCCTCAAGAGGGTGGACTTGCCGGAGCCGTTGCGACCCGCGAGGACGGTCCAGCCGCTGGAACTACCATGTGGCCGGCCTAGGTCAAGATCAACGTTGGCAAATCCCCGGATATTCTTGATGCGCACGCGCTTGATATGCATGAAACCCCTTCCCGACGACCATTGACTGTTACGATAATGCTACAGTGGATAGCCTTCTGTCAAGAAGCCGAGAGCTGAGCCTTGGTGAATGATGGGTAAGGGCACAAGCGACCGTGGGAGGTATAGCGGCGATGGATCGAGGAAGGATGGTTGATTCACCAAAACTCCTTGGCCAATTGAGCAAGTGCCCGCCTGCAGGCGGGCTTCTGGAACTCTCGAACCCTTGTTCTGGGAAGCTCCTGTTGTCGCAGGTGCCTGTGTGCAACGCAGAAATTCAGAAGCCTAGAGTAGGCCAGAGTGCCAGCGAGCGGAAGCGCTTGGTGCGATCGCACCGCGGCGACAAATCGGGTAGGAAAAGAATTGGTGGAGCAGAAGGGATTCGAACCCTCGACCCCCACGTTGCGAACGTGGTGCTCTCCCAGCTGAGCTACTGCCCCACGAGAGGCGCGTATTGTACCTGCGGCGACGTGGCGCGGCAATCGCGCTGGCCTGGACGTTGACACGGGGACTGTGCGCACGTATTATGTGGAAGCTATGAATCTGACTCTCTCTATGGATGAACGGCTGCTGGCGGAGGCGCGGAAGGTGGCTGCCGCGATGGGCAAGAGCGTCAACCAGCTGGTCCGGGAGTACCTAGAACAGCTGGCTACGCGGTCGCCCGTCGAGGACGAGATCGCCGAGATGCGGCGGCTGTCGCTGGAGGGCGGGGGGCACTCTCGCGGTTGGAGGTTCGACCGCGACGAGATCCATGCCCGGCCGTAGCTTCGTCGACAGCAACGTCCTCGTCTATACCGACGACCACGGCGAACCGCGGAAGCAGGAGGCGGCCCTCGGGTTGCTCGAGAGTTGCCGCCGCAGGTCGAGCGGCGTGGTGTCGAGCCAGGTCCTGCAGGAGTACTTCGCGGCCGCGACCCGGAAGCTGGGGGTCCCGGCCGAGATCGCCCGCCGCAAGGTCGAGATCTTCGCCCGGTTCGACCTCGTCCACATCGGCATCGAGGACATCCTGGGCGCGATCGACCTGCATCGCCTGCATGGTTTCTCGGTGTGGGACGCGCTGGTGGTGCGGGCGGCCACGCGATCGGGGTGCTCGGTGCTCTATTCGGAGGATCTCCGGGCTGGGCAGCGGATCGAGGGCCTCGAGATCGTCAACCCCTTCCTCTGAGTCGTACCAGGTATGGCCTGGGCCTCGCGCGGCGTCACTGCTTCTCGGTGGTGCCAGTGAGAGCGGGCTCGCACGCGGTGGATGCCGCGCCCGCAGCCGCCTCGCTGCTCGCCGCCGCTCCGCGGTTAGTCTCCAGGTTGCCGGCCGTACACGCGCCGTCTGGGGCCGCGAGCAGCTCGGCGAGGGTGAGGGGGCCGAGGCGCTCGGCTCGGGTGCAGGCCAGGAGGTCCACCCAGCGTTCCAGGCGGTCGCGGAGGTCGGCGCCGATGTGCTCGACGCTGCGGCGGGCGCGGTGCTCGTAGGCGTCGAAGACCTCTTCGATGCGGAGGGCGGCGGGGTCGCGGCCCAGGGCGTAGCCGCGGCCGGGGGTCTCGCGCAGCAGGTGGCGCGCCAGGAGGGGGTGCAGGGCGCGTTCGAGGTCGCGCGCGGGCAGGCTGAGATGGTTGGCCAGCTCCTCGCTCGACGGCGGGGACTCGCCCTCGCCGCCGGATCTTGCCAGGAAGGCGAGGGCGGCGAGCCCCACCCAGCTGGCGGCGACCGGCGGGTGGGTGTGCAGGCCGCGGCTCAGGAGCTGGAAGTGCTGGGCGGTGTAGGCGGCCTCGCTGCCGAGGAGGACGATGGTCCAGGTGATCTCGATCGAGATCATGAACAGCAGGACGAAGGCGGAGCTGCCGTAGACGGTGCTGACGCCGCGAAAGAACTCGACGTAGTAGCCGAACGACTGGCGCAGGATCTCGAGCAGGATGGCGCCGAAGAGGGCGCCGGCCAGGGCATTGCGGAAACGCACGTTGGTGGAGGGCACCAGCCAGTAGAGCAGCGTCAGGCCCACCACCGTGGCCAGGAAGGGAATGAGATGGAGGAGCAGCGAGCCCTGCACCAGCTCGCGCATCGCCGGGGTCTGGCGGAGCAGGATCAGGCTCGAGAAGGTGACGCCGATCAGCAGCGGGCCCCAGAACAGCAGCAGGAAGAAGGTGAGCAGCCGGTAGCGGAAGGGCCGGCGCCGGGAGACGTTCCAGATCTTGTTGAAGGTCTCCTCGATGGTGGCGAAGGCGAGGAGCGTCGTGCCGAAGAGCGCCGCGAGGCCGACGCCGTGCATGGTCTCGGCCTGGTCGAGGAACTCCCGCAGCTTGTCGGTCAGCGTCTTCTCCGAGTACGGGAGCACCTGGATGAAGACCTCGAGGCTCTTCTCCGGATACTGGCTGAAGACCCGCGTGCCGACGAAGGAGAGCGCCGCGAGCAGCGGCACCAGCGACAGGATGGTGACGAAGGCGAGGGCCGACGCGGTCAGGTAGATCGCGTCCTCGTGGCTCTGCCGCAGGGTGAGCGCGAAGAAGCGGCCCAGCTGGCGGTGGAACGGCAGGCGCGCCGGCGTGCGGCCGGCCTGCCTCGCTGCGGTGTTGCTGGCGTCCATGGTCAGCGGTCGGCGCGGGTTCTTCCCGAGGGAGACGCCGCACGGGTCCGCTCCTGCTCCGGTCCCGGCTGCGGCAGGCTGCGGACGATCGGGAGGAAAGTCTAGCCTATCGCCTCCCGCGGCGGCTCGCCGGCCGCGGTTTCCAGCCGGTGAGGGCACTGGAAGCCGCGGCGCGGCATGAATCATGCTTCAAGCACGGGTATCGGGTCTTACGCCGGCTGTGCCGCGCGCCTGCGCCCGCCGTCTATTTCAACTTAGGAGGCAATCATGGCCGATTCAGGCTTGGCTGAAAGTGCCGAAAAGGCAGCCGAGGCGGTAGCGGAGAGCGTCGCCGCCGCACGCGAGAAGTTCACTCGTCTGAGCGACGATGTGCAGAACCGATACAAGCGGGTCTCGAAGGACGTGCGCCGCGGCGCCGAGCGCGCGAGCAAGGAGATCCGCAAGGGGGCCGAGGCCGCCCGCGACACCTATCGCGACACCGCCAACAAGGTCCAGAAGAGCTACAAGCGCACCCGGTCCGAGGTCAACCGCATGAGCCGCGACGTCGGCGAGTACGTGCGCGAGAACCCCGGCAAGGCGGTGCTGATCGCCGCCGGCGTCGGCTTCCTCATCGGCCTCGTGGTGCGGCGCCGCGACGACGACTGAATGCCCGGCGGGTGGGTGGCGGGCCGCCTGACCCGTTCCACCCGCCGGACCCACCACCGCTGGGCCCGCCAGGCGTCCACGCGCGACATTCGCGCGCCGGCGCCGCTATACTGCTCCGGGGCCGGTCGGTCCGTCATCGGCACGGTGCCAACCGGCCGCTCGCCAGGTAGAGCCAGGTGACCCGAGGAGAGCAGCGATGCCAGAGAATCTCTCGATGAAGGTGGAGGCTGTCGTTCACGATCTCCTCGACGACCTGCTGCCCGAGGGCCTGGACTGGAAGGAGCTGGTGCGCGCCTACCCGGTGCCGACCCTGGCGGTGGTGGCGCTGGGCGGCTTCCTGGTGGGGCGCGCGCACGGCCCGGCGATCGTCAGCGCGGTCTCGACCTTCGCCGCGGCCGAGGTGGCGAAGAACGTCAGCTCCCTGCTGGGCCAGGAGCTCGAGACCTGAATGGCTCGCTCCGTTGGTTCGCAGGCCACTCGCCGAGCGGGCCACTCGTGACCGCCCCGGGACAGTAGCGGCGGCCGCCCACGGCCGTGCCGATCCTCATCCACTGCTCCGACGTCCACTTCGGACCGCCCCACCTCCCGCGGGTCGCGGAGGGGTTGCTCGAGCTGATCGACGGCGAGCGCCCCGACTTGGTGGTGATCTCGGGAGATCTCACCCAGCGCGCCAAGCCAGCGCAATTCCTCGCAGCCCGGAGCTTCGTCGATCGCATCCATGCCAGCCAGGTGCCGACCCTGGTCGTTCCCGGCAACCACGACGTACCCATGTATCGGGTCTGGGAGCGCGTCTTCCATCCGTTCGGCGCTTACCGTTCACACTTCAGCCGTGAGCTCGAACCGGTCTACCGCGACCGCCAGATGCTGGTGATCGGCATCAACACCGCGTTCAACTGGACGATCAAGGGCGGCCGCATCACGTCGCGCCGGCTGCGCGAGGTCGGCGAGCTGCTGGCCGCCGCGCCTCCCGAGCAGTTCCGGGTGGTGGTGCCCCATCACGACATGATCCCGCCGCCCGGCGGCAGCCGCCGGCGGGTGCTCGCCAACGCGCGGCGGGCGATGGAGCTATTCTCGGCCGCCGGCGTCGACCTGGTGCTGTCCGGCCATCAGCATCAGACCTACATCGGCACCTCCGAGGAGCTCTACCCGCAGGGACGCCCGCCGGTGATCGTCGTGCACTCCGGCACCACCACCTCGAGCCGCGGGCGCGGCGGCGAGCGCCACCTCAACACCTGCAACCGGATCGAGTTCGACGCCCGCTCGCTGGTCGTGTCGCACTTCGGCTGGCAGCCGGGGCTCGGCCGCTTCGCCGAACAGAGCCGCCACTGGTACCCACGGCGGACGATCGCACCCTACACCCTCGAAGGCGTCTCCCCGCCGGCGGCAACCGGCGGCACCGGCGGAGGTATCATGTCTGGACAAGCCGGCGAGGAGGGCGCAGATGGGCAATGAGAAGCAAGACCAACCGAAATGGGGAACCGCCAGGATCGTGGAGAGCAACGAGGAGGCGGTCGTGGTGGCCGGGTTCCTGAAGAGCAGGGGCATCCCGGCAGAGGTCGAGTCGCTGCACGTCGAGGAGCTGCCGGTGAACGTCGGCGGACTGGGCGAGGTGCGAGTGCGGGTGCCGGCCGAGCGCCTGAACGAGGCGCTCTTGCTGCTCGAGGCGACCGACCGGGAAGAGCCGGCCGGCGACTCCGACGAGGCCGACGAGGTCGACGAAGTCGCGCCGGGAGACCACGCCGCCTCCGAGGCCGGCCCCGGAGGCCGCGCCGAGTGAGCATGCTCGACGCCGGCCAGCGCGTCGGCCGTTACCGCATCGTCCGCTTTCTCGGCGCCGGGGCGATGGGCGAGGTCTATCTCGCCGACGACCCCCACATCGAGCGCCGCCTGGCGATCAAGACGGTGCGCCTGGAGGGCGGCCGGCCGCAGGACATCGAGGACCGCAAGAAGCGGCTGCTGCGCGAGGCGAGGGCGGCCGGGCGCCTGCTGCACCCGAACGTGGTGACGTTGTTCGACACCGGCGAGGAGGGCGGGCTCCTCTTCCTGGCGTTCGAGTTCGTCGAGGGCTGTGACCTGGCGAGCCGCCTGGAGACGGGCGAGCCGCCGACCCTGCGCGAGGTGCTGAGGATCACCCGCCAGGTCGCCGAGGCGCTCGACTATGCCCACCGCCAGGGGATCGTCCACCGCGACATCAAGCCCAGCAACATCCTGATCGATACCGGCGGTCACGTGAAGGTGGCCGACTTCGGCATCGCCAAGGTCGCCGGCCAGAACACGGAGCTGACCATCGCCGGCTCGGTGATGGGCAGCCCGCAGTACCTGTCGCCCGAGCAGATCCGCGGCGACGAGCTGGACGGCCGGAGCGACGTCTTCTCGCTCGGCGTGGTGCTCTACGAG
>Ga0070732_10002042_pt1 | contig 11029 bp, 10 predicted proteins | sample Coa_R1_5_FD_66449 | JGI IMG/M metagenome (GOLD analysis project Ga0070732, IMG submission 66449) | Surface soil microbial communities from Centralia Pennsylvania, which are recovering from an underground coalmine fire - Coalmine... | ecosystem: Environmental > Terrestrial > Soil > Unclassified ...
TCCGCATCGACGTCGGGGTTCACGCGGATGGCCACGCGCGCCGGACGCGGCCGACCGCGCGCGGCCGCGGCAATGCGATGGAGTTCACCGGGCGACTCGACGTTGATGGCCTCGAGGTCGGCCGCGACGGCGCTTCGGATTTCTTCGATGGTCTTTCCGACCCCGGTGAACACGACCTCGGCCGGCGAGAAGCCCGCGCGGCGCGCGACCTCGATTTCCCCGAGTGAGTTCGCGTCGGCTCGAGCCCCGAGGCCGCGCAGGTGGCGGACGACTGCGAGCGTGGCGTTCGCCTTGATGGCGTAATGCAGCCGATGGGGATAGCCCGCGAAGGCCGCGTCGAGGCGGCGATAGCGATTGGTCAGCAGCGCGGCGCTGTAGACGTGCACCGGCGTGCCCGTTCCACGCGCGATCGCGGAGAGCGACACGCCGTCGCACATGAGCTCTCCGTCTCGAACGAAGCCCACCATTCCGTCGAACATTGTATCGGCGCCTGCTATGATCGTCGCGTCGCCCATGGCCGCCGAGCCCACCGTCGACGCCACGTCCGCGATGGACCTGCTGATTGAACGCTGCCTCGGCGGCGACCAGGTCGCGTGGGAGCAGATCGTCCGCCAGCACTGGCGCAAAGTCTTCAATCTCGCCTACAAGTTCGTCGGCCGGCACGACGAGGCCGAGGATTTGACGCAGGACATCTTCCTGAAGATCTTCAAAGCCCTGAAGACGTTCGACCGGCGCGCGAACTTTCAGACCTGGCTCATCAGCATCAGCCGGAATCTGTGCATCGATCACTACCGCAGCGTGCGCAAGGAGCGGGAGACGATGGCGCGTGATGTCGACGCGTCGCTGCTCGTGCCGGTCTCGCGCGAGCGCGGGCCGTACGGGGAGCTCGAACAGGTCGACCTGAAGCACCTGATTCGGGTCGCGCTCGCGGCACTGCCGCCCACGCTGCGCCAGGCCGTCGTGCTCCGGGATCTCCAGGAATTCACGTATCAGGAGATCGCCGATCAACTCGGCCTGCCGGAGGGCACCGTGAAATCACGGATCAACCGCGGCCGGCTGGAGCTGGCGCGACAACTCAAGCGTTTGCAGACTCAGGCGTCCGCCCGGCCGGCGCCACGTGGAGGACTCGAATGAACCTAACGACGTCTCGTGCGGGTGGCGTGGTCGTGATGCGGGTCAACGAGCCGCGCCTCACGTTCCCCATTCTTGGGGATTTCGCGGCGGCCATCACGGCGCACCTCAGTCAAGGCGAGCATCAGATTCTCGTGGATCTCACGCCGGTCAATTACGTCGACAGCGCCACGATCGGCTGTCTGATGGATCTGTATCGCCAGGCGTCGGCGGCTGGCGGGGCGTTCAAGCTCGCCGGCGTCCAGAAGCGCGTGGAGACGATGCTGGCGATGACCGGCGCGCAGAACTTTCTCGAGGTCCACCCCGATCAGGCTACGGCTCTCGCGAGCTTCGGAGGCTAACCATGCGGATCATCACCACGACGGCAGGCACCCGCGTGGAGCTCGACGGCGACGTGCTGGCGGTCATCGAGACGGTTGCCCGCGATCTCGCCCGCCGGCGCGAACTCGACTACACCTTCGAGGACGTCGACCACGAGTTCCAGCAGTTCGTCGCGCAGATGACCGAAGACGAGCTGCGGGCGTACCTCAAAGAGAGCCTGTTCATGAGCTTCAACCGGTACGAGAACGACCGGCTGGCGGTCATCGTGAAGGCGCGCCTCGCGCAGGAGGGATCGGCCCGGCGGACACGCGCGCGACGCGCTCGAGGCCGCCAGAGGTCGACGCGGCGGACCGATCACAAGACGAACCGGTCGCTGAAGCGACGGCGGTAGGGAGGAAAGGCTACTGCGCGAGGGGCTGGCTGGCGGCGACGCGGGCGCGGGCGCGGCTGGGGGCGGGCGCCGGGGCGCCTGCCTCGACGAACTGCCACGCGTCGGTCTGGTGCAGCAACGCGGTGGCGAGGGCCGCGTGAAGCGCGTGGCCACCCCGATGCACGACCAAGTGCCCGACGATTGGATGGCCGACGAGGGCCAAGTCGCCGATGACATCCAGGATCTTGTGACGCACGAACTCGTCCTCGAACCGCAGCGGGTTCAGGACGCCCGTCTCGCCAAGCACGATTGCGTTCTCGAGTGAGCCGCCGAGCGCGAGACCGCGCTGCCGGAGCATCTCAACTTCCTTCAGAAAGCCGAACGTGCGCGCCGGCGCGATCTCGTCGATGAACACCTGCTCGTCGAGGTCGACGGTCTTCTGCTGATGCCGCAGCATCGGGTGATCGAAGCTGATGGTGTAGCTGACCTTGAAGTGATCGGCCGGATAGAGCGCGATGCGCTTGTCGCCCTGCTGCACGTGAATGGGGCGAAGCATCTGCATCGAGCGGCGCGGCGCCGCCTGCTCTTTCACGCCGGAATCCTGGATCAGGTAGACCCAGGGCGCCGAGCTGCCGTCCATGATCGGCACTTCGGACTGGTTGAGTTCGATGATCGCGTTGTCGACGCCCAGGCTGCGGAGGGCCGAGAGCAGGTGCTCGACGGTCTCGACGGAGGCCTGGTCACGGACCAGAACGGTCTGCAGCTGCGGGAGGCCCGACAAATGCGACACGTGCGCGGGGATTTCGATCCCCCCGAGGTCGACTCGGCAGAACCGGATGCCGTGGTCGACCGGTGCTGGTCTCAGCGTGATTGTGACTTTTCGCCCGGAATGCAGCCCGATGCCGGCGCACGGCATGACGCGGCGGAGCGTTCTCTGGGCGGGCATCAGAATGCAGCCGCCAAAGGTTAAGCAATCGGACTGCCAAGTGCAACAACTTAAGCTCTAAAGATGCAACTATCAGGCAAACAACGACTTGCTTCTCCTGCGACTGGGGTGCCGGGAGGCGCACCGTGGACAGGAGAGTGTCAAAGAAACCACAAGTGTCAATAAAGCCTGTGGCTGTCGCACCACAGACGCGTTCGAGGGCCCGCTAAATGAGGCAATCGGCGAATGCGGCAGGCGACGAGTGACGGGTTCATGACGCTTCTGGTCGAGCCGTCTGGGTTTGGCCATTGAGCGCAACGGCGAGAAACGGCCCTGTCGCCGAGTTTGGTGATCGTGCGACGGTTTCTGGCGAGCCGACCGCGACGACGCGGCCGCCGGCCGCACCTCCCTCCGGACCCAGGTCGATCACCCAGTCGGCGGTCTTGACCACATCGAGGTTGTGCTCGATGACGACGACCGTGTTGCCCTGGTCGACCAGCTTGCCGAGCACATCGAGCAGCCGACGGACGTCTTCGAAGTGCAGGCCGGTCGTTGGCTCGTCGAGGATGTAGAGGGTGCGGCCGGTGCCCCGTCGCGCCAACTCGCGCGACAGCTTCACGCGCTGGGCCTCGCCCCCCGACAGCGTCGTGGCCGACTGGCCCAGCTTGATGTAGCCGAGCCCGACATCCTGGAGGGTTCGGAGCTTGGCGGCAATGGGCGGAAAGTTGTCGATGAGCGGCAAGGCCTGATCGACGGTGAGGTCGAGGATCTCGGCAATCGACTTGCCGCGATAGAGCACCTCGAGCGTCTCGCGGTTGTAGCGCCGCCCTTTACATTCCTCGCAGGTGACGTACACATTCGGGAGAAAGTGCATTTCGATCGCGATCACGCCGTCGCCCTGACAGGTTTCGCAGCGGCCGCCCTTCACGTTGAACGAGAAGCGGCCCGGCCGATACCCGCGCGCGCGCGCGTCGGGCAGCATGGCGAACAGGTCGCGAATGAACGTGAACAGCCCCGTATAGGTCGCGGGGTTGGATCGCGGCGTGCGGCCAATCGGCGACTGATCGATCTGGATCACCTTGTCGACCAGGTCGATGCCGTCGATGGCCGTGTGGGCGCCGGGTTCATCGGTGGCGCGGTACAGCGTGCGCGCCAGGGACCGGTACAAGATCTCGTTCACGAGCGTCGACTTCCCGGATCCGCTGACGCCGGTGACCGCGATGAGCGTGCCGAGGGGGAACGCGACGTCGATGTGACGCAGGTTGTTGGCCCGGGCGCCCCGCACGACGAGCTGAGCTTTGGTCGTCGCGCGCCGCGTCGCCGGCACGTCGATCCGACGCTCTCCCGCAAGGTACTGGCCCGTGAGGGACGCGCCGGGATCGTTCAACAAGTCGCGCGGATGCCCCTGGAAGATGACGCGGCCGCCGTGTTCGCCCGCACCCGGCCCCAGGTCGATGAGATAGTCGGCGACCCGAATCGTCTCCTCATCGTGCTCGACGACGAGGACGGTGTTGCCCATGTTACGGAGCTGGCCCAACGTCGCGAGCAGCCGTCGATTGTCGCGCTGGTGCAGGCCGATCGACGGCTCGTCGAGCACGTACAGCACGCCCGTCAGCTGCGAGCCGATCTGCGTGGCGAGCCGGATCCGCTGGCCTTCGCCGCCAGACAAGGTCGCGGCGCTGCGGGATAGCGTCAGATAGCCGACCCCGACATCGACCAGGAACCGCAGGCGTTCGCGAATCTCCCGGACCACCCGGGCGGCGATGCGGAATTCCCGTTCGGAGAGCTCGATCGTCTCGACGAGCGGCAGGGCGTCGACGATCGGCGCGCCCACGTATTCGGCCAGGCGGCGGCCCTTGACGCGCACGGCGCGACTCTCGGCGCGCAGCCGCTCACCGTGGCACGCCGTGCACGGCTGGAGTCCGCGATACGGCTCGAGCGTCTCCTGGTCGGTCCACGCGCCCTCCTCGAACCGGCGTCGCAGATTCGGGATCACGCCCTCGAAGTCGGCGCCAAAGGGATCGGCCGGCGGTTTCCTCCTGCGGCCTGCCGCTCGAGCGGTGGGCCGCGGGGCCGGCGGGGCGGCGTTCGAACCGGGACTGCGGCGCCCCGGCGCGCCGAAGAGAACGATGTCCCGAAGCTTCTTCGGGATCTTCGCGAACGGCACGGTCGGGTCGATCCCGAAGGTCGCGAGAAGACCCTGCAGCATCTCGCCCACCAACCCATCCGTGCCCTTGCCCCAGGGAAGAACGGCGCCGTCGGCGAGCGACAGCCGGTCGTCGGGGATCACCCGGAGGGGATCGAAGTCGTAGACCGCGCCAAGACCCTGACACGCGGGACATGCGCCGTGCGGCGAATTGAACGAGAACGCGCGCGGCGTCATCTCCGGGATGCTGATGCCACACGACGGGCACGCCATGCGGCGCGAGAACAGGCGGTCGCCGCCGTCGAGGGTATTGATGACGACGATGTCGTCAGCCAGTTTGAGGGCGAGAGCAATCGAGTCGGTCAGTCTCCGCTCGATGCCCGGCTTCACGATGAGGCGGTCGACCAGGACGTCGATCGTGTGGTTCTTGCGTCGGTCGAGGACGATGTTCTCTTCGAGCGCTCGCGGCTGGCCGTCGACGCGTACCCTCGTGAATCCGCGGGCGCGGAGGGCCGCCAACTCCTTCTTGAACTCACCCTTTCGGCCCCGGACGATGGGCGCGAAGACGTTGACCCGCTCCGCGGGTGGATCGACGGTCACCATGTCGACGATCCGCTCGAGCGATTGCGAAGAGATCTCGCGGTCGCAGTTCGGACAGTGGGGCACGCCGATGTTGGCGAAGAGCAGCCGCAAGTAGTCGTAGATCTCGGTGACGGTCCCCACCGTCGACCGCGGGTTGGCGCCGGTCGTTTTCTGCTCGATGGAGATGGCTGGCGACAGGCCCTCAATCAGGTCGACGTCCGGCTTCTCCATCTGTTCGAGGAACTGCCGTGCGTAGACCGACAGGGACTCGACGTACCGCCGCTGGCCCTCGGCGTAGATCGTGTCGAACGCCAGGGAGGACTTGCCTGAGCCGGACAATCCCGTAATCACGGACAGTCGGTTCCGGGGCAGGTCGACGTCGATGTTCCGGAGGTTGTGAACGCGGGCGCCGCGGACGGCCAGCCAGTCGTGTCCCATAGGTGCAGATCAGACGGGTTTCTCGACGAAACCCCAATCCAGCATTCTAGCAGGCTCGCGTGCAACACCGGTTAAAGTAAGGTAAGCGTTTTTAGAGGGGGACCTCCAAATGAAGAGACTGATTCTGGCCGGCCTGATTACTGCGTTTGCCACGACGGCGGGCATCGTCTATGCCCAGCAGCAGCCAAGACCCAACGTGAGCCCGGCGCGACACCCGAATCTGAGCGCGGCCCAAGTGGACCTGACCCGTGCGTACAACAAGATCGTCGCCGCCCAGAAGGCCAACGAGTTCGACCTCGCCGGCCACGCGCAGAAGGCAAAGGACTTGATCGACCAGGCGAACAAGGAACTCAAACTGGCGGCCGAAACCGCGAACAAGTAGCGGAAGGCACGGACTCGAAGGAACGAACGGGGCACCGGGTCGGCGGCCTGCGCCGACCCGGTTGGCTCCGCGCCGTTATTTCTTCATGGGAAACCGAACGATCGCGCGCACGTCAAATTCGTTCGCCGTGACCGAGATCGTGCCGAGCGCCGACTCAACGACCGGCGGCGGCTGAAAGACGTCGACGTCGCCAAAATCGAAGATCTGGCTGCCAAGCGAGGAATGCCGGAACTCGGCCCCGATGGTTAGGTGGCGGAGATTCGGGTTCTTGAAGGGCACGAATTCGGCGCCCACGCCGATCGTCAGACCCTTCATCGTGCGCGACTGGGAGTTGCCCGCGGCCGGGAATGCACCGACGGCCGGGAAGATGCCTGTCGCCGTCACGGATGTCATCGCCACGCCGACCGTGCCGTAGACGAACACTCCGCGAGCCATCGGTGTGCCAGCCCGCACCCGGATAGACGTGGTCGAACCGGTCGTCACAGCCAAACTGTCGGCCGGAATGAAGTCGGCGTTGCCGGTCGCCTGGGCGCCGACCAACTGCGGGACGGGCGTTGCGGGCGCGTGGGTGAATTGCACCTCGATAGCGCCCACGAGATAGGGCGTGAGCTTCACGCCATAGCCCGCGTGAACGCCAGTCGCAAAGCTGCCCGCGGAGACTGGGCCGAGAGTCACGGTCTCAGCCGGAATGGTCTGGCTGCCCGACGTGACGGACGCGAAGGTGACCGGCCCACTGAAGGTCGCGGACGCGCGGCCGACATTGGCGCCGAAGTACAGGCCCGTCCAGTCGTCCGTTGCCGTTGCCCTCGCACTCGGCTGGCCGGCTTGGGCGGACGGCTCAACCCTTGCCGCGGACTGCGCACGGGCCACCCCCGTGCCCCACGAAACGAGAATCAACATCAGCAGTGCAGCTACAGCGCGAACAGTCACGAATGCCTCCCCGATCGGCATCGTACCGCAGCGCGCGGCGTTCGTCTCCTTCTCGTGTTCGTCCCGGCGCCTCAATCGCCAATCGTCAAGGGCCCGAATCATCCGTCGTCAATTGCTCGAGCACGTCCTTCGTGTCCTGCCCCAGGACTGGCGCCGGTCGGAGGTCCGGCACGTGACCCAGGTATGGCGGCCGGATCGCGCGGCCGACGCTCGTCGATACGACCGCGCCTCGCGCGACAATGTGAGGATCCCGGAGCGCGTCGGCCGGGCGATTGACTGGGGAGAGACAGCCGTCGTGCTCGGTGAAGAGGCGGAGCCACTCCGCGCGGGTTCGCGTCGCGAAGACACGGCGCACCTCCCCTATCAGGGCGTCTTGATCGGCCGGATCGGTCAGCTGGCGGGTTGACAGATCCGCGCGATCGGTCGCCCGACAGAAGGCCTGCCAGAATTTAGGCTCGAGCGCGCCGAGGGCCACGAGCTCATCGTCTCTTGTCCGATACACGTTGTAGCAGGCGTGCTTTCCGAACGTCGGCAGCTCGCCCTCGGCATCTCGGCCGCCGGTCACCAGCTCGCGCGCGGCTGGCAGCATGACCCAGTAGAGCGCCGCCTCGTGCATCGAGATGTCCAGCGCCTGCCCTTCGCCCGTGCGGCCGCGGCCGACGAGGGCGGCGAGGATGCCAATCACCGCGCTCATCGCGCCACCGCCTACGTCCGCGATGAACATGCGTGGCAGCACGGTCGGGTCGGGCCGATCGGCGGCCAGGAGGCCCGACACGGCGACATAGTTCAGGTCATGTCCGGGCAGCTCGGCGTACGGCCCGGTTTGCCCGTAGCCGGTAATCGCGCAATGAACCAGTCGCGGATGCCGGGCGCGGACCGCCGGACCTGCGACGCCGAGCCGCTTTGCCGTGCCAGGCCTGAAGCTCTCGATCATCACGTCGGAGACGGCCATCAGCCGGTCGAGCGTCTCGGCCGACTCAGGCCGTCTCAGATCGAGGACAACGCTCTTCTTCCCCCGGTTGAGCAGCAGATCGTACAGGCCGCGGCCGGCGACGAGCGGCGGCAGCGTTCGCATGGGATCGCCGCCGTTCGGGTCCTCGATTTTGATGATCTCGGCGCCCATCTCGGCCAGCATGAGCGTGGCAAAGGCGCCGGGGAGCAGCCGCGTCAGGTCGAGGACCCGCACGCCCGACAACGGTCCGGTCATCGTCGGGCGATGCTATCATCGGCTTCTCCGTCGTCACGATGAACGATACGACGTCGTCCTGCCCTGTCTGCGGGAGTAGTCGCCGCGGCCCCGCCTTTACCGTGCCGGATCACGAATACGGATTGTCGTACCGGGCGAGGTACATCGATTGCGACGGGTGCGGGTGCCTGTACCAATGCCCAATGCCAAGTGACGAGCAGTTGGCGTCGTTTTATCCCGCCACTTATCACAGCATGCATTCCGCCGGGCTCCTCGCGACGTTGAAGCACCGCCTGCGGCTGGGCAAGCTGCGTCGATTCCTGAGGCCGGGTGATGCGTTCCTGGACTTCGGCTGCGGGAATGGCGCCTTCGTGCGTTATGCCTCCGATCACTGTCCCGATCGTCGCTTCTATGGCTATGAGATCGACCGCCGTGATTCAGTCCTGTCCTTGAACGACGGCCGGATGACGATCGTTCGCGGCTCGATCGCGCACTTGAGGGCCCACCTGCCCGAATGCCGGATGATCTCGATGCATCACGTGATCGAGCATCTGCCCGATCCGGCGAGGACGGTACGCGAACTGCGGCTGGCGCTCACACGCGGGGGGCGCATCGTTGGTCAGACGCCGGCCACCGACTCGTTCGAGCGCCGATTGTTCAAGACGAGATGGAGCGGCTTCCATGCGCCTCGTCACACGGTGGTGTTCTCACGACGAGGCCTCGAGACCCTCTTTGCCGGCGCGAACTTCGCATCAACGCGCGTCGACACGGGCCTCAATCCTGCCGGGTATGCCGTCAGTGTGGCGTCAGCGCTCCACGGCCCGAACGGCGGCGTGATCAACCGCTCGCGCCCCGAGTGGCTGATCTATCTCGCGGCGGCCCTGGTGTTCTGGCCCGCCGATCGCCTCTTAGGCGGAAGCATCATCGACTTCCATGCCGAAGCCAGATAAGCAGATCAACGCGAAGTACCAATCCAAGCGACGCGACGCCGTGTCGCTCGTCCAGGTCGTGACACACGTCGCCGCGGCGTGGACGCCCCTCGTGCTCGTCCTCGTGCTTCCACCCGGGATGTATGACGTGGCTCTCGTTGTCGTCTTCGGCGTGTTGATGAACGGGCCCCTCAATCTGATGCATGCGGCCGCGCACTACCATGTCTTCAGTCACCGGGCGGCGAACATGTGGCTAGGGCGCTCGGTGCTCGGCCCGATGTTCTTCGCGGATTTCGACGCCTATCAGCAGCGTCACTGGGACCATCATCGGTTTCTCGGGAGCGACCAGGACACGAAAGACACGTACCTCGTGAATATCCGCGGTCCGAAGTTGTTTGGTTATTTCGCCGCTTGCCTGTTGGGCGTCGAAGCGCTGAAGAAGTTCGTGCATCAGATCAAGGTACGGTCGCAGGGCGACGCGGGCCAGACCCACGGATCGGGGTGGCTCGTCAGACTCGTCGCGTTCCAAGCGCTCCTCGCGTCGGCCCTGTTCCTCGGATCCTATGGCGTCCTCCGACATGCCGCACAGGCGCTCCAGTGGGCCGCCGGCGTTTACGTGGTGGGCTACTTGTATGCGGTGCTGTCGATCACGATCTTCGTGGCGGCCTTACGCGCGATCGCGGAGCACCAGCGTACCTCGTTCGATATCGTGGAGGAAGGGCGCGCCTCGCTCCGCAACTTCCATTGCTCAGCGATCTCGAGGCTCGTCTTCGGCTCCTACGGATTCGGCGAGCATCTCACGCATCACGACTATCCGGCGATTCCGTTCTACCACCTCAGGGCGGCCACCGCGGAGTTGAGCGAGGGCAACGCGATTTACCGGCCCGCCGACGACTACCCGCGGGTGCTGTTCCGGATCGTGACGGACCGCTAAATCAGCGATCAGCGTCCGCCTGCCGCAGCCGGCTGTTTTTGTACCCATACGTGAAGTACAAGACCAGGCCGATCGCCAGCCACACGACGAACCGGATCTTGGCGACTTCCGGCAGGCCGATCATGACGAACATGCACAGCGTGGCACCGGTCACGCCCACGGTGGTGACGACCGCGAAGTTGCCGACCCTGAACGGCCGGTGCCGGGACGGGTCCGTGCGCCGCAGCACGATCACGCCGATGCACACGAGGGCGAAGGCGAACAGGGTGCCGATGTTCGTGAGATCGTAGGTTTCATTGGCGTCGCCGATGAGCGACCAGGCGGCTACGAACAAGCCCGTCACGAGCGTCGTCGCGTACGGAATCTTCGTCTTGGCGTCCACGCGCGCCGCCCACTTGGGGAGCAGGCCATCGCGCGCCATTGCGAAGAAGATACGCGGTTGGCCGTACTGAAACACGAGCAGCACGGCCGCCATGGAGAACACGGCGCCGAGCGCCACGATCCGCGCAATGCTTTGAAGACCGGTAGCATTCAGCGCGTAGGCCAGCGGATCGGCCGCCTTGCCCAGCTCGGTGTACGGCACCATGCCCGTGAGCACCGCCCCGATCACGATGTAGATCACCGTGCAAATGGCCAACCCGCCGAGAATGCCGATGGGCAGGTTGCGCTGCGGGTTCTTCGTTTCCTCGGCCGCCGTCGAGATCGCATCGAAGCCGATGTAGGCGAAGAAGACAATCGCCGCCCCTTGATGGATG
>Ga0070732_10002043_pt1 | contig 11029 bp, 8 predicted proteins | sample Coa_R1_5_FD_66449 | JGI IMG/M metagenome (GOLD analysis project Ga0070732, IMG submission 66449) | Surface soil microbial communities from Centralia Pennsylvania, which are recovering from an underground coalmine fire - Coalmine... | ecosystem: Environmental > Terrestrial > Soil > Unclassified ...
CTGCGCTCACCGGCCTGCAGCCAGTGATGCAGGCGCCGACCGTGGCGTTTGACGATACTCTGACCGCGGCCCTGCCGTCCGGGGCAGGCCTGCTGACGCAGTACGACCCGTCACCAGCGGTAGCCAATCCCGCCGAGGCTGGGAGCCTGGGCGGTGGCAACGTTCAGCCTGTCGGTGGACCGATACGGCTGCAGGTCCAGGTGGAGGACGAGGCCTCCGGCGCCGCACTACCGCTGAGTGGCGACCTGGCAGCGTACCCGGTAGATGTGCGGCTGCCGGTACTGACTCAACCCGCGCGGGGTGTCTTCGGCTGGATGGTGGAGGTGCAGCGCGAGGGCAACTTCCTTGGCTATCGACGGCTCGACGGCGATTTCGATCCCGCCACCAATACGCTGCTGGTCCACCTATCGCTGGGTGAGGTGAGCGACGCACTGCTGCTGCCGGCGGTGTTCGTGCCTGCGAGCGTGGAGAACTTCGATCCAGATGTACACATATGGTCTGGTCCGCTGGACGATGCGGTTGATTTCGGTGTCGCGGCGCCGCAGTTCACGAAATTCGACGTGGTCGGCTCCCAGGTAGGCGGGCGCGTTATGGTCCACAATCCGGCCACGGATAACTACGGCTGGATCGACGCCGCGGGCGTCGGCCCGGTGCCGTAAGTTTCGAGCCCTTTGTCTTCGGACGTGAAGCCGAAGAAGTTGCTTGTCGGATGGGGGGCCTGCGCGGATGATGGTCGTTAGTAAATAGTCAAAATAATTCAGGTGTTCTAGTCCACCCTCTTCATCGCGTCATTGGGCGAAGGCCCACGCCCGACCCGGTCTGGGCTCATACTGAGCTGTTGGGCTATGTCGGCGTTGCGAAAGCGTCCAGCCAATAATCGCGCGCGATGACTCGAACCGAATCGCTGCTCGGACTGCCCCGCACGAAGCCAAACGGGACCTAGCCACTTCAGTTGATGCGCGTGATCCATCACGCGAGCAGATCCGCGTCCCATCGAGATTCGGTTCTGATGGTCTCGGTGCGTAAAGCCTTCCTTGAGGCGGCGGACGTGGGCGTTCGCGGCTGACTCGTGGCCTCACAATCAAGCCCGTTCGGCGTTAAATCCGGCGTCAAAACGAAAAAGGGAAGGCTGTCAGGTGTAGTCCCGCCTGCCGTGAGCGGCGGAACAGGACCGCCCGGTTTGCTCGCCCTTGTTGCCCGTCGGGCGAGTCCTCTCGCGGGGCCAACCGTCGAGGCGGCTACGACGACACGCCTCGCCAGTCTCCACGAGCGCAGCAGGCCGGTTCGCGGCCCGTTGCCGCGTCTGGGCTTTGCAGCACATCTGCAGCAAATCCTGCACCATGGCACCCGCCGAACAGCCGGGATCACGTCGAACTTGACGCGAGCAACCGTTTTCTCACCGGCCAGAACGCAACGTAGGGTCTGTAACGCGCTTCGCGAGTGCCATCGGCTAGGGCCCGGCGCTAGAACAAATGTCTGAGATGCGAGTTGAAACGTAACGTGGCGGAGGTGTATGGGAGTCGAACCCACCCTCAACCAGGAATTCAATCCAGGCCGAGCAACCGTTTTGAAGACGGTTAGCGTGCGAAACCCATGTTGCAGATTGCCGCCATACGGAAGCGCTTTGCCGGGCCGCTTGCCTGGGGACAGTACGACTGCGGCCCTCGTCCTGAACCCAGTGACACATGGCTGGGCCAAATGCCGGCGTTCGGGGTGTTGGCCGCCGCAGTCGGCAACCAATCTCGTGCACACATGAACGTCGTGCCGCCGGCTTCAGCCGCTGTCCTCGGGTAACTCTGTTGGCGTCGGCGCCCGCCGCGGCGGCGGCATGAACGTGAGCGCCTGGTGAGCTCGTCGACCTGTTGATCTATATCGTCACCGAACATCGGCTGGGCCGCCCGGTGACGTCGCACCACGATCCGTTTTTACAGCCGAAGGTCGAACTCGAGCCTCAGCGCGTCTTGGAGGTCAGGGGGCAACCCAGACGTATCGATTAATCCACCAGTACGTGAGTATTCCTTTGACGTAGTTGTGCGTTTCTTCGAAGGGGACGTACTCGGTGAAGACGTCGGGGTCGTCGCGGCCGGGGGTGGTCCACTCATCGACGTTGCCGTCGCCGGCGTTGTAGCTGGCCAGGGCTCTGTCTACGGAACCGTTGCGCTTCAGGCGCTGGCTCAAATAGTAGGCTCCGAATTGCACGTTCAGTTTGGGTTGGTACAGGTCATCCTGAACGAAGTCGTTCAACTGCAACGCGGCGGCGATCTCGTTGCCGGTTTTGGGGATGATTTGCGACAGACCTTTGGCTTTGGCAACCGATTCGACGTACGGATCGAAATCACTCTCCTGGTGCATCAGCGAAGTGAACAACAGCGGGTCCAGGTTACGCTGCTTCGCAATACCGGCGACCATATCTGGAAACACCAGCGGCGAGGCGACTCTTGCGAGCGCGCGCGGCACATCCAGAATGCTCACCTCACCACCGGAGGTTGCGCCGTCAAGGGCGGCCTTGCCGAGCATCAGCTCGGCATTCGGCAGGCCCATGTCGCCAAACTGTTTGGCAAGCCAGTACAGGCGATCCGGTTTGTCGGCGTCGGTGGTCAGAAAGATCTCGTATTCCCAGTTGGCTTGCTTGTACAGCCCATGCTGAACCAAAGCGGTGGCACGGATGTACGCGGGGTCCTGACTCGCTGCCTGCGCGGCGGCATTCAGGTCCAGACCGTTCTTCGCGAACCAGTCAGCGAGCTCGGATTCGTCAGCTGGACTGACGGAGGAAGGGTCGAATCCCGAGGACGAAGGGGGTGGATTGAGCGCGACCTCCGCCCGCATCACGTAGTAGTCCACCGGTCGAACCGCGGCCGCGGCGGCGTACCTGTCTTTGGCGGACGCATCGTCGCCTTTGGCGGCAAACGTCTTGCCCATCCAGTAGAGCGTCTGGGATTGGATATCCGATTGCGGGTCGCGTGCGAGCAAGTCAGTCCAGCTCGCGAGCGCGCCATCGAAGTCCTGCTGCATGTACCTGGCCAGACCGAGGCGGAACGCACCAGCCATACCCGCGTCCCGGGTGGGATATTGGGCGACAAGCGTGTCGTAGATGGAGGCAGCATTGGAGTAATTGCTGAGCTCCTCCTGCGCCTGGCCAGCCGCGAGCAGAGCCATCGGGGCGAAGTCGTCGTTCGGTTCATCGGATGCAAGCTGCAGGAGCTGGGTGGTTTCGGAAGCGGAGGCGGAGGACAACCCGTGGTAATAGCGGGCCTCAATGGCGTTGTCACCATCGGGAAACGCGCTCAAATAGGCGTCGAAGTCCGCGCGTGCTCCAGCAAAATTCCAGAACAAGTAGCGGATAATGCCGGCGTAAAAGCGATCCTCCGGCCGCATGCCGCCGAGCTTGTCCAACAGGTCCACCGCGTCGGGCGCCGTGCGCGAGCGGGGGAACTGCGAAATGGATGTCCTCAGCGCGTTGATCGCGTCGTCCGTACGACCAAGCTGGCTCTCGCCGAGTGCGATGTTGTACAACTGCTCGCCCAGGTAGCCTTTGGTGCCCGCGGCGGTCAGCAGCTGGCGATAGGCGTCCATCGCCGCGTCGGTATTGTTGAGCTGGACCTCGGCCGTGCCCAGTTTTTCGGCGAGATCGATTTTGAGCAGCCGCGGTTCGGCAGTATCCAGACCCTTCTTGCCATCAATCGCCGCCTGGTCAGGCTGGTTGGCGCCGAGCCACATGTCTTCGAGCTCCAGGTCAACCGCGGAGGCGACGAGCGGATTGGCGTCGGCGACGGCGCGCATATCGGCCGCGGCCTCGTCATAGCGCTGCAGGCCGCGCAGCGCCTGACCTTCGAGCAGGCGGCTGGCCGAGAGGAGGTCCTGGCGCCGCGGACTGACCGTTTGCAGCAAGGTCTGGGCGGTTTTGAGCCCGTCATCGTACCGCTGCGCGCCGACCTGGGCCTGGCCGTAGAGGAGGCGGACGTCGGGCAACGCATCCTGAAGCGGAGCCAGGAGCTGGAGCGCCGCGGCGTAGTCGCCCGCGGCAAGCGCGCCCTGTGCGCGGTGCGCCGTCGCGGCCTCGTCGTTCGGCAACGACCCGAGCGTTGAGGCGGGGAGGAACGGCAGCGCCGTGGGGCTGGGCGTTGGCGCAGCCGGCGCAGCAGTTGGCGGCACGGCCGTTACCGTCGGGGCGGGCACATCGCGCACCGTGGCGATTGCCTGCGGGTGCGCGCTCGAAGCCGTTGGCGCGACGGTGGGCGGAGGAGGAGGCGGAGAGGACTGGCAGGCAGTGGCGCCAAGCAGGCCGACAACGGCCAGCGTCGAAAGTGCGCGGCGGCGGGCGGGCATCGCGATTGCCGGGCGTTTTAGTCCATCGGCGGGCTCAGAGCAAAATGTTTCTGGATGACGGGGCTGGCACTGGGGCTCGTACTCATCTCGGCGGTGGCCCACGCGGGCTGGAACTACATCGCCAAGCGCGCCAGCGCCGGGCCGGTGTTCAACTGGCTCTTCGACTCGCTCTCGGTATGCGTGTGCTTGCCGCTCGGGATCATTCAGCTGCTCGTGGCGCCTGTAGCTCTGCAACCAGTCGCGGCCGTGTTCATCGTCGGCAGCGCGGTGTTGCACCTGGCGTATTTCCTCCTGCTGGGCCAGGGCTATCGGCGCGGCGGCGACCTGTCGCTGGTGTATCCGCTGGCGCGGGGAACCGGCCCGATGCTTTCGACTTGCGCCGCGATCGTGCTGCTCGGAGAGCGGCCCACGCCGGTGGCCATCTGCGGAGCGGTCCTCATCGGCATCGGCGTATTCGTGCTGGCCGGCAATCCGCGCCGGCTGCGCGCTGCTGGCGCCGGCCGCTCAGTGGTCCTGGCCGTGCTCACTGGCGTGGTGATCGCGGGCTACACCCTCTGGGACAAGCAGGCGGTCAGCGACACGGGCGCGGCCATTCCGCCCGTGCTGTACTTCTTTCTGTTCACCGTCGTGCGGGCTGGTTTTTTGACGCCCTATGCCCTCACGCGACTGCCCGTCGTGCGCAGCGAGTGGCGTCTGCACCGCCGCCACGCGGTTGGCATTGCCGTGCTGAGCCCGCTGTCGTACATCCTGGTGCTCTACGCGCTCTCGGTGAGTCCCGTAAGTTACGTGGCGCCCGTGCGCGAGATTGGGATTCTCTTCGGGGCCGTGCTCGGGACGCGGTTCCTTGCAGAAGGGGAGCCGCGGCGCAGGCTCGCGGGCGCGATAGCGATGGTTGCTGGCGTCGCCGCGCTGGCGCTGGGCTGAAAGTCTTTGGTCGGCTTGGCGCTATGGTTATAAGTCGGTAAGGCCGAATTTCCAGGCCGTTTGGAGGGCTACGCAGCGTGCGCCGAGGTGTACTGGTCAATCTTGCGATCCTGCTGGCACTGATGGTCAGCGCATGTTCCAGCGGCGCGGCGCCACAGGCGCCCACCTCGGGCTCGGCGGCGACTTCCGAAGCGAAGCCAACTCCCGATCAGCAGACGGGCACACCCGCCGCGGCTTCAAATCCCGCGGCCGCCCCCGGGCAAGCAACGGCGGCAAACGGACAGCCCGAGCAGCGCAGCGTGCAAGCAGGCGGCGATCCCGGCGGTCCCAATTCGACCGCGCCTGCCGCGCCCATCGTGGCGCGCTCGAGGACAACGGGACGGCCCATCACCCTGGAGATCTGGCTCACCGACTGGGAGCAGAGCACGCAGGATCTCTTCAACAACCAGCTCGTGCCCGCCTTCGAGGCCGCCAACCCCGACATCGCCGTCAATATGCAGTACCTCGACTGGCGCGTCTTCACCGAGAAGCTGATCGCCGCCAACGCAGGTGGCGTGCTGCCCGACGTCTATCAAGCCGGCGCGGAGTACGTCGCTCCTCTGGCAACCAAGAACATGGCGCTGGACATCTCCGACCGGGTTGGCGCCTGGGGCGAAAAGGACGACTTCTACGACTCCGCCTGGAGCACCGTTACCTACCAGGGCAAAACCTACGGGGTACCGATCCTGAGCGCGCCGCAGACACTGATGTATCGCAAAGACATGCTCCAGGCGGCTGGAGTGAGCAGCCCGCCGAGCACGTGGGCCGACATGGAGCAGGACGCGATCGCGATGACCAAACGCGACGGCAACAAGTTCCTGGTGAGCGGCTTCAACGCGCAGCCGATCTGGCAACAATACATGTGGTTCCTGTTCCAGAACGGCGGCGATGTGTTCACACCGGACGGGCAGGTGGTGGTCAACAGTCCGCAAGCCGTACAGGCACTGGACTTCTTCAGCAAGCTGTTCAACGACGACAAGGTCGCCAGCAAATCGGCAATCGCGGCGCCAACCGCGAACGTTGGCGCGATGGCAGCCAACCTGGTCGCGATGGAGATCGGCAATCAGCTCACCGTGCGCGACTTCCGGGACAACAACCCTTCGCAAGCCGCCAACCTGGTCGTCGCCAATCCCGTTTCCGAGACACAGCAGGTGACCACCAACTGGACCGACTGGCTCGCGATCTCGAAGCAGACCAAGAACGCGGACGCGGCATGGAAGTTCGTCCAGTTCGTCGCTTCTTCGGACAACCTGCTGAAGTACAACGAGACGATGTACTTTATTCCGCCCCGCAAGTCGCTGCGCAATGCTGGCTACATGACGGACCCGCAACTGCAGCAGTTCGTGAACATCATGGAGCAGTACGGGCGGTCGATCAATACCAACCCGGCTGCGCTGGAGGTCTATCAAACCGTCATGCAGAACGCCGTGGACGACGCGGTGTACCAGAAGAAGAGCCCCCAGCAGGCGCTCGACGACGCTGCCAAGAATATCCAGCGCGCTATGCGCCGGTGACGTTGGAGAAGTTGGAGACGTTGGAGACGTTGGATTTGGAAGTCGAAAGACCAGGAGTACACGAGTTTTCTTTGGAAGTCGAAAGCGCTGCGGCGCTTTCTCTCCAGGGCTACTCGCCCTGGACCTCGCGGAACCACCGGGGGTGACTTCGTGCGCTGTGCGCCCGGGGCCGTTGGTGGAGATGCCGTGACCGCATTTCACCAGGAGGTGGTGCGGTGGCGGTAGGGACACCTGAACGAGTGACGCCGCAACTGGAGACTTTGGAACGGCGTTCCCGTCGGGTGCGCAGGGGCGGGGGGTATGATGCGGCGCGGCGGCAGGCTGTTACGGGGTACCTGTTTATTGCGCCGGCCATGGTCATCTTCTTCGTTTTTACGTTGTTGCCTGTGGCGATTGCGTTGTATCTCAGCTTCACCGACTACGACGTTTTTACGAAGCTGGACTGGATTGGGCTGCAGAACTACTCCGACGTTTTCGATGACGAATACTTCTGGCGTGCCTTCTGGAACACCCTCACGTATACCGTGTGGAGCATTCCACTGTCGATGGCGATCGGGCTGGGGCTGGCCCTGCTGCTGAACCAGAAGCTGCGCGGGCTGGGGCTGTATCGCACGATCTACTACGTACCGGTGGTCACCTCGATGGTGGCGGTGGCGATGATCTGGGTCCAGCTGTTCGATCCACTGTATGGCGTGATCTCCAACGCGCTGGATTCCATCGGGATCAAGGGGATTGACTGGCTGGGCGATCCGTCGCTGGCGATGCCCAGCGTGATCGCCGTCAGCGTCTGGAAGGTGATTGGCTGGAACATGCTGATCTACCTTGCTGGGTTGCAAGGCATCCCGGAGTATCTAAAGGAAGCGGCGGCTATCGATGGAGCCAACCGCTGGCAGACATTTTCCAAAATCACGCTGCCGCTGTTGCAGCCAACCACGTTCTTTATCTTCGTGACGTCGCTGATCGGGGCGTTTCAGGTGTTTGACGTGGTGTACGTGATGACCGGTGGTGGACCCGCGAATGCGACCACCACCCTCGTGCACCAGATCTATAACGCTGCCTTCAAGGCGCTGGACATGGGCTATGCCGCCGCGATGAGCTTCGTGCTGTTCGGCATCATCATGGTGGTGACCATTGTCTCGATGAGAGCCACCCGCGGGGAGGTGGCATACCTGTGACCAGTCTTTCCCCGGAGGGGACCCAATCAGGAGGGGACAGGTGAAGATGGCCAGGGTTGTCTCGCACATCGTGCTGATCGCCACGGCGGTGACGGTGCTGTTAGCGTTTCTCCCGATGAGAGCAAGTCGTGGGGAGGTGGCGTACCTATGAAAGTAGGACGGGTTGCATCTCACGTTGTGCTGGTCGCTGGGGCGGTGGCGATGTTGTTGCCGTTTGTCTGGATGCTGTCAACGTCGGTGAAGCCGGCGGATCAGCTGTTCAGCGTACCGCCGACGTGGCTGCCGCGTCCTATTCAGTGGGACAACTACGCCAGGGCGATGGGCGCGGGCAATTTCGGCCGGTACGCGATGAACAGCTTGCTGCTGGGCGCCGCCAACGTGGTGACGAACGTGCTGTTGTCCGCGCTGGCAGGCTACGCCTTCGCGCGACTGCGCTTTCCCGGTCGCAACGTGTTGTTCCTGCTGGTGCTTGCAACCTTGATGGTCCCGTACCAGGTGACGATCATTCCGCTGTTCGTCATCGTGCGCCACATTCCGCTGTTTGGCGGCAACGACCTGCTCGGACAGGGTGGCATCGGTTGGATCAACTCGTACTGGGGTTTGATCGTGCCCGGCGCGGTCGGCGCATTCGGCATTTTCATGCTACGGCAGTTTTTCCAGACGTTGCCCAATGAACTGGAAGACGCCGCCCGCATCGACGGCGCCGACGAGTTCCGCATCTTCTGGCAGATCATGCTGCCGCTGGCGATGCCGGCGGTGGCCACGCTGGCGATCTTCAGCTTTCAAGCCGGTTGGAACGCCTTCCTGTGGCCGCTGCTGATCACCACCACCGACGACATGCGGACCATCCAGCTGGGGCTGACCGTGTTCGTGCAGCAGTACAGCACACAGTGGGATCAGCTCATGGCCGCCACCGTTGTGGCGACCCTGCCGGTCATTCTGGTCTTTGCGTTCGGTCAGCGGCTGCTGGTACGCAGCATCGCGTTTACCGGCATCAAGGCGTAAGCCGCTCGAGGAAGGCCTCGGCGTCCTCCTGTGCGCTGATGCCGTAGCGGCGTGCAAGCGCGGTGGCAAGACGCTGCGCCAGGGCCGCCCGGGCGACCGGGTCCAGATCGTCGCGGCGGACCAGGAAGTCGCGGACCAACGTGCTGTCGGCGGACGACAGGGACACGCTCGTGGCCAGATGCGGGCCCGAGCGAATAGCTGAGAGGTGGCCAGCCACGCCCTCGCGCACCACAAGCGTGCCGGCCGCGAAGTCGCCCAGGCGTTTGGACCGCTGGTTCAGCAGCATGACCAGCACGCCGATGCCGTAGCCGAGTGGCAGCCAGTCGAGGATGCGCACCAGGTTGCGGACCACCGCATCCACCGGACGCAGCGGGTAGCCGGACTCGCGGAGGACGCGCAGGCCAAGCAGGCGCTTGCCGGGAGTCTGGCCGCTCCAGAGGATCTCAAAGACAATGAAGTAGCCGCTGGTGATGGCAAAGAGACCAACCGCTCCGATGGCGATCTCGACGCCTGGCAGGATGCTGGGGCTGCCAGGCACCGCGGCTGCGCCAATGAGGGCAACCGCGAGGACCACCAGGGCCAGCGCCTGGAGGAGGGTGTCGATCATGGCGGCGCCTCCCCGAGAGCCGATGCCTGCAAGCCCGTACTCGAGTGAAACCCGCTCGGGCGTGAGAACGGTGTAATCGGCTGAGGTCATGCCATCTTTGAGTCACTTTATCGCCAGCCGGCAGGCCGGGTGGGCTGAATTGGAACGGCTGCTGGAGCGCTCCGACGGCAATGGCCTGCGCCACTTCGAGGCGGACGAGATCGAGGCATTGGGACGCGGGTATCGCCAGGTGCTGTCGGACCTGGCCATCGCGCGGCGCGACTTTCCCGACGACCAGCTCACGCTCTCGCTGAATGGGTTGGCGGCACGGGCACACCTGCGGCTGTATCGCGCGCCAGCACCGTCCTGGCGACGGCTCGGTCATTTTTTCTGGACCGACTTCGCGCGGCGCTTCCGGTCGGCCAAGGGGTACTTGCTGCTATCTGCACTGCTCCTGTTCGGGCCAGCGGCGCTGGCGTACCTTGGGGCGCTGGCCAGCGCCACGCTCCGAGAAGCGCTCGTGCCAGCCCAACTCAGGCAGGTCATGGAAGGCGGTCGCACCTGGACGGACATCGAACCTGGTCTGCGGCCAGGCATGGCCACGCTGATTTTCACCAACAACATCCAGGTTGCGTTCCTGTGTTTTGCGGGCGGAGTCCTGTTCGGACTCGGAACCGTGTACGCGCTGGTGAGCAATGGGCTGATGCTCGGCAGTGTGCTCGGCGCCGCCCAGTTCTATGGCGTCGCGCCCTTGCTCTGGTCGTTCATCTCACCCCACGGATATCTCGAGCTGACGTGCATCGTGATTGCCGGCGCGGCCGGATTGATGCTCGGCGACGCACTATTGCGACCAGGCCTGTTACTCCGCCGCGAGGCATTGGCACGTGCCGCGCGGCGGGCGGTGGAGCTGGTACTCGGCGCGGCGCCGGTCCTGGTGGTAGCTGGCCTCGTCGAGGGGTTCATCTCGCCGAGCGAGCTCCCGACGGCCGTGAAGTACGCCGTCGGGCCGCTACTCGGGTTGGGACTCTACGTTCTGCTGTTCACGGTCGGGCGCGGCGACGGCGCAGCGCATAGCCCGCCAGGCCTGCCAGACCGCTTGCGAAGAGCATGAGGCTGTCGAGCTCAGGCGTGTCGCCTGTCCCTGGACCACCGACGGTGCCACCGCCGGGGCTGCTGGCGACGACGATCTCTCCCACGTGCACCGGTGTGGCGACGTTCCCTGCATTGTCGGCGCTCATGGCGTAGATGTCCCAGTCACCGTCAGTGGAGATGGTGAAGGGGGCTGTGTACGTGGACCACGTCGACAGCGGTGTCACAGGTGGCACGCCACTGCCGTGGGAAACCACCTGGTAGTAGGTGGCGGCCACCCCGGAGCCTGGCTCTCCGTCGCTGAGTGCCGGATCTGTGGCGGCCAGCGTGACGGTTGGAGCCACCAGGTATGTACCGTCTGAATTGGGGGT
>Ga0070732_10002044_pt1 | contig 11024 bp, 13 predicted proteins | sample Coa_R1_5_FD_66449 | JGI IMG/M metagenome (GOLD analysis project Ga0070732, IMG submission 66449) | Surface soil microbial communities from Centralia Pennsylvania, which are recovering from an underground coalmine fire - Coalmine... | ecosystem: Environmental > Terrestrial > Soil > Unclassified ...
CTCAGCGCAGGACGGCGAGGCGGGCGAGGTTTTCCTGAACGGTGGGATCGTGCACCCCGCTGCGCGCGTACCAGCGGCGCGTGGCCTCAACCAGCGCCGCGCCCATCTGCGCCACTTCGGTCTCAGCCGGCGCCAGCGCCGGGGCGCGCTCAGTCGTGAAGCCGCGCGGGGGCGTGCGCACGTGACGACGCAGCTGCAGGCGACGCAGGGCGCGCGTCGGTACCGGCTCGCGCTCGGCGGTGGGCACCGCACGGTCGGTCACCCCGCGCTTCAGACGCTCGTAATCGGTGCCGCGGGCCTCGCGCTTCGCACCGGGCAGCTGCACCCACTCCTGGCACCAGTGCTCAACCTGCTCGCCCGGGGAACGCAGTCCCGGGTCGGCCAGTGCCACGGCGATGCGCGGCAGATCCGACGCCTCGCGTAGCGCCGCATCCCAGCGCTCCTCATCGAGCATCTGCTCGATGTCTGTAAGGTAGGTCGCGATCATCCGGGAGCTGGAGGGCGAGGTCGCCTTGCGGTGCGTGCGTTGCCCGGCGTCCGGTTCGTGCCGATCGTGCATGAGCGGTGACTCTCCTGGTATTTGTTGGTATTTGTCGCTTCCGTTGCGGTCGTCAGGCTGCCTGGCCGGTCGGCGCATCCGGCTGCTCGGCCGGTGCGCTGGTGTCCTCCGGCGTCGCGGTGGTCACGGGCGCGGCGGCGGATGGCTCGCCGATCGCGCGCTTGGGCGGCGGCGCAGCGGGTCGAGCCCGGCGTACGGAGCGCCGCGCTGCACGGGTGGGGAGCATGGCCTTCACAGGGCTGCGCGTCCGGCGGGCAGCGCGCTTGCGGACCTTCGCGGCGGGGTGGGGAGCAGGCCTGCGCCGCTTGCGCGCTGCCGCCTTGGGCTGTATGCGCGCGGGGCGTCCGGCTTTGGTCGTGGGTCGGAGTTCGCGCGCGGCACTGGCTGCAGGTTTGCCTTTTTGCTTGCGGCGCGCCTTTTTCCACGCCTTGCGCGCGGCGGCGGCGTGCTTGCGCGCACGCTTGGCCTCGCGCTTGGCTTCCTTGAGGCGCTTGCGGGCGCGCTTCAGCTCTTCCTTGGCGATGCGCACGCGCTGTTTGGCGACGTCCGCCTGCAGGCGCGCACGTTCAGGCGGCAAAGCCGAGGAGACCTGTTCGCCGCCAGTCTTCTTCATCTGTGGGCCCGCGTAGCGAAAGGACGGGCAGTCTCACACAAGGCGTACGCGGTTGCCACCTCGCACAGTTATCCACAGAATTTGTGCATAACTATGTGGACAGAAGCGCTGGCTGAGGCCAAACGGCGAACTACGGCAAGGGCTTGCGTCAAGCTGCGTGCGTTTTCGCCAGCGGCGCCGCACGGCCGCCGCGATCACTCCCCACCGCCTCCCTGGTACATCGTGGCGGTGACGCGATTGCGGCCGGAGTTCTTGCTGCGATAGAGCGCCGCGTCGGCAATCTTCAATACGCGCTCGGCGAGGCGGCGCTCGCCGGTCGGCACGCGATCGAGCCCGCACAGCCCGAAGCTAGCCGTGACCGCGATGCTCTTCTTGTCGATGGTGAAGGGGGGCGCGGCGATCCCGGCGCGCAGCTTGCGCGCCGTCTCGAGCGCCGGTTGGTAGCCGGTTTCAGGCAGGACTACCGCGAATTCTTCGCCGCCGATGCGCGCTACCCAGTCGATGCCGCGGCGCAAATCCTTCTGCAGCCGCGCGCCGAACTGGCGCAGGATCTGGTCCCCGCCGGCGTGGCCAAGTGTGTCGTTGATGCCCTTGAACAGGTCGATGTCGCACAGGATGAGCGACAGCGGTCGCCCATAGCGCGCCGCGCGCTCCATCTCGCGTGGAAAGTGCTTGCTAAAGAAGCGGCGGCTGGCGACGCGGGTCAGATCGTCGGTGGCCGACAGCTTGCGGTTCTCCGCCAGCGTTACGCGCAGCACCGTCTCCAGCTCCGCGATGCGGCGCGCCACACCGAGCCTCGCGTCGAGTTCGCCGGTCGAGGCGCGCCGGCCGACGCACTCGTCGGCGCCGGCCGCAAGTCCCGCCTCGCGCTCGCCGGCATCGTCCAGCTCGGCCACGTACAGGACGAACGGCGCGCGCTCGAAGGTGCGGGCGCGGAGCTTGCGCACCAGTTCCAGGCTGTCGGTCACCACCACCGGACGGAACTCGGCCGCCAGGCGGCGCAGCGCCTCGTTTTCGTCCTCGAGCGCCTCGCAGTCGAGCAGGTCGGCCGTGATGCGACGCTCGACGAGCTGGCGCACGTTGCCGTCCTGGCACACGAGCAGCGCCTTCGGCGGCGGCACCACGCGCAGCATCACCGCGACGGTGGCGGTGGTGCCTTCCTGCGTGACCGGCTGCACTGAGCGCCTCTCGAGGATGCGCTTGATGACTGTCGTGTGGCCGCCGGTTGCCATGGAGTGCCTGTACTGCGGCCGTCAGACGGCCCCGCTGCGCAGATTACTAAAGATCCGCCCAAAAATGCTTGTCCGCCGTCGGCGGGGCGCGGGAGCGGGGGGCGTGATGCGCAGCAGCAGCCGCGCGCGCACCGCGCCGCCTCGGTCGGCCGCGCGACCCGATATCATGGGGCCATGGCCGCTCCCGGGATCACCCGCCACCGACGCCCCTTCCTCGCACCCCTCTGGCTCAGCCTGCTGGCGGCGCTGGTCCTGGCCGGCATCGCGTGGGCGTTCTACCACGATGCCACCACGACCGTAGTGTTCCTGGTGCGCGTGGCGGACAAGGAGCCGGGCACCATCGAGGATCCGCCGATGTCGCAGGAGGGCGAGGTGCGCGCCCAGCGTCTGGCGCAGATGTTCGGCGACCCGGGCAGCCTGGACGCCCTCTATGAAAGCGACGAGCGGCGCGCCCAGCAGACCGCCGTGGCACTGGCCGAGCGGCTGCATCGTGCGCCGGTCGTGTTCGGCGCCGGCGACGCCGGGGCCGCGGGCGCGCGCATACTGCGCGAGCACGCCGGGGGGACGGTGCTGGTGGTGGCGAGCGCGGCAGTGCTCGCGCAGATGCTGCACGAGCTCACCGGCGCCACCCCTGTGGCCGGCACCGACGACGCGAGCGTCTTGTATGTGGTGAGCGTACCCAGTGTCGGCCGGGCGCACTTGACGCGCATTCGCCTGTGAATCAGTCCGTCTAACTGCCGCGCGGGCGCCGCGTGCCGGCGCTGAGTGCCACGGCACGCTGGATGAAGGCTTCGTGCTGGCTGATACGGAAGTCGGCGAGAACGGCTGCGCGGATATAGCGCGCCTGGTCGATCAAATAGGTAGCGCGGCGCACGCCGAAGCCCAGCGGTCCCTGCACGTCATACATGCGGATCACGAATTTGTCGACGTCCGAAAGCAGCGTGAAAGGCAGCTGGTGCTTGTGCCGGAACGAGCGATGGCTCTCGGGGGGCTGCGGACTGACTCCCGCAACGTCCAGGCCGGCATCGAGAATCCGCGGGTGCAGGTCGCGGATGGCACAGGCCTCACGGGTGCAGCCGGGCGTGAAGTCGGCGGGGTAGAAATACAGGATCAGCGGCCCGTGCCGCAGGAGTGTGCTCAGTGACACACTCTGGCCGTCCTGGTCCGGCAGAGTAAATTCGGGCGCGCGCCCCCCCATGGCCAGCATGCCGTCTCCTTCGCGTGGTCCGGCAACTTCCGCTGTCGATCATAGCGGCATCCTGCGTCCGGACGCTCAAAACTTGATTGGACGCACCGGGGGGCGATGCTAGAATCGCGCGCCTTCCGATGGGGCGGTAGCTCAGCTGGGAGAGCGTCGCGTTCGCAATGCGAAGGTCGAGGGTTCGATCCCCTTCCGCTCCACCAATTTTCCCATCCCGAGCCCGGCCCGCCGCCATGGCGGCCGGCCGGGTCAGCCGATCAGGTCCCGGTAAGCGTGCCAAGTCGCGTAGCCGAGCAACGGCGCGACGATCACCATTCCGACCAGCAGGGTGACGAAGCCAAGTGCGGTGATGGCGACGATGAGTGCCGCCCAAACGAGCATAGCTGGCAGGTTAGCGAGCGTCGCCTGCATGCTGATGCGAACGGCCTCCGTGGCACGCGCGTGGCGGTCGATGATGAGTGGCACCGCGACCACCGACACGGTGAACACGGCTGCGGCCAGCACCGCTCCGCAGACGATGAAACCCAACCACTGCGCCGCCGTGAGGTTTGCCGAGCCGCCCCACAGCGCCACGGCCAGGGACGGCGGCGCGGCGCTCAGCGCCGTCTGCAGTAGTAGCGCTGCGAGTGCAAACCACACAATCGCGACCAGCGCGAGCACCGCTCCGAAGTGCATCAGTCCGTCGAGGTTGCGCGTCATGCCCTGCAGCGAGTCATCAAAGCTCAGCGGCTCACGGGCCGCGCGGCGGCGCGCCAGCTCACACAGCCCGGTGGTCATCACCGGGCCGACCAGCAAGTATCCGCTGACCGCAGCCGCGATGAAGTAGATGTGGCTGCTGCCGAGCATGAGCAGCACCGCCCCGAGGATCGCGATCAGCGCCCCGTGCGCCAGGCCCGGGGCACCGATGTGCCGGAGGTCCTCCCATGCCTGGTCAAGCCACTTGAGAGGTGCTGAAGCCGGCACGTGCCGGATCTGCACGTGCAGGGACTGGAGCTGTCCAGCGGTGAGGACGGTCATGGCGTGCCTCCTGTGCGGGCTTACGACTCACGACGCAAAATGGGGTGGGTCGCGTGCATCGTACGCCTCTCGCAGGCGGTTGGGGGATGGTCCCGGCGGCCGCGGCGCCGGTACACTGCCAAGCAGAAGGTTCGCCCCCGTAGCTCAGTGGATAGAGCGACCGCCTCCTAAGCGGTAGGTCGTCGGTTCAACTCCGGCCGGGGGCGCCAGACCCTTCCACTCAATCATCAGGCATCTTGGGGTCCATCGGCGTAACGTCTAGGCCGATTAACCTCCCCCGCTCACCTTAGGTGCATCGAGCCACTTCCAAGGAGTCCTATGAGTCCGATGAGGATCAGATACACCGCGACTATGTAGTTCAGCAGTCGCGGTACGAGCAGAATCAATACACCTGCGATCAGTGAAACGATCGGGGTGAGACTCAGGTTCAATGTCATGATTGGCTACCGGGGGTGGTTGGAGATCCTGGACGACGAAATTAGCTCCTCGCACAGGACGAAACTTCAAATTTTAGGTCTGGAACGCACTAAAGCATGGTAGACAACCAGGACGACTACCGCACCGAGCACGGCGACCAGCAGACTGTACAGATTCAGTCCGGATACACCGACCATCCCGAAAGCATTGAACAGCCAGCCGCCGACTACAGCTCCCACCACGCCCAAGCCAATGTCGAGAAGCAGACCTTCACCGGATTTGTTGATGAGCTTGCTAGCAATGAAGCCGGCGATGAGACCCAGAACGATCCAAGCTATGATTGACACGTAAGGACTCCTTGAGTAAGCGTTGGGATCGGAACATGTGCTCGCATCTGCGGGCAGCGCAAGCTTGCCCCACAGGCGCTTGAGTCTTGATTTCAGACCTCGTCACTTCGCATCGAAGGTGTCCCAGTTCATGGGCGCCCCATCACAACGATAGTCGCCGTATATTGAATGGGCTGTTCACGAATGCTGCGTCGGACAGCGTGCGCTCGGCGGCCACCCGAGTCTGTACGATGCCGTACACAGGCGATGCAGCACTGCGCTATTCTCGGGCGATTATGGGAAGAGTCTCCTGGTTCCAGGGTCGCGGCGGTTCTTGAGATGTCTCGGATACCCGACCCGCAACAGAACCATCTGCTGGCCGCGTTACCGGAGGAGGTGAAACTTCGACTGTACCCTCATCTCGAACCGGTGCCGCTGGCGCTCGGACAGGTCTTGTATGAATCCGGTGGCGCATTGCGCCACGTCTATTTTCCGACCAATTCCATTGTGTCCTTGCTTTACGTTATGGAGAGTGGGGCGTCCGCGGAGATCTCAGTGGTAGGCAACGAGGGTCTCATTGGAATCGCGCTATTCATGGGCGGTGAAAGCACGCCGAGTCGCGCCGTGGTGCAGAGCGCAGGTCAGGCCCTCCGCCTGCAAGGGCAGCGACTTAAAGATGAGTTCAACCGTCACGGCGAGATGCTTACGCTGATGCTGCGCTATACCCAGTCGCTGATCACGCAGATGGCCCAGACCGCAGTCTGCAATCGGCACCATTCTATAGAACAACAGTTATGTCGCTGGCTGCTTTTGTCCCTGGATCGTCTACCGAGCAATCGCTTGACCATGACGCAGGAGCTGATTGCCAACATGCTCGGCGTGCGCCGAGAAGGCGTGACTGAGGCGGCTGGGAATCTGCAGACTCAAGGGGTGATCGAGTATGCGCGCGGACAGATCACCGTACTGGATCGACCAAAACTCGAGCGGCTCAGCTGCGAATGCTATGCGGTAGTCAAGAAAGAGACCGATCGCCTGCTCCCGTACCTGACAGTAGGTTCGGTTGGCACGTGAATCCGGCAAAATGACTCTCGCAGCGTGCTGCCGGAAGCGGGCGGAGATCGGGGCGAACAGATCCCCGAATCGCCATTCTTGCCAACATTGTTCGATGTTGACAAACACTCGGACGATTGCGGATCTCAACAGTCATTCTCCGTTCCAGGGAGCTCAGTGATGTCTGGGCTGTCGTACCGATCGCCTCTCGCACGCGCCACTTAAGGCCTCAAGGTTCGTTACAGGCTAACGAACTGCCTGTGCAGTGTTCGTGCCAGCGTAGGCGCGCGACATGGTTCTCTCGTGGGCTCCGTTACGTCTGGCCGCGCATGCGCTGCGAATCGGCTAAACCTGTGTGACGGGATATGACGCCGCGTAGGTGACATCTAGCAGTGGCGGTCGTGACGGCCTTTTCTATGACGTCAACATTCTTTATGCGCAGGGGTCGCTGCTGTTTCTGAAGGCGGAAACCCAGGCCCTCGCAGCTCAAGGCGCTATGCGCGCTATCGCACGGAAGGAGTTGCCAGTCTCGGTGCACCTTGGCGCTTGCAGGAGTACGTGCGCACTTCCAAATTCGGAAGACGGACTGCTGCGAGTGGCGAGATCGATGCACGGAAGCGAGCTCAGCTTGCCTCAGGAAGCCCTTAACAAGCAGGAGCGCAGGCAAATGACGCGGACAGGGGAGGGAGGATCCACCGGCATCGAGCGTATGCCCGAGGTGGCGAGCGAAGAATTCGGCCTGGTGCCCAGACTTGCCGGCCGGCGGGTAGGTTGGGACCCGTACGACGTGTGGCGGACCCGCGTCAAGGAACACTTCACTGAGCCGGAGGAGCGCCGGCGCAGCCGGCGAGCGAGTGAGGCTGTTGGGGCGCGGAGAGGCGCCTGGCGGCGACATGTGGACGACAGATTAGTGAGGCTGCTAGGCGCTTGGCGGCCCATGCCCGTCCCCACTAGGTCCAAGGGAGATCTGGCCGGTCTATGAACCGCGTGCGGGCGACGCGACTGGGTCAGGCCGCGCCCGTTAAGAATCGACTGTAACGGATAAGCTTGCGCTTGCGCAGGAAACCGGCTGCTCGAGTGACCCCGGCGCGGGGCACGCCGAGCATGTAGGCCAGGAATTCATGCGTGATATGGAACGCATCGGCGTGCGCGCGATCGCGAGTCATCAGCAGCCAGCGGGCGCGGCGCGCTTCGACGCGATGGAAGCGGGCGCAAGCTGCCGTCTGTGCCAACTGGCTCAGCGTGACATGGAGGTAGCGGTTCAGACCTCGTTGCAGCGCGTGGCTGTGTTTGAGCTCACGGTGAAACGTCGCCGCCTCCATTCGCCAGGCCCGCCCGTGCCCTAAACCAGGGCGCAGTGGTGCAGCGCTCACGCCCAGCGTCAGCGAGCTTCCCACCATGCCTTCGTCGCCGACGAGTCCGATTTCGAGACCGATGCGTCCATCAATCAGAGTGATCAGCGTACGAACAACCCTCGCGTGCGCTAGCGCACAGACCCACTGGCGGCTTGGCTTATGCTTGCGGGGCACAGTGGTGCGCTACTGGTGAACAGTATGCCGCGGAACGTACTTCTCATCCTCGCGGATGCCACGGAAGCGAAGGCCGTTCGCCGATCGCTCGTTAACGCACGCGACGGTGCCTTCGCGGTCGAGTGTGTGAGCAGCTGCGGCGATGCCGTCAAACGACTAGGCAATCAGGGTGGGGAAGAGATTGCAGCGGTCGTGGTCGACCTTTTTCTTCCGGACAGTCAGGGAATCGAGACCTTTAGCAGGCTATTACGCGCATCTCCCCACGTTCCAATCCTCGTTCTGAGCCGGTTGGGCGACGAGGACGTCGCGAGGCTTGCTGTGCGGCGCGGAGCGCAAGACTACCTGCTTCATGAACGGCTCGACGGTTATTCGCTGGGAAAGGCTCTGAACAACATGTTCGAGCGCGCGGCGTACGCAGAAGCCCTGTTCCTGGAAAGGGAGCGTGCGCAGGTCACGCTCAACTCGATCGGAGATGCTGTAATCAGCACCGACGTCGCAGGCAATGTCACCTACCTCAATGCGGTCGCCGAAAGCATGACGGGCTGGTCGCGACACGAGGCATCGGGCCGACCGCTTCAGGACGTGCTGCAGATCATCGACGGAGATACCCGCGAACCGGCACTGAACCCTCTCGCAATGGCGGTCATGCACAATGAGACCGTCGGTTTGAGCGCGCACTCTGTTCTGGTACGCCGCGACGGATATGAGTCCGCCATCGAAGATACCGCCGCTCCGATTCGCGACCGGCGCGGGCAGGTGGTGGGAGCGGTAATCGTTTTCCATGACGTCAGCGTGGCCCGCGCGATGTCGCTTAGGATGTCTTATCTAGCTCAACACGACTGCCTTACCGAGTTGCCTAATCGAATGTTGCTGAACGACCGACTGACGCAGGCCATAGCCTTGACACACCGGCACGGTAAATCTCTTGCGGTTCTATTCCTGGACGTGGATCACTTCAAGCACATCAACGATTCTCTGGGTCATAGAATCGGCGATCAACTCCTCAAGTCGCTTGCGCAACGCCTGGTGAATTGCGTACGCGGTTCTGACACGGTGAGTCGTCAAGGTGGCGATGAATTCGTGGTGCTGCTGACTGAAGTAGTTCGCGCGGAAGACGTAGCCTTGACTGCAGATAAGATCCTTTGCGCCGTGAGTCTACCGTACCGCATCGAGCAGCAAGACTTGCGCGTCACAGTGAGCGTGGGCATTGGCGTGTATCCCACTGACGGTGCGGATGCCGAAACACTATTAAAGAACGCGGACCTTGCGCTGCTCCACGCCAAGTCCCACGGCCGCAGCAAGCACCAGTTTTTCAAGCCGAATCTGTACAGGCGCATGGGTTAGCGAGATTGCTGACGCGGACCCCCTGCGTCGAGACTTGGCCAACAGCTCCAGGCAAGCGGCAACTCAAACTGCCCGGCCTTTCCGGGCGCTCAAAAGTCCGCGGGGTCGTTGTGTTCGACACCGCACGGAAGTGTTCAGATTCTCAGGGTATGGTCATCGGCCTGAATCCGGACTCTCTGACAGACAGTTCGACCGGGTTTAGCAGGGTCTGCTGGCACCGTGTCCGTGCTGGCGGCCCTCTTTCTTTGGGAAGCGGCTGAGGAACGCGCGGCGACGGGCGGTTACTCCCAGCGAGTGTAGGAGCGCACCTGCTAGAGGAGTTGTGCGCAATAGGACCACCTCAAAGCGACTGACACTGGGTTAAGCGCGCTATCCCACCGACGAGCGAGCCCCCCGACGCCTAGCCTTCGATTCTCCGGTATCGCCCCGGAGTCCATTACTGCCGACTGAAGCTTCTACTCGGCGATTCAACTGGCGGACGCATGCTCTCGGCGCAGGCAAACCACGGCAAAGCAAGGGTCAGGTAGAGAGTCATATGGGAAATCCGAAGCGGATTGCGTTGGTCACGGGTGGCATGGGCGGGCTGGGCGAAGCGATTTGCATCAAATTGGCGGCGTTGGGTGACACCGTAGTAACCACCTACTCACCAAGCAACACCAAGTCGCAGGAGTGGCTGCGGACAATGAGGTCGCGGGGGATGGACTTCTACGCCTATGCGTGCGATGTGACCGACTGGGAATCCTGTCAGGCCTGCGTCCGCATTGTGACGGCGGAGATCGGCCCGGTAGACGTACTGGTCAATAACGCCGGTATCACTCGCGACATGACTTTCAAGAAGATGGACAAGATCAACTGGGACGCGGTGATGCACGCAAACCTGGATTCGTGCTTCAACATGGCTAAGCAGGTCTGCGAGGGCATGGTGGATCGCGGCTGGGGTCGGGTCATTAACATCTCGTCGGTCAACGGTCAGAAGGGCGCGTTCGGGCAAACTAATTACTCAGCGGCTAAAGCCGGTATGCACGGCTTTACAAAGGCACTCGCCTTGGAAGTGGCCCGTAAGGGCGTGACGGTGAATACAATTTCACCCGGATACATCGGGACAAAAATGGTGACCGCGATTCCAAAGGAAGTGCTTGATTCCAAGATCATTCCGCAGATACCGCTGGGCCGGCTCGGCAAACCTGAAGAAGTGGCGGGGCTCGTGGCCTATCTGGCAAGCGAGGAGGCCGCGTTCGTAACCGGTGCCAACATTGCGATCAATGGTGGCCAGCACATGCACTAGTGATAAGGGAATCCGCGCGGTTTCCCCTGGCGCGGAATCACCAGGACGCAGGAGTCTCACATGGACTGGAATCTTGTGGAAGCCAGCTGGCAGCGATTCAGGTACGAGGTGCATGCAAACTGGGGAAGGCTCACCTCCTCACACCTCGACCTGATTGCGGGCGGGCGCTCGCGTCTTGCGAGCAAGATTGAGGAGGCGTATGGCGTCACGGGCGACGAAGCCGAACGGCAGATAAAGAGCTTCGAAGCGCGCAACCAGCACCCGCGTCCCGTGAGTTTTCGTTGAGCGCATTGCCGAGGCTGCGCATGCGTTGACACAATCCGCGCGGCGTCGGCGCGCGGGGCTATATGGCAGGCATATTGACAGTCGACGGCGACACGGCTGCCGCCGATGCTCGCGCGCTATTGGTTCGATCGGAGGGGCACCGCGAAGCGCGGGTCGTGTACACGGC
>Ga0070732_10002045_pt1 | contig 11023 bp, 11 predicted proteins | sample Coa_R1_5_FD_66449 | JGI IMG/M metagenome (GOLD analysis project Ga0070732, IMG submission 66449) | Surface soil microbial communities from Centralia Pennsylvania, which are recovering from an underground coalmine fire - Coalmine... | ecosystem: Environmental > Terrestrial > Soil > Unclassified ...
TCTAGAGCGGTCCGCTGATCCCGCCGTCCTTACGGATCCGCCAGAAGTGCACGGCCATAAGGAGCACGGCGACGAAGGGTAAGGCTAAGACGTGTAAGACATACCAACGGATGAGCGTCGGCGGCCCCACCTCCAATCCGCCGACAAGGACGAACTTCACCTGTCGTCCGAACACGGGTGTGTAGCCCATCATGTTCGTTCCCACCGTGACCGCCCAGATCGCGAGCTGGTCCCAGGGAAGCAGGTAGCCGGTGAACGAAAGCAGCAGCGTGATCTGCAGGAGGTTGACTCCGACGACCCAGTTGAACTCGCGGGGAGGCTTGTACGCGCCGTGGTAGAAGACGCGCGCCATGTGCAAGAACACCGTGAGCACCATCAAGTGTGCCGCCCAGCGGTGCATGTTGCGGACGAGCTGCCCGAACGTGATCGCCTGCGACAGGTCCTGCATGTCTTTGTAAACCTGCGCAGACTGGAGGTCGACCGACGGCCGGTAGAAGAACATCAGGTAGATGCCGGTGATCGTCAGGATCGTGAAGAGGAAGAACGAAAGACCGCCGAGACAGAACGTGTAGGTCAGCTTCAAGCCATGGCGCTTCACCTTCACGGGGTGAAGGTGGTAGAGCACATTGTTCATCGTCGCGAGCGCGCGGTCGCGCGACGTGTCGCGATAGCCCTTCCGAAGGTACGAACCCGGACGGAAGATCGACTTCCATACCTGCGAGTCCTGCACCTTGTCGCGCAGGAGCTCCATCTGTTCCGTCAGGAGCGGCTTCGTTTCCTTTGCCACGTTTCCCCCCGATGAACCGTGCTACTTCTTCGCCCGATCGCCGACGGTTATGTAGAACAGCGCGTCCGACGGGCACCGGTCCACGCATATCCCGCACCGCGTGCACTCCGTGTCGTCGATGACGAACACGGCGGCCGCGTTGCCGGAAGCATCCTTGATCGCCGCTTGATCGGCGTCCGCCACGATCTCGCCGGACAACATATAGATGCAGTCCCACGGGCAGACGTCTTCGCACGCGCGGCACAAGATACAGAGGTCGGCCTCGAGTCCGATGTGCCGCTTCGGCTTGACCCGTTGCTGCAACCAATTCGGGTCGACGACCTTGAGGTCGTACTCGTCGTAGAACTGCGGCTTGTTCGACTGGGCCGACATTACTTGTAGCCTCCCGTCGCTTCGGGCTTGGACTCACCCGGCGCGAGCTGCTTCGGGAACTTCTTCTGCCAGATCAAGAACCCGACCACGAAACCACCGAGGACGATCGCATTCTCGATCACGACCGCGGTGTCTTTAACGGCCTGCTTGATGCACTGCGCGTCGATCGCCGTGCAGCCCTGGCCTCCCCAGTGGAGGTGCGAGTCGGAGAAGTACAGCCACCAGCTTGGTACAACTGCAAGCAATCGCAGCGCAAGGATCGCGAGGCCGAATCCCGCGAGCGATGCTTTGACCCACTCGCTCTTCACGCGCGAGGAAGCGATGAGGAGGGCGATCCCGATCCCGATGTACAGGAGTTCATAGAGAAGAAGGACGGGGTTCGCCGTGTCGGGGTAGGTGAGATCGGTGATTGCGATCAACGACCAACAGCCTCCTACGAAGTCCGCACGGGGATTATACGGGGGAGTCCGAGCCCATTCCCAAGCAGCGGTGATGCCTCCTCAGCGCTTGTGACATTGTTCACAAGAGCACTCAAAAAAAATACGGTCGAGCAGGCCGGATTATCTCCCTCTCGCGCGCGCGAACGCAACAGCACGCATGTGATTACGTGATGCCGAAGTCGGCCTGGATCTTCTGGCGGAGGCCCTTCTCGTCGAGCGCGCCGATGTTCAAGTCTTTCACGATGCCGCGAGCGTCCACGAAGACGGTGATCGGCATCGCGGGGCGGAGGGGGTTCTGGAAGTGGCCGTAGAGCAATCCGTTCGGGTCGAACGCGAGCTGGTAATGGACGCCCGTCCGTTTCGCGAAGGAACGACCCGCGCCCATCGTCTCGCCCTGCAGGTTGAGGACGTTCATGCCAACGAACGCCACCTTCCCGCCGAGCGAGGCATAGACCTTCTGGAAGGCCGGCATCTCTCCGATGCATTGGATGCACCAAGACGCCCAGAAGTTAAGGACGGACGGTTTTCCGCGAAGAGACGAGAGCTTCAGCGTCGGCGACCCGTTGAATCCCTCGAATGTGCAATCGGGAAGGGCCTTCCCCTGCGAGGTCAAGCTGTGGGGCGTGCACGCAGGGAAGGGGGAGGCGCCGGTGGTGCTCGTGCAAGAGATAGAGAGGACAAGTAGCGGGATCGCGATGAGCCGGAGCGCGCGCACGGACAGATTGTGGCGCAATCGGGCGCGGTCCGCCGTACGGCGGCAACCGGTTTCCGCCGTTGCTACAGTCGCCGCGGGATGACCCGCCGGGCCGTGCTCAGGCCGCTCGCCGCTGCTCTTGCGCTGGCAGGGCTGCTCGCAGGCTGTTCTGGATCGGCGGGCGGGATCGGCGTGACCACCGGTTTCCAAGTCGTCAGGATCCCGGCCGCCGATCGCAAGGCCGCGCCTGCGTTCAGCGGTTCCACGCTCCGCGGAGACCAGCCGATCTCGTCGGCGATCTTTTCGGGCAAGGTCGGCGTCGTGAACTTCTGGGGCTCGTGGTGCGGGCCGTGTCTCCGCGAGCAGCCCGAGCTCGAGGCGCTCGCGAAGGAGTACGCGTCCAAGCCGGTGCAGTTCGTCGGCGTCAACACGCGGCGCGACCAGAAGGCGGCAGCGCTCGCGTTCATCGAGCAGTTCAACGTCACGTACCCGTCGGTCTTCAATCCGGATTCTTCGATCGCGTTCGCGTTCCGTGTCCGGTTCATGCCGGCGACGTTCGTCATCGACCGTCAAGGAAAGATCGCGGCAGAGTTCATCGGTTCGATCGCGAGCATGAGCGAATTGCGCGCGCTCATCGACTCGGAGCTGACGTGACGCCCGGCCTCGCTGCTTCGGGCGGCGTGAACGGCGCGTTGCTCGGACCCGTTGGGTTCGTCGTTGCGTTCTTCGTCGGGACCGTTTCGTTCTTCTCTCCCTGTATCTTGCCGCTCTTGCCCGGCTATCTGTCGTTCGTCTCGGGATTGTCGGGAGAGGAGTCGGACCAGACGAAAGCGGCGCGAAGGAGAACGCTGCTCGGCGTCGGACTATTCGTGCTCGGGTTCGCGACGATGTTCACCGGCCTCGGGCTCGCCGCAAGTGCCGTCGGCGATTTCTTGCTGAAGCATCTCTCGAGCATCAATCGCATCGCCGGCGCTGTGGTCATCATCATGGGTCTCGCGTTCCTCGTGCCGGGCATCTTCCCGTTCTTGGAGAAGGAGCGCCGCCCGTTCTTCAGCAGAGTGAAACCGGGGATCGCCGGCGCGTATCCGCTCGGGCTTGCGTTTGCGGCAGGATGGACCCCGTGCGTGGGTCCGGGTCTCGGCGTGATGCTGACACTCGGTGCGACGCAGGGATCGGCGTGGCGGGCATCACTCCTCCTCTTCTTCTTCTCGATGGGCTTCGGGGTGTGGTTCCTGCTGGCCGGTCTCGGGTTACGGCGCGCTTTCATCGCTTCTGCCTGGTTGCGCGCGCGCCTGCGGATCGTTCAAGCGATCGGCGGCGTCTTCATGATCGCCATCGGCATCTTGCTCGTGACGGATCAGTGGAACAACGTGATCGCTCCTCTTCAGCGCCTGATCAACAAGTTCGCCCCGCCGATCTGATGATCACGTTCGCGAGCGTCGGCGGCGCGATCGTGCGCGCGCTTCACCTGTCCGCGTCCATGACGTGGGAGGTCCTGTGGGCGCTGATCCTCGGCTTCGGTTTGTCTGCCGTCGTACAGGCGGTTGTTTCGAAGTCGGAGATGAGCCGGCTGCTGCCGGACGATTCGCGGCGCTCCCTGTCGATCGCAGCCGCACTCGGCGCGGCGTCGTCGTCCTGTTCGTACGCGGCGGTCGCGCTTGCGCGCGCGATCTTCCGCAAAGGCGCGGACTTCACCGCAGCGATGGCGTTCGAGTTCGCGTCGACGAATCTCGTGATCGAGCTCGGGATACTGCTCATCGTTCTCATCGGATGGCAGTTCGCGCTCGCGGAAGTGGTCGGCGGCGTGATCATGGTCGTGATCCTTTCCGTCTTGTTCCGTTTCTTCCTCAAGCCGCGCATGGTCGAAGCCGCGCGCGCGCAGGCCGAGCGAGGGCTGCTCGGCGTGATGGAAGGGCACGCGAGCATGGACATGTCGGTCGGAGACGGTTCGCTGATGCAGCGCATCCGGTCACCCGAAGGTCGCACGGCGATCAGCCACTACTTCGTGATGGATTGGGCGTCGATCATCCGCGACATCGCTATCGGGTTGCTGATCGCCGGCGCGCTCGCAGCGTGGGTACCGAATTCCTTCTGGCAGTCGTTCTTCCTCGTGCACCATCCAGTGCTGGCGAAGCTGTGGGGGCCGCTGATCGGGCCGCTCGTTGCGATGCTGTCGTTCGTCTGCTCGATCGGGAACGTTCCGCTGGCGGCGGTGCTGTGGAACGGGGGGATCAGCTTCGGCGGTGTCGTAGCATTCATCTTCGCGGACCTGATCATCCTTCCGATCCTCAACATCTATCGGAAGTACTACGGGCCGAAGATGGGACTGTTCCTCTTCGGAACGTTCTACGCCACGATGGTTATCGCGGGTTTGATCGTAGAGCTGCTGTTCGACGCTCTGCATCTGATCCCATCGGTCAGGAACGCGAGAGTGGTCGAGGCCGGAATCACGCTGAACTACACGACGGTGCTTAACGTCATCTTCTTGGTGATCGCCGGCGTGCTCGTTGTGCGATTCCTGAGAACCGGCGGGCCGGCGATGTTGCGCATGATGGGGAACCCGCCGCCGCCGGGCGAGTCCGATCAAGAGCATGTCTGTCCGATGCACCCGGAGGTGCGTCAGATGGGGCCTGGTCGCTGCCCGAAGTGTGGGATGGATCTGATGCCGGCCGACGACGCCTCCGCGACGCGCCATCAGCATTGAGCGTGTGGCCGCGCGCGCGCACCCGGCGTACCCTTTCGAACATCCTTCCCCCTGAAACGAGATGACGACGACGACCAGCCGCCGCCCAGCCACCGTCACGTCGATCGCGCGCGCCCTGTGGCGTCAGCTGCGAACGATGCGCACCGCGTTGATCCTGCTCCTGTTGCTTGCCGCAGGAGCGTCGCTGGGAAGCTTGTTCCCGCAGCGGCCGATCAGTCCCGACAAGGTCTCAGCCTGGATCACCCATAACCGTGGCTGGGCGCCGATCGCGGAGCACCTCGGTCTGTTCGACGTCTTCGGGTCGTGGTGGTTCATGGCGATCTACGGGCTGCTGCTCGTCAGCCTCGTCGGTTGCATCCTGCCGAGGTGGCGCGCCTTCGTCCGTACGTTGCGCGCGCGTCCTCGCACGGAAGGCACGCTATCGGTGCAGCCGCAGTACCGGAGCGGAACCGTCGCGCTTTCGCCCGACGTCGCCCTGACTGGGGCCGAGCGCGTCCTGAAGAGCAAGCGGTTCCGCTTGGTGCGCGCGGACGGCACGGTTGCCGCGGAGAAAGGTCACCTGCGCGAAGGCGGCAGCTTGCTCTTCCACACCGCGTTCCTCGTCTTGCTGCTCGGCATGTCGATCGGGAAGCTGTTCGGCTACACAGGGCAGGTCGCCGTCATCGAAGGCGAGCGGTTCACCGACACGCACATCGATTACGACTCGATCACGGAAGGCCGCTACTTCAACGAGCACTTCCGTGGGTTCCAGATCTTGCTCGATAACTTCGACGTCCAGTGGTACCCGGATGGAGTGCCCAAGACTTTCAAGTCCTCGGTGCGCTTGTTCGACCACGGCAGGCTGATCGAGAGCCCGACGATCCAAGTGAACCATCCGCTTACGTACCGGGGCGTGCGCGTCTATCAGATCTCGTGGGGGTGGGCCCCGATCATCAAGATCGCCCAGCGCGGGAACGTGCTCTACGAAGGGCCGACGATCTTCCTCCCGCAGCAAGGTGTGTGGCAGGGCGTTGCGAAGGTGCCCGAGACCACGCCGCTGCAGATGGGTCTGCAGATGGTGTTCTTCACGGACTTCGAGCGGGACGCCAACGGAAACGTCTTCAACGGGACGCCGCAGCCCACGCATCCGGTCCTGTTCTTCCAGCAATACCTGGGAGATCTCGGGCTGGAAAACGCACAGAACGTTTACGAGCTCGACACGTCGCATCTGTCTCCGGCGAAGAGCGATGCGATCCCGATGGGCGGCACCTCGACGCTTCCGGACGGGATCACCGTATCGCTTACCGGCTTGAAGCAATACAGCGTGTTCGAGCTGGCCTCGAACCCCGGCGCGCCGATCCTTCTCGTCGCAGCCGTTCTCATCTTGGTCGGCTTGATACCCGCCTTATATAGTTCCCGGCGACGGATCTGGGTGCGCGCCGCACCGCACAACGGCGTCGCGCGTCTGGAGATCGCAGGTCAAGCCATGCAACGGAAGGCAGCGTTCGAGGAAGAGTTCAAGACCTTCGTGCGCGACCTCGACAAGGATCTGCATCAGATCGGAGCTCCCGATGGTTAATGCGGAACTCGCTCGCCTGTCCGACACACTTTTCTGGGTTGCGCTTGCCGTCTACGCGGGGGCGATGCTGCTCTTCTTCGGCGCGTTGGCGTACCGGAGCAAGCGGGTCGGCTCGATCGCTACCTTCGTCGCGTGGGGTGGCGCACTGACGCACGCCGCGTCCATCGCCACGCGTGGGCTGTCCGTCCAGCGCGTTCCATGGGGGAACATGTTCGAGTACTCGAACATGTTGGGCTTCCTCATGGTCATGACCTACCTGCTCGTCATCGACCGGCGGCTCGGGCTGCGCCAGGTCGGAGGGTTCGCACTCGGCGGTGGCGTCCTTGCGCTTGCGTCGGCGCGGCTCGTGTACGCGCCTGCCGGGCCGCTCGTTCCCGCACTCAGCTCGTACTGGATCAAGATCCACGTGATCGCGGCGATCACGGGCTCCAACCTGTTCGCGCTGTCGTTCATCTTCACCGTTTTGTATCTCGTGAAGGATCGTTCCGAGCGGCGTGCAGCAGCGGCATACACAGGAAGCACCGTTGGGGCCGCGTACATCGGCAGCACCACGACACAGGAAGGCGCGCCATCGGACCTCGTCGCGGAAGAGGATGCGCCGCAGCAGGAGGGCAGCTCGACGGGATTCATGTCGCGTTTCCCAAGCGCCGCGACCTTCGACACACTGGCGTATCGCACAATTCAGTTCGCGTTCCCGGTCTGGACGTTCGCCGTCATCGCCGGAGCGATCTGGGCGCACCAAGCCTGGGGCCGGTACTGGGGTTGGGACCCGAAGGAAACCTGGGCGTTCATCACGTGGGTGATCTACGCGGGATACCTGCACGCGCGCGCAACGGCTGGCTGGCGCGGGCGGCGCGCGGCGATCATCGCGTCGGTCGGCTTCGCAAGCGTGATGTTCACGTATTACGCCGTGAACCTTTGGATCGCCGGGCTTCACTCGTACGCCGGCGTCAAGTAAGTGCGGTTCGGGCTCGGCCAGTTCACGCTGCAGATCCCCCCGTGGGATAAGCGAACGCACGCCGAGCTTTACGCGGACACGCTGGAGCTTGCCGGCTGGGCAGAAGATGCCGGCTTCGACTCGTTCTGGCTCGCGGAACATCACGCCGCTTCGGACGGCTACATCCCATCGACGCTTCCATTCCTCGCCGCCGTTGCAGCGCGCACGCGAACCATCGAGCTGGGCACCGCGGTGCTGTTGGCGCCGTTCCACGATCCGCTTCGGATCGCGGAGGATGCAGCGGTCGTCGACAACATCTCGAATGGCCGGTTGAACCTCGGCCTCGGTCTCGGGTGGGCGCCGGAGGAGTACAGGATGTTCCGCGCGCAGCAGAAGGGTCGCGGCAAACGGCTCGGTGAGTTCGCGCAAGTCCTCAAAGCAGCGTGGACGAAGGACCGCGTCACGTTCGAGGGCGAATACCTTCAGTACGACGACATCGAGGTTGCGCCGAAGCCCGCACGGGCCGGCGGTCCGCCGGTCTGGCTCGGCGGGAACGCGGAAGCGGCGCTGCGACGTTCGGCTCGCTTCGGGGATGGCTACTTCCCACCGTCGTCGGCGACGTTCGACACGCTGCCGGATCTCGCGGCGAACCTGCTGGCGAAACGGAAAGAGCTGAATCCCGAGCAGCCCTACCGCTTCGGTTCGTTCCAGAACGTCGGCCTCGGCGACGACGAAGACGACGGCTGGCGCTCAATACGCGACGGGGTCATGCACGTGCGCGGCTCGTACATGCTTTGGGGACAGGGCGCGCGCGACGTTTCGGGCGCGCGCGAGGCGGCCGAGCCTTTCGAGGAGCAGATCCGTTCGACATGCATCGTCGGTTCGCCGGAACAGGTTGCCGCGAAGATGCGACCGACGGTCGAGAAGATCGATGCGCTCGGCTTCGCCGACACGTTCACTTCGGTGATCCTCGCGCCCCCCGGCACACCGGCGGATCGCGCGCGCGCAGCGATCGATCGCTTCGCGCGGGACGTTATCCCGGCGCTGCGCTCGTAGCTTCTTCTTCCAGCCGCCGCAGTGGTGCATCCGGCCGCTCGCCCTTGGATGTTCGCGTCCTCAGCTGGCGGATACCGGTTACCACCAGGGCGATGATCACCGCGAGCTCGAAGAGTGGGATCATGTATCGCTGGATCGCGTGATCGACGGCGCCCGAGAATCCGTGGACGGTGTAGAAGCGATCCGGATCGACAACGAAGAGCAAGATCGACTGCACCACCACCAACTTCGCAAGCAATGTCTTGCGGCTCGTCGCCATCGACGGCAACACCCACCCCGGATACCACGGAAGGATGTACTGCGCGCCGAACAGATAAGGAACGAGGCTGGCTGCCGCCAGACGCTCCGGTCGCTGCTTCCGGAAGCGTGAGAGGACGACGATCGCGGTCACGACCAGCACGAAGACGGTTCCGATTATGGCGATCTCTTGGCCCGCTACGTTCGTCGCGTGTTTCACCGTTGAGCCGCCTGCGCGCACGATCGCTCTGATCCATTGCCGGGGGTCGTACCAGATCGAATGGTGCGTGATCAGCTTCGATCCGCGGCCGAGTGGACGGAGCGCCGTGATCCCGCCGACGACGGCGTAGCCGATCGCGACGAGCGCAAGGCCGCTCGACAGCAGCTTCACGCCGTAGCGCCAGCCTCGCCTATACAAGGCCCACAACGCGATCGCACCCAGCGGGAGGAAGCCGACGATCTTGATCGCCGCTCCGGCTCCGAGGATCAGACCGGCGAGGATGGGGGAGCTCGGCGCGGCGAACGCACCGCCCAATACTGCGAGGCCGAGGAGCGCATCGTTGTGTCCACCATTGACGATGCTCGCGGCGATGACCGGATTCAGCCCGGCGAACGCGAGCACCGCTGCATCCTTCGTCCGGCGCCACAGCAGCACCATGGCGCCGAGCACGGAGAGGCCCGCGATCCCCTGGAACAACAGGCGCGCGGCCCACTTGTTCTCGTCGGCTACTTCCATAACGCCTGCCGAGAGACCGGTCCACACCGGCCCGTAGACGGACTTGATGTTCTTGTAGCCGCGACGCGCGCGAAGGTAGTAGGGGTCGTTGGGGAAGTCCTGCGGCGCATGGACGTAGGGGCTCGCGTTGTGCGCCGTGACGATGCGGCCGTAGATCGCATAAGCCCAGACATCGTTCGACGTCCGAGGTGGTACGGCGACGGCGATCGCCATGACGACCGCGGTAACCGCGAAGACCATCCAGCACGCGAGCGAGGGTGCCTTCGTCTCCCTGCGGAGCACCAAGAAGAAAGAGCCCGCTGCAACGATGAGCATCAGAGCAAACGACCACGGCGGGATGTGCTTGCCGGCGATGACGATCGCCGCTGTGGTGGCCGCAGAAAGGAGAAGCAAGGCAAGAGCAGGCACTCGGCTGCCCGAGCGCACGCGCACCCCCGCTACGCGAAGCATGGGCTCAAAGGGTAACGAAACCGACCCGCCGTTGTTCCGAGCCCCTCCATGACGAGCAGCCGCTCGGGATCTCCATCGTTCGTTTGATTCCCCATCGTGCCGGTCGTAGGCTTCTTGTGAAGTCATTCACAAGCCCGGGAGCGGGGGCGGAGAGGCGCGCGTGACCGACACATTCGACGTCGCCATCGTGGGCGGCGGACCCGCGGGATCGACGGCGGCATATCACCTCGCTGCGCGCGGGCGCCGCGTGGTCGTCATCGACAAGGCCCATTTCCCACGCGAGAAGGTCTGCGGGGATGGGCTCACGCCGCGCGCGGTCAAAGCGTTGCATCAGATGGGTGTCGAGACCGATGGTCCGGGATGGGCGCGCGCCGACGGGCTCCGCATCATCGGCGGTGGCGTCACGCTCGAGCTGCCCTGGCCCGAGCTCAACGAGTGGCCGCACGTCGGACTGGTTCAGACGCGATTGGACTTCGACTCTTTGCTCCTCGATCACGCTCGAAAGGCGGGAGCCGAGGTCTGGGAGGAGACGGAGGTCACCGGCCCGCTCGTCGACGGCGATGGCGTGGTGACCGGCGTCTCCTACAAGAACGGTGACCGGGGCGAGGTGCGCGCGCCGGTTGTGATCGTCGGCGACGGTGTCGCGAACCGATTCGGCATCCCGCTGGGCATCCACCGGATCGACAACCGGCCGATGGGTGTTGCGGTGCGCACGTACTTCAAGAGCCCACGGTGGAACGACAACTACCTCGAGAGCTACCTGGAGCTTTGGGCGGGCGACGATCTGCTTCCCGGGTACGGTTGGATTTTCCCGGTGCCGGACGGGACGGTGAACGTCGGGCTCGGGCTGCTCAACACGTCCAAGCACTTCCAGGCCGTCGATTACAAGAAGCTGCTGTGGGATTGGGTCGCCGGGCTCCCGAAGGAGTGGGGTCTGACTCGCGAGAACCAGGTTGGGAAGATCAGGGGCGGATCGCTTCCGATGGGCTTCAATCGCGCGCCGCTGGCGCGGCCGGGCCTGATGCTGATCGGCGACGCCGCCGGCGCCGTGA
>Ga0070732_10002046_pt1 | contig 11019 bp, 10 predicted proteins | sample Coa_R1_5_FD_66449 | JGI IMG/M metagenome (GOLD analysis project Ga0070732, IMG submission 66449) | Surface soil microbial communities from Centralia Pennsylvania, which are recovering from an underground coalmine fire - Coalmine... | ecosystem: Environmental > Terrestrial > Soil > Unclassified ...
CCCCAGCCATCAAGAATGAGGAGAACGAGAGGGGTGTTGGTCACAAGAGGAAGATTTTAGCGGAAAACAATAGCTTCAACCACAACGTCGCGCCGCCACGACCAAAAGCAAAACCTTACCACAGCGTGGCAGGTTACAACCGAAACCAGATAATCACAAAGGGCACGAAGAAAAGCAACACCTGCAACCACAGAGGGCACAGAGGAACGCAGAGGAAATTCGAAAATCAAAAGCAAAAGCGTAGGAAACGGCAGGGAGGAAAACACCGGAGGCCACGAAGAACGATGGGGAAGAGACGGTGATTACTTCTTCAACGGCACCACTCCCGGCACATCGCCGCCATTGGGATCAATGGCGTGCGCCCATACGTTATTGAACGCATCTTTGAGTTCGGGATATTGGTTCACATAAGCAGCGGCCAGATTGCGCGCGTCGGCCGCGGTCGCAGCAAAATCCGCAGTACTGTTTACGGAGTACTTGATGGACAGATCAAGGCTGTTGTCCGTGCGGAAAACGCTTATATCCGTGATGTTGTACGTCTTGCCGTTAGCAGAGTAGCTTAAGCCGTTTCCACCGGAAGGCAGGTCTTTGAGCTGCAGACCGCTGGATTCATCTGTGATCCTGGAAAGGAGCTTGGTGTTCATGAATTTAACCGGCGCCATCAAGTCCCAGGAGGTCCAGTAGTAGAACCAGGCATTATGGTTCTGGCCTTTGCTCTTATAATCGCGGGCCTGTTCCAGGTACCAGATTCCATCGTGGCCCCGTGCCGACTCCGGACGAAATTGAAAGCCTGCCAGCTTCCAGCCATTCAGGTCTTGAAAAACGGTGGTCAGCGCGTAAGGGCCTTTCGGGCCAGTTACGTCCTGGATGACGATTCCGTATTTTCCTGCCGCTAAGCCGGGAATATAAAACTCCGCGCCGCCAGAGTTCATTCCAGTAGCCCCAAAGACGCCGCAGTAGAACCGGCCGTCAGGGCTAGGTGTCGCTCCGGTATCGAGCAGGAACGACGTGCGGATCTGGGTGTTAGCGCCCTGAAACGCCGGCTTATTGTCGTTCACAGCTCCGGCGATGTCGCCAAAGTTGGACTGCAAAGAAGGAATGCTGTTCGAGCGCATTGCATCCGTGTCGCCATGGCTCGCCTGCTCAAAGATGTGTTGAGCAATGGTCTCCATGGAGCTCTTTGCCTGCTCGGGAATTTCATCGCGAGTCTGGCAGGTTTGTGACCAGACGGGCACACCCATCAGCATCAACACCAGAACCGAAAAGAATCGCAAGCTGAGATGTTTCATACGTTTCAATCGAGGCGCTACTCGGATATTTAAGATGCACAGGAGCTTACGCCAGATGCACGTACCACCCCCTTAGAGTTTAGTCCATAACGCTTAAAAAATACGCAGCAACTTTTCTTTGCCGTCGCGTTCTTTCTGTAATGGAGTAAAATTTGAATAAGCCTCACCATGAGTGTAATCATTAAAAAACAACGGTTTAGAAGTTTCGGATGGGTCCTTGTTTTCGCCTTGACTGGGGCGTCCCTGGCTCAAGTACCACATCGCCAAAGACGTCCGATCACGCAGCAGCCGACCACCTCAACAGCCGATCAGGAAGCAGAGCCCAACACCGCGAACTATCCTCAGCGGCCGGCGTACACTCCGGGTAACCCCTATACCCAGCCTTTAACCAACCCGAATAATCCATATGCCCAACAGCCTGCGAACAACAACCAGCAGTCGCCCCAGGCGATAGGTTCCACACAGCCGGTTCAGCCCGCCAATCCTGCGCCTCAGGTCAACCAGGCCCAAACCGCTCCGATGGCTGTTCCACATGGGCAGGCAATCATAGGCCCTCCGGTTCCCATCCCCCCGACGCCAGAGCAGATGCCGCCCGGAGCCCCAAAGGTCAGTTATCAGGATGGATTATTGAGTGTTGAATCGGTCAACTCCCGGCTTACCGACATCTTGAATGCAATCCACAATCGTACAGGCATTCAGTTTGAAGGGCTCCTGCCGGGACAGGACCGGGTGGCGGGAAAGTTCGGCCCAGCTCCGGCCGACGAGGTCCTGACTACGTTACTGCAAGGCTCCCGGTACGATTACGTAATCATGAGCGGGCCTGACAAACCTGGATTGGTGGAGCGCGTGATCCTTACCCCAAGTTCGACCGCCGGCGCCGTTGCGGGCGTCTCACCTCCAGCAGGAGGTAATCCGCAAGCCGGCGAGAACGAAGAAGAAGAAAACGGCGGTGGTGACGAGTCGGAAGCGCAGGAGCAAGTCCAGGCTCCTCCAGAGCCACAACAGGTACAGCCGGTTCCGCAGCCTGGCCAGAACAGTAACCATACGCCCAAGACCACGGAGCAGTTGCTGGAAGAACTGAAACAGATGCAGCAGCGCAACCAGCAACGGCAGCCTCCCACGGCGCCGCTTAAGCCGTCCCAGCCGCAGTAGCGAACAAATCGGGTGGATATGATGGACGAAGGGGACTACCACCAGGGGACCCTCTCCCGCCTTGCGGGATGGGAATAAACTCCCCAAGGCTCCCTAATGACTGGACGCGGTAGTGGTAGCGACGACGGCAGTGGCGGGTGCTGTCTCCTGCCGGTTCGGCTTATGGCCGACGGCCCTCAGGATGATGGCAATGGCGAGATAACCACAGGCAATTCCGAAGGCAAGCGAACAGACAATGGTGAAAAGCACGGTAGATGATGCAAATAGCGTTCTCATTGCTTAATTAGTAAGATGACAGAATCCAAGTACCCGGTTTTCTGAATTCCCGGCCATTTGGATTGTCGTCAAAATCCTGTTAAAAGTCTCCGTTACAATTGTCGTTGCCCTCTGGTAACGTCCCATCCCATGGCCTGATGCCTGGATTCATCGCCACCGCGATGAAGGTCTGTCCCCGCAAAGCGGGACCCGCGCAAGCGAATCACCAGACGCTGCTAACATAGCAAGCATTGACCCCCAGCGAGAGTAACTACTAAGATACAAACGTAGAGTTGCGCATTCACCTCTCCGGACTTCTCTGTGTGCTTGCACTTTTGTCCTGTGGCGAATCGCCTGTCTCTTGATCCCGGTATCGAACCCATGGCCATCAGCAACATCACCGTGCGCGGCGCTCGCCAGCACAACCTCAAGAATATTTCCGTCGAGATTCCGCGCAACACGCTAACCGTAATCACCGGCCTGAGCGGCTCAGGCAAATCTTCTCTGGCTTTTGACACCATTTACGCAGAGGGCCAACGTCGTTACGTAGAAACCCTCTCTGCTTACGCGCGCCAGTTCCTGGACCAGATGGAGCGTCCTGACGTTGACTCCATTGACGGCCTGAGCCCCTCCATCTCGATCGAGCAGAAAACTACCTCAAGGAGTCCGCGTTCCACAGTCGGTACGATCACTGAGATTTACGACTATTTACGCCTGTTGTATTCCTCCATAGGAGTGCCCCATTGTCCGCAGTGCGGGAAACCCATTTCACGGCAGACGGCGGAACAGATGGTGCAGCGGGTGATGCAGTTGAAACCGGATGACCGGGTGATGGTGATGGCGCCGCTGGTACGCGGCCGCAAAGGCGAGTTCAAAGCCGAACTGGCCAAGCTGGCCCAGCATGGCTTTGTGCGTGCCCGCATCGATGGCGAGCTGCGCAATCTGGATGAAGAGCTGGACAACATTCAACTCGATAAACGCAAGAACCACAGCATCGAAGTGGTAATTGACCGCCTGTTGGTGAAACCCGGCATTGAGAAGCGCCTGGAACAATCTGTAACCACCGCCATGAAATTAGGGAATGGATTGGTGCAGGTAGCTGTGGTGGGAGGTGAAGAGCACCTGTATTCATCGCGAATGGCCTGTCCGGATTGCGGAATCAACATACCCTCTCTTGAGCCTCGCTCCTTTTCCTTCAACAGCGTGTACGGCGCGTGTCCGGAATGCAACGGGCTCGGCAGTAAATATGACTTTGATCCCGGCAAGATCATCGTGGATTGGTCCAAGCCCCTGCTGGAGGGCGCCCTTGGCCCCGGATCAGGCTCCGCTTACCTGCAACGCATGGTAGAGATTGCCGCTGCGGCCCTCAAGATTGATCTTTCCACGCCATTTGAAAAGCTCTCCAGCAAAGCCCAATCGCTATTGCTATATGGCCCCGGAGACAAAGAGGCTCCGCGAATGGGCTTCCACGGCGTGGTGGGCTTTTTAAAGCAGAACCTGGAGGAATCCACATCCGAGAGTTATCGAGAGTGGCTGTTGAGCTACATGTCAGCCACCAAATGCCCTGTTTGCCACGGAAGACGGCTTCGCCCGGAAAACCTGGGAGTCAAAATCAATAGCTTGTCCATTGCTGACTTCACCGCGCTTCCGGTGTCCCGCGCAGTGGAGACGGCGGGGAAAGTTCAACTCAATGAGCGCGAGAGAGCAATAGCTGGACGCGTACTTTCCGAGATCATCGAACGCCTTCAATTTCTCCATGCTGTGGGACTTGGTTACATATCGCTGGATAGATCGGCCGCCACTCTCTCCGGAGGCGAAGGCCAGAGAATCCGGCTGGCAACCCAAATCGGTTCAAAACTGCGCGGCGTCCTCTACGTGCTCGACGAGCCATCCATCGGGCTGCACCACCGCGACAACACGCGACTGTTGCAGGCACTCGAATCTTTGCGTGATCTCGGCAACACGGTCTTAGTGGTTGAACATGACGAAGACACCATTCGACGCGCAGACTACGTAATTGACCTGGGGCCGGGCGCCGGGTTGCATGGCGGCGACCTGGTGGCCAGCGGCACTCCGGAAGAAATCATGAAGCAGCCGCAATCGTTGACTGGACAATACATCTCTCGCGCCCGGACCATTGCCACCCGCTTCCAGCCGCGCGAAGTCAATGGCAAGGCCATTACCATTCTGGGAGCCCGGGCCAACAATCTGCACAATCTGGATGTCACCTTCCCTTTGGGAGTGATGACGGTGGTCACAGGCGTTTCCGGCTCCGGCAAATCCACCCTGGTCAACGACATTCTTTATAAGGCCCTGGCCAAACAGCTCTATCACTCGCGCGAAGAGCCAGGCGCGCATAAAAGCATCGTCGGCGCCGAGAACATTGACAAAGTGATCCGGATCGATCAGTCGCCCATTGGCCGGACTCCACGTTCCAACCCAGCCACTTACACCGGTGTGTTCACCCACATCCGGGACCTGTACGCCATGTTGCCTGAATCGCGGGAACGCGGTTATAAGGCCGGCCGGTTTTCGTTCAACGTCTCCGGCGGACGCTGTGAGCATTGCCAGGGAGAAGGTGAGCGGCGCATCGAAATGAACTTTCTGCCTGATGTCTATGTCTTGTGTGAAGTCTGCGGCGGCAAGCGGTATAACCATGAGACTCTGGCGGTCAAGTTCAAAGGGTTCTCCATTGCGGACCTCCTGGAAACATCGGTCTCGGACGCCCTGCCTGTTCTGGAGGATATTCCCCAGATCCGGCAGAAGCTTCAGACCCTGGAAGACGTAGGCCTGGGTTACATCAAGCTGGGCCAGTCAGCGGTGACCCTGTCGGGAGGGGAGGCCCAGCGCATGAAGTTGGCCAAAGAGCTCTCCAAGCGGCAAACGGGCCGCACGGTTTACCTCCTGGACGAGCCCACCACCGGGCTCCACTTCGACGACGTGAGCAAGCTCCTGGAAGTCCTCCATCGTCTGACCGACCTTGGCAACTCCATTGTGATCATCGAGCACAACCTGGATGTCATCCGAAATGCCGACTGGATCATAGATCTGGGGCCTGAAGGGGGGGAGGAAGGGGGGCGGATTGTAGCCCACGGTACGCCGGATCAAATTTTAAAAACCCGAAAGTCTTACACCGGACAGGCCTTGGATGCCTATTTTAAAAAGGACTTAACTTGTTGATTCAACATGATTTAATGCCAAAACCGCAAATCGCGTGTTCCGATTTCAGAACAAAATAATTTTGTTGAAGGGAAGTTCAGATTGTCCGCTAAAGTGCTTCTCAACCTTCTCCTTATACCTGGGCAAAATGAGGGGTAGCAGCAGAAATGACTGCTACCCCTTCACTCTTTCAGAAGGGACTTATAAGGGTTGGAACCTCCGATTTTTAGATACCCTCCCCCGCCCTCCTCCAAATCCCTTTCAAGGTGTAAATTGTTCCCTGGATCTTTCTAACCCTGAAATTGTCATCCCCCGATACCATTCCGCCCGTTGAACCGCCAAGCTCTGAGATTACGCAGTTCAGGAAACCGCCCGTTGAGAATCCAATCTGGAGCCTGTTCGATGTAAGCGCCATCCTTGGATTTGCCATTGTCTCCTTAATCATCGTTGGCGGGTTAGGCATAGGCATAGCGAAGTCGTTGCCCTCTTTCCGCGGCGTGAAGCCAGCCGATCTGGCCCAGAATGCCACGATCATCGTACCGGTACAGACAATCTCGTACCTGTTGGTAATCGCCTTCATGGTCCTGATTGTGCGCTTGAGACACGGAACCAGCTTCCTGGCATCCATCTCCTGGAACTGGCCTGTCCCGAAAACAATTCTCTCGGCAATACTTGGGGGCGCCGGGCTGGCGGTATTTTCCAATATTTTTGCCGGCCTCACGTCTCGATGGATCCCCAAGTCTTTGCCCATTGACAATTATTTTCACGATACCCGTTCAACCTACCTGCTGGCTCTGTTTGGAATCACCTTTGCGCCCCTGATGGAAGAATTGTTCTTCCGGGGATTTCTCTACCCAGCGTTAGCGCGACGCATTGGGATGGGCGCGGCGGTGCTACTCACAGCAGCTTCTTTTGCGGTATTGCACCAGGGGCAACTGGCGCATGCCTGGGTACCACTTACATGGTTGTTCCTGGTTGGTACGGTCCTGACTGTGATTCGTGCCCGGACCAAATCGGCCGCCCTATGCGTCATTGTGCACATGGCGTACAACGCTACCGTATTTGCCTTCGTCTTCATCAGCACGCAAGGGTTCCATCATCTGGAACACGTCTGACAAACAGGTGTGATACCTTAAATTTGTCCAATGAAAGATCCAACTGCTCGTGAACAGCTCCTCAACCTGATCATTGAGAATTCATTTCGGTTAGGCAGTTTTACCCTTTCTTCCGGTCTTAAGAGCGACTATTACATTGACTGCCGCACCACCACGCTTCACGCTCAGGGCGCAGAGCTTACAGGAAGGGTCTTTTTCGATCTCTTCCGGCAGCGGGGATGGCATCCCCAGGCCGTAGGAGGCCTTACCATGGGCGCTGACCCCATCGTGACAGCGGTGACAGTCATCAGTTCACAGCAACACCAGCCCATTCACGGATTTCTGGTGCGCAAGGCAGAAAAGACCCACGGCATGGCGCAGCGCATAGAGGGATTCCAGGAAAAAGGAGCCAGGGTGGTGATTGTTGATGACGTTTGCACTACCGGCGGTTCAACCATCCAGGCAATTCAGACAGCTCGTGAATTCGGCTTTAACATCATCGCCGCAGCCTGTCTGGTAGAGCGGGAAGAGGCTGGTGGACGCCCAGCCGTGGAACAAGCCGCTGCTCCGGCGCCCTTCTTTTCTATCTTCACTTCAAGCCACATCAAGGCAGCGTACGCGAAGAATCGCGCGTGAACGCCGTGATCGCACGTGATCGCGCGTGATCTGGTGACCTAATCGGTGTTTACGATCTAACTGTTCTGCGAGATGCGGCAAAGATCGCGACCAGCTCGTTTGCTTCCGCAATTAAATCACGCAATTTGCTGAAAGGGACAATGCTGCTCTCTGCAAGAAGCTCCAGCCAACACACTGTTTCATCTGCTTCTTCCAAAACCAGCCCGATCTTGGCGATGAATTCCGCCTTCGAACGGGATCGTCCGGCCGCTCTGTAGTTGGCAGTTATGCTCGTGGCGGAAGGCAGAATCTGCTTGGCAATGACATTCGCTGCTCGATTGTTGGGCATTGCTTGCGACATGCGAATTATACGCAGAGCAAATTTCTTTGTTCTTTCTCGTAGCTCTTGATGTTTTCTAAACTCATCGTCTCCTCGCCAATTTGAGTTTTCTAGAAACACCAAATGCTACATCAGATCACGTGCGGTCACGGCGATCACGCGCGATCACGGTGGTGCGATCACGGCTTAGCTGTCCTTGGGGCCTATGCCCCGAAAACATAGGCATGGGTAGCGCTTCCTCGCTTCGCTGTGGGATAAACTCAAATCGAATCACTCGATCCCCGGCTCTTCCCTTACAATCAAATTGATGATCAAGACCCTGGAGTGGACACCCGAAGGCGTGCGTTTTATTGACCAGACCAGGCTTCCGACGGAAGAAGTCTATGTAACCTGCCGCTCGTATCAGGAAGTCGGTAAAGCCATTCGAGATATGGTGGTGCGGGGCGCCCCAGCCATTGGCGTGGCGGCGGCCATGGGCATTGCATTGGGCGTAAAGCAGTCCCAGGCCGCGGACGGCAAATCGCTCCGCTCGGAATTAGAGGATATTTCCCGAACCATTGGCGAAACCCGTCCCACGGCGGTCAATCTTTTCTGGGCCATCCGCCGCATGAAGGACAAATTCGAATCGGTATCAGGACAGAGCATCGCTCAGATCAAAGCGGCACTGGTGAGAGAAGCTCAGCAAATGTATGTGGAAGACATTGCCGCGAATGAGCTCATGGGACGCAACGGCGCACCGCTCATGCCCAGCTCCGGAGGCGTGCTCACTCATTGCAATGCCGGGGCCCTGGCTACCTGTGGATACGGAACTGCTCTGGGAGTGATCCGCGCGGCTGTGAATGCCGGGAAAAAAATCCATGTGTTCGCCGACGAAACTCGCCCATTTCTTCAAGGGGCGCGCCTGACCGCCTGGGAGTTGATGAAAGATGGCATTCCTACCACCGTGATTGCGGACAACATGGCCGCCGCCATGATGGGGCAAAACAAGATTCATGCGGTGGTGGTGGGCGCAGATCGAATCGCCGGCAACGGCGACGTAGCCAACAAGATTGGCACTTACGGAGTTGCCGTGCTGGCCAGGGAACACGGAATTCCCTTCTACGTGGCTGCCCCGTGGTCTACGGTTGACCTGAGCACTCCCACCGGCGATCGCATTCCAATCGAGCAGCGTTCACCACGGGAAATTACTCATCATGGAGGCAAGCAGATGGCGCCTGACGGCGTGCTGGTTGAGAACCCGGCATTTGATGTGACGCCCAATAAATACGTCACGGCCATCATCACGGAGCGAGGCATCGCACGCGCGCCCTACTCCGAATCGCTGAAGGAATTGGCTGCCGCCGACGCAGTTTCCGCTTAACTGCTCATCTTCATCTCAGGCTGCCGGCCGTCCAATGGTCACGCTGGCGCCATCAAGCGCGTACCCCTCATCCTGGACCGTCTTCTGCGCGGCCGAGCGCAAGGCGCTCTCCTCCGCGTTCCTGGGCAAGTCACAATAGCGGCGAATCACTTCTTCCCCACTTTGAATCCGCACCAGCCACTTCGATTTATTGTCGTCCCAGGAAACATCTACGCGATCGGCTTGCATATTGCCTCCAGACCCCTATCCACGGCAGGTCGCAATCCATTGTAGTACGGAAAGACCGGCTCTTTGCCGCCATCGAGTACCGAAAATGAATTCTACTTGCTACGTTTCCATGGTCTTTAAGCGCGGACTTACAATCAGCCTTGCTTCGGTCGCCTTTTGTACATCGTCCGCGGTCAGGCCAGGCGCCACCTCTTCCAGAAGCAAGCCCTGGGGCGTCACCCTCATGTACGCCATTTCCGTGGCAATGGTATCCACAACCTTCATCCCGGTAAGAGGCAGCGTGCACTTCTTCAGGATCTTCGGAGCACCCTCCCTGGTGGTGTGCTCCATGGCAATGATGACCCGGCGAGCGCCGGCGACCAGATCCATGGCCCCGCCCATACCCTTCACCATTTTGCCGGGAATCATCCAGTTGGCCAGATTGCCCTCCTGGTCCACCTCCATGGCTCCCAGAACGCTCAGATCAATATGCCCGCCGCGAATCATCGCAAAGGAATCTGCACTGGAAAAATAAGCCGTTCCCCGCACCTCAGTGACCGTCTCTTTACCGGCATTGATGAGGTCGGGGTCTTCCTCTCCCTCCAGCGGGTAGGGTCCGACACCCAGCATGCCGTTTTCGCTTTGCAGGATGACCTCCATTCCCTCAGGAACGTAATTGGCAACCAGCGTTGGCATGCCGATACCCAGATTGACGTAATACCCGTCGCGCAATTCCTGGGCAATACGCTTCACAATGCGCTCGCGTTTTTCGACGTCTTTCTGCTTGCCGACTGGTACGGTAACCATATCAATTTCCTCACGCTCTCTTGCGCACTGTGCGCTTCTCTATCCGCTTCTCCAGGTTTTGCACCTGGATAATCCTCTTCACGTAAACACCGGGTACGTGCACCTGATCAGGATCAATCTGCCCGGTTTCTACAATGTGTTCGGCTTCGACAATCGTGACCCTGGCTGCCGTGGCCATCATAGGATTGAAGTTTCTGGAAGTTTTGCGGAACACCAGGTTGCCCCAACGGTCGGCCGTCCACGCCCGGATCAGCGCGAAATCCGCATGCAACGCCTTCTCCATCACATAAGGACGGCCATCGAATTCGCGTACCTCCTTGCCTTCAGAAACAACGGTTCCCACGCCAGTAGGCGTGAAAAATGCCGGAATCCCCGCTCCACCGGCGCGAATGCGCTCCGCCAAGGTTCCCTGAGGATTCAATTCCAACTCCACTTTGCCGGTAAGGACCATCTGCTCGAATAATTTGTTCTCCCCCACATACGAGCCGATATGCTTCTTAATCTGGCCGGCATAGAGCAGCCTGCCGAGGCCGAAATCATCAACGCCGGCATTGTTGGATACAGTTGTAAGGTTCTTCACGCCCTTGCGAACCAGACCTTCGATCAGGGTTTCAGGAACACCGCAGAGGCCGAAGCCGCCCACCATCAATGTGCAACCGTCAGTTATGTCGCGAATGGCTTCATCAACACTGGCTAGGACTTTGTTCATAAACAGATGATTTTAAATGAAGATTGGGATGA
>Ga0070732_10002047_pt1 | contig 11018 bp, 10 predicted proteins | sample Coa_R1_5_FD_66449 | JGI IMG/M metagenome (GOLD analysis project Ga0070732, IMG submission 66449) | Surface soil microbial communities from Centralia Pennsylvania, which are recovering from an underground coalmine fire - Coalmine... | ecosystem: Environmental > Terrestrial > Soil > Unclassified ...
AGCAACGATCCGTCGAACCAGGGTGTGACATGGTCCATCTCGCCGACCACAGGAGCGGGAACCCTGACGAGCGCGACCAGCACATCGGTGACCTACAACGCGCCGCCTACGCCTCCGGTAAGCGATGAGAGCGTCACCATTACGGCTACTTCGGTGGCTGACAGCAAAGTTTCCGGAAGCGCGCCGATTACAGTTCTGGCGATAACCATGTCGGTGATGCCGGGTTCAGCGCTGATTCCCCTCAACGCGAGCGCGCAATACACCGCTACGGTGAACAACGACAACACAAATAAGGGCGCGGCCTGGACGGTCACGCAGAGTGGGAGCACGTGTTCGCCGGCGTGCGGTACGGCAGCGCCCGCCAATACACCCAGCGGCACGCCGACCACTTATACGGCTCCGGCAATGGCGCCAGCGGCCCCAGCCGCAACCCTGGTGGCGACTTCGGTGGAAGACAACACGAAATCGGCCAGCACAGCCATTACGGTCAGCACGGGCACGGTGGAGTTGGTTCCCTACAGCCTGAGTTTTGGCTCTGTGAAAATAAACGGGACCAGGACTCTGACCATCACCCTGACCAACACGGGTGGCAGCGCTCTGAGCATTTCCGGCATGACCACTTCGGCGGGCTTCTCTCAAACCAATACTTGTGGCGCAAGTATTGGATCGGGGTTGTCCTGCACCATCAGCGTGAGCTTCAAACCCAGTTCTACTCTGCATTATTCCGGCCAGCTGACAGTTAATGACAGCAGCAGCGATAGCCCGCAGCAGGTCGCAGTGTCGGGATACGGCACACGAAGGTTCCTGGCCGGGGCGGCGGTGCGGGCTGCATTGACTCGTTCCAGGAGGGTTGCGGTTCCCAGCACGACAGCCGCAGCCAAAGTTGGTACGCGGGTGATGCGCCTGGTGGATGCGACTCGGAACGATCCCTACCTGGCGAATGGCACGAAACGGGAGCTGCTGGTGCGCTTCTGGTACCCGGCTTCATTGTCTCAGGGGTGCAAGGCGGCGGAGTACACCTCTGCTGGGGTGTGGAATTATTTCTCGCAACTGAAGGGAGTGGCGCTGCCGCAGGTCACGACCAACAGCTGCTGGAATGCGCCCATGGCGGGCGGGCCGCATCCAGTGGTCGTGTTCACGCACGGCTACACCGGCACCTTCACCGATTACACCTTCCTCTTCGAGGAACTGGCGAGCCGCGGTTACGTGGTTGCCTCGGTGGACCACACCTATGAGGCTACGGCAGTGGAGTTCCCCGATGGGCGGCTGGTGAAATCGGTGCTTGGGAGCTATCTGGCCAAGAGCGCAAAAATGGACGAGAAGACGGTCACCTTCGCGGTTTCGGTCCGCCTGGACGACCTGAAATTCCTGCTGAACGAACTGGAGCGGCTGAACGCAGGAAGCAATGACCCATTCGCCGGCAGGCTAGACCTGTCGCGGGTGGCGCTGGCAGGCCACTCCCTGGGCGGCTTGACCGCTCTGCTGGGTGTGCAGCAAGACCCGCGCTTCCGGGCGGGCGTGATCCTCGATGGGGTCCTGCCGGATTTTGTGGCAGTGGGCACGCAGACGCCGATGCTGGTGCTGACCGCGGGCAACGACGGATGGGGCCAGGATGACTGTCGCTTGTGGAACGGCCTGCGCGGCCCGCGGGTGGCGGTGAACCTGAAAGGCGCTGAGCATGTGACGCCCTCTGACGCGGTGTGGCTGGCCAGGTACGCCATCAAAACCGGCAGCATGGGGCCGGAAAGAACCATAGCTGCGGTGCGAGGCTATGTGGCCGCATTTCTGGATGCCAATCTCAGAGGCCTGCCGGCAAGCCCGTTGATAAGAAAGCACTCCCGTGAGTATCCGGACGCGGTCATAACTACGCAGCAGGAGTCACCGTGTAGGCCATAGGGCAGGAGTCACGGTCAGTTTTATTTCGCGCTCGGGGCGATCCATTCTCTGCCGCGGTCGGGCATCCCTCATCGCTTCTTACTCCGACTTCCAGCTCTCGCCAGCCCTAACCTTTCTGACGTGGAATGTGGCTGCATTTCTCGCGATCACAGCTTACAAAAACCACCCACCTGAGGCCGAGACAGAACTGAAGCGGAATTTTGCGCCCGAATGCGCCCTAGTTTCCCAAAATGAACTTTGGCAAGAAGCTTCGGAGGGCTGAAAAAGTGGGAGGGGCTGCAACGGTTTACCGTCACAGCCCCGGTTGCCCATCGTGTGACTTTTTGAACCGCCTAGCCGGCCTGAAGGCGTTTATGGCACGAGTTGGAACGACCGGGTAACAATACCGAACGCCAGAGGCGGTCAGACCCGGCTAAGCCTCAATTTCTGGTTTGCCTGTCACTCGGGCGCAATCGCGCAATTCTCGGAACCGGGTTTTTTCAAGGCGCCTGAATTCACGGATAGGATGGCAATTGTGCACGTGAACGCCCTATCGAGTTCGGGCATTAAGCGCTTGCCGCGTGGCTTCCAGTGTGTTGATAAGCGATTCTTTTGGAAGCTTTTGGATGATTGGTTCAATTGCCCATCCCAAGCCAAATGGCACGTCACGCGTAAGCGATATAGCGCGGCACTCGAGCATTACTCCCTTATCACGCTGCTCGAATCGCCAATAAGAAAACAGGCGCCATAGGAAACCGTAACCAGTATCAGGCTGTAAGACCCGCTCGTCCCGGCTTCCGGCATTTTCCACTTCTGCAATGCGCGTTGTGTACGAGCGACACACCCACCGCGTTGGTCCCACCAGCCGATAGTGCACCTCATGATCCGTATCGAGGACCACAGTAATCATTTTCTTCTTCAGAAGTCGCAGATAGATTTGGAAGTCGTCATCGTGCCGGCTGATAAGCTTTGAGCCTAAGACCTCAGGTTTGTAGATGTTCTTGTGGTTATCGTAATCCTGGATCACTCCAAATATTTCTTGGATAGTCGATTCCGGAATAAATGCGGCAGCGATCCAATCGTGGATCAAACCGCTCGGCACGTTGACCGGCCCTCGGCCAGACCAGAATTGTGCTACGACTTGCCCTTCACGGACCTGCCGGACTCGTTCTGAGTTGAAGTCAGACCAAAGGAATGGCCCGCTCTCGTGCAGCGTCTGCTTCGCTTCCGTTTCGGCGCGCTGAATATAAGCATCGAATGCTGCAACTGTCTGCGGATTCAACTGCACCGGCTTTGCGCTTTGCGCCATACCTCAGGCCGAGAATCCCGGCACCCTCCCAAAAACGCCGACATCTAAAGACTAATCTTCATTGTGCAATTCCACAGTCTCACGTACAGTAAGGCAGCCTGCAATGAGAAGAACGAAGAACACACGCAGACTTGGCAGTTCCCCGATTCGTACGCAGGAGTACAAGGAAGCTGACCTTCCCATCTTGTGCGAGGTGCTCTTTCCGGCCGAACTGGTTCTATTGCATGCCGCACCTTTATACTACGGATTAGGAATACCGCATGGCGACAATTCGGCCGTCGTTCTCATCCCTGCTTTTCTGTGCCCCGATGCCTATTTGGCCCTATTACATCAATGGTTGGCGCGAATTGGATACAGACCCTTCTTTTCAGGTATTGGCTTCAATACGGAGTGTCCCAACATTCTGATTAGGCAACAACTGAATGTGACTGTTGAGAAAGCGCTTGCCAAATCCGGACGCAGGGTCCATCTGATCGGCCACAGCCTGGGAGGCATCATCGCCCGTGCGATTGCAGCCCAACGGCCGGCGGACATAGCTTCCGTCATCACATTGGGGGCACCGTTCCGGGGAACGGTCGCCCACTCCAGCATCCTGCGCGCAGCCAAGGTGGTTCGACGCCGCATCCTGGTAAGGCATGGCACTGACGTGCTTCCAGAATGCTACACCGGGCATTGCACATGTGACTTTCTAGATTCTCTGCGGCACTCAATACCCGCTGCGGTAGCAGAAACCGCGATCTACAGCGAGGGTGACGGAGTCGTTGACTGGCGGTACTGCAAAACAGATCGCCCTGAAGCGGACTTCTCAGTCTCAGGAACGCACATCGGACTTGTTTATAACGCATCCGTCTACGGCATCATTGCCGAGCGTCTCGCTCGAGCAAGCTCAAGGGACTAGGCCACAGGGCGAAGTGAGCATTCGTAATAGCGACAGCCACACCCGGCGTGACTATTACTGGCTGTCCGGGGGGACAACCGAGGTTTTCGTTTCCTGCATCGCTCTCGCTTCCCGTACTTCCAATTCCTGCTGCCGCCGCTGGGTAGCCTCAATGGGGTCAGTTCCGGGCTTCCGATCGGTTTTCTCAATGAAGTAACGCCATCCCGCGCAGTGATCTGACCGGTCCTGGCAATCTTCAATCTTCTGCAATGTCGACTCAGCGTGTTGCTTGCCTTTGATCACTTCGACCACTCCGGCCGAGCGGTATGTCCGCACGTTGTGCCGGATGACGGCGTAGGAAGCGCTAAGTTCTTCGCGTGTCAAAGAGAATCCATAAGAAGCTAGCCTCAAGGTTGATCAACAGCCAATGCCCACGATGGGGCGTTGGTTTCAAATTCTATGACGCCTGTGTTCTCGCGATGAGTCGCGCGTAGAGTCATGCTCCGGCTTCGGGCGAGCTTCGTTTAACCTCATCGCCCGGTCATTCAAAACAAACCCATTCAAAGCTTCGATCGCAGCCTTGGCTTCCGCCACGTTCGTCATTTCCACGAAAGCTAAACCGCGAGGTCCGTTGGTGTCACGGTCCTTCACGATAGTGACGGTTTCAACCGACCCGTAGGCCGCGAAAAGCTCCTTCAATTGTGCTTCGGTGGTTGTCGCATCCACGTTGCGAACTAAGATGTTAAGCACAATTTCCTCTCAAATTCGTCAGTTAGATTCCCCAACTCCGTTACAAAAGGAAAAGAGGCGATCTCTTCTCGATCTCGCCTCTCCGTACTAGTCAGCAGTTTATAGCGCCTGCACGTTTTCCGCCTGCCAGCCCTTGGGTCCCTTGGTGACCTCGAATTGCACCGTCTGGCCCTCCTGCAGGCTCTTAAAGCCTCCCGCCTGAATGGCGGAGAAATGCACGAAAACGTCTTCGCCATTTTGACGGCTGATAAAACCGTAGCCCTTGGCGTCGTTGAACCACTTTACTGTTCCTTGTTCCATGTGTTTGTACTCTTGTTCCTTTGTGATAGTTACGCTGGAAGAATTCGGAAGAAAATCTGCGCAAGTTGCTTGCTGATGAGGCGAGAACTGCTCACGACCGATTCGGTCTAACGCACACCCTCATCGTACGTGCAAAACACACAATTTGCAAGCCAAAGGTGATAAGCATAGTTGGCTTGTGCCCAGACACTGCGATCTTTCAGCAGAACGCGCGCACGGCGCGTATACTCGCGCACGGCGCGTATACTATAGATACCCTGACCTCGAAGACACTTCATCAAAGCACTCTGCGCCTTCGCGAGTGAGAGATCGAGAGGCGCTTTTATTGCATCACCGATTCACCTGGTATAGCTCAATCGCCACAGTCGTCTGGAGCACACAAGGAAAGTTGTGATCACCTGCTGGTTTACCACCAGCCCCAATGACAGGAGTTCTTGATGTCCGCACGCAATGGCGACAAGTCCAGATTCCACCGGGAGCGCAAGCAGAAGATCGCGCGACGGCAACGAACCCGTGAACTGCTAAAGCGGGAGGCAGCGGAGCGCAAGTCGGTGGACGTTTCAGCCCGCGCCAAGGGAAGGTTGGTATCGGCATGAACACTCCGCTACTGGCATTACCGCTCTCCGCGCCAATTCCCAATGAAGTCAAAAAGAAAAGAGTGTTGCTGGCACGAGAATGAAGATTTCCCGCTCCGTGGCTTCGTGTCCTGCCACAGGTGCGGCAAGCCGCTCACCGCAGGCCACGCGAAGGGCCGCTCGAAGACCTATGCCCTTTACTGGTGCTGGACCAAGGGCTGCGGGGCGTAGGCATCAGCAAGGCGGAATTGGAGGGCCACTTTGTTCGGCTGCTTGGTTGTATGCAACCGACGGCGGAGCTTATCGCGCAGCTACCGAACATCGCCCGTTCGCAGTGGGAGCAGCGGAAGGAGCGTATTTCTGAGGAGCGCCGGGTACTGAACACTCGATTGAACGACCAGAAGGCTTTGAAACAAAAAGCTATCACCGCTTTCCTCAATGGAGCACTTTCCGAAGAGGATCTCCAAGCCGTTACAGGCAACGTGCTGGAGCAAATGAATCTCATAAGGGAGCAGCTTAAGTCGTTGACAGCACAGGAGAAAACGCTGGGAGCGTTGATGGAAGATGCGAAGCAGCAGGTAGTGAATCTCGCACGCACTTGGCATAAGGCGAGATTGAATCAGCGCAAGGAACTGCAGCTGTCCGTATTTCCCGATGGCCTGCGGTTCCCGCTAGAAAAACTGTTCTTTGCACAGCCTGATTAGCGAAGTGAAATCGTTCGTAGATAAGCTAGTTAGTGGGAGTTGGCGGAGCGGAGTATTGGAGACTTCTGGTGAGCCTGTCCAGGTTGGTTGCGGGGGCCTGCAACCATCCGAACGTACCCTCTATTCACTTCCGTTTTACTATCCAGCCGAACCATATCAGGCCTCATAAAATGGGCCCGAATGGGTCAAAGAGCTAGTTTCGGCACAGCTAACCCAACGCAGCGACAGCGTTTGATTCGACCCGCCTTCGTTGGGCCGGAAAGAAACCCTTTTGGTACACGACTGATCACGACCGATCGGAGGAAACAGCTCACATCCGCGCTTACCAAGCTTTGCTTCGACAATACCTTAAGGCCCGGATCCCGGAATTACTTTTTAAAGCCCAGCATAGCATCCCAGTTCAGCACCACTGTTTGGAGGCCGCGTAAATGTCCCACCGGTTCGTTGACCAGGAACTTGCCTTCAGCCAGAGCCTCGAATTCGGGATCGAAATCGGAATCCTTGGACAATGAAAATAGAAAGCGGGGAGTACCGGTTTGGACAGTAGTACTCATCGTCACCGGTACTACAATGAGCTTCCAATCCAACGTCAAGAAATAAATCTTCTTTCCGTCGTCACTCCACCGCGGAGACTGTCCCCCGCCTGAAGAGATCCGCCACTTGCCGCCCGGTCCAGGGAATGACCGTATGTAGATTTCACGCTTGCCTGATTCATCGGATCTGTACGCGATCCAGTGACCGTCTGGAGAGAAACGCCCTTCGCGTTCGTCAAAGCGAGTCTGAGTCAACGGAAAAGGTTTCCGATCACCTTCCATGGGCATTGCCCAGAGCTCGCCTGCCTCGGCGGTACCCTTGGACTGCTCGTAAAGTAGAAAACGCCCGTCGGGAGACCAGTCGGACGGGAATTGTCTCAGCTTGCTTTCCTGCAGCAACTCCGCATCGCGAGAGCGGTCGGCGGGTCTGCGATAGAGTTTAAAGTTGCCTCCACTTACGGCGGCATAAACGATGGTTTGACCGTCCGGGCTCCAGACGCCAACATCATTCGATATGGTCGATTCGGAACTGAATCTCTGCCAGTCCTTGTGCTGGAGGTCGTAAGTCCAGAGATCTCCCATGTGAGTCTGGTTGTTATCCTTGCTGGCCAGTAGTTTCTTGCGGTTCGGTGCCAATCGGACGCCGCTCCAGGTAGAGGCCTCCCCGGGTCTACCCGACTCGCCAAGTGCTTCTAGTTGGTTTCCGGTAGAGTCTCGCAAAACCAGCTTGCTGCGAACTTCCCCCTGTGTCCGGTAGGTCAGCACTCCGTTGTCGGATACGTCATAACTCGCGATTCCCCACAACCCGGCATACAAGAGTTGTTGCGGAACCACCTGCACCGGGTTTCCCGTGAGGCGCAGCGTGCTCGGGCTGAAAGGCTGGGCGAACAAGTAGCCATTGCGTTCAAAAAAAAGGTATCCCGGCGGCGCGTATTTCGGATAAGAGGCGTTGTGCACCAGTATGTCGCTCTCGTCCGATCCCAAGGTGCCCAGAAGGACATCCTGTCTCTTGTTAGTCCTCAGCCCGGCATACAGAAAGTGTTTACTGTCAGGCAGGAAAGTCGGCCACATGTGCCCGAAGTCATAGCGCGCTGAGTCTAGTTTGGTGACGGGCTTGATGCTGCAGTCGTCCAGATTAAGCTGCCGGATCCGATGGTTTTGGGCGCCCGAGAAATCGTCGTCAGACAACAGCACTGTGTTAGTTGAACTCCAGCTCCCCGGGTGCATCTCTTTCGCGTCGCATAAGGTGTCGGGGAGCCCGCCCCTGACATCGACCTTCTTAAGTTTAGCGTTTGCGGTAAAGAGCAGGAAACGACTGTCTCCAGACCATATTACCGACTCGACCCCTTCCGTTTCAGGAAGCTCGCGTGCGGATACGGAGTCGAGAGGACGGAGCCACAAAGAAGTGTTACCTTCGGAATCGCCGGTTAGAAGTGCCAGCTGATTCCCATCCGGCGATATCGCATTGCAGCAGAAGTCGCTGACACCGCCACCAATATCGAACAAGTGCTGGTCCGGCGGATTAATCGTAAAGCTTACCCTTGGCGGCAACTTAGGCGCACGCTTGACAAACCCGATCCCAAGAGCCGCGCCGGCTACTGTCAGCAGCGCAACCAGGATCCATGCGATCTTCTCCCGGCTGCGTCGCCGCGCGGCAACCGAAGCTGGCAGACCTGCCTGCGAGCCGCCTTCCGCAATCCACTCCAGTTGGAGCTTCAGGTCTTGTGCCGACTGCCAGCGGGTATCCGGGTCTTTTGCCAGGCAGATCTTCACCACGCGCTCTAGGGCCGGCGGGGTCAGCGGCTGCAGGGACGTCATGGCGGGCGGTTCAGAGGCAAGAATAGCCGTGATAAGGCTCGTCCGGTTGTTTCCGGAAAATGCCGTCTTGCCCGTCGCCATTTCATAGATCACTGCACCCAGGGCGAAGATGTCCGTGCGAGCGTCTGCCTCTTTGCCTTCCAGTTGTTCCGGTGCCATGTACTGAAACGTGCCCAGCACCACGCCCTTTTCCGTCAATTTGTGATCCTGTGTCTCCAACAGAGTGAGGGTTTCGTTCGAAGGGGCCGCCGTTGCATCCACTCTCGCCAGACCAAAGTCCAGCAGCTTAGCACCATCCTTCGTCAGCATTATGTTGCCCGGCTTCAAATCGCGATGAATTATGCCGTGCCGGTGAGCTCTATCCAGTGCATCGGCCATCTCGATGCCATATTGCAGCACCTGTCCGGCAGGAAGTGGTCCCTTGCGCAGGCGGTGGCCCAAGGTTTCTCCTTCCAGGTACTCCATGACCAGGAAGTCCGTGCCGTTCTGCTGACCTACGTCGTAGAGAGAACAGATATGAGGATGGGTCAGGCTAGATAGAGTGCGCGCTTCCCGCTCCAGGCGCTTGCGCAACTCCGCATGACATGAGAACTCGGATGGCAGGACCTTGATTGCTACGGTGCGCTCCAACCGAGTGTCGCGGGCGCGATACACCTCTCCCATTCCTCCCGCGCCAATCTTGGAGAGGATCTCGTAGGGGCCGAGTTTCGCGCCGGAACTGAGGGACACGGTCGGAAGGGATTATATCCCTGTTGGAAAAATGGCTCAGTCCACGCGAGCCAGAACAAGTAGTCCACATGTGCCGAAAGGGTGTGGTTTTGACAGTCCGCCCTCCGAAATATTTCCGCCTGTCTTTTCAGACACTTGCGAGCCTCGGCGGCGGCCCGTTTTCGGCACATTTAGTTCAGACTTTAGTGGCTCACAGCCCCAAATAAGTTGAAAATGGTAGCCGCAATTCGGTTCACGTGGAGGCCGTTACGGCTGAGTCACCCGAGGAGTTGCGCAAGAGAATCGATCAAGTACTCGAATTATCACCGAAACATCTAGGTCCTCAGTGGATTGAAATCGATCGACTGATAAGTCTTCTGCCTAGTGAGAACGAACAGCTGTTTGAGTGGCAAAGAATTGCTGACCTGCTTTCCACGAAGTCCGGTCTCAAGGGACACCCCTACTTCCGTCTCGGTGTGCTGCACCTGTTGCGGGATGCCGATGAACAGCAAGCAATATCTTTTCTGGAAAAGGCCTATTCGGAAGACCAAGTGCATGATGCGACTTCGGGGCAACTGTCGCATCGCAAGGCTGCTTATCGGCTCTTGGCGCTTGTGAAGGGATATTTCCAATATCTGTCGGAGAAAAAAGCCTTGTCCAATCCCGACTGGGAAGCAGAGCAATTCAAAGGGCGTGGCCGTAGGCAACAAATCGAAACTCTGTTGATAGTTTACGATCGCAGTATCGTCCATCCTTTAGACGTTGGTGGCCACACCTATCAGTCGTTCTTTCACGTTATGAAGGATAGGGCGCTAACGAGATTTGCCATAGAGAATTACTTCTGCGCAGAGGAATTACTTCTTTTGATGACTTTACAGCACCAACAGGCATTCCGCGCGCAACACGAGTATCCACTTGCGCGCGCAATTGTGGGTCTCCAAGCGGGAGTGCTTGAAGCACTCCTCGCTGACCGTTTACCTGGTATGACGGGCGCGGCTTTGGGAGGGTTGATGCGAAAAGCTCACGCGCAGAGCGTTATCGTTTCGGGATCGAGGCTTGCAGCACTAGGAAGTCTATTGTTGTATCTGCGAAAACACATCCACGCGGATCGCGATGCAGCTCGCGCAGAGTACTTCATCGACATCAATGTTGCGAGAGGGTGTAAGGCAGCATTGGACTGGGTGATTAGCGACATGCTGCACCAGCAAACGGAGGGGCGCTGGGGTTGACTCCCCTAGTCAACGGTAGACTTCGGCGTTTGCAGATCAGAGGCACCGGCTGTGTCAAAACCCTCGCTCAAGCATCTCACCTAAGTTGTTCCGATCACCGCCTCTTGTAGGCGAACACGCCTGAGTCAAAACCACAAAATTTCCGCCCGAAAGCTCAGTTTCTGGATAGCCCGTAATCCGCGGAGTGGCGAATGGATTTGCTTGGGTCTTACTGCAACCACGGAATGGATTTGCTCGCCCACACGCTGGACGGATAAGTGTTTCGAAGTTCCTCGGCGACTTTTCCCAGTACCATGTGATCACTCGTGGCCTTGTAGCGCGACACGGCAAGCCAGTACAT